>ERZ1370068.5096-contig-4136_pt1 | contig 61138 bp, 68 predicted proteins | sample MGYA00561227_ERZ1370068 | MGnify/ENA primary metagenome ERZ1370068 (study PRJEB38410, sample SAMEA6850437) | metagenome | study: Metagenomic assessment of the ecological functions of the soil: analysis of the soil microbiota associated with the... | reverse complement strand
GCTTCATGTATTGCTGTTGCTTGTCGGGGCCCGAGGTGTAGATCGGAGCCCTCGGGGTCGGCGCCGACGATCAGGATGTCGGGGTTCTGCTCCTTCAGGTAGCGGCCGGCGCCGGTGATCGTGCCGCCCGGTGCCGACCGAGATCACGACGGCGTCGAGCTCGCCGCCCGTCTGCTCCCCAGATCTCGGGGCCGGTCGTCTCGTAGTGCGCCTCGCGGGTTCGCCATGGTTCGAGTACTGGTCGGGCTTGTAGCCGCCGGGGATCTCCTCGGCGAGCCGGTCGGAGACGGAGTAGTAGCTCTCCGGGCGAGTCGTGCTCGACCGCGGTCGGCGCAGATCACGACCTCGGCGCCGTAGCGCGCGCAGCAGCGAGATCTTCTCCTGGCTCATCTTGTCGGGCATCACGAAGATGCAGCGGTAGCCCCTGTCGGCCGCCGCGATCGCGAGCCCGACGCCGGTGTTGCCGGAGGTTGGCTCGACGATCGTCCCGCCGGGCCTCAGCTTCCCCTCGCGCTCGGCGGCCTCGATCATCGCGCAGCCCGATCCGGTCCTTGTTCGAGCCGCCGGGGTTCAGGTACTCGAGCTTCGCGAGCAACGTGCGGCCGCACGTCGCGGTGCGATCTGGTCTGAGAGCCGGACGATCGGCGTCTCGCCGACCAGGTCGAGCAGCGTCGGGTACTCGCGGGCCATCGCCAGGAAGCGTATCGGTTGTCCCGATCCCAGGCGGCCGTCGCGTGGGCGGCGTCCGGCCTCTTCCGCCGCCGCCTCGGTCCTTGGCCGTGCACAGAGCACGAGGACGCAGCGACCGCGTCCTGCAACGAGCTGATTGCCGGCGAGCACCCGGAACGCGTGCTGGTAGCCGCTCGACTGAATGCCTCGGCCGGTGATGACCCGCCTTCAGCAGCGTGTCCTGCGTGGGTGAAAGCACCGTCGACGCTACGGCGACGCCGATCGCACCGCCGATCTGCTGCGCCGTGTTGATCAGACCCGACGCCAGACCCTGCCTCGTGCTGCTCGACCTCTGCGAGCGCGCGCGATCGACACTGGGATGAAGGCGAACGCCATGCCGATGCCAAGCGAGGTAGCCAGGCAGCAAGGTCAGGCCAGAAGAGCCCCGTCACCGGGATCTGCGTGTACCAGAGCATAGCGCAGCGTGACGAGACGACAGCCCGATGGCCATCACCGGGCGTCGGCGCCGATCTCGTGGCTAGCGCCTGCGCGACGCCCGCCCAGATCACCGTGCGTCGCCGCCGTCGCGAGGAAGCGTGACGCCGGTCTTGAGCGCCGACCAGCCGAGCACCTGCTGCACGTACAGCGTCAGCAGGAAGAAGTTCGCGAACACGACCGCGCCGAGCGAAGAAGCCCGACGACGTTCGCGCCCGCGCACGGTGCGGATGCGGAAGATGCCGAACGGCACGAGCGGCGATCGGCCGCGCGTCTCGATCACGAGGAACGCGACGAAGAGCGCCGCGGACGGCGATCAGCAGCCCGATCGTGCGGCCCGACGCCCCAGCCGCACGTCGGGCGCCTTCGAGATCGCGTAGACGAGCAGCGCAGAGACCGCTCGTGATCGTGACCGCGCCGCCGACGTCGAAGCCGGTAGCGCCGAGATCCGGCTCGGCTCTCGGGCACGATCGCAGCGCGTCAGCAGCGAGCACGAGCGACGCCGACCGGGACGTTGACGAAGAAGATCCACTCCCAGCCGAGCGTACTTCGGTCAGGATGCCGCCGAGGAGCACGCCGGCCGCAGCGCCGCAGCCGCCGATCGCGCCCCAGATGCCGAGCGCCTTGTTGCGCTCGGCGCCCTCGTCGAACGTCGTCGTGATGATCGACAGCGTCGGCAGGCGAGACGATCGCCGCGCCGACTCCCTGCACCGCGCGCGCCGCGATCAGCACGCCGATCGTGTTCGACGAGTCCGCAGACGAGCGACGCGAGCGTGAAGAGCATCGACGCCCGATCATGAACATCCGCCGCCGCCCGAGCAGGTCCGCCGCGCGCCCGCCGAGCAGCAGGAAGCCGCCGAACGTGATCGCGTACGCGGTGATGCACCCACTGCAGCGTCGTTCTCCGAGACGTGCGAGGCGACTCTGCGATCGACGGCAGCGCGACGTTGACGATCGCTACGTCGAGGATCGTCATGGAAGAACGCCACGTAGACGATCGCGAGGGTCGCCAGCGGCGGTCGAATCCGGGGCTCATCTGCCTCCCGGTCGTTGCGATGGTGAACGACAAGCCCGCCGGCGAATTTCCGGCGCTCCGGACGGCCGGCGAGGTCGCGCAGGTATCGCGTTCGCATTCGTCACAAAGGCGTTTCCCATGCGTGCGCCGCGCCAGACTACGCTCATTGCGGGGAAAGGACGCGGGTACCCCGGGGGAAAAGCGCCGTGACCGGTCGCACGCCTCTTGGCGACGCAGCGCGATTTCGAAGATGATCCGCTCGTGCCAGAGCTACTGCGGAGCGTGATCGACGAGCCGGGACTTCGGCAGCTATTTGGGCCGTGACTCGGTCGCCGGGACGGTTGCGCGTCTCGGGCCCTCGTTCTGCTGGTCGCGCTCGCCGGAACGGCCGCAGCCGTGAGCGTCGAGGCCGCGGCGGCCCGCTCTGTGCGAAGCGGAAGGCCGTGACGCCGCCTATACCGACGGAGTGAACGAGACGCTCGCCGCGCACCAGGACGTCTGGGGAAAAACGAGCTTGCCTGCTTCCTGATGGGCCTTACCTTCGCCGGCGTTCGGTACTCTCCGACCTTTGAGCTGCTCGTGGGCAGGCCCGCAGGGGAATTTCGGCCCCCCAGCCGGGCTTTACCGACTCGGGTGTGTACTACCCCGTTCGGCCTGCCCAGCGGGTCGAACGGAGCGAGCACGGTGCAGTCGTATCGCCGACGGAGTCAGATCGTCTCGCGTACGGCGAGCGGCCCGCGGCTCTCGCTCGACGTCGGCCCGAGTGGCCACGAGCGCTACGGGTCGTGCCTGGCACGGCTAGCCCAACCGCATCTGCGCGGCGGCTATCTGCCGATCCTCGAGACGAGCTACGTCGACGCCGACGGCGTTCGCTACCGGCAGGGAGCTCTCGCCACGCGCCTCCGGCGCGCACAACGGGCGCTCGTCAGCTTCCCGTGTGCGGCTGCACATCGATCCTGGCGCCGCTCGGAGGTGCGGAGGTGCATGTATGTTCCGGCTCACGCCCTCGGGCGGCCTCTCGGGCGGGCTGCGCGTGCGCGCCGCCTCGTCTGTCAGCCCGGGCGGAACGCTGCGGCGCTTCATCGCTCGTCTACGCCACGAAACGGAAGAGACCGCGCACGGTCTACGTGGCCTGCCTGACCTGGGCCCGTGCGGCCGCAACCGTTCCAGCTTGGGAAAGCGCGACCTGCTGTAAGCGCGCGAGGCGGTCGGTGAGCGCGTACTGGGCACGCCGCAGTCGCCGGCGCAGCTGACGTTCCGCGTCCCCGAGCGGCGTGTCATGAACGCTCGAGCGCAACCTCCTGATCCAGAACATGCTCAATGTCGGGGTGCTGCGTGCCCTCGGCAATTCCTACGAGCGGTTTTCCGGGAGCTCGTCGACGTTGCCGAGGTGATGGGCGACTACGGCTTCCGCGGGATCGAGCGGGCGATCCTCGGAGCCTCGCTGCACTCGCACAGCTACTTCCCGGAACCGGGCCGCAGTGCGAGGATGGCCGCCGCCGCGCATTTCTACCGGCGCTTCCGCGACCGTCGCTGCATCGACCGCGTGACGCCCATCTTCCGGCGCTACCTCGAGGCGTTCGAGCACCAGCTCGACGCGAGCCCGTACGGCCTTCTCGGAAAGGAGCGCTACGGCGCCGACATCCTCCAGCCCGTCTACGGCCTGCACGCCCAGGCCCTCGCGCTTCAGGGCATGCGCGGGATGGCGCCCACGTGGGAGCAGACGGGGCGCCGCTGCTGCCGCCGTCGTCCGAGCTCAGCCGCGCGGCTTCGATGCGGGCCTCCGGGCGGCAGGTGCGCCGCTCGTCGCAGCACGCAGCTGGCGGACGGCTCGCTGTTCGGTCCCGATCTCGCTCCTCGACAGCACGGAGGAAGCCCTGCATGACTCTCTGACGGCGTGGAAGCGGGGCAGCGCTACTGGAACCTCGTCATGCCGTACGTGCTGGCCTCGGGGTTCTTCCGGCCGCGGAGCCCGCAGGCCGTGGGCCTGCTCCAGTACATGCTGAGCCACGGCTCCGCTTCCCGGGGGCTCGTCCGCTTCCAGCCGCACACGGGCGTTCGCAACCCCGGCTACCAGTTACCCGGCCGACGACGTCTACGGGACGGGCGTCGCCCGCTTCCTGGCCGACAACGACCGGCCCGACCAGCTCGACTCAGCCTCTACGGGAAGCTCGGGGCCGGGGATGACCCCGGGCACCTATGTCGCGGGCGAGGGCTCGACGATCGCCACGGTGCCCCGCCAGTACTACCGCTACTGCACCGGCCCCCGAACAGTGCGGGCAGCAACGCCTTCTTCCTCGAGACGCTGCGGCTGACCCTGGTGCACGAGACGACCGACGAGCTCGGCATCCTCGCGGCCTGGGCTCGCGTACGCGACCCACGCGCCTGGCTGCGGTCGGGCCGGATCGTCGTGCGCCGCGCCCCGACGAGCTTCGGCTTCCTGTCGGATGCGATTGACACGCGGCAGCGCACGATCCACGCGTGGGTGAAGGTCCCGCGCCGTCTCGCCACCGAGCGCGCTGCGGCTCCGCCTACGGCTCCCGGACGGAGAGCGCATCACCGCCGTCTCCGTCGCGGGCAAGCCCTTCTACCGCTTCGATCCCGCCTCCGGGGACCATCGACCTCTCCGGGCTGACCGGTCGGATCAGAGCTCGCCGTCGACCGCGGCTGGGCCAGCTGCCAGAACTCGCCGCGCAGGCCCGCGCCGTCCGAGGATCGCCTGCGACTCTGCGCGTTCTCGGTCGCCAGTCGGGCGCCAGGTGCGTTGCGTGCCACGCATGCGCAAGCTCGCAGAGCTTCTCCGAGCTGATCGTCGCGCCCGGCGCTCGCCCCGTGGTCTCTACAGCCAGCGCGCCACGTGCTCTTCCGACCGGAAGAGGTTCATCGTGCTTCAGGTGAAGACGATGTCGTCCCACCAGCTGCGCGGCGGGGACGAGGCACGTGGAAGACGTCGCTCGGCCGGCTCGGCTGGGCCGCCGGTCGACGACGTCGATCTCGATCGGCTCGCCGCAGTCGGGGCATGAAGTCTCGAGATGTGGCCGTCGACGTCGAACGCGGCGCAGGATCCCGAACGAGTCCCAGGCGCAGTTGGCGAACCACGAGCGGCCGGCGGCCTCGACGCGGTAGGGGGTCGGGACCGCCGAGAAGGGGATCGCCATCCGGATCTCGGGCGGTCGGGCTCGAGCACGAGCATGTCGCGCCTCGTGCAGCCGCCGTGAGCGCGGCCTCGGTCGTGCCCGAGCTCCTCCATCGTCGGCGCCCCGCCCCAGCTCGACGAATGCGCTCGTAGACCAGGTTCCGCCAGCTCGAGGGTCGTCCATCAGTGGCGGAAGTGCCGGCGGTTCGGTGAAGATCATCGTCGCGCCGGCGCGCTCGACGGCCTCGACCACCTCCGCGTCGCCGCTTCGAGCCGCCCGGCTGGATGACGCCGGTCACGCCCGCGCCGAGCGCGAGCTGCGGGCCGTCGGCGAACGGGAAGAACGCGTCCGAGGCGAGCACCGCCCCGGCCAGGTCGTGACCGTGCTCGCGCGCCTTCTCGAGCGCGATCCGCACCGCGTCGACCCGGCTCATCTGGCCCGCGCCGATCCCGATCGTCTGCAGGTCGCGTGCGAGCACGATCGCGTTCGACGCGACGTGCTTGCAGATCGCGCCAGGCGAAGAGCAGATCGCCCCACGCCATCTCGTCGGGGCGTCCGCAGACGACCTGCATGCCCTCGCGGTCGTCGACGTCCCAGTCGCGCTCCTGGACGAGCAGCCCGCCGAGCACGCGCTTGTAGTCGCGCTCGCCGGGATTCGAGCGGCGCCGCTCGCGGTCGTCGAGGATCCGCGTCGACGGCTTCTGCTTCAGGCGCTCGAGCGCGGTGCTCGTCGTAGCCCGGCGCGAACAGCACCTCGACGAACTGCTCGGCCAGCTGCTCCCCGAGAGCTGCGCTGACCGGCCGGTTGAGCACGACGACGCCGCCGTAGGCCGAGCACCGGGTCGGCGGCGAGCGCCCGCTCGTACGCCTGCTCGATCGAGCCCGCCACGGCGACGCCGCACGGGTTCGCGTGCTTGACGATCACGCAGCCGGGCAGCGCGAACTCCCGCGCGACGAGGCGCGCGCCGCGGAGAGGTCGTTCAGGTTGTTGAACGAGAGCTCCCGTCCGTGCAGCTGCTCGACCATCGAGAGCAGGTGTCGCCGCGCGCCGCGCTCCGAGTAGTACGCCGCGCGCTGGTGGGGGTTCTCGCCGTACGCGAGGTCGAGCTCCTTCGTGAACCCGGGCATGAACGCGTCGGGAAACGCCTCGCGGCGCGGTGAACCAGTTCGCGATCGCGGCCTCGTAGGCGGCCGTGATCGCGAAGCGTCTCCGCCGCCAGCCGCCGGCGCGTCTCGAGCGACAGCTCGCCGGCGGCGCGCAGCTCGGCGAGGATTTCGCTCGTAGCGCGTCGCACTCGGCACCGGCGCCACGTGAGCGAAGTTCTTCGCGGCCGCGCGCAGCATCGCCGGCCCGCCGATGTCGATCATCTCGACCGCGTCCTCCTCGCGTGACCGCGCGGCCGGAGACGACCGTGCTCGAACGGGTAGAGGTTGACGCAGACGAGGTCGAACGGCTCGATCCCGTGCTCGTCGAGCGCGGCGCGGTCGTCGGCCCGGTCGCGGCGGGCGAGGATCGCCGCGTGGATGCGCGGGTGCAGCGTCTTGACGCGGCCGCCGAGCATCTCCGGCGACTCGGTCAGGTCCTCGACCGGCGTGACCGTCGATCCCGACCTTCTGCGAGGAAGGCGGCCGTGCCGCCGCTGGCGACGAGCTCCCACGCCGAGCTGCGCCAGCCCGCGCGCGAACGGCGTCCAGCCCGGTCCTTGTCGTAGACGGAGATCAGCGCGCGCTCGATCACGAGATCAGCTCGCGGACGACCTGGGGTAGAAGCCGGTGCTCGACGGCCTGACGCGGGCGCGCAGGCTCGACGCGTCGTCGCCGGCCAGGACGGGCACGCGCTCCGCGGCGATCACCGGGCCGCTGTCCACGCCCCTCGTCGACGTAGTGCACGGTGGCCGCCGGTCTCCGGCACGCCGGCCTCGAGCACGTCCTCGATCGGCCGCGCTCCCGGGAAGTCCGGCAGCAGCGGCGGAGTGCGTGTTGACGACGCGGCCCGGAAAGCGCTCCAGGAAGCAGGGGCGCAGCAGGTGCATGTAGCCGGCGCAGACCACGAGGCGCACGTCCCGCTGCTCGAGCCAGGACGCCATCGCCTCGTCGCGCGCGTCCCGGTCGGCGTAGTCCTCGAGCCGGGAAGGCGCTCTGTCGGGATTCCCGCCGCGCTCGGCTCGCTCCAGAGCCCGTGCGCCCGGCGTGTTGCTGGCGACCGCCGGTGATCGGGAGCCCGGCGTCGATCAGCGCCTGCAGGTTCGTCCCTCGCCGCTGACGAGGACGCCGATCAGCGTCAGCCTGCCGATCACGGTTCCGCTGCCCGCGTCGCCGGCCGGAACGACGGCGCACATGCCGATGCCGAGGTTGAAGACCCGGCGCTGCTCCTCCTCCTCGACACCGTGCTCGGTCGAGCCAGTCGAAGACCGCCGGCCGCTCCCACGCGCCCCAGTCGATCTCGACGCCGATGCCCTCGGGCAGGACGCGCGTCAGGTTGCCGAGGATGCCGCCGCCGGTGACGTGGGCGAGCGCCTTCACGTCCGCCCGCGCCTGAGCCCGCGCACCTCGTCGAGGTAGAGCCGGTGCGGCGCGAGCAGCAGGGTCCGGCGTCGAATCGTCGTCCTCGCCGACGAGCGCCGGCGCACGAGCGAGAAGCCGTTCGTGTGCAGGCCCGACGGAGGGGAGACCGAGCACGACGTCGCCCGCCTCGCAGCGCGGAGCCGTCGATCAGCTGATCCCGCTCGACGATGCCCGACGCACGTGCCGGCGAAGTCGAGCTCCTGCTCGCGGTAGACGCCCGGCAGCTCCGCCGGTCTCGCCGCCGATCATGCGCGCAGCCCGCCGCCCGGCAGACCTCGGCGCGCCCTCGACGAGCTCGGCCACCTGCGCCAGATCGAGCTCGTGCGCGGCGACGTAGTCGAGCAGGAACAGCGGCTCGGCGCCGCGTGGTGAGCACGTCGTTGATGCAGTGGGCGGCCAGGTCGCGCCCCGCGTCGCGCAGACGGCCTGCCCGCCGCGAGAGCACGAGCTTCGAGCCCGACGCTGTCCGTCGAGGCCGCGAGCAGCCGGTTCGCGTCGAGCGCGTAAGAGCCCGGCGAAGCCGCCGAACGAGCCCTCGACGGCGGGCGTGCGCGTCGACGCCGACGGCCTCGATCGCAAGGCGCTCGACGATCTCCTCCGCGGCTGCGAGCGAGACGCCCGGCCGCTTCATGCGTCCTGCCCCGGAGCTCACGGCGCGAGTCTACGACTCGCCTGCGGCTGAGGCGCTTGCGGTGCCGACTTCAGGACGTCGCTCTGCCGGTGCGTCGTCGGAAATGACCGCGTCGTCTCCGTCTCCGAGGAAAGGCGTCTCTACGAAGATCTCGCCAGAGCTCGGGGCGCCCGCGCGACTGCGTCGGGGACGAAGCGGATGCGCGCCTCGCCGATCTCCACCGCGCCTCGGAGGCCTGAGCTCGAGCACTCTGCGAGCGCATCTGCCTTCGGCGTCCGGGTCGTCGGCGCGCAGCTGGAGCTCGGTCAGCGCGCAGCTCGTCTGCCAGATCGCCGAGCAGCCTCGTCGATCCAGTCGCGCTGCGGATGCACCTCCAGGCGGTAGCCCGCGTCCGTCGCGATGAACGTGCGGCGCCCGGGGTACTCCTGGACGCGCAGGCGCAGCTTGGTCGCGCGCTCGAGCACGCTCGCGGAACTCGTCGTCGCCGAGTGCGACCCCGAGCGTGGTCGACGCGCGGCAGAGCCCACTGCCCCGGCTGCACGACCACGTTCACCGCTCCGCGCTCCAGCTCGCTCAGGCGGTGCCGGAAGCCCTTCTCCTCGAGCTCGTCCCACGAGACCCCGGCCTCGAAGTGAACCTGGTCCTCGCCGATCCGCCCGTAGCGCGCGATCAACTCCGGAAGCCGAGCTTGCCGAGGTAGCGGGCCTCGACCTCCGCGCACGTGGCTCGTGACCAGGTGGTAGTGGAAGAGATCCACTCGGCGGGCGGATTCTAGTGGCGGATTTCGCATGATCGGAGGAACTCCCGCAGCGGCGCGGAAAGATTGCTGCGGTTGCCACAATGCGGTCCTGCGGCGTCCATCACGTCGGACCTGGTCGTCTCGTCGATCGAGCGCAGCCTGCCCTTCTACCGCGACCTGCTCGGGCCCGCTCGGCTGCCATCGGCGTCGGCGAGGTCGAGGGCGAACGCGGAGAGACGATCTGGTACCTCTGGGGCACCGGGCAGCTCAGATCGGCTTGCGGCAGGCTCAGACCGACAGCGACGCGGCCCTTCGACCGCTACCGGGTCGGCCTGCACCACCTCGCGCTCGAGGCCTCCTCGCGGCAGGCCGTCAACGAGCGCGCCGACTGGCTGCGCAGCAGGGCGCCGAGATCGAGAGCGGGCCTGAGGAGTACTGGCTACCATGCCCGGCGGTATTACGCCGTGTTCTTCTACGATCCCGACGGATCTGAAGTTGGAGATCGTGCACATCCCCGGCCTCGCGGCCTGACGAAAGCGAGAGTGGCATGGTCGACGACCCTCCGGAGCAGCCCGCCGGATCCCGCCCGCTCGATGGGGATCCCGAACCTCCCGGCCGGCGCTCGGATGCCGATCCCGGGCAACGCGGAGTTCGCGCTTGTTGCCGTCGCTCGAGATCTTCCTGGCGATCCTGCTCTTCGATCGACGCCTGGAACGTCGAACGAGCTGGGCGATCTGCATCCACGATCGTCGGCCGCGTTCTACCTGCTCAGCCGCGGCATCGCTAAGGCGAGCCGCGTCCTCGAGCACGTAACGTAGCTACGCGCGTGACTGCCGGCTCGAACCTGCAGCTTCGCGCTCCTCACGCGGGACTGCTGTCGGATAGTCCCGCGTGAGGCACGCGCGGCAGAGCTCCGAGGCCGGCCTGCGCGTGGAGTCCACGAAGCCCTTCGAGCGACGATGTACGCGAGCGAGGTCGCGCCGATGTGCTCGCGCACCTCGTCGACCGAGCGCGAGGAGGCGATCAGCTCGTCCTCGTCGGCGAAGTCGATCCCGTAGAAGCACTGGCCGATCACCGGCGGCGAGGAGATGCGCAGGTGGACCTCGGCCGCGCCCGCCTCGAAGAGCATCTGCGACGATCTTGCGCGTCGTGTTGCCGCGGACGATCGAGTCGTCGACGACCACGACGCGCTTGCCGGCGACCTCGGCGAGCGGGTTGAACTTCAGCTTGACGCCCTGCTCGCGCAGGCCCTGGTCGGGCTGGATGAACGTGCGGCCGACGTAGCGGTTCTTGATCAGGCCCTCGCTGAACGGGATGCCGGTCGCGCGCGAGAAGCCGATCGCCGCGGGCGTGCCCGAGTCGGGGATCGGCAGCACGAGGTCGGCCTCGGCCGGCGCCTCGGCGGCGAGCCGCTCGCCCATGCGCACGCGCGCGCCGTGCACCTCGACGCCCTCGAGCCGGGTGTCCGGGCGCGCGAGGTAGAAGAACTCGAAGATGCAGAGCGCGCCGTGCGGCGGCAGGCTCGACGGCCTGGCGGGGTGCGCACCGGTCGTCGTCGATCGAGATGAGCTCGCCCGGGCGCGACCTCGCGCTCGAGCTCGGCGCCGACGAGGTCGAGCGCGCACGTCTCCGAGGCGACGATCCACTCGCCGTCCTCGCCGCGGCCGAGGCACGAGCGGCCGGAAGCCGTGCCGGTCGCGGAAGCCGACGAGCTTGCCCTCGGCGAGCGCGACGACCGAGAACGCGCCCTCGAGCCGGGCCATCGCGCGCGCGACCGCGTCCTCGAGCGGCGCGGGATCGTTCGCGATCAGCGCCGCGATCACCTCGGTGTCGGAGGTCGTCGCCAGCGTCGACGCCCTCGGCGGCGAGCTCGGCCGCGCAGCGCCTCGGCGTTGACGAGGTTGCCGTTGTGCCCGAGCGCGACCGTGCGCCCGCGCCCGCGCTGGATCAGCGGCTGCGCGTTCGCCCACTGCCGTCGAGCCCGTCGTCGAGTAGCGCGTGTGCCCGATCGCGAGCTCGCCGTGGAGGCCGCTGCAGCTTCTGCTCGTCGAAGACCTGGGTGACGAGGCCCATGTCGCGCAGGACGGTCAGGCGCCCGCGGTCGGAGACCGCGATCCCGGCCGACTCCTGCCCGCGGTGCTGGAGCGCGAAGAGCCCGAAGAAGGTCACGCGTGCGACGTCGCGCTCGGGCGCGCGGATCCCGAACACGCCGCACATCAGGTCGACCTCTCCGAGCACGCGCAGGTGCGGCCACCCCGAACGCCATCCTTGTGCTCCAGGTGCGCAAGCGATCACGATCGAGCCGAGCCGAGCCGACGCCTTCCGCGCCCGAATGCGTGCCCGCTCCACGCCGACGCCTCGGCGAGCGCGAGCTCGAGGCCGCCGTCGCTCACGTCGTGCGCGAGCGAGAGCACTGGCGCCGCCCGCCAGACGAAGCGGATCAGCGCCGCGTCGCCTGTCGAGCGTGCCGTCGACGTCTCGGCCAGCAGCAGCACGCGTCGCCCGGCCTCCAGCCGCGCGGCACCTCGCGCACGTCGGGGACGAGGCCGACGCAGCCCACCACGGGCGTCGGCGGAATCGCCCGCCCGTCGGTCTCGTTGTAGAGCGAGACGTTGCCGGAGACGACCGGAACCTGGAGCGCCTCGGCCGCCGCGGCGATGCCGTCGATCGCCCGGCCGAGCTCCCACCCGATCTCCGGCTTCTCCGGGTTGCCGAAGTTGAGGCAGTCCGTCGAGCGCGAGCGGCTCGCCGCCCGCGCACGCGACGTTGCGCGCCGCGTCGAGGACGGCCTGCACGCCCGGCGGCGAACGGATCGCGCTCGCCGAGCGGCGGCCCGTCGAGCGAGACCGCGAGCCCGCGCCACGATGGGCGCAGGCGGAGCACCGCGCGCGTCGAGGCCGGGCCGGCGCACCGTGCGCGAGCCGACGAGCTGGTCGTACTGCTCGTAGACCCACTCCTTCGGCTCGGCGTTGACCGGGTCGACGGGCGCGGCCCGGCGCGCCGCGGCGAGGCTGGTCGACCTCGTAGCGCGGACATCTCGTCCGTGAGGAGCGCGGCCGGGATCTCGCCGACGACACTCGCCGTCGAGGAACGCACGCAGCTCGCCGGTGTCCGTGACCTCGCCGATCGGCGCGCGGTGGAGCTCCCAGCGGTCGCAGCACCGCCTCGACCTCGCCGAGCCGTTCGGGCCGGACGACCGCGACCATCCGCTCCTGGCTCTCGGAGATCATGATCTCCCACGGCTCCATCTCGTCCTCGCGCAGCGGGACGCGATCGAGGTGGACGTCGACGCCGGCGCTCCTCGCGCGCCATCTCGGCGAGCGAGGAGGCGAGCCCGGCGGCGCCGCAGTCCTGCAGCGACTCGACGAGCGCCTGCCCTCGACGAGCTCGAGCGACGCCTCGATCAGCTTCTTGCCGGTGAACGGGTCGCCGACCTGAACAGACGGGCGCTTCTCGGCAGCGCCTTCGCCGAGCTCCTGGCTCGCGAGCACCGAGGCCCCGCCGATCCCGTCGCGCCCGGTGGTCGCGCCGTAGAGGACGAGCACGTTGCCGGTGCCGCGCGCCTGCGCTCGCGTCACCCGCTCGGCGGGGAGGAGGCCGACGCACATCGCGTTCACGAGGCAGTTGCCGGCGTAGGCCGCGTCGAAGACCGCCTCGCCGCCGACGGTCGGCGACGCCGACGCAGTTCCCGTAGTGCCCGATGCCCGCGACCGCCCGCTCGAACGCGCCAGTCCGGCGCGCCGAAGCGCAGCCCGTCGAGCAGCGCCACCGGACGCGCGCCCATCGCGACGATGTCGCGCAGGATCCCGCCGACCCCGGTCGCCGCGCCCTGGAACGGGCTCGACCGCGCGACGGGTGGTTGTGCGACTCGACCTTGAACGCGACCGCCTCGCCCTCGCCGAGGTCGATGACGCCGGCGTTCTCGCCGGGCCCCTGGAGCACGCGCTCGCCGGAGCTCGGCAGCCGCTTCAGGAGCGGCGCCGAGATGCTTGTAGCCGCAATGCTCCGACCAGAGGAGGGAGAAGACCGCGAGCTCGAAGTGGTTCGGGTCGCGTTCGAGCAACTCGCAGATGCGGGAGTACTCGGAGTTGGTAAGACCGAGCGCTTGATGGAGCGACTGTTCCGAGACCCTCGTCAGGGAGCCGAGTCTAGCCGCCTCGCTGGACGAGTCCAGGGCCCGTGAACCGCCGCCACCTCCTGATGCTGCTCGCCCTCGCCGCCCTCTGGGGCGCGTCGTTCCTCTTCATCAAGGTCGCCGTGCGGGAGCTCACACCCGCGACGCTGATCGTGGAGCCGGCTTGGCCTCGCGGCGCTGACGCTCGCCCTGCTGGTTCCGTTCGTCGTCGGGACGGGCGAGATGATGCGCCAGCTGCGCGCCAACGCCGGGCTGGCTGATCGTGGTCGCGCTCGTCAACACCGCGATTCCCTTCTGGCTGCTGTCGTGGGGCGAGACGCGGATCGACTCCGGCCTCGCGTCGATCATCCAGGCCTCGGTCCCGATCTTCAACGCGTTGATCGCGTTCGTCGCCTTCCGCGAGGTGCGCGTGACCGGCGTGCGGCTGCTCGGAGTCGCCGTCGGATTCGCCGGCGTCGCGCTGCTGGTCGGCGCGCAGCCGGAGGGCAAGGTGCTCGGGGCCCTCGCCGTCGTCGGGATGGCGTTCTGCTACGGCGTCGGCGGCCTGCTCACTGGCCGCGTACCTGAGCGACGCGCGGCCGTTCGTCGTGGCGCTCGCGTCGACCGTGATCGCCACGCTGGTCTGGCTGCCGGTCGGCGTCGCCGAGGCGCCGGCCCATATGCCCGGCTGGAAGACGATCGGCTCGGTGGTGATGCTCGGCGTGCCCGGGACCGCTCTCGCCTACCTGCTGTTCTTCGGCCTGATCACCGGCGCGGGGGCTGCATACACGTCGCTCGTGACGTACCTCATCCCACCGATCGCGCTCGCGTACGGCTCGATCTTCCTCGACGAGCGCTTCGGCGCCGCCGCCCTCGGAGGCCTCGCGCTGATTCTCGCCGGGGTCGCGCTCGGCACTCGGTGCCGTGCGGGTCGGACGCGCGCGCGGCAGCGTGCAGCGGACGGGTAGCGGCCGGTGTCGCGACATGGGTGGAGGTTTCAGCAGGAATGGTGGAGAAGCGGCGGGTTCCACGCTATGTTTAGTGAAGCCTCGTTCGCCTTCAGCGAACGGCCGTCAGCTGCCGATTAATCGAATATGAAACCGGCGTTCGCCCATCTCGCGCCGACAGTGCTCATCACCTTCGCTGCGGCGATGGGGATAGCGCTCTCGGTCTTCCTGCTCCCCGGCGCGGGCGTCCAGGGCGAGCCGACGCCGCTCTTGGCCGTGATCGGTGGGGCTGCAGGGCGCCGTAGCCGCGGATCTCCCGGCTCCCGTCAACCATCGCGCTTCGGCGCCGGTGTGGGCTGTCATTCCCGTGCGGGCTGTCATTCCCGCCCGGCCCGCCGCAACGCGGTCCGAGCGGTTCGCGCCGCCACGGCGACACGCCGAGGCCAGGACGCATCGGTGCACCGCCACACCCGCACCCCGGGTCGTTCGGCCCCAGGCCGACCGTCCCCTGCAGGCGGCTGCGCCCGCCGCACCCACAACGCCGGTGACGACGCGCCGGTCCCTCGGCAATCAGAAGTCGGCAAAGAGCAAGTCGCACGGCCACAGCCATGCCCGGGCGCTGAGGCCGACCGCCGGGACCAAGGCGCCGCAGCGCGCGCGCGCGGGAAGGCCAAGGCGCTCGGTCACTCGATCGAGCACCACGACGGACTCCCACCCGGACAGGCGAAGAAGGCGCCGACTGCCCCACAGCCTGCGCCAACTACGCCTCCGAAGGCCAACGCCGGCGGAAACGGGAACAACGGAGGCAAGAAATAAGGCGCGTCGCCGGCGGCCGACTCCGGCTCGCCATGGGTCTTCTGCTCCTTGCTCTCCCGCTCGCGGTCGCCGTGTGGGCGTTCGGGGATTAGCGGCGAAGCGCGAGCGCAACAACGCCGACCAGAAGCTTGTCCGGGACCTGAACTCGGCCGCCTCGGTGTACACGAGACGTCTAGGTGACGCGGGTCGCACCGCCGACCGGCTCGCACGCTCCAGACGGGTCGGGCGGGCGTTTGCGCGGGGTGACGAGCAGACGCTCCGGGCAATCGAGCGAACTACATCCGTGGATCGCTGCTCCTTCGCGGCGCGTCCGGTGGGCTGCACGGAAGAGAGACCCAAGAGCGCGTCGATGTGATCGGCCGTCGTGAACGGACGATCGGGCGTGTCTTCGTCGTTCCTCCACTCGGCCCAGGCCTCGTCCGGGCTATTGCCGATGGCGCAGGTCTTGCCGACGGCCGCCTCGGTTTCCTACTCGACCATCGGCTCGTTCGGGAGGACGGCGTCGAGCGCATCGACTCGCTGCCGACGCGAAAGCCGGCCTACGTTCGGGCGCGGGCCCTCGAATACCGAGCAGTCGCCGTCCCGCTCCGGGGCGGGATACGCCGGCTCTGATCACCGTACAAAAGCGGTCTGAGATCCGCGGCTGCGGCCAACGACCTCCGTTGGCGGGTCGTCGGGATCGGCCTGGGCCTCATCTGCGCCTTCCTCCTGAGCGCGTACGCCCTGGCTCCGGCGATCGCCCGTACCCGGCTCTCGCGGCTGCAGCAGAGACCAGGCCCAGCGGGTGCTCGCGCGTCTCGGTGACGGCGTCTTCGTCGTCGACCAAGACGGGGTGGTACAGCTCTGGAACCAGGCGGCCGAGGCGATCACGGGCCTCCGGGAGGCCGATGTGCGCGGCCGCCGGGCGGAGGACGCGATTCCGAGCTGGACAACGATCGCGACGTTCGTGCCGGTGACGGATCGACCCGGGGAAGCGGACGGTGCCTCGAGCTCGGAGACGGTCCCGGTCGACATTGCGGGCCGCGAGCTCTGGCTCTCGATCGTGGCCGTGGCCCTGGACAACGACACCGTGTACGCCTTCCGCGACGCGACGCACGACCGCCGACTGGAGACCTGCGCTCGCAATTCGTGGCGACGCTCTCGCACGAGCTCAGGACGCCTCTTGCCTCGCTGCACGGCGCGGCGCCTCACGCTCCGGGAGCGACGACCTGCCGGCACGCAGACTCAGGACGATCTCCTCGAGATGATTGCCGAGCAGTCGAACCGCCTCGCCAACCTCGTCGAGGAGATCCTGGTGGCGGCCAGCTCGACAGCGGATCGCTCCGTGTCATCGCCGACACCTTCGATCCGGGTGAGCTCGTGCGCGGAGTCGTGACGGTCGGGCGGTCGCGTCGTTGGGGAGGAGACGCGATCGAGGTCGTGGTGCGCTCCGGTCGTGCCGAATGCGCACGGCGACGGGGAGCGCACGCGCCAGGTGCTCCTCAACCTGCTCGACAACGCGATCAAGTACTCGCCGTCCGGCGGGCGAATCGAGGTGGGCCTCGCACGCGGTGGGCGACCGGCTCCGCTTCTGCGTCAGCGACGAGGGCCTCGGCATCCCCGCGGGCGAGCAGGAGCGGATCTTCGACAAGTTCTACCGCCTCGATCCCGACCAACGGCGCGCGCATCGGCGGAACCGGCCTCGGCCTCTACATCTGCCGGGAGCTCGTCCGGTCGATGCACGGGCGCATCTGGGTCGAGTCGGAGCCTGGCACGGGCACGACCTTCACGTTCGAGTTGCCCGCGGAGCCAGCTCCCGGCTCCGGTCTGGCGCCAGGCGCGCCTTCGCACCGCGCAAGGCATCATCGCGGATGTGGCGGCTATCCGCCTCGCGTAGCGCTCCGCGCTCGGCGATAGGTCACCGCAGAGCAACCGAACCGCAAGGCGGTCATCCGGACCCGTGCAGAGCCGCGCGGCCGCCGGATCAAGGCGCGCGTTGCGCTTGCGGCCCGTTCGACCGCCCGATCGACATCGGCGGGACGGAGCTCTCCTGATTGGTCGGTGAGGAGCGCGGCGTACGCCGTGAGCCGTGGCCTCGATGCGCGTCGGCGAGGTTGCTCCGCGCCGTCCGGATCATCGGGGCAGAGGTCGGTAACGCAGGCAGCGAGCATGCCTTCGCAGGTTCTCGTGCAGGCCTCGCGCAACTTCGTCGTACCGCTTCTTCTTGTCGAGGCCTACGCCGGAAGACGACGCCAGAACAACGCCGGCTGCTCAGCGGCGAGCGGACGGTAGCCGCCGGCCATCGACGCAAGCCGCTGCTCAGGCGGATCGGTCTCCGACGACTGCGCCGAAAGCGCCTCCTCGAACGCGTGGAGGGCGCGAACGGCGACCGCGGCAAGCAGCTCGTCGCGGCTTGTGAAGTGCCGGTACGGAGCGGCCACGGTCACGCCGAGACGGCGGCTCCAGCTCTGCGAGCGAGAAGCGGCGTACTCCTCGCTCGACGATCAGTTCGACGGCGCCGTCGACGAGCGCGGCCTTCAGGTCACCGTGGTGGTAGCGCTTCGCCCTCGTGTTCGACACGGCAGTCGGCGGCGCTCAGGAGGCCGGGAGATGATCACGCCATGAGTGGCGCGGCTCGTAGCCAAGCACCTCCCGGGCGCGATCGGTCGCGAGCAACGAGTCGAACTCCCCGACCTCGCGAGTCAGCGGGACATCCGGAAAGACCTCGTCGAGAAGCGCCGAAGACGAGGCGGTTCATGACCGTGTCTGCAGCCGCGATGACGAAGCTCGGGCTGGCGTGCGACGGCATCCTGCGGTGCCTCGAGCGCCAGCCGGCAGGCAGCCGCGACGTCGCGGGCGTCAACGTAGCTCCACAGGTTCCACTTGCGTGCATGCGCCTGAGACCACACGGCAGGGAACTCCTGGTAGTCGCTCGAGACCATGATGTTGGAGAAGCGCAGCGCGACGAACGGTATTGCCGACCATTTCGCGATCTGCCCCGCGATCACTTCGCTTGCGACCTTCGACAGCGCATAGGTCGTCGTGGGCAAGGGGTAGTGATCCTCGTCCACCGGGGCATAAGCGCGGCGGCCGGCCCGTCGGCTTCCATGGACGACTCCTCGCTCGATTCGACGCCGAACGGGACACCGAGTGTGGTCTCGCTCGAGGCCCACACACCCGCCGCAGACCGAGCCTCCTGCCGCAGCATGGAAGACGTTGAAGTTCATCGTCACGTTCGAGTTGAAGGTGACGGGCGGAGTGCTCAGCCCGGGCGCCGGAACGTTCGCCAGGTGAACCACAGCCTCCGCACCCTCGAGCGCGCCGAGCGCCTGGCCGTAATCGGTCAAATCTGCGCGGGGCATTCCCGCCTCGAGATCGTCTCTGGATGCCACCACGTCGGTCGCCGCAACGTCATAACCGTGCTCGAGCAGGTCACGCACGACCGCCCGGCCCGCCTGGCCGCTCGCTCCCGTGACACAGACCCGCCCCTGCAGCGTCGCCATACCAAGCCGCCTCCCGTCTGACGTTGATGTTATCGCCTTTTACAAAGTAAAACCCTATCACTTTGGCGCCAAGGCCGGCCCGGGTTCTCCCAATCCCCGGTTCGCTAGCTGCAGTGCAGGGCGTTCAGGCAGGGGGCTCCCGCTAAGCTCGGTCAGGATGTCGGGGTTCCCTCTACCGGCTGCCGGCGACTCGCGGTCGGCGACGGGGCTCTCGCTGCCGTCGCCGTACTCGGGTTGGTGGCGGCCGGCTGCAGCAACGGCGGCGGGCATCCTGCCGCGGTCGCGACCGCCAGCACGCCGAGAAGCTCGGCGCCGTGCAAGCTCGACAGAGCCCAGCGTCGCGCCGTTGCCCGCGCGCTCGCCGACATCCGGCGTCTGCGGCGCATCCAGGCGCCGATGCAGACGTTCTCCCAGCACGGGGCGCCGACCCAAAACGCGGTGACCGGAAAGCTGATGCTGGACCTCGGCTCCGCCAAGCTCCGCTGAACGTGTTCGCGCACCTGCTCCACCTTGGGAAGGCAGCGGTCAGTCTCTGCGGTGATTGCTCCGTGGGGCTCGAGGGGAGGAGCCCGTCTTGGGGAACCGGGGAGAAGCACCGTGGATAACTGCAGCGCCTGACCGACCACTGGTCGGGCGGCCGGAAGAGCTTGGGCGGTCTGGGACGGTAGCCTCGAAGCGTGTCGCGCTCCTACGTGATCTACATCGGGCTGCTCGCCGCCTTCTGGGGCGCGTCCTACATGTTCATCAAGGTGGCAAACCGCGATTTCGAGCCCGCCACGATGATGTTCCTGCGGCTCGTGATCGCCGCCGCGCTGCTGCTCGTCGTGCTCGCGGCACAGCGGGGCGCACAGGCCTCGCTCCACGACATGCGCAGCGTCGGCTGGCAGGGCTTCGCGCTCGGGGTGGTCAACGGCGCGATCCCCTTCACGCTCATCGCCTGGGGCGAGAGGCACATCGACTCGGGCGTGGCGGCGATCGCGAACGCCTCGATGCCGATCTTCGTCGTCCTGATCGCGCTGCGCTGGCAGCCGAGCGAGCGGGTGCGCGGCCTGCGCTTGTTCGGCTTCATCGTCGGCCTCGTGGGCGTCGGCGTGCTCGCCGGCCTGCACCCCGAGGGCGGTTGGTGGGGCGCCGCCGGCACGCTGGCGGTGGTGGTCGCGTCCGCCTCCTATGCGGTCGGAAGCATCTGGGGGCAGCGCCTGGTCGCCCACACGAGCGGCCTGACGCTGGCCGACGACCACGATGATCGGCGGCCTGATCGTTCTCGCGCCGCTCGGCCTCTGGCAGCGCCCCTCGCATCTGCCCGGCTGGAAGGAGATCGGATCGGTGGTGGCCCTGGCGGTCCTCGGCACCGCGGTCGCACAGATCATCCTCTACCGCGTCCTCCGCAGCGACGGCGCAGCGCGGGTGAGCCTCGTCACCTACCTGCTGCCGGTGACCGCCCTCTTCTACGGCGTGACGCTGCTCGGCGAGCCGCTGACCGTCGAGGAGCTGCTCGGGATGGCCCTGATCCTCGGCGGCGTCGCGCTCGGCTCGGGCGCGCTGCGCTTCACGCGGCGCGAGCCGGTCGTCGCGCCTTCTGCCATGAGCGACGAAGTGCGGCTTCGGCGCGCCGAGCCGGGCGACCTCGACTTCCTCGTCGAGCTGATGACGCACGAGGAGGTCGAGCCGTTCATGGCCGTGATCCGCCCGCGTGACCGCGAGGCGATGGGCGCCGAGATCGAGCGCTCGCTGGCCGAGCCCGAGGAGTTCGGCCGCTTCGTGATCGAGGTCGACGGCCGTCCTGCCGGGCCTGATGGGCTTCGAGGTCGCCAACCGCCGCAGCCGGATCGCGAACCTCGGCTCGCTCGCCGTGCACCCGGACTTCCGCGGCCGCAGGCTCGCCGACCGCGCCGCGCACCTCTTCCAGCGGCACCTGCTCTTCGAGCTCGGCTACCACCGGCTCCAGCTCGAGATCTACGGCTTCAACGAGCGCGCGCAGCACCATGCCGAGCGCGCCGGCTTCGTGCGCGAGGGCGTGCGGCGCAAGGCCTACGACCGCCACGGCGAGTGGGTGGACAGTGTGATCTACGGGCTCGTGCGGGAAGATCTGGAGCCATGAGCTTCGGGAGGCGCTGGGCAGACGCGTACAAGCGGGCCTGGGAGGCCCACGAACCGGACGCGGCGGGCGCGCTCTATCGGCGCGACTGCGTCTTCCGGTCGGCTCCGTTCCGCGAGCCCGGCGACCCGCTCGAATACGCGCGGCGCGTGTACGCGCCGAGGCGCGGGCCGAGAACGTTCACTTCGGCGAGCCGGTCGAGGAGGGTGATCGTGCCACCGTCGAGTGGTGGGCGACGCTGGTCTCGAACGACGGCACGGAGCAGGTCATCGCCGGTTGCTCGATGCTCCGGTTCGACGACGAAGGGCTCGTGGCCGAATCGCGGGACTACTGGCACATGGAGCCGGGCCGGCGCGATCCGCCGGACGGCTGGGGTCGCTGAGGCTGGGCTCGAAGCTCCTCGTCGCCCTCGTCGCCGGCGGCGGTCGCGATCGCCTTCGCCGACTCGTCGATCGTCGTGCTGGCGCTGCCGGAGCTCTACGGCCGCTTCAACACGACGATCGAAGGGGTGGCCTGGGTGGTCACCGCCTACAACGTCGCTGTGGCGGTGGCGGCGCTCGCCCTCGTGTTCCTGGTCCACCGGGTGGATGCGGCTCGCGTTCTCGGTGCCGGCCTGATCGTCTTCCTCGGGGCTTCGATCGCCTGCGCGTCGGCGGGGAGCCTCTCGTTCCTGATCGGAGCGAGCTGCGTCCAGGGCGTGGGGGCGGCGCTGCTGCTCGCGGGGTCGCTGCCGGTGCTGGCCGCATTGACCGGCTCGTCGGCCAAGCGGCGCGGGCCTCTGGACGCTCGCGGGGACGTTCGGCTTGGCGCTCGGGCCCGCGCTCGGCGGCGTGTTGACGCAGGCGTTCGACTGGCGCGCCATCTTCGTCGCCCAGGCCCCTGTGGCCGCGCTCGGGCTGCTGGCCACGCGTTCGCGCCGCATCCGCACTGCGGTCGTCCAGGAAGGCTGGCGGCCGTCGCTCGCCGCGCTCGCTGCCGGCGAATCTCTGCCTCGGCTTCTCTTCGGCGCGCTCGTCGGGCGCTGCTCTTCCTGGCCGTCCTGCTCGTGATCACGGTCTGGGGCTACTCGCCGATCGGGGGTGCCGCGCTCGTCAGCGCTCGCTCCCGGCCGCCGCCCTGGCCGTCCGGCCGCTGGAGCGGCGGCTGCCGCGCGGCCGCCGTCTGGGGCGGTGCCGCCCTGCTCGCCAGTGGCCTGGTCGGGCTGGCCTTGCTGCCGTCGGCGAGACGCCGTGCTGGCCGTCTGGGCGCTCGCGCTCTGCGGGGTCGGGGCTCGGGCTCGCCGGTGCCGCTGCTCTCGCAGGCCGCGCTCGACCTGCACGCGGGCCTGTCGCGCAGCGGAACCCTCACCGTCGGCGTGCGCCACCTCGGCCTCGTGCTGGCGCTGGTCTCGATCGCTCCGCTGCTCGCCTCCGAGGTGCCGAAGACCGGCGACAAGGCGCTGTTGAAGGCGACCGCGGTCCTCCTCGACTCGCCTGCCGGGCTCGACAAAGAAGGTGCCGGTCGCGCTCGACCTGCGCGGAGCGTTCGCCAAGGCCCGAGACGGGGAGACGCCCCGATCTCAGCGAAGCCCTTCAACAAGCACGGCGCACGAGACGACTCGGCGCTCGCCGAGACACGGGACAAGCTCGTCGGCACGATCGAGGCGACGATCACGCGCGCCTTCCGGCCGGCCTTCTTCCTCTCGGCGGCCTTCGCCGCGCTCGCGCCTCGCCGCCGCGGTGCTCTTCCGCCGGAGGCTGCTCTCGTGACCCGGCTGACTCCCGCCCTCGCGATCCTGGCCGCGCTGCTCGCCGCCGTCCTGGCGCTGGTGGCCGTCGAGTTCGGCAAGGGAGCCGCGGAGGAGCCGGGCCGAAGATTGCGAACCCGTGCCACGGGCGTCCCCCTCGCAGCGGCGGCGGCCTCGACGCGACGGTCCAGCGAATCGTCCTCGACGGGCTCGACGGGGCCGCCTGCCGCCTGCACACGACTCGTGAGGAGCTCGTGCTCTCGCTGGCGCCGGAGACCGGTGTGCGCCGCCAGCTGGAGCGACCACACGATCGAGGTCGCGCTGCGTGCGGGGATGCTGCGAGCCGATCGACGAGGCCGAGCGGCGGGAGCGACATCCCCGGATTTGCGGCGCGCCGTTCGTCCGGCAGCTCGTCGAGAGAGCGCCGCTCGACAAGCTCGTCCGCGGCGGCATAAGCCTGAGCAACCTGTTCGGCTAGCGCCGGTCGGGCCTGTAGAGCTCGACGCGCGTTGTCGCGCAGGATCATCCGGCCCGCCTCCTCGGCGTCCGCCGCGCGGAGAGCGTCGTCGATCAGCACCTCGGCGAGCGCGTCTCGCCACCACGTCGCCGCCGAGCAGGTACAGCTCGGGCGTTCGCGCCGCGTCCGAGGCGTAGAGCAGCTTCGAGACCGGGGCCAGCTCGAGGGCCTCGCGCACGCGCCTCGGCAGGCCGCGACACGTGCGGGATCGTCAGCGAGAGATCGAACCAGACGTGGCCGTAGACGTGCGCCAGCCAGCCGGCCTCGCGGACGAACGGGTAGCAATGGAGCAGCACGAACGGCGTGTCGCGGAAACTGCTCGAGTAGCGGCTTCAACCAGCCGGGATCCGCGCGCGGGAGGTGGAGATCCGAGTCGCCGAAGCCGCAGTGGACTTGCACCGGCAACGGATCGCCGGTCGCCTCGTTGGCCTCGAGCGCCGCGAGCAGCGGCCTCGCCACGACTTCGGCGGGGCGACGTCGAGGTCGAGGCCGCCGCGGTAGGCCGCGATCGTCTTGAGCGCGACGAAGCCTCGCTCCCGCGCCGACGTGACCTCCCCGGCGACCGCCTCCGTCGCCCAGTCCTCCTCGACGACGCGCTCGATCCGCATGATCGGCCTCGCCTCGCAACCGGCGAGCTCGCCGAGCTCGTCCCAGCTCGTGCCGGTGCCCGGCGGCGGGTAGCCGTCGTCGACGAACAGCCAGCTCCGTGCCCGTCGCGCGCAGGAGCGACGACGCGTACTCGGCCGGGTCGGACGCGAGCCGCCGCTCGTACACGCCGTGCTCCGTGGGCTCGCATTCGAGGTGGGCCGCGAGCACCGTGATCGCGCGCCGGTACGTGAGGCCGGTCGCGACATGGGGCCACTGGCGCGGGTCGGGGCTCTCGGAGAAGAGCCCGCGGAACTCGTCGATGCGTCGTCGGGTGCGCGCGCAGGATCCCGTGCGCGTGCTGGTCGACGAGGCGGAATCGCGCTCAGTACTTCTCGAAGTGGCCCTGTTGCTCGAATGCCTCGTCTCCCGCGGAGTAGGCCGCCCACTCGGAACGTCGGACGGCGAGGTACGACTCGGCGAGCACGGGTCCGGAGCGAGCCGATCAGGAGCTGGTCGGCGGCCAGCGCGTCCAGCGCCTCCGCCTGCGTCGCCGGCAGGCGCGACGATCCCGCGGCGCGTCGCGCTCGTCCTCGTCGATCGTCGCCGGGTCGACCTCGACCGGCTCCGGCGGCTCGAGCCCGCGCTCGAGCCCGTCGAGACCGGCGGCGATCAGGCCGCCCGAGCGCGAGGTACGGGTTGCAGCTCGCGTCGCACGCCTTCAGCTCGGCGTTCGTCGAGGCCTCCTCCGACCCCCGAACACCGACGGCGACGCGCACCGGCGCCTCGCGGTTGTCGTGTCCCCAGCAGACGAAGGCGCCCGGCCCAGTACTGCGGCACGAGCCGGTGGTACGAGTTGAAGCTCGGTGCGGTCGAGCCCGCAGAGCCCCGGCAGATGCTCGAGCACGCCGGCGATGAACGAGCGCGCCTCGCCCGAGAGCAGATCCGGCGCCGAGCCGTCGTGGAAGCGGTTGCGCTCTCCCGCCCAGAGCGAGAAGTGGACGTGCGCGCCGTTGCCCGCGTTGTCCGGCCACGGCTTCGGTGCAAGCGACGCGACGAGGCCGTGTCTGGCTGCCACGCCGCGGATCGTCTCGCGCGACGAGCAGCTGCTCGTCCGCCGCCTGCAGCGCCGGCGCGATGGCCGGTCGAGATCTCCTGCTGGCCGTGGCCGAGCTCGGCGTAGTACTGCTCGAGCACGATCTCCTGCGCCTCGAGCGCGGCCGCCAGCTCGTCCGCGTAGTCCTGCGAGGCCGTCGTGGCGATCGTCGAGAAGCAGAGGCCGGAGTCGATCGGGACGTAGCGCCCGTCCTCCCGGGTGGCGAGCGAGAACTCGTTCTCGAACGCGGCGCGCAGGACGAGCGCCTCGCTCGGCGAGACGGGCCTCCATCCGCTTCAGGAACGAGCGCTGGCAGACGGGCGCCGGCTCGCCGTCGAGGGCGACGTGGTCGGTCAAGACCGCGCCCGCACTGCGGTGCGTACGGCAGCACCCGGAAGGTGCTCGGGTCGGGGACGAGCCGGACCTCGCCGACCGGCCCCATCCCTTCCACGGGCTGGAGCTGGTCGAGGCCGTTCATCGCCTGCATGCCGACCGTGAGCCCGATGCCGCTCTCGAGCCGTCCCTCGAGGCCGTGTCGGCTGGATGCCTTCGCCCGCACGGTGCCGTCGTTTCCGCACCAGAGGAAACGGATCAGACCGGAGACCCGCCTCGTCCGTCCTGCGAATCACGTCGGTGACGTCGCCCGCCGCCATCGTCAGGGAACGAGACCCAGGGCCCGCTGCGAGGAGCATGCGGCGAAGCGTACGCTCCTCCCCGCGGGCCGCCGACTCGCATCGACGCCCGTCACCTCGTATGATCCCGAGCTTCGAGGGACGCTGCGGCCCGCGTTCCGGCCCTCGTTTACTCTTGCGGAAAGCACACTGACAGAGCCGCGACACGGCCCGTGAGTCTCGGGAGCGCCCTGACGCGGCTCGGCGCGGATCCTTCTGGCCGTCCTGGCGTTCGGGCAGATGGGCAGTTCCGCCGCAACGACCGGGCTCGTCGCCGCGTACCCGTTCAACGAGGGCTCCGGGACGACTGTGAGCGACCTCTCCGGCAACAACAACACGGGCGCGATCTCAGGCGCGACCTGGAGCACGACCGGGAAGTTCGGCAAGTCGCTGTCGTTCACCGCGAGCCGGAAGGCGTAGCGTGAGCATCCCGGACTCCGCTTCGCTCCATCTGACGACGAGCATGACGCTCGAGGCCGTGGGTCAATCCGAGCAATCCGACGACCAACTGGCGCACCGTGATGCTCAAGGAGCGGCCGGGCAGCCTTGCCTACGCGCTCTACGGCAGCAACGGCTCCAACCGGCCCGTCGGCCAGGTCTACACGACCGCCGAGCAAGAGCAGCGCCGGGACCGGCCCAGATCGCCGTCAACAAGTGGACGTTCTTGGCCGCCACGTACGACGGCGGCTCGTTGAAGCTGTACGTCGACGGCACCCAGGTCTCCACGGTCGCCGTCTCAGGAACGATCGCCCCATCGAGCGGCCTGCTGAAGATCGGCGGGAACGCGATCTGGGGCGAGTGGTTCAACGGACTGATCGACGAGATCCGGATCTACAACCGCGCCCTCACGGCGGGCGAGATCCAGACGGACATGAACACCCCGGTGGTCAGGACACCTTCGCCGCCCTCGACGCCTGCTGGTCTCGGCACCACCGGCCGGACCCCAGAACAGCATCTCGGTCTCGTGGAGCGCATCGACCGACAACGTCGGCGTCGCCGGCTATGGCCTCTACAAGAACGGCGCCCAGGCCGGCACCGCACCGACGACGTCGGCGACCTTCACCGGACTGGCCTGCGGAACCACGTACACCATCGCAGTGGACGCGTTCGACCAGGCCGGAAACCGCTCCGCAGCCAACGAGCATCAGCGCCGCCACGACAGCCTGTGACACGACGCCTCCCATCGGTGCAGCTCACCGCGCCGGCTGCGAACAGCACCCTCTCTCCGGGACAATCGCGGTCACGGCTAACGCATCCGACGACTCGGCCGTCGCCGGCGTCCAGTTCAAGCTCGACGGGCAGAACCTCGGTCCCGAGGACACCACGGCTCCGTACGGCCTCAGCTGGGACACGGCTCCGGTGGCAAACGGCCCGCACGCGCTCACGGCCACCGCGCGCGACGCGTCCCAGAACATCGCCACCTCGAGCCCCGTAGCGGTCACGGTTGCGAACCAGCCGCCGCCCAATTTCGTCACCGACACGCCGATCACCGGTCTGGCGCAGCCGACGCAGATCGTCTTCACGCCGGATGGCCGGATGCTCATCCTCGAACGAACGGGAACCGTCCTGGTGGTGCAGCCGGGCGCGGCTCAGCCCGATCCGACGCCGTTGCTCCAGCTCAGCACGGTGAACACCTCCGACGAGCGTGGCGCCCTCGGCATCGCACTCGATCCGGCTTCGCGGGCAACGGCTACTTCTACGTCATGTACACGCACTCGTCGCTCCTCAACCGCGTTTCCCGCTTCACCGCGGTCGGCGGCGTGGCCTCCTCGAGCAGCGAGCGGGTCCTGTGGCAGAACGACACCCAGGCGGACATCTACCACCAGGGCGGAGGCCTCGGCTTCGGTCACTGACGGCAATCTCTACATCTCGGTGGGGGACAACCTCACCCGGCCTCGGCGCAGAGCCTGACGAGCTTCAACGGCAAGATCCTCCGCATCCGCAGCGACGGAACCGTGCCGACGGACAATCCCTTCTATGACGGCGCCGGCCCGAACTACGACGCCGTCTGGGCGCTCGGGCTCCGTAATCCGTTCCGCTTCTCGTTCGACCAGCCGACCGGCCGCATGTTCGTGGGAGATGTCGGCGAGAACACCTCGGAGGAGGTGAATCTCGGCGCCAAGGGCGCAAACTACGGCTGGCCCACCTGCGAGGAAGCTGCAACAAGCCCGGGATGACGAACCCGATCTACGCGTACGACCACAACGGGCGCGACGCGTCGATCACCGGCGGGGTGGTGTACCGCGGCACGCAGTTCGGTCCCGGTTTCGACGGCAGCTACTTCTACGGCGACTATCCGCAGAACTGGATCAGGCGCCTCACCTTCGACGCGGGCGGCAGCGTGACGGGAAGCCAGAGCTTCTTGCCGGCCGACGGGAGCGCAGATGGTCCATACGGCGACCCGGTCAACATCTGCGAGGGCCCGACGGCGCTCTACTACGTGGACATCGGGCCGCTCGACGTGCCCAATTCCGGGACGATCCGCCGCGTCCGCAATCTCAACGGCGATCAACCGCCGTCCGTGTCGGCGCACGCGACCCCGACCAACGGGGCCGAGCCGCTGACTGTCGCGTTCTCCGAGCGCGGGCACCTCCCGATCCCGAGAACGAGCCGCTGACCTACTCCTGGGATTTCGGCGACGGCACCAGTTCTTCCGCGCGCGAACCCCAGCCACGTCTACTCGCGTGCCGGTCCGTACACAGCGCGGCTCAGCGTCTCGGACGGCGCGAACACCGCTTTCGCCACCCCGATCCAGATCAGGTCGGCACGCCGCCGGTGCCTACGATCACCACACCGGCCGGAGGTGGGACGTTCCAGGCGGGGCAGACGATCGGCTTTGCCGGCGCCGCCACGGACGCTCAGGACGGGACGTTGGGCGGAGCCGCTCTCAGCTGGACCGTGGTCTTCCACCACGAGACCCATGAGCATCCGGGCCCAGGTCCGTTCAGCGGGTCCTCAGGCAGCTTCGTCGTCCCCACGAGCGGCCACGACTTCACCGGCAACACGAGCTACGAGATCGTCTTGACCGCGACCGACTCGTCCGGGCTGAGCGCGTCGACCTCGGTCGTCGTCTACCCGCAGAAGGTCAACCTCACCTTCAACTCGTCACCGCGGGCCTGACCGTCCTCGTCGACAGCCTGCCGCACGTGACCCCTACACATTCGACAGCCTGATCGGCTTTCACCACACGATCGACACGCCGTCGCCGCAGTCTCTCGCGGCGAGCACGTGCACGTTCACCTCGTGGTCCGACGGCGGCGCTCGAGACGCACGACACCGTCGTGCCGTCGGCAGATCGGACGTACGTCGCGAGGCTTCACCAAGGGCGGTAGCGGCGGCCTGGTGGGAGCGTACGGCTTCAACGAAGGCAGCGGCACCACGGTGAACGACTCGTCGGGCAACGGCAACTACGGAACGGCGACGAACACCACCTGGGCGACGGCGGGCAAGAACGGCAAGGCGCTGCTCTTCAACGGCATGAATGCGCTCGTCACCGTCCCGGACTCGGCCTCGCTCGACCTCACGACCGGGATGACGCTCGAGGCCTGGGTCGATCCGAGCACGCTGACGAGCAGTTGGAGGACCGTCGTCTTCAAGGAGCGGCCGGGAGGGATGCTCTACGCGCTGTACGCGAACAACGGGTCCGCCAACCGCCCGGTGGGCCAGGTGTTCCTGGGCAACGCAGAGCAGGACGCTCCGGGAACGAGCTCGGTGCCGCTCAACGCGTGGACCCACCTCGCCGCGACCTATGACGGCAGCGCGCTCAGGCTCTACGTCAACGGCGCACTCGTGACGACCTTCGCCGTCTCCGGCAGCCTCGCCACGACGACCAATCCCCTCAGGATCGGCGGCAACACCATCTGGGGCGAGTACTTCAACGGGCTCATCGACGACGTGCGGATCTACAACCGCGCGCTCACGGCAGCCGAGATTCAGAGCGACATGGCCACTCCCGTGGGCTGAGAAACCTGTGCGAACATATGTTCGTGCGGCGAGGCGACGATCCTGCACGCCGACCTCGACGCGTTCTTCGCGGCGGTCGAGCAGCGCGACGACCCGCGCCTTCGCGGACGGCCCGTGATCGTCGGCGGCGGCGTCGTGCTCGCCGCCAGCTACGAGGCGAAGGCCCACGGCGTCCGCACGGCGATGAGCGTCGCGGCGGGCCCGGCGCCTCTGCCCGCGCGCGATCGTCGTCGCGCCGCGCATGTCGGCGTACTCCGAGGCGAGCAAGGCCGTGTACCGGGTCTTCGACGACACGACGCCCGCTGGTCGAGGGGCTGTCGATCGACGAGGCGTTCCTCGACGTCCGCGGGCTGCGGCGGCTCTCGGGCTCGCCGACCGAGATCGCCGCGCGGCTGCGGCGCGAGCGTGCGCGAGCGGGTCGGGCTGCCGATCACGGTCGGGGTCGCGCGGACGAAGTTCCTGGCGAAGGTGGCGAGCGGGGTGGCCAAGCCGGACGGTCTGCTCCTGGTGCCGCCGGACGGCGAGCTCGCGTTCCTGCACCCGCTGCCGGTCGAGCGCCTCTGGGGCGTCGGGCCGGTGACGGCCGACGAGGCTCCACGAGCTCGGGATCGCGCACCGTCGGCCAGGTCGCCCGAGCTTCGGCGAGGCGGCGCTCGTGGCGATGCTCGGCCGCGGCGTCTGGCCGGCACCTCCACGCGCTCGCCCACAACCGCGATCCCCGGCCGGTGCAGGCTCGCGCGGCGCAGGGGCTCGATCGGGTCGCAGCGTGCGCTCGGCCGCTCGCCGCAGGCGCTCGCCGAGATCGACGCCTCGCTCGTCGGCGCTCGTCGATCGCGTCACCCGGCGGATGCGGACCGCCGGACGGGTCGGCCGCACGGTCGTGCTCCGGCTGCGCTTCGACGACTTCTCGCGGGCGACCCGCTCGCACACGCTGCCCTATCGCGACGGCGAGCACCCAGGCGATCCTCGCAACCGCGCGAGGGCTGCTCGCGAGCGCGCTGCCGATGATCGAGCGCCGGGGCATCACGCTCGTCGGGATCGCGGTCGGCAACCTCGAGGACGACCGCTCCATCCAGCTCAGCGCTGCCCTTCGATCGGCACAGCAGCGATGCGCTCGACGCCGCGCTCGACGAGGTGCGCCTGCGGCTTCGGCTCGGCGGCGATCACCCGAGCGGTTCTCCTCGGCCGTCGCCGGGGGCTGGCGATGCCGCTGCTGCCCGATTGAGCCGCCGGGCTTGAAATACGAACATACGTTCGCTTTCATCTGTGAGGTGCAGCTCGCCCTCGACGCTCTCGACCGGCTGGTGGACACGCTCGAGGAGCGCGGGCCCGCTTACCGGCGGTCGAGGCGGCCCGGTCGCTCTTCGCCACGTCCTCGATCTCCGACGGCCTGGCCTGCTCGCTGCTCGAGGACGTCACCGCCGGCGACAGCCGGCGTCGTCTGCACCGGCGCGACGGTCTCGCTCGACCGGAGGACAGACCGGATCCGCTGCTCGAGGACGCCGAGCTCGTGGTCTTCGACCTCGAGACGACCGGGCTCTCGGCCACGACGCGACCGGATCTGCGAGTTCGGCGCCGTGCGCGTGCGGGCGCTCGAGCTCGTCGACTCGTTTCAGTCGCTCGTCAATCCGGGCATCGCGCTCCCGGATCCCGTCGCGCGCCTCACCGGCCTGCGCGAGCAGGAGCTGCGGCGCGCGCCTCCTGCCTCCAGCGTCCTCCGCCGCTTCCTCGCCTTCGCGGGCGATTCGCTCCTGGTCGCGCACAACGCCCGCTTCGACCAGCGCTTCCTCGAGCGGCAGCTGCTGGCCTGCACGGCCGGCGCCTGTCGGAGCCGCCGCTCTGCACGGCCGCGCTCGCCCGTCGTCTGCTCGAAGGCCGGCGACGCCGCGTCGGCCTCGCCTCGCTCGCCGACTTCTTCGGCGTCGCGACCAGGCCCTGCCACCGCGCCCTGCCCGATGCGGAGGCGACTGCCGAGGTGCTGGTTGCACCTGATCGGGCTTGCGCAGGAGCTCGGGGCGAGACGGCTATCCGACCTCCGGGCGCTCGCGGCCCCGCGCAAGCGCCGGGTCTACGACAAGCGCTCGCTCGCCCGCGGTGCGCCCACTCGGCCCGGCGTCTACTTCTTCCGTGACCGCCACGACCAGGTGCTCTACGTCGGCCGCGCCCGCGACCTGCGCGTCCGCGCTGCGCTCGTACTTCCGCAGCGAGCGCCAGCGGCCGTCGGTCGAGGCGGCCCTGCTGGCACTCGACGCGGATCGAGTGGCGCGTGCTGGGCTCCGAGCTCGAGGCGGCGCTCGAGGAGCTCCGGCTGATCCGCGAGCTCCAGCCTCCGGCGAACTCGCGCAGCCGCCGGAAGGAGCACGGCGTCTACCTGCAGCGCCGCGGGGAGGACTTCGTCGTCTCCAAGAAGCCAGGCCCGCTCGGGCCGATCACGAGCCGACGGCGGGCGTCCCTCGCGGCCGCGCGCCCTCGCTCGCGAGCACGGCGAGCGAGCTCGACGGCCTGCTCGAGGGCGGGCCACTCCACGGCTGCGCGAACGGCTCGCCCACCTGGCCGAGAGCCTCCGCTACGAGGAGGCCGGCCGGCTGCGGGATCGGATCGAGGCGCTCGAGGGCGTCGTCGAGCGCCTGCGCCGGCTGGAGCGGCTCCGCGGCCTCGAGGCTCTGCCTGCTCGCTCCCGCGCTCGAGCCGGGCTGGCAGAAGGCCTTCTTCGTCTCCGGCGGCGGACTCGTGCGCCGTGCGCTCGCTGCCGCCTGGAGCCGGGGCAAGCCTCGAGATCGAGACCGGGCTCGTCCCTCTGCCGCTCCGCCGGGAGCTCCGACGCGCCGCTCACGCCCGACCAGGCGGAGGACATGCTGCTCCTCGACGGCTTCGTCCGCCGTCCGCCGCCCGAGCTGGCCGTGCTGCCGCCCGACGCCGAGCGGATCGCTGTTCAGCTCGGGCGCGCCGCCTGAGGGCGCTCAGAGCTCCGCGCGGGCGAGCGCGGCACCGTCGACGAGCGCGCGCAGCTTGCCGCGGGCGACCTCACGCGGGAGGTACTTCATGCCCGCAGTCGGGTGCCACGAGCAGGCGTTCGGGATCGATGCGGCGGAGCGCGCCCCGGATCCGCTCCGGCCACGACCTCGCCGCTCTCGACGTTCATGTCGCCGAGGTCGAGGACTCCGAGGATCACCCGCTTCGACGGCAGCTGCTCGAGGACCGCCGGATCGAGCGCGGCTGGGCGGCCTCGATCGAGATCTGGTCGGCCGGGCATCGAGTCGAGCTCGGCGAGGAACGGGTAGCCGTTGGGCTTGTCGTGCACGATCGCCGCGTAGCCGAAGCAGGTGTGCAGCGCCGTCGTGCCGTCGACTCCGTCGAGTGCCCGCTCGATCGCCTCGAGCGCGTACTCGCGGGCCGTCGTCGGGCCGCGCCTGCAGGTACGGCTCGTCGATCTGCACGACGTCCGCCCCGGCGTCGGCGAGATCGCGCAGCTCGTCGTTGACCGCTTCCGCGTACGCGAGCGCGAGCGAGCGCGAGGTCCGGGTAGTGGTCGTTCTGCGCCTGCTGGCTCATCGTGAACGGCCCCGGCACGCGTCATCTTGATGGCGCGCGTCGGTGTGCGGCTCGCAGGAAGGCCGTCATCGCGAACCTGCACGGGCCGTGTGCGCCGGATCGGCCCGACGACGCGCGGCACCGGGTTCGGATGGCCGGTGCGGTCGAGCGCCGTGCCCGGGTTGTCGAGGTCGACGCCTTCGAGCGCGGTCGCGAACCGGTTCGAGTAGCTCTCGCGGCGCATCTCGCCGTCGGTGACGATGTCGACGCCGGCGCTCCTCCATGTCGCGGACCGCGAGCGATGGTCGCGTCGTCCTGCGCCTCCTCGAGCCACGTCTCGTCGACCCGCCAGAGCTCGTGCGCGCGGACGCGCGGCGGCAGCCTTCCCGCGAGCTTGACCCGATCGATCAGCCAGTCGGGCTGCGGATAGCTGCCGACGACGGTTGTCGCGAGCAACGTCACTCGATCCCTAGATTATTGAGGCCGCATGCAGATCGGTAAGAGTGGAGCCTCTACCACCCGCATCAGCCAGGCCTATCCCGACCGGGTCGAAGTGCGCGGGCGCGACCTGAGCGGCGACCTGATGGGCAGGCTGAGCTTCACCGAGTACTTCCACCTGCTGCTGACGGGCCGCGAGCCGACCGACGACCAGCGCTTCTTCCTCGACCTGCTGCTCGTCGCGATCGCCGAGCACGGGATGATGCCGAGCAACGTCGCTGCGCGCGATGACGCTCGCCGCCGACCCCGGCTCGCTCCACGGCGCCGTCGCGGCGGGGATCCTGGGCTGCGGCCCGGTCGTCCTGGGCACGTCCGAGTGCGTGCGCGCGGCTGCTCGAAGCGGCGCAGGCGAGGTCCGGTCCGGAGGCGAGCCGGCCGCGGTCGCGCGAGGAGATCGCGCGCGACGCTCCACGCGTCCGGCGACAAGGTGCCGGGGTTCGGGCATCCGGTGCACCGGCCGCTCGACCCACGCGCCGAGCGGATTCTCGAGCTCGCCGGACGCCCGCATGGTCAGCGGCCCGCACGTCGCTGCTCGCGCGCTGCCTTCGCGAGGCGGTCGCCGAGGCCTCGGGGAAGCCGCTGCCGATGAACGTCGCCATGCCGATCGCGGCCGTGCATGCTCGACCTGGGCTTTCCGGCCGCGCGTCGTCGAAGGCCGTCCCGATCCTCGCGCGCACCGCCGGCCTGCTCGCCCACCTGGCCGAGGAGCAGGAGGTGCCGCTCGGCTTCCTGATGGCGGGCGCGGCCGAGGAGGCGGTCGAGTACCAGCCCGGAAGACCCCGGCTCGTGATGCTCGCGCCCGAGGTCGAGACCCGCCCGTGGGCGGAGCAGCTTCGCGCTCGACGACGCCGCCTACCGCGACCCAGCTCGACTACCTCTTCGAGCGCTCGGCCTTCTACCGCGAGAAGCTCGCCGCCGCCGGCGTTCGCTCCGGCAGGAGGCGGGCGGGCTGGCCGAGATCGCGCAGCTGCCGCTCACCGACAAGCAGGAGCTGAGGGCGACCTGCACGCCCGAGAATCCGATCGGAGCCCACCTCTGCGCGGCGCCGTCCGAGCTCGTCCGGATCTACTCGACGAGCGGAACCACCGGCGCGCCGAGCTACGTGCCGCTGACGGCGGCCGACCTCGAGAACTGGGTCGACCGGCTCGGCGCGCAGCTACGCCGCGTCGGGCATCGCGGCCGGCCAGCGCATCGTCTCCACCTACAACGCCGGGCCGTTCGTCGCCGGCGCGGCGCTTGCGGCCTTCGAGCGCATCGGCCTCCGCCACATCCCGTTCGGCACCGGGAACACCGAGCGGCTGATGCGCGCGATCGAGCATCTCCGGCCCGAGGCGGCGGTGCTCACGCCCTCCTACGCCGCGTACCTCGTCGAGTGGGCGGCCGAGCGTGAGCTCGACCTCCGCGAGTCGAGCGTCGAGCGCGTCCTCGTCGCCGGCGAGCCCGGAGGCGGCGAGCCGGCCTTCCGCGCGAAGCTCGAGGCAGGGCTGGGGCGCGAAGGTCACCGAGGCGATGGGCATCGGCGACATCGGCGTCTCGCTCTGGGGCGAGTGCGAGGAGCAGGACGGCATGCACCTGGGCGCCCGCGGCTTCGTCCACGCCGAGCTGATCGAGCCGGAGACGGGCGCCGCCGTCGAGCTGGAGCGACGGCGCGACCGGCGAGCTCGTGCTCACGCACCTCCGGCACCGCGCGGCGCCGCTCCTGCGCTTCCGCACGCGCGACCACGTCCAGGTCCGGACGAGCCCCTGCGCCTGCGGCCGCACCGGCCCGCGCGTGCGCTGCATCGGGCGAACCGACGACATGCTCATCGTCCGCGGCGTCAACGTCTTCCCCTCGGCCGTCCGCGAGGTCGTGAGCGCGTTCGCGCCCGAGGTCAGCGGCCACATCCTCGTCAGGCCGCCGGTCGGCAGGGCGTGAAGCAGTGAGCCGCCGCTTCCCGTCAGCGTCGAGCTCGCACGCGGGGCGACGGCCGACACGGCGCTCGCGGACGCGATCCGCGAGAGACTGCGCAGCGTGCTCGTGGTCCAGACGCAGCGTGGAGCTCGTGCCCTGGGGAAGCCTGCAACGCAGCGAGTACAAGTCCAAGCTCGTCGAGCACTCTCGTTAGAGACAGGAGGATCGGATGACCGACAACACGCTGAGCATCCTGAAGCCGAGCGTGAACAACCTGACCGCTCGGATCTTCGTCCGGGCCGCAGGGCTCGAGTTCGAAGAGCTCGACGTCTGGGGCAAGAAGACGACGCCGGAGTTCCTCGCGAAGGACCCGGCCGCACCTCACGCCGCTGCTCGAGGCAGGAGGGGCTGCCGAAGGGCGCGCTCTGGGAGAGCTGCGCGATCATGCAGTACCTCTGCAACAAGCACGGCCTCGACCAGCTTCTATCCGACCGATCCGGGCGAGCGCGCGATGGTCGACAGCGCGATGTTCTACCTGATCGGCACGTTCTATCCGCTCGTCACGCGGGCGACGTACCCGGCGCTCGGCTTCCCGCAGTACCCGGGCGAGGTCGGCGACGTCCGACGCCGACGACGACATGAAGGCGAAGGCGCAGCAGGACGCCGAGGCCGCGCTCGCCGGGCCGCTCGAGCGTCTACCGCGCCTTCTTCCTCGGACGGGCAGGCCGTTCATCGGCGGCGACCGCGCCGTCGATCGCCGACATCCGGCTGGCCGCGCACGCTCGAGTTCCTGCACGCGATCGACTACGACTTCCCGGCCTGGGCCGACGGAGTACATGGCGCGCGATGGAGGAGGCGCTCGGCGACGCGTACTCGGAGCCGGCGGCCGACGTGCGCGGCTACATCGCGCACGTGAAGTCGCAGGCCTGACCAGGCTCCTGCGCAACCCCCGAGAAGGAGGACATCCATGCCCGAGTACATCCGAGTCGTCGAGTTCGAGGCAGACGATGCAGCGATCGACGGATGCTCAAGGAGATCGGCTCCGCCGGATGGACCGCCGGAAGGCGTGAACGCGACGCGGATCACCGTCCTCGGCGACCGCGCCGCAGGAAGGTCCTGGTCTCCGTGCGGTTCCCCTCCGAGAGAGCGACCTCCGGAAGGGCTCCGAGGTGTTCGAGGCGATGAGCCCGCCCGACGACGCCAACATGCGCCGCGTCGCCGTCGAGGCGTATGAAGTTCTCGCTCGAGCGCGACGCTCCGTAGACCATGCCGGAGGATCAACGCGTGCGCGATCGCCCTGGAGGGTGTCAGCAAGCGTTTCGGCAAGCAGCCTGGCCGTGCGACGACGTCACGCTCTCGATCCGCGAAGGCGAGTTCTTCTCGCTGCTCGGCCCGAGCGGCTGCGGGAAGACGACGACGCTGCGGATGATCGCGGGGTTCGAGGTGCCGGACGAGGGGCGCATCGTCCTGCAGGGCGACGACGTCACCGTCGGTTCCCGCGAACCGGCGCCCGGTCAACATGGTCTTCCAGCAGTACGCGCTCTTCCCGCACATGTCGATCTACGACAACGTCGCGTTCGGGCTCAAGGTGAAGCGCGTTCCGCGCGCGCGAGCACGACGGCGCGTGTGCAGCGAGATGCTGCGCGTCGTCGAGCTCGAGGGCTCGAGCGCCGCCGAGCCCGCGGCAGCTCTCCGGCGGTCAGCAACAGCGCGTGCGCGCTGGCGCGGGCGCTCGTCAACCAGCCCGGCGGCGCTGCTCCTCGACGAGCCGCTCGGCGCCCTCGACGTGAAGCTGCGCAAGCAGATGCAGCTCGAGCTGAAGCGCATCCAGAACGACCTCGGGACGACATTCGTGTACGTCACGCACGACCAGGAAGAGGCGCTCGCGATGTCCGACCGGATCGCCGTCATGAACGGCGGCCACGTCGAGCAGATCGGCAGCCCTCGCGAGATCTACGAGCGGCCGCAGACTGTCGCTTCGTCGGCCGACTTCATCGGCTCGCTCAACGCGCTCGACTTGCGGATCGACGAGCTCGTCGGCGTCAACGCGGTGATGCGGCTCGGGGAGGCGCGAGCGCGCTCGTCGTGCCCGTCGGCCCCGGCCATACGGCAGGGCGATAGCGTGCGCGTCGCCGTGCGCCCCGAGCGCGTGCAGATCGAACCGGCGGGAAGCCCGCTGCTCAACGGAGGCTCGCGGCTGGAGGGCACGATCGCCGAGATCGTCTTCCTGGGGATGTACACGCAGTTCCACGTCGATACGCAGGCGGGACGGCTCGTCTCCCACCGCCTCGCCGACGAGTCTCTTCGCGGTCTCGAAGGTCGGCTCGCGCGTCGCCCTCTCCTGGGACGTCGAGCAGGCGTCCTTGCTCGGCGACTGCAACGGTCTAGCGCCGGCTCCTCGAGCGCGGCGAAGCCGCCGCTCGGCGAAGCGCTGCGTCCGACCTCGGCGCCGACGACGACGACGAGCGAGAGCGATGATCGACGACGACGGCGACGGCGATCACCTGCGGGAGCTGGTTCGGGAAGCGGAGCGCCGAGTAGAGGTAGATCGGGAACGTCGACGCGCGTCCCGACCACGAACGAGGCGACCGCGTACTCGTCGAACGAGGTCGTGAACGCGATCAGAAACGACGAGACGATCGCGGGCAAGATCAGCGGCAGCGTGATCGAGCGGAACGTCCGCAGGCGGCTCGCGCCGAGGTCGTAGCGCCGCCTCTTCGAGCGAGACGTCGATCTGCTCGAGGCGGGGCACGAGGACGAGGATCGTGTAGGGCAGGCTGATGACGATGTGCCCGATCACCACGGTCAGGATCGAGCGCGGAACCCCGATCGTGTGGAAGAGGAGCAGCAGCGAGATTCCGAAGACGACGTAGGGGATCACGAGCGGGCTCAGCAGGAGTGCCGAGACGGCCGCCTTGGCCCGGAAGCGGCGACGGGTGAGCGCGATCGAGGCCAGTACGCCGAGCACGACGGCGCCGATGCTCGAGAGCGCCGCGATGATCGCGCTCGTCTCGCAGCGCTCCTCGGAGGTCGGAGTTGACGAGGAACTCGTGGTACCAGTGCAGCGTGAAGCCGGCTGAGCGGGAACGACGGCACTAGCCGAGTTGTTGAACGAGAAGATCAGCAGGATCACGATCGGCGCGTACAGGAACGCGACTACGAGGGCGAAGAACACCGCGCAGCAGCCGGGCGCCGTTCTGGAGAGCGCGACGTCCATCAGTCGGCCGCCACCTGCCGGGGTTGGAGGAAGCGGGCGAAGACGACGGTGAGGACCGCGACGATCGCCGAGCAGGAAGATCGCGAGCACCGGAGCCGGTCTCCCAGTCGGGGAAGCCTGTCCCGAACAGGTCGACGATCTGGTTTCCGTACATGTAGCCGTTTGCGCCCCCGACGAGCGACGGCGTGACGAACTCGCCGAGCGTCGGGATGAAGACGAAGAGGAACGCGCGCGACGACGCCGGGCAGAGAGAGCGGCAGCGTGACGCGCCAGAAGCGCCTGGAGACGGCTCGCGCCGAGGTCGCTCGCCGCCTCGAGCAGTCGCCGGTCGAGGCTTTCGAGCGAGACGAAGATCGGGAGAGCCACGAACGGCAGCCAGATGTAGCCGAGCACCGAGCATGACCGCGAACCTGCTGTACAGCAGCTGGGAGATGGGGTGGTCCGGCGAGCGCAGTCCCGTCCAGAACAGGAACGTGTTGACGACGCCCTGGTTCCCGAGGATCACCTTCCAGGCAAGCACGCGGAGCAGATAGCTCGTCAGGAACGGCGCGATCAAGCAGGAGGAGGAGGACGTACTTCCGCTTCGTGCCGGACAACGCCAGGTAGTACGCGAGCGGGTAGGCGAGCAGGACGATGATCGCCGAGACCGATCAGCGACATCTTCACGGACTTCCAGAACAGCGCGAGGTAAACAGAGCTGTGCAGGAAGTCGTGCCAGGCCGCGAGCGTGAACCCGTGCGGTCCTGGGAACGAGCGAGTAGACGTCGAAGCTGTAGGCCGCGACGATTGCGATCGGGACGACGAAGAAGACGCCGAGCCAGGCCAGCGGCAGGCCGAGCAGCGTCGGCGTCGTCAGGTCGAGCCGCAGTCGTCTCCGGCGGAGCGGCTGGCTGCCGGCCGGCCTCTGCGACGGCCATCGTGTCAGCAGCCGTTCATCCGGAGGCCTTCACCTCTTCCCACATCCTGGCGTAGAGCGCCCGCCGCGGGATGTCGCGGTCGAGATGCGCGCTCGGCTCCGTCACGGCACTGCGGGTTGGTCAGTCTGCAGCGCGCTTCAGCAGGTCGCTCGACGCCGGACGCGCAAGCGTGTTCGCGTGCCCGTAGCCGTAGTTGTCCTCCAGCCACTTCCCGGAGCGTGGCTGAGCTCCAGGCGTTGACGTACGCGTGCGCGAGACGCGACCGCGGGGTGCCCTTGAGCAGCATGAACATGCCGACCCAGGCGATCGGCTTCTCCTTCGGGCGCATGTAGACGACCTTCAGCTTCTTCTTCTTCATCTGGACCCAGTCGTTCGGCCAGGCGTACGCGATCCAGAGGTCTCCTGAGCCGAAGGCCTCCCAGAGGTCGGTCTCGGACGACCAGATCAGGCGGACGAGCTGCTTCTTCTTCATGAGCAGCTCCTGGGACTTCTTGAGCTGCGTCGTCGGTCTGGCGCCACGGTTTGTCGAACCCGAGGTAGAGACCGGCGATGGTCAACATCTCGAGGTCGTCGAACCACGCGATCTTGCCCTTGTAGCGGTCGTCGAAGAGCAGCCCCCACGAGCGGGCCTTGGGCGTGACCTTGTCGCTCCGGTAGAGGATCGCGTCGAAGCCCCAGTCGTTGGGGATGCCGTACTGCTTGCCCTTGTACTGGCCGGCCTTGACCATGAACGGGTTCAGGTGCTTGAAGTTCGGGATCAGCTTCGGGTCCCAGGGCTGGACGAGGCCGCTCGTCGCGAAGTACTTGACCCAGCCGACGTAGGGGCGGAAGAGGTCCGGCTTGAGCCCCGGCGTGGATCTTCGCGAGCGCGTCGGACTCGTTCGCCATGTAGCTGAACTGCGGCTTGTTCTTCGGGTGCGCCTTCACGTATCCGCGCGAACATGGCCTGGCCGCCGTCGTTTCCGTATCCCGCCCAGTCGAGCACCTGGAGCCGGCCCGACTCCGCGCCGAGCCCGGCGAGCGCTCGCTTGCGCCGCATCGAGGCGGGCCCCGAGTATCGTCGCTCCTCCTGCGGCAACCGCGGAGCCGCAGGAGCTTGTCGCGGCTCAGTCGCTGCTCGATCTCCTCGTGGTTGTCCACTGCCTCTCCTCCTTCTCCCCCTAGTAGCTGGGCGGGCTGATGATCCACATCACCTCAGCGAGCTCCTGGCCGACGTTGGAGATGCGATGTGGCGTCGAGCTGCGGTAGTCGATGCTGTCGCCGTGCTCGAGCTCGAAGACCTCGCCGCCGAGCTCGAGCTGGACGGTTCCGGAGAGGACGACGAACAGCTCCTCCGGAATCGCCGTGAGCGTAGGGCTGCTCTCCCGTCGAGCCGCCGACCTCGAGCTCCCCGGCAAAGACCTCGAGGTGGTCGAGGGGACGGGGCGTCAGGAGCAGCTTGCGGCCGAGGATTCCGAACGAGAGCGCCGGCCGCTTGTCCCGGCGTAGAACCCGGGGGCCCTGGACGCCGTCGGGGCCGAACAGGTCGGCCATCGAGACGCCGAGCGCGTCGGCGATCCGTCGCAGGGATGCGATGCTCGCGCTCGAGCGTCCGCGCTCGACCTGGCTCAGGAAGCTCTCGCTCAGCCCTGAACGCCCGCGGCAATCGTGCGGAGCGTGGCGCGGCGGGACTGGCGGAGAAGGCGGAGTCGCTCGCCGACGTCGACCTCTGTCGTGACGTCGGGCGCGCTCGAGGGCATTCAAAGCTCCTTAGACCCCGTCGAAGGAAAACTGAAGCAACCCTAAAGGGTCGCTGAAGTCGAGTCAATCCGCTTGAAGTCCGGCTTCGGCTGCGCCGAAGCCATGACGACTTCAAGCGGGTCGGCCTTTCGGTTAACCGTGGGTGCGCCGAGCCCGCACAGGTCGGTCTCGGCGGCGGGCTCTGAACGCAAAGTCGAGGAAGCGCTTACGCGGCGCACGTTCTATGCTCGTGGCATGCAGAGGACTCGCGCTGCAGGGCAGACGAAGTTCCTGCTCGACGAGTCTGCGCTTCCGCGGCGTTGGTACAACATCCGCTCCGACATGCCCACGGCGTCCGCAGCCGGTGTTGCATCCGGGGACGGGGCAGCCGGTCGGGCCGGACGATCTCGGCGCCGCTCTTCCCGATGGAGTTGATCGGGCAGGAGGTGAGCGAGGAGGCCGAGATCGCCATCCCCGACGAGGTGTTCGGAGATCTACAGCCTCTGGCGGCCGACGCCGCTCTTCCGGGCGCGGCGGCTCGAGGAGGCGATCGGCACTCGCTCGCGGATCTTCTACAAGTACGAGGGCGTCAGCCCGCCTGGAAGCCACAAGCCGAACACGGCGGTCGCGCAGGCTTTCTACAACAAGCAGGAAGGTCGGACGCGCCTCTCGACCGAGACCGGCGCGGGCCAGTGGGGAAGCGCGCTCGCGTTCGCCTGCAAGCTGATCGGGCCTCGAGTGCAAGGTCTACATGGTCAAGATCTCGTACGAGCAGAAGCCGAACCGGCGCTCGCTGATCCAGGCCTGGGGCGCGGAGATCGTGCCGAGCCCTTCGGAAGAGACGCAGTCCGGCCGGGCGATCCTCGAGGAGCATCCGGACTCGCCGGGAGCCTCGGGATCGCGATCTCGGAGGCGGTCGAGGACGCGGCCGGCCGCGAAGACACCGCCTACTCGCTCGGGAGCGTCCTCAACCACGTGCTCCTGCACCAGACCGTGATCGGTCAGGAGGCGCTCGCACAGATGGAGCTCGCGGGCGCGTTCCCCGACGTCGTCATCGGCTGCGTCGGCGGCGGCTCGAACTTCGCCGGCCTCGCCTTTCCGTTCCTGCGCGAGAAGATCGCCGGCCGTGAGATCGACGTGCTGGCTTGTGAGCCTGCGGCTTGCCCGACGCTGACGCGCGGTCTCTTCGCGTACGACTTCGGCGACACGAGCAAGCTGACCCCGCTCGTGCCGATGCATACGCTCGGGCACGACTTCGTCCCGGCCCCGATCCACGCCGGCGGGCTGCGGTATCACGGGGTTGCGCCGCTGATCTCGCAGCTTCTGCTCGACGGCCTGATCCGAGCCGAGGCGTATCTCCAGAACGACGTCTTCGCCTCCGGCCGTTCTGTTCGCGGGGACGGAGGGATCCTGCCGGCGCCCGAGGCCGCGCACGCGATTCACGGGACGCTGCAGGCGGCGAAGGCAGCGGACGAAGCAGGCGAGGAGCGCACGATCCTCTTCAACCTCTCGGGCCACGGCCACTTCGACATGGGTGCCTACGACAACTACTTCGCCGGGAAGCTCGAGGACGTCGCCCTCGACGAGGACGAGATGAGCCGCGCCCTCGCGGGCGATCGAGGGCCTGCCCAGCCCGGCTTAGAACAAAAAGACGGGACGGCCGAAGCCGTCCCGTCTAAACTCAACGCTGAAGCTCCCCGTCTCTAGTAGCCCGGCCCTGGGGGCGGGGCTTCCTCGACGTAACCGCCGCGGCGGCGCCCAGTAGCCGGGGCCCGCCCAGGTCGACCAGAAGATCGCCGACAGAACAAGGCCGACCAGGCCGATGATCATCAGGATCCAGCCGATCGCGTCCTCGTTGACGCCGCCGACGTTGCCGTTGACTCCCCAAACGAGGATGGCCCCGGCGGCAATCAGTAACAGACCCACTCCGATTCCCATTGTTGCTCTCCTTTCAGAGCTTCTTCGGTTGAAATCGTGTGCCGCGGTGTACCCCTAGCCGCAGCGAAGAAACACCCAACGTAAAGGGTTTGTGACGCTTTGTTCGGAACAGGCGTTTCTCCTACGGATTCAGTAGGCTCGCGATCGTGCGCAGGGAGTGCTCGTGCGCTTGGTCGCAGTCGGGCTTGCCGCCGCTGCAGTGACGTCTGCGGTGGCTTTTTCGTCCCCTGGCTGCCGACGCCGGCGTCGAAACAGGCCGACCGGATCGACTTCGTCTTCTGGTTCGTGACCGGGATCAGCATCGCCATCTTCGCCCTCGTGGCCGCGGTGATCCTCTACTCGGTCGTTCGTTTCCGGGCGCGCCCGGACGACGACTCCGACGGCGCACCGATTCACGGCAACACCACGCTCGAGATCGCCTGGACGGCGGTACCGGCCGTGCTCGTGACGGCCGTCGCCGTGAGTCAGCGCGGGTCGCGCTGGCGCAGAACGAGCACCTCCCGAAGAACCATCTGCAGGTGAACGTGAGCGCGGAGCAGTTCGCCTGGACATTCAGCTATCCGAAGTACCAAGGCCTGACGGTCTCGCAGCTACGCCTGCCGATCGGCGAGATCGGTCCAGTTGAAGATGCACAGCAAGGACGTGATCCACTCGTTCTGGGTGCCGGAGTTCGGGCAGAAGCAGGACCATCGTGCCGGGCATCGAGACCAAACTGGTGATCACGCCAAAGCGGCTCGGCACCTACCCGATCGCCTGCACGGAGCTCTGCGGCGAGGGCACGCGCTCATGCGCTCTGAGGCGGTCGTGATGAAGCCGGCGGCCTTCACGGCCTGGGTCAAGGCGCAAGAGAAGGCGGCCGCCAGCGCGGCTCAGGGTCAGCGGGCGGAGGCGCCGGACTGGCCGCCTTCAACAGCAACGGCTGCTCGGCCTGCCACACCTACAAGCCCGCCGGCTCGACCGCAACGACAGGGCCCGACCTCGATAACCTCGCCGCCGACGCGCGGCGGGCCGGGCAGCCGCTCGTCCCATTCGTCCGTGAGTCGATCGTCGATCCGAACGCCTACATCGAGAAGCGGCTACCAGCCGAACATCATGCCGGACACGTTCAAGTCGCTGCCCAAGCAGCAGCTCGACGCGCTCGTCCAGTTCCTGACCGCGGGGAAGAAGTGACCTCGGCGACCGTCCCTCACGACGAGCTTCACGCCGGCCCCAAGCCTCCGCCGCGTGGTTGGCGCCGACTGCTCGCGCCCGGCTGGCTGCGCGTCCCGTGGATGACCGCCCTCTTCTTCGGGATCGGCTTGGGCATCACTCTGCTCGTCCGCTGGGCGGAGGGCTGGCATCCGATCTGGGACGGCCAGGTGATCACGACCGTCGAGCTCACGGCGGTTCCGTTCGGCTTCCTGGCCGGGATCGGCGGCTTCGACTACTGGGCCCGCTACGTGATCGGCTCACCGACGCGGCCCGGAGGACCACTCCGGCCACGGCGCCCGCAGCTGGCGCGACTACTTCCGCGTCAACACCGACCACAAGGTGATCGGGGTCCAGTACCTCGTGACGACGATCTTCTTCTTCGTCGCCGCCGGCCTGACTCGCGATGATCATCCGCGCCGAGCTGGCGCGGCCCGGGATGCAGTACGTCGACAACGCAGACCTTCAACGAGCTCTTCTCGGTGCACGCGGCGCTGATGATCTTCCTGTTCATCATCCCGGCCTTCGCCGGGCTCGGGAACTACGTGATCCCGCTGATGATCGGCGCCGCCGGACATGGCCTTCCCGCGCCTGAACGCGCTCTCGTTCTGGCTGCTGCCGATCGCCGGGCTGATGCTCGCTCTCGAGCTTCCTCGTCCCGGCGGCGTTCGGCTGCGGCTGGACCGAGCTACGCGCCGCTCTGCTCGACGCACCAGCCGAGCTGGGCGCCGTCTTCTTCAACATGGGCGTCCAGTGGGCCGGGGCGTCGCTCGATCATGACCGCGCTCAACTTCCTGGTCACGATCATCACCATGCGCGCGCCGGGGATGACCTTCTGGCGGATGCCGCTGCTCGTCTGGGCGAACTTCACGACGTCGCTGCTGGTCGTGATCGCGACGCCGTTCATCGCCGGCTCGCAGTTCTTCGTCGATGTTCGACCACGTGATGCACACGAACTTCTTCGACTCCGAGGCGGGCGGCTACGTCGCTCGGGTACCAGCACATCTTCTGGTTCTACTCGCACCCGGCCGTCTACATCATGATGCTGCCCGGCTTCGGGATCGCCTCGGAGGTGATCTCCGATCTTCGCGAGGAAACCGATCTTCGGCTACCGCCTGATGGCGCTTTCGCTGATGGCGATCCTCGTGCTCGGCTTCTCGGTCTGGGCGCACCACATGTTCGTCGTCGGGCATGGCGCCGTGGCTGCGCGTCCCGATGATGGTGACGTCGGTGGTGATCGCCGTCCCGACCGGGATCAAGGTCTTCTGCGTGGCTCGCCACGCTTATGGGAGGGCAAGCATCCACTTCACGACCCCGATGCTGTTCGCGCTCGGCTTCGTCTCGATGTTCGTGATCGGCGGCCTCTCCGGCATCTATCTGGCCGCGGTGCCGATCGACATCCACGTCTCCGACACCTACTTCATCGTCGCGCACATCCACTACGTGCTCTTCGGCGGCTCGCTTGTTCACGATCTTCGCGGGCATCTACTACTGGTTCCCGAAGATGACCGGGCGGATGTACAACGAGCGGCTCGGGAAGCTGCACTTCTGGCTGACGTTCATCGGCTTCAACGTCGACCTTCTTCCCGATGCACTACCTCGGGATTGCAGGGGATGCCGCGCCGCGTCTCCGACTACGCGCCGCGCTTCGCCGACCTCGAACTTCTTCATCTCGATCGCGTCGTTCGTCCTCGGCGCCTCGACGCTCGTCTTCCTCTACAACATGATCGTCAGCTGGGCGCGTGGCGCGCGCGCGCCGGCGAACCCGTGGCGCGCACGCACGCTCGAGTGGCAGGTCTCCTCGCCGCCGCCGATCTTCAACTTCGACGAGATCCCGCAGGTGGTCGGCGGCCCGTACGAGTACGGCGTCCCGGGCGCGCGCCACGCCGTCTTCAACGGCGACCGCGTCGGGTCCAGGAGGAGGTGGACGTGAAGCGTGGTGAGCCACATCCTCGTGATCGCGAACGAGACGGCCGCCAGCAACGCAGTTCGCTCGAGGCCGTCCGCGGCGAGGCGGCAGCGGGCGTCGATCTCGTCACGGTGCTCGCGCCCGTGAACGCTCGCTTCAGGTGGCTACGTCGTCTACGAGGACACGCGCCGCGCGGCAGCGGGGCGCCGGCTCAACCGGACGCTCGATGCGCTGCGCGAGGCCGGAATCTCGGCGCACGGGCTCGTCGTCGACACCGTCGCCGGTGGATGCGGTCAAGGATGCGCTCGCGCAGCTCGAGCCGCCGCCGGACCGGATCGTCGTCTCCACGCATCCCGAGGAGAAGTCCGGGCTGGCTGCGGAGGAACGTTGTCGACAAGATCCGCGAGGCGGCGGGCGACGCGCCCGTCGAGCACGTGGTCGTCGATCTCGAGTCCGGAAGGCGGTCCCAAAGAACGTGCTCGTGGTCGCCAACGAGACGGTCATCGGCGAGCCGCTGCTGGCGCGAATCCGCGAGCGTGCGCAACGCGGGCCTGCGAGCTTCCTGATCATTGCGCCGCAGAGCGATCCGACTCAGGCCGCGCATCCCGAGGCCGACCGGCGGCTGCGGCGAGCGCTCGACGATTCTGCGGCGCGGACGGGATCGACGCTCACGGGCAAGTCGCGCATCCCGATCCGTTCACGGCCGCGACCCAGGCCGTCCAAGACGAGCGGATCGACGAGATCATCGTCTCGACCTTCCGCGCCGTCGAAGTCGCTCGTGGCTCCGCCGCGACCTCGATCCAGCGGCTCCGCAAGGCGACGAACCTGCCCGTCGAGCACGTCGTGCTTCGGAGGAGGCCGCGGTGACATGACCACGGGTGCGAAGCCCAGCACGCGGCGCATCCGCCCGTAGCGCACAAGAGCTCGCGCGTCGACGCGCGGCACGCTCGGGATGTTCCTGTTCATCGCCTCCGAGGTCATGCTCTTCGGCTCGTTCTTCACGGCGTACTTCTTCATCCGTGTCGTCAACCACGAGCCGTGGCCGCCTCCTCAGTTCCACCTACCGGTGTTCGTCGCGTTCGTGAACACCGCCATCCTTGTGACCTCGAGCTTCACGATGCACTGGGCGCTGCAGTCGATCAAGCGCGGAAACCGCGTGGGTCTCCAGGCGGGCCTGACGCTGACGTTCCTGATGGGGTTGACGTTCCTGCTGACGCAGCTGCTCGAGTACGCGCGGATCGGCTTCACCCGCAGCGACCAGGCGTTCGGGACGATCTTCTTCTCGCTCACGGGCCTGCACGGAGCACACGTCCTTCGTCGGCCTGACGATCCTCGCTCGGCGATGACGACCCGCGCGTTACCGCGGCCACTTCTCGCCGGAGGCTCACAACGGCGTCGAGATCGGCGGCATCTACTGGCATTTCGTCGACGTGATGTGGATCATCGTCTTCACGACGGTGTACGTCCTCTAACAGCACGATGGCGCTGAACCCGTTTCGCAGCGAGGCCGAGGCGTATCGGTTCGTCTGGCTGACGATCGGTTACTTCGGGCTGATCGTCGCCGGCGCCGTGATCAACAGGTGGCTCGGGCTGGCGGTCTTCATCGTGCTCAGCGCGCTAGTGCTCTTCTTCTACTTCCGCGGCGGCGAACGGCGGACGAGGGTTCTCGCGCCGACCAGGGCGCATACTCCCGAGGACGAACGGCGGATTCTCGTAATCGCGAACGAGACCGTCGGAGGCGAGACCTGCGCGAGACGATTCGCCAGCGAAGCGAAGGGCCGGCGAGCCCAGGTGCTCGTCGTCGACGCCGGCGCTGAACACCCCGCTCAAGCACTGGGTCTCGGACGGCGACCAGGCGCGCGACGCTGCGCAGGGGCGCCTTCGAGCGCGGCCTGGCGCGTCTGGAACGGATGCGGGCATCGAAGCCCGCGGCGAGATCGGCGACGGCGAGCCGCTGCAGGCGATCGAGGACGCCCTCCGCACTTTCGGCGCCGACGAGATCATCATCTCGACCCACCCCGAAGGCCGGTCGAATTGGCTGGAGAAGGGCGTCGTCAGCAGCGCCCGCGAGCGCTTCGCGGTCCCGATCACGCACGTCGTCGTCGACCTGGAACGCGAGAAGCGAAGAGGTTCAGCTAGGGCCGATCGGGCCGCCGTCCTCTAGCGAAGCCGGTCCAGGACTGTCCCGAGTCGGGGACTTCCGCCTCAAATCGGTGGCGCTTCGCGTGGCGTTTTTTAGGGACAGCCCCTTCGGGGACAGTCCCTAGCGCAGGTCGGTCCAGGGACAGGGCCCCGGACATTGCCGTTCAGCGACCGCTACTTCTTGGACTTGATGAAGGCGATCAGGGCTTTCGCGTTGGCGCGATGGAGACTGAGCCTGGCGGGATCGTTGCGCTCATGACGCCTCTTCGGGAAGCCCCTTCACGATCTGCTTGTCAGGGTCGCGGATCGACTCGAGCAGGTAGGCGTCGTTCGGCGGTGATGGTCTGGCCGGTCGAGAGCTGGACATTTCGAGTTGTAGACGCCCTTGAAGGTCCGGGCCGACGCCCTTTGCGCCGCTGATCGAGTGGCAGGCGGAGCAGCCGAGGCTCACGTAGAGCTTCGCGCCCGTCGCGGCAAGACCCCCTCCGCCGCCGCCGGCGGGTGCGCTCGTGATCGTCGGCGGCGCGCCGTTGCTCGCCGCGCCTCGGCTTCCGGCCACCAGAGGCGAGCGTAAGCGGCCAACCGGAAGCCGCGTCCGCGCCGGTCACGATCTTGGCCGGCATCAGGCCGGCGGGGGCGGGGTGGTAGGATCTGGTCGTAGACGACCTGCTTGATCGTGCTGAGCTTGAAATGCTGAGCCCTATCGCCGCGCGAAGGCGCCGTCGAGATCGGGACCGATCGTCCCGGTCGACCCTGCGTCCGCGAGACGGTGGCAACTGCCGCACCTGGCGACGAAAGAGCGTCTTCCCCTGCCCGACGTCGCCTCCTTGGCGATTCCCGTCTGGGTCCCGCAGCCGGCAGAAAGCGCGGCGACTCCCAGCAAGAGCAGTCCCGCGGCAGAAGAGGCGCACATGGGTGAGGAGGGTTTGGCGAGGATACGGTCACAGCATGCCGCCGGGCCGCGCTACTGCCCCCTGGCACTACGCCCTCAGTCAGCGCCCATATCCCACGGATATGGATCGCTCCCTGCGATCCTCCCCACAGGGGCGAGCGTATTGCACACCGACTGACTGATGCGGTATTCCACCCAAACCCTCTACGCCGGAGGCTGGCTCGAGGTTCCGACCTGCGAGAGCGCCTCGTTACGCGTCGGGTAGATCGTGAAGACGCGGTCGAGGCCGGTGATCTCTGAAGATCTTGGTGATGTTCCGGTCGCTGCAGACGAGCGAGAGCTGGCCGTCGTTCGTCCGCAGCCGCTTGACGCCGCCGACAAGAACTCTGAGCGTGGTGGAGTCGATGAACGTGGTGTCCGAGAAGTCGACGATCACCTCTTTGCCGCCCTTGGCGATCACGTCCAGCAGCTGCCGCTTGAACTCGGGTGCGGTGTAGAGGTCGACCTCGCCGGCAAGAGCGATCACGCATGCGCCGTCGACCTGCTCCGTCTTGATGTCGAAGTTCCATCCGCTCCCCGGGTTCGTAGACGCCTGCCAGTCAGGACGGCTGAGTCTATCGAGGCGTCCGCGAGACTCAGCACGGCGATCCGGTTGCCTCGCCTGCTGGGCGCTCCAGGTCGGTCGGCGCCAACTTGACCACCTGCTTATAAGCCCTTGAGAGCCGCGGCCGTATCGCCGGTGATATCGGCGAGCTCGCGTAGTGGAACTGGGTGTTGACGTCGTTCGGCTGCAGCTTCGCGATCCGCTTGTAGAGGTCTGTGTCCTTCTGATCGCGGTGGTTTGCCTCCCGTGAAGGCAGCCTGAGAGCCGCCCTGCGTCAACTGCTGGCTGGTCGGGTGTTGCTCAAGCCTGGCCAATCAAGGGCTGGCGCTCGACACGCCGAGCACGCCCTGCGAGCGAGAGAGGAGCTCAGCCTGCAGATTCTGCGCCTCGGTCTCCTTGTTCTGCGCCTGCGCTCGCCGTAGAAGCCGGCGACCCGCTGCAGCGCGCCGATGTCGTTCGGCTTCAGCTTGAGCACGTGCTCCAGCGCCGCGTTCGCCTCTGTCAGCTTCCCGTCGGTCTGGTAGGCGGAGGCGAGGTCGTTCCAGGCGTTCGGTCCCTGGATGGGCCTCGTGCTTCTGAGCGCGGATTTCACCGCGGAGCTGTTGGTCGAGCCGCTGTTGCTGCCGAAGATGTTGAAGTTGCCGCGCAGCAGGTCGCCGAGGCCGGTCGAGCCCGAACCGACATCCGAAGAAAGACGAACCCGCCGGCGAAGATGACGGCGAGCAGGAGGAACACCCACTCGGCCTGCCGCCGCAGGCAGTGGGAAGAAACATCGTCTGCTCGACCGTCGGCGGACGGCGCGCGGCGGCGTTTGACTTGCGCGTACCGGGTTGCGACTTCGCGCCCTTGCGCCGCGCCTGTGCAGCCTCCTCGTGCCATGAGGCCTTAGGGTACCTCGACCTCGGCCGAGGGGACGACCCCCAGTCGAAGGTCTCGCCGAGCTCACGCAGCCTGGATCGCGTCGGCTCGTCGCAGAGGGCGCCCTCGAGGCCGGCCTCGTAGAAGCTCCCGGGGCTCGAGCCTGAGCTCGGATGCTGCGGCGTATTCGGTGGAAAGGTCGGTCCCGAACATCGCCGGGTCGTCGGTCGAGAGCGAGCAGACGACGCCCGCGGCGACGAGCTCCGGCAGCGATGCTCTGCTCAGAGAGGGGAACAGCGCGGGTGCGGACATTCGAGATCGGGCAAACGTCGAGGACGACGACGCCTGTCGGCCAGCTCTCGCACCAGCTCAGGATCGTCGATCGCTCTGATCCGTGCCGGATGCGATGGGCGCCGAGCGCGTCGAGCGCGCCTCGGATCGAGCTCGGCCCGGCGTGCTCGCCCGCGTGAGGGGAACGGAGGCGAGGCCTTCGGGCGAGCTATGTCGAAGCGGGGGCGTACGGCTCCGGCGGATCGCTCGGCCTCCGGTCCCCGAGACCCACGCCGACCACTCCGCGGTCGCGGTATCTCGATCGCGTAGCGCGCACGACCTGGAGCGCCTCATCGAGGCTGTACACGCGCGCGATGTCCGGCGTCAGGCGGATCTCGATCCCGTAGCGGTCGCCGCGCCTCCGCGGCGCCGTCGCAGACGCCGCTGAAGACGATGTCGCTGTCGGAGGCCGCGCCAGAGGCCAAGCGCGAAGATCGCTTCCAGATAGACGGCGCCGTGCCGGGCGGCCTCCTCCGGCATACTCGACCGCGATCTGGCGGAAGTCGTCCTCGCGCTCGAGGGCGGCTGACGTGGGCATGAAGACCTCGATGAAGTGCGCGAAGTCGCGGTACTCATAGAGGGCGCGAACAGCCTTCGAGCGGAATCGACCGGAAGCGCGTAGCCGTTCCGCCGAGCGATCTCGAGCAGCGTCTCGGGGCGCACCGTCCCCTCGAGGTGGACGTGGGCTCGATCTTCGGGTAGGGTCACTCGGCCAACGGCGCGGCGCGCTCGCGTCGGATCGCCAGCGCGGCTCGAGGAACGACGCAGAGGCCGATCGAGAGGACGTACAGCGAGACGAGCGGGAATCACCGAGAGGATCGGTCGAGACCGGATCGACGCCCGGCAGTAGGACTCCCACCACGGTCATCGCAAAACCCCGACCCGCCAGGTGCTGCGCAACTTCGCGGCCGTGAGGATGCGCAGCCGGACGAGGGCGAGAACGAACACCGGACTTCGAATGCGAGCGCCACCCCAACGGGACGAAGGTCACGAACCGGTAGTAGTCGCGCGCCCGGATCAGGATGTCGAAATGCGCTCGAGTCGTAGTTCGTAAGGAAGTGGAGCGCCGGCGGGAGAATCACGCCAGTAGCCAAAGGCGACGCCCCACGCCGAGCGCCGTCGCGAACGCGACGGCAGGGCGATCGAGCGCTGGCGGTGCTCCTCGATGGCCGGGGCGAGGAAGGACCAGAGCTGCCAGAGGACGACCAGGCAGGGCCAGCAGGAAAGACGCGTAGAGCGTGACCATGATCGAGGTCGTGAACGGCTCGATCGGACTGAAGGTCACCGGCTTACCTCAACCGCTCCGGCAGCGGCCGGTTCAGCCAGTCGAGCAGCTGGCCGTGAAATGCATACGTGACAGCAAAGGCGATCACGATCGCCGCGAGCGAGATGATCAGTCGCGCGACGGAGCTCGCCAGGTGCTCGACGAGCGTGGCTTCCTCGCCGTGGCGAAGGCGCCGCGGGAGCCGGCTCATCTGCCTACGAAGTCGAGGAAGGCGGGGATTCGTCCCCGAGTGGGGCGGCAGCTCTGGCTTCGACGCTTCTCGTCCTGGCCGCTGATCGAGTCCTTGAACTCGCGCATGCCCTTACCGAGCGAGCGCCCGATCTCCGGCAACCGCTTCGGGCCGAAGATCAAGCAACGCGACGACGAGAATCACGATCACGCCCGGCGATGCCGATCTCAGGCATGCCCTAAGCGTAACGCTTACGCGACGGAGTATGAACCGGCGATGCCGAAAGAGGTGCTTCTCAGTACATCAGGGCTCGGATGCGTCCCGCGCTGATCTGGACGAGCCAGGCCGAGAGGATGAGGCTCGGGAAGCTCGAGAAGAGCCCAGCAGGCAGGGAACCCCGGAATCGCGTGACCGCCAGGTCGGGCATCTCCGGAGACGAGCACGAGGCTGACGAGGCGGCCGGCCATCAGAGCTCCGGCGGCGAAGGCAAGGGGCACGTCGTCACTTCAAGAAGCTGCAGCACGACCTTGACTCCGACCGCGCCGCAGATGCTCGTCAGGATCGCCCACGCCTCGACGCTGGTTGCCGGCGCGATGTCCGACAAAAGCGGTGGAGATCCAGGCGCTGATCGCGCCGCCGGCGAGGCACCGCAATCAGTGAGATTCAAAGTGTCGGCTGTCTGGCGTCGGCCATCGTTCCTCCTTGGCGTGGCCGCCCGCCATGCAGTTGTTCTCACCGTGATTCGGCGCTTTTGCGCGGACTCTGCATCCCTCGTTCGGGGGCGCGCACAGACCCGCTAGCATGGTCGGGCGGGCACGCCGACCGGCGCCCGCATCCTGATCATGGCACTACTCGAACTGAAAAATCTGCATGTCGCGCTCGAGGACGGCACCGAGATCGTCAAGGGTGTCGATCTCGCCGTGTGACTACTGAACGAGACCCATGCGGTCATGGGCCCGAACGGCTCGGGCAAGTCGACGCTCGCCTACGCACTCATGGGGCCACCCGGCCTACGAGATCACCGAGGGCGAGCTTCTGCTCGACAGGCGAGGACGCGGTCGAAACTCAGGATGGAGGCCGAACCGGCGGGCGCAGAGGGCCTCTTCCTCGCGCTTCCAGTATCCGCACGCCGTTCCAGGCGTGACGGTCACGAGCTTCATGCGCTCCGACGATCAACGCAGTCCGCAAGGCCAAGGCCGGCGAGGACGACCCGATTCCGATCCCCGAGTTCCGCCAGGAGCTGATGGCTGCGATGGAGCAGCTGAAGGTCCCGCGCGAGATGGCGAGCCGCTATCTGAACGAGGGGGCTTCTCCGGCGGCGAGAAGAAGCGGGTCGAGATCCTTCAGATGGCGATGCTGAAGCCCCGGATCGCGGTGCTTGACGAGACCGACTCAGGGCTCGACATCGATGCGCTTGAAGATCGTCGCCGGCGGCGTCACGGACCTCGTGGGGGCCTAACATGGGTGCAATCGTGATCACGCACTACCAGCGAATCCTCAACTACATCGACCCCGACTACGTGCACGTCTTCGTCGACGGGCGTATCGTCCGAGGAAGGCGGGCCCGAGCTCGCACACAAGCTGGAGGCGGAAGGCTACGAGGCGTTTATGCCGGCCGTCGCCGTTGGAGGTGGTGAATGATGGCAGCGACTCCTGAGACCGAGATCGTCGCCGGGATCGGCAACGACTACAAGTACGGCTTCCACGACGAGGAGAACTACGTCTTCAAGTCGGAGCGCGGCCTTTCGGCAGAGGTGGTCGCTGCGATCTCGGAGCGCAAGAACGAGCCGCGACTGGATGCGGAAGTTCCGCCTCAAGTCGCTCGAGTACTTCATGGCGCGCCCGCTGCCGGAGTGGGGCGGCGACCTGAGCCAGATCGACTTCGACAACATCTACTACTACATCAAGCCGACCGCGGAGCAGGCGAACACCTGGGAAGACCTGCCCCCGACATCAAGAACACCTGGGACCGGCTCGGCATCCCCGAGGCGGAGCGGAACTTCCTCGCCGGCGTCGGCGCCCAGTACGAGTCCGAGGTCGTCTACCACAAGCTCCAGGAGAAGCTGGAGTCGCAGGGCGTGATCTTCAAGGACATGGACTCCGGCCTGCGCGAGCACGAGGAGCTCGTCAAGCAGTACTTCGGGACGATCATCCCGCAGAACGACAACAAGTTCGCGGCCCTGAACTCCGCCGTCTGGTCTGGCGGCTCGTTCATCTACGTGCCGCCCGGTGTTTCGATCGAGATGCCGCTCCAGGCCTACTTCCGGATCAACGCCGGAGAACATGGGCCAGTTCGAGCGCACGCTGATCATCGTCGACGAGGGCGCCTACGTGCACTACGTCGAGGGCTGCACGGCGCCGATCTACTCGACCGACTCGCTCCATTCGCGCGGTCGTCGAGATCATCGTCAAGGAAGGCGGCCGCTGCCGCTACACGACGATCCAGAACTGGTCGACCAACGTCTACAACCTGGTCACGAAGCGGGCCGTCGCCTACAAGGACGCGACGATGGAGTGGGTCGACGGGAACCTCGGCTCGAAGCTGACGATGAAGTACCCCGCGATCTGGCTGCTCGGCGAGCGGGCTCACGGCGAGGTGCTCTCGATCGCGTTCGCGAACGAGGGGCAGCACCAGGACGCCGGCGGCAAGGCCGTGCACGTGGCGCCGAAGACGACTTCGACGATCACCTCGAAGTCGATCTCGAAGAACGGCGGCCGCGCCTCGTACCGCGGGCTGCTCGAGGTCGCGAAGGGCGCGGAAGGCGCGAAGTCCAAGGTCGTCTGCGACGCGCTGATCCTCGACGAGGACTCGCGCACCGACACCTACCCGTACATCAGCATCGACGAGAACAACGTCGACATCGGCCACGAGGCGACCGTTTCGAAGATCGGCGAGGAGCAGCTCTTCTACCTGATGTCGCGAGGCCTCTCCGAGGCCGAGGCGGCGGCGATGATCGTCTCCGGCTTCGTCGAGCCGATCACGAAGGAGCTGCCGCTCGAGTACGCGCGTCGAAATGAACACGGCTGATTCCAGCTGCAGATGGAAGGCATCGGTTTGGCTGATCTCGGCGTGGAGCGAGCCCGATTTCGTGGCCGTTCCCGTCCAGGACTTGAAGCGGGCGGACGAGTTCTACGGCCGAGACGCTCGGCCTGAACCGGAAGCCGAACTCGAGCGACCGCTGGGTCGAGTACGAGCTCGGCAACGTGACGCTGGCGCTCGTCTCCCCGGAGGCGATGGGTCCAGAGTTCAAGGCCGAGGGCCACCAGAATGCCGATCGGGCTGCGCGGTCGCCGGACGTCGAGGCGGCACGGGCGAAGCTCGAGGCCGAGGGCGTCGAGTTCCTGCACGAGACGATCGATTCCGGTGTCTGCCACCTCGCGAGCTTCTCGGATCCAGACGGCAACAGACTTCAGCTGCACCGCCGCTACGCGCCGTACGCCGACGGCTCGACGCCGTAATGCGAATCGAGCGGGTCGATTTCGTCGACGTCCCGACGAGGGACATCGAGCGGGCGGTGGCCTTCTACCGCGATGTGCTCGAGCTCCCGCAGGACCCGCGTGAGCCGACCGAGTTCGAGGCGGGGAACGTGACGCTCGCCCTCTGGAAGCCGAGGACCGAGGGCGTCGAATTCGCGCAGCGGTGCCAGCGCACGGGATCGCTCTTCGCGTTGCCGACGATCGCCGGCGCTCGCGCCGAGCTCGAGGCGAAAGGCGTCGAGTTCGTGGGCGAGCGGGATTCAGGCGTCTGCAACATGGCCTTCTTCGAGGACCCCGACGGCAACTCGCTGATCTTGCACCGGAGGTACGCCCCGTGAGCCGGCCCGAGCTGCTCGAGCGCTACCGGCGCTGCCGTTCCCGACGACGACCGATGAGCCGTGGCGCTTCACCGACCTGAACGGCTTCGACCCGGACGCCTTCGTCTCCAACGGCCATGTCGCGGGACCAGTCCCGGGACAAGCCCGGCGGCGACGATGCTCGACCTCGACGTGGCCGCGCCTCGGCCACGGTCAGCGAAGACGGAATCGAGATCGAGCGCGCTCCGGAGGGCATCACGCTTCGAGCCGCTCGCGCGACCCGGCTGCTCGGCACGCTCGTCGGCGCCGACGAGAAGTTCGCCGCCCACAACGCGGCGCTCTGGGAGCACGGGCTGCTCGTCCAGGTTCCGAAGGGACGTCGTCCTCGAAAAGCCGCTCTACGTGCGAATCGTCGAACTCGCGCGAAGGCGCGGCGCGCTCTTCTGGCGCCTCCTCGTCGTCGCCGAGCCGGAGAGCCGCTTCAGCGTCATCGAGGAGTACGCCGTCCGCTCGGCCGGATCTCGCGGGTTACTCGAACGCCGTCGTCCGAGCTCTTCGTCGAGCCAGGGCGCGAAGGTCGAGTACGTCTCACTCCAGAACCTCTCCGCGGAGACCTGGCACTTCGCGCTCCACCGCGCGCGCGTCGAGCCGCGACGCCGAGCTCGACTGGGTCGCCGGCGGCTTCGGCTCCAAGAAGGGCAAGACGCGGATCCAGAACGACCTCGCGCGGCGCGGGCGCGACCTCGCGCGTCACCGGCGCGTACTTCGCCGACGGCGACCAGCACCTCGACTACGACACCTTCCAGGAGCACATCGCCCCGAACACGACCTCTGACTTCGCCTTCAAGGGCGCGCTCCGCGACCACGCGACAGCGGTCTGGCGCGGGATGATCCGGTCGAGGAGGACGCGCAGAAGACGAACGCCTACCAGGAGAACCGCAACCTGATCCTCTCCGAGCAGGCGCACGCCGACTCGATCCCCGGCCTCGAGATCGAGGCCAACGACGTCCGCTGCACCCACGGCGCCACGATCAGCCAGGTCGACCGCGAGCGAGCTCTTCTACGCGATGGCGCGCGGGATCTCCCGCGGGCGAGGCCGAGCGCCTGATCGTGCGCGGCTTCTTCACCGGACGTTCTCGACCGGATCGAGCTCGAGCCCGTCCGCGAGGCCGTCACCGAGGCCCTCGAGGCCCGGATTCCGCAAGCCTAGAACCCTTACTCCTCACCAACAAAGCTTCACAACTCGCTGCAGGCGGCCTTACAACGCCGTCTTAGGGTCGTGGCATGAGCCTCAAGCGCACGATCCGGTCTGCTGGTGGCGGCGATTCTGGTTCTGGCGGCTCCGGCCGCCGCAGGTCCAAGAAACGGACGGATCGCGTACATGTCGGGCGGCTCCATCTACATGGTCGATCCGTCTGGCGGAGCGCCGACGCTCGCGCACGAAGGCATCTTCCCGTCGTTCTCGCCGGACGGAACACGGCTCGTCTTCGCGCAGTACTCCCTCGAGGACGGCCCCTACAAGATCTGGGTCACGGCGGCGGACGGCTCGAAGCCCGTCGCAGATCGGCAGAACCGACTACCCGCACCCTTCGCCTGGTCGCCGGACGGCACTCGAGTGGCTTTCGACTCGGGAACCGTTCAGTCGGGCTTCTCGATTGTCGTCCTCGCCGGCCGACGGCGGCGGTTCTTCGACGCTTTCGCTCCGATGCCTCTCCCGACGCGCCGCCTTCGTGGTCGCCCGACGGCATCCAGATCGCCTTCACGACCACGAACGACTCCGGACATCGCCGTCGCCAAGGCCGACGGCAGCGGCGGGACGCTGCTGGTCCAGGACGCCACGAGGGACCTGGCGCCCTCGTGGTCGCCCGACGGGTCGCAGATCGCCTTCTTCCGCGGCAACTTCGGCCAGTTCTTCCTCTATGTGATTCGGCCGGACAGGAGCGGCTTGCACCAGCTCAGTCAGACGCCGGCAGGACACGAGCGTTCCGCCTGCGTGGTCGCCGGACGGCACGCATCTCCTGTTCGGAGCGACCGAGCAGGCCGGCTACTCGCGCATCGGCCCGTACTACCGCAACAACGTCTATGTGGTCCGGAGCGGACGGCGTCGGCGAACGTCGCCTCACCGACAGCTTCTCGCTCGACGCAGGGTCGTCGCCGACCTGGGCTCCGGACGGACGCAGGATCGCATTCCTCGAGCAGGCGGGGTTACGAAAATGCCTATCGCCAGCTCTTCGTCATGAATGCCGACGGGACGTGCGAGACGCAGGTGACGACGAGCAGCTCCGACGTCCTGCAGCCGACGTGGCAGGCGCTGGCGGCGACCCCCGCCTCCGACTGCACTCAAGTGCGCTGCGATCTCGATTGCCGGCTCGCTGGACGTGGAGACTGACCAGCCGGAGCTCGACGACAGCCGGGTCTACCTCTGCCGGGCCACGGTCACGAACAACGGCAGCGTCACCTCCGACCCGCTCCGCTTCGTCACGAGCGACGAGAGTCCGTTCTCGTACCTCTCGGCGGTCGCGTCGTCAGGCGCCTGTGCGATCGGGGCCCGGGCCTCGTGCACGTTGCCGGCTCCCGCCCGGCGGCACGGTCGACATCACGCTCCGGTTCAACGTCTTTCCTGCTGGGACGTTCCCGATCGAGGGCGAGGTCGACGCAAGCGGCCAGACGCCCGACGGTGACCTCTCCGACAACGTCGACGAGCACTATCGAGTCTTCCCCTTCTGCGAGATCGCCGGCCAGCAGGGCAGCACCCTTCGCGCGGCGGGCGACGACGACCTGATCTGCGGGACGGTCGGACCCGACAGGATCTTCGCAGGAGGAGGCAATGATCGGGTGCTCGCCGGCGACGGACGCGACATCGTGCACGGCGGCACCGGCGGCGACGAGGTCTTCGGCGGCGGCGGCTATCGACTACGTCTACGGAGAGCCGGGTCGGGATCGCCTCCACGGCGAGAACGGGCGACGACGTCCTCTTCGGCAGGCGCGGCAACGACATCCTTTGGGGCGACTTCGGCGGCGACTACCTGAAAGGCGGTCCAGGCGTCGACCGCTTCTTCGGCGGCTACGGCAACGATCTGATCGACTCGCGCGACGGGTTGACCGAGCACGTCTACTGCGGCGAGGGCAAAGACCGCGTCGAGGCCGATCTCCACGACATCGTCAGTAGCGACTGCGAGAAGGTCGTGCGGAGGCCGGCAACTCAGACCGCAGCGCCGCGGTAGCAGTCGCGGCGGTACGCCGCGGGCACCGGGCTGCATTTCGCGCGCCGAGCGGCGCTCCCGTTCGCAAAGCCTCCGAGGATCGTGCCGATTCCGTCGAAGCAGTACGAGGCGTGTCGCTGTCGGCGCGAGCAGGCACATTCGAATCGCCCGGGCCGGTGCCGGCGTCGTTGGAGGTCAGATCGCGTGAGCCACCGTAGATGCACTCGCGCTCCATCGAGCCGCGAGCTTGCAGAGTTGGACGATCTTGCGCGGGTTTTGGACGCTGTACCGGACGCGTCACGGCCGAAGGACTGGAAGCACGTCGCGACCCAGCCCGTCTCGGCCTTCCGGCACCATGCGGCCGCCTTGCGGAAGTCGTAGTGGACGACCGGCAGGATCCTCGACGTCACCATCGGGTAGCAGTAGAGGCTTGTCCGCCACCGCGACCTTGTCGCACGGGTAGAGCAGGTCGGCTTCTTGCTCAGCCACTTCGTCGGCGCGATCTGCATCGGCCCGGGCAGGAAGTTCTGCATGAAGACGCCGCCTGTGCAGGAGGTTCGATCCCAGGCCGTCGCGAGCTGGTCGCAGACCTTGAGCGAATAGGGCAGAGTCGTTGAGGCTGTAGATCATCAGCCCGTGTCCGAGCCCGTGGACGCACTGGTAGAGCAGGAAGTACGTCTTGTTGATCTCGCTACCCGTGCACAGCTTCCGGGCGAGCGAGGCGACCTTCGCGCGTGGCACGCCTGCGAAAGCCCGCTCGACGACGCCGTGGTAGTAGCCCGACCAGCAGGTCATCGAACCGTGCGCGAGTGCCTGCGCGGCGTTGTCGTGATAGTGCGCGTAGCCGGCGTGGCCGATCGAGTGCGCGATCTGGTGGCGGCCGCTGTTGACCTCCTGATTGGTCTTCATGTAGGTCGCCAGGCGCGAAAGCGCCGTCTCGGGTCAAATCGTAGTAGGCGATGTTCCCGAACGCCTGCTTGTAACAGGCGTAGTCGCTGTGACAGTCGGAGACCTTCTCTTGATTCGGTTCAAACGCGGTCAGCGCGGCCAGTGATTCTTGGTCGAGTCGACGACGAAGCTCGCGACGTCTCGGATCTGGCCCTTGCTGAGCTTGCCGGAGAAGAGGGCATCCCGCCGCCGCCGCCTGAGACCTGGCGCACGACAGCGCCGTAGCTCGGCGTCAGCTGGTCGAGGTTCGGACCCGTTTGGCCGCTCGAATTCGCGGCCGACAGGGTGTGGCAGCCGCCGCGGCCTGCTGAGGCGAGACTTTCGCGCCCGACGTGTTCGTCGCGCTCTTGCCGCCGCCGCATCCCGGCTACGAGCACGGTCGATGCGAGCAGCGCCAGTGCCGTCCTGCGCATCTCGCACGGGGTAAGGGGCATCGAGCGGCCGATCAGGTCGGTAGTTTCCGAGCGATGCGGCTGCTCGCGCCTCTACTCGTCGCGGTTGCTCTGGTTCCAGCGGCCGGCGCCGGCGGGAGCCTCTTTCTGACCCCGGATGAGCTTTCGGACCATGCCGAGTCCCTCGCTTCTGCGGGCGACCGGCGGCGCCTTCGTTAGCCTATGACGTCGAGTCCAAAGGCTCCATAAATGTCGTCGACCCGAGCGGGCGACACACACTGTCGTGAGCGGCTGGCCTGCGGTCTCGGACCACGCAGCTCCTGCACCAAGTCGGACGGGACGATCTTTCTCTACTTCGGTGGGTCGACTCCCGACCTGAAGACTCAGGGCGCGCTTCGCTTTGCGTCGATCGACGGCAGCGCCACCTGGAGCCGGGCCAGTCAAGAC
>ERZ1370068.7738-contig-6637_pt1 | contig 61141 bp, 79 predicted proteins | sample MGYA00561227_ERZ1370068 | MGnify/ENA primary metagenome ERZ1370068 (study PRJEB38410, sample SAMEA6850437) | metagenome | study: Metagenomic assessment of the ecological functions of the soil: analysis of the soil microbiota associated with the... | reverse complement strand
CTAGCGTATTGCTCCGCGCTTGCCGAGCTGAAGCGCGCCACGGTCTCCGCCGAGTGGGAGCTCGCTCCCGGCGCGACCACCGAGCAGGAGGCGATCCGCCAGCTCCACGCCGAGCGCCCGCACGTCCTGGTGGCGTTCGGGTCCTTCCTCGAGCCTGGTCGAACGCGCGCTGGAGGCCTACCCGTTCCTGCGCGTCGTCTCTGACCGCGCGAGCCCCGGCGCCGTGGCGGTCGCGTCGCTCGAACAGGTCCGCGCGGCCGTCAAGCCGTCGGACGGCCCCGGCGGTCCGGTCCTCGCCTAGGGCGCCGGGGACCAGGCGGGACTCGCCTCGGTGGACCTCCCAGGCCGCGCCCAGATGCTGGCCGGTCGTGGGTTCGCGCACGGCGTCGATGAACCACCACGCGCCTCGAACGTGTTCGAGCGTCACGTCGACGATCGCGTACCCGTGGTCGTCGAAGTCCGCGAACTTCACGTACGGGACGGCGGTCCACCCACGCGCGCTCCCATCGGCACGCTCCCGGTGCGGGCTCCCACCCCATCTTGTCGTCGACGTTCTGTGAGGTCAGGCTCGTCGTGACGAGCTCGACCGCCGCACCGACCGGTCGTCGTGGCGATCGCGCGGCAGGTCCATCGCCAGGCCGATGTGCACGTCCCCGGACAGGACGACCACGTCGCCCGCATCGCCGAAGGCCCCCCAAGATCGCGTCCGCGCTCCGGCCGGGTAGCCGTCCCACTGGTCGGGGTCGGGGCCCGTCCCCGCCTCGTTCGTCATCTCGGAGCTTCATCAGCCCCGGGATCGTCTCGGTTCGGCAGCCGTTCGTCCCAGATGTGGCCCATCACGGAGGAGTTGCCGATCAGCCGCCACGCGGCGGTGGACGCGGCCGAGTTGCTCGAGGAACCACGCCCGCTGGTCGGGCCCGAGCTGGCTCCTGGACGGAGCGGCCTGCTCCGGTCCGTCGATCGGCTCGTCGCGCCGCGTGCGCGTGTCGATCAGGAACAGGTCGGCGAGGTCGCCGAGCGCGACCGAACGCCAGACGCGTTCGGGGTCGGCCGGGTCGGGTCGCCGGGCCGGGAGCCACTCCCACCGGGCTCGGAACGCCGCGGCCCGCCGGTCGGCCCACGGTCCGTCGCGTTCGTCGCGATGCTCGAGGAGCCCTCGCGCCAGACGTTGTCCGCGAACTCGTGGTCGTCGACGATCCCGATCACCGGGTGCGCGTGGTGCATCGCCATCAGGTCAGGATCCCGGTGGTAGTGGCCGTACCGAGCCCGGTAGTCCTCCAGGTTCACGCACTCGTTGGCGGGTACGTAGGGTCGCCCGATGTCCGGCCCGACCGTCTGCGTCGCCGGCGGCTTGTTCGAGACCTCGTAGATGTAGTCGCCCAGGTGCAGGACGAAGTCCAGGTCGTCACGTCTCGGCGCATCCGGCTGTACGCGTTGAAGAAGCCAGCGGCGTACTTCGCGCACGACACCATCGCGATGCGCAGGTGGTCGGCGTCGGGCGGCGGGAGCGTTCGCGTGCGGGCGACCGGGGAGCGCTCCCCGGGGGCCTCGAACCCGTAGTGGTAGGTGGTCCCCGGCTGGAGCCCCTCGACGTCGACGTGGACGGTCCCGTCGGCGTCTGGATCCGGTGTCGTCGTCCCGGAGGCGACGATGTCCGACAGGTCGGGGTCGGTCGCGACGGTCCACGACACCGGGGGAGGTTCGGCGGCGGTCGTCGTCACCCTCGTCCAGATGACGAGGCGGTCGCCGGTCGGGTCCCCGCCTCGCCACGCCGTGCCGGAAGATCTCGGAGATGGCTCGCCTCGCTCGCTCGAACGCCGGGCGAGACGGTAGCCGACGGGTGCGAGCGGCCGCAACGGCCGGGACCGGTTCCCGAAGGTCCGGTCCCGGCCGCGTGGGCAGGGTCAGGCGCGGCCGGCCCACGGGCTCCAGGAGCCCGAGGCGTGCGCCATCCGGACGGAGACGATGATGTTCGCTCGTCCGTTGAACACCGAGCAGTCGTCCAGCCCTGAAGCGATCGGCGCGTCCGGCCAGTACCGGGTGCTCTGCTGAAGAGCCCGGCGTACCCGCCCGAGTTGTAGGCGCGTGGGTTGAGATGGGACTCGCAGCGTGTCATGGCAGGTAGATGCACGACGAGGGGGAGGGAGAGGGCGGACCCGGAACGTCCGTTTGTGTCCGAACGACCGTACCAGCGGCCCTCCGACAACCATGTGACCGGGGGTCACATCGGCTCTCCGAGGTCCGTCCCGTAGCATGGGGGCGTGCCGACCAAGGTCCTGCTCGCCGCCCCCGTGGGTACTGCGCGGGGTCGAGCGAGCCGTCGAGGCGGTCGAGCGCGCGCTCGAGGCCCACGGCCGGCCCGTCTACGTCCGCAAGCAGATCGTGCACAACGCCCACGTGGTCCGCGATCTCGAGGCCAAGGGCGCGGTCTTCGTCGAGGAGGAGACCGAGGTGCCCGAGGGCGCCGTCGTCGTCCTGTCGGCCCACGGGGTCGCGCCGCAGGTGTACGCCAACGCCGAACGCCGGGGCTCACGGTCCTGGACGCGACTTGCCCACTCGTCACGAAGGTGCATCCTGGAGGCGAGGCGGTTCGCCGACCACGGGCGGACGATCGTGCTGATCGGCCACGCCGGTCACGAGGAGGTCGTCGGCACCACCGGCCAGGCCCCGACCGGGACGATCCTGGTTCAGAACATCGACGAGGGCGCGCTCGGTCCAGGTGCTCGATCCCGAGAACCTGTCGTACTCTCACGCAGACCACGCTGTCGGTCGACGAGACCAACGCGATCGTCGAGGCGCTCCGCGAACGGTTCCCTCGATCCAGGGACCGCCGCGCGAGGACATCTGCTACGCGACCCAGAACCGCCAGGACGCGATCAGGAGGTCGCGCGCCGCTCCGACGTCGTACTCGTCATCGGCTCGGACAACTCGTCGAACCCAACCGCCTCGCCGAGGTCGCCCGCGATCTCGGCACCCCGGCATACCTGGTCGACGACGAGACCGAGGTCGACCCGGCTGGCATCGAGGGCGCCGAGGCGGTCGGCCTGACGAGCGGGGCGTCGGCGCCCGAGCGCCTCGTGGACCGACTCCTCGCGCGTGGCTGGCGGGCAGGGTGCGACCGAGGTCGAGGAGCTCCGCCTCACCGAGGAGCACCTGCGCTTCTCCGACGTGCGCGTCTCGATCCGGACGCTGACCCGGTCGAACCGGGCCTCTCAGCTCCAGGCCGAGAACTGGTCGCGATCCTCCTCGTCGGGTCCGGGAGCACGATCGCGACCAGGGTCCGGCGTCTCCTGGACGCCCTCGATCGGCAGGATCCGGTTCACGATGACCGGCGCCGCCTGCTCCCACGGGAACGGGATCCTCGACGATCAGGTCGTGGTCGCCCGCGATCATCGCGACGGCCGAGACCTCCTCGACCTCGGCGATCGTGTCGGCGAGCCGCGAGCGCCGAACCGGGCGAGGCCTTGACGTGGACGAAGCACGCCGGCCCCGGTTCGTGCATCGGGATCGGCGTCTTGGTCCCCTCGCCCGATAGCGCGTACACGTCGCCCGGGACGACCGGCGCGGTCATCGTCCGCTCGACGCCCTCGATCCGGTGGATCCCCGGATGACCTCCTCCGAGATGCCGAGCAGGTCTGGACCCTGGACGGCCACGAGGACGTCCATCCGCCCACGACCGCGACCGCCGCCCGCACGCCGCCGACGTTCTCGAGCTGAACGACCACCTCCTCGACCTTGCCCGGCCGAACCCGCAGGTAGACGAACGCATCCACGCTGGCAGGCTAGGTCGGCGATCCGAACAGGGCAAGGACCGGTCGCGCCTCAGGAGGCCGCGGAGCGGAGACACGGCACAACGCGTCGAGCGCCTCGGCGCCCTCCTCGGGTCCGACGGCGATCAGCCGGTCGCCGGCCTGCAGCACGTACGGTCCGCGCGGCCGGTAGATCCACCGGCGCCCCGCTGGACCGCGAGGACGAACATCCCGGTCTCGGTCTCGAGCTGCAGCTCCTTCAGCGCTCTTGCCGTCGGCGGGCGTCCCGGGCTCGACCACCGTCTCCGCCGCGATCTCCTCGGCCTCCTCGAGCGCGATCTGGATGACGGGGTGGAGCGGTTCGCCGTGCTCGACGTACCAGGTGAGGTCGCGCGCCGCGTCGCACATCGACTCGCTCGCGCTGCCGAGGCGGAGCAGGCCGCGCAGCTCGTCCGGGTTCCGCGCCTCCGGCGCCGCGCGGAGCACCCACGACTCGAGCTCGTCGTGCAGCGTGTCGCTGCGAGCCTCGAGCGCGCCGACCTCGGCCGCCAGCGCGCGGTTGTTGAACAGGATCGAGGAGTAGGCCAGCGCCGACCGCCGCCTCGAGAGGTCCTTCAGCTCCACCAGGATGTCGACGGCGCGGTCGAGCTCGGACAGCGGCGGCGCGTCGTCGTCCGGCGCGTCCGGGCCGCGCGGGCGCGCCGGCGAGCTCGCGGAGCAGCGTTCACGCCCTCCTCCGGGCCCGCGCACGAGCAGGACGTCGCCCTCGGACGAGCACGTCGTCAGGGCCGGGGTCGAACTGCCACTCGATCCCGCTGCGGATCGCCATCACCCACATCCCCGTCTCGGTCGGGCAGCGAGAGCTCGCGGAGCGCGCGGCCGATCACCTGCGCGCTCGCGCCGACCGTGACCCGAGCCGGTCATCTCGTCCGCGTGGCGGAGGTCGCGCCGGAGCGCGTCGGGGATCCCGAGCCGAGCCGCGACGACCCGCGCGATGTCGGAGGCGGCGTCGCCGATCTTCTCGATCGCGCCGCGCGATCCACAGGACGCCGGCCATCCCCTCGGCGTCCTCGGGGCTTCGGGCGGCGAGCATCGCCACGCTCGCGCAGGCGGCGCAGGTGGCCGGTCATCCGCTCCTCGAGACGCTCGACCTCGCTCGGCGAGCTTCTCCTCGTTGAAGAACACGGCCGCGTACGCGAGGTCGACCATGAGCTCGGAGGCGTCCTTCGCCTCGACGAGCAGGTCCTTGACGCTCTTCGGTTGGTCATCCATTCGGAGCACTCCCGATGATGTCATGACGAACAGAACGACGGCCACGCCGGCGAGGTCCATCACGCTCGTGATGATCGGGCACACCCTGGTTGTCGGGGTCCAGGCCGAACCGGAACGTCACGACCGCCAGGTAGTAGCCGGCGACCAGCGTGACGGGGTGACGATGAGCCCGCGAGCAGGACCGTCCCGGCGACCAGGGTCGGGAACGAGGGCACTCCCACGAGGTCGGTCGCCACCCCGAGCACGTAGGCCACGATCCCCACCATCGTGAAGACGGCGATCGACAGCGCGGACACGATCGAGGCGTCGACCAGCGCCGGGATCTCGGGGAGTCCGCGCGGCGTGATGACACCGATCTGGAGCTTGGATGCGGTGCGCGAGGTGAAGATGCCGCCGAGCGCGCCGGCCTGCGACACGAAGGGCGGGATCAGCGCGAGGAGCACCGGCACGGCGATCAACTGCCCCTGACGGGCCCGCAGCAACGTGCCCGCCAGGATGTCGAGGATCGGCGTGAGCAGGATCACCGCGGTCATCTCCACGACGATCCGGCGGATCACGCGGTCGGCGACCGTGTACGAACGGACCGCGGCATACACCGCCACCGCGATCGAGATCACCGCGGCGGGATCGCGATCAGGTCGGAGCGCAACGAGGAAGGTCGCGAGGAACAGGCTCGGCAGCGTCGTCATGTCGCCGAGCGCCGTGACCATCGGGGTCGACACAGAGTCGAGGTCCCAGCCGCGCCGGTAGGACAGCACCGACAACGTGAGGGTGATCATCAGGACCAGCGCCGACCCGATCGCCCCGCCGACGATCGAGACCGTGGCCAGACGCCACAGCGAGATCGACGGCTGGCCGAACGCGGCCGAGGCAAGGACCGAGCAGGACCGCCAGCCACAGGGCGCGACGAGAAGGTCGTGACGACCGCGACGTAGACGTTGCGGCTGCAGGACGCTGCCCGGACGAAGGGTCGGTCTCGAGCAGACCGGTGACGTTCGCGGTGCCGAGCCGAGCGCCGATCGCCCCGAAGATCGTCCCCTTCATCCCGACCGCGGCCGGGATCAGGACGATCAGGCCGGGCAGCGTCCTGGAGGGTCCCAGTGATGTGCGCGAGGGTGAGCCCGGCGACGAACCCCGCCAGCGTGCTGAGGGCGAGCGCGACCAGACCCTGTCGCAGGGTCCGTTGCTCTGCGCGCCAATAGGCCCACAGACGCCGCGCGCGACGTGGAAGCGCCATAACGGTTCGCTCATCGGGTCTGCCTCTCGGCCTCGGCTCCGCAGCCTCGGCTTCTCGGGTTCGGCTTCACGGGTCCGTCGGGGAGCGGGGAGCTCCTGGAGCCCGAGGCAGTATGCGCTCGGCGTGCCTGCGGGACAACCCCTCGCGCGACCGAGGGCGTGAGGTCAGTCGACCCAGTCGCGCGTCAGGTACAGCCAGAACGCGAGGCCCGCGTATGGCCCGTACCGGCGGAAGCGGCGCTCGATCGCGGCGTCGCTCACCTTCGCGCGGCGGACCTTCTTCGCGTAGGTCGGTCGCGTCCACGAGTCCAGGATCAGCCGGTGGTACCGGCCGAGGGTCATCATGATGTGGGCGGCCGCGTAGGGCCCGACCCCGGGCAGCGCGAGCAGTCGCTCCTCGAGCTCCTCGTCCGGCAGCTCCTGCGTGGACGCCGTCGCGAACGCCTCCAGGTCGAGCTCGCCCCCGGCGACCGAGCGCGCGGAGCTGCAGGAGGTACGCGCCGCGATACCCGGTGCGGGCGACGTCCCTGTAGAAGGACTCGCCGGCTTCGGCCATCGCCGCGGGCGTCGGGAAGGCCCGGCCCCAGGGACCGTGCGGTCGGCCGCCGGCCGCCCGCTCGCCGAGGTGCTCGACGATCGCGTGGACCATCCGGATGGTGGCCGACCACGCGCAGTTGGTCGTGCAGATCGTCTTGACGACGTCCTCGAACACCGTCGGGCTCTGGACCATGCGCCCGGCCCCGGCGGTCACCCACGCGAGGTCGGGATCGGCGGACGCGGCCTCGTAGAACGCGGAGAGGTCGGCGTCGAGCCGCAGGACGTGACGGACCGTCGCGGTGAGCTCGGCCGTCGCGCGTTCGGACGCCGGCGGGCCGAGGACGGAAACCGTCGCGTGACCCCTGCGCCCCGACTCGATGCGGACCGTCCTGAGGGCGTCCGCGACCGGCGCGCAGGGTGAGTTCGACCGAGCGGTAGTCGGCCGACGGCCGCATCGGCGGCAGGTCCACGAACCCGTGGGAGTTCAGCGTCCGGACGAGGTCGACGGGTTCGCCCACGGGACCGCGCAGGCGAAGGTCGACGGTGGTCACGCGTCGGCTCGCTGACGCTCCCGCCAGGCGCGCACCTTGGCCCGGTTGCCGCAGGTCGACATCGAGCACCACCGCCCCGAGCGGTTCTTCGAGCGGTCGTAGAAGACCGAGCGGCAGGTCTCGTCGGCGCAGAGCTTGAGGTGGTCGAAGCTCCCGTCGAACGCGCTCACGAACGCGATCGCGACGATCGCGCCGTAGGCGGCCGCCACACCGGTGCCCTCCTTCGGTTCCAGGGTGGGGGCGTGCGCGGCGTGGAAGTGCGGGTGCAGCCCCGCCGCGAGCCCGATCCGGTCGAGCACCTCGGCGTCGGTGCGGGAGACCGACTCGTCGTCGCCGGCCAGGATCAGGTTGCGGATCGCGTCCCGGAGCCCGAGGTAGGTCTCACGGTTGGCGTCGGTGAAACGTTCCTGTTCCGAGAGGAGGTGCCGCTCGATCAGGAAGCCGCGGATCTGCTCGGCGGGAGGCTCGAGGTGCGTCCCCTCGGCGTCGTGGACGTGCAGGTTGAGGAACCGTTGGAGCAGCTCGAGGTCTCCCGGGGCCGAGGGGTGTCCCCGTGCGGTGAGAAGTCGTACGTGGCCATGACCCTCCTAGCGTACACCGCCGAAATCGGTTGACAAGTTACGCTAACCAATGTAGGTTCCAAAGAAGGTTACGTCAATGGAGCCGGAGGGAACGGGAGGTGCACGGATGCTCACACCGTCGATCTTCAGCGAGATGGGGCCGATCCGAGCCGCGTCCCTGCGCGCGACGACGCCGCGGGTGGCCGCGCCGGGCGACCGGGGCGGCGCCGCCGGGACGCGATCCGGCATGCCGTCGGCGCTCGGCTCGTGAGCGCCGGGTTCCGCCTGCTGCGAGGGGCGGCCTGATGGGCTCGATCGGGATCGCGCTCACGGTCCTGGTCGTGATCGTTGCTGTGGGTGGCCGCGGTCGCGTTCGGCCGCGACTCCCGCGAGGGCTCCGAGCGGCGCTTCGGCCCCGACCAGCGCGAGCGGTTCCTGCGGCTCTAGCCGGCGAGGCCGGTTCGCGCACTCGTACGATGCGTCGCGTGACGCTCGAGTTCACCGACTGGGCCATCGACATCCTGCGGCGCACGCACGAGGCCGCCCGCCGGTTCAACCCGGCGGCGACGGTCAGGATCCATCGGACCGGCGACGGCGTGGCGTTCGACCTCACCGACGAGCGTGAGGACGGCGACGAGCTGGTGGCCGAGCACGGGTTCGAGCTCTGGGTCGCTCCCGGGCTCGAGGGCACCGTCGACGTCGTCGAGCCCCACGACCGGCTCGATCCTGCGCCCGCCCGGCGATCCCGAACGCAGCGCCCGGTCGCCCCACTGACGCGACGATCCGACGACGAACCGCCCGCGAGGCGCTGAGCCGCGCACGCCGCGGGCTACACTTCTTCGCACCGTGACCTCCGATCCCGAACCCGGACACCAGCTCCACGCCCTTGGCGCCCTGGGCGGCGCTGGCCCGGTCATGCTGATCGGCGGCGCCGAGGACAAGGTCCGGGACAAGCTGATCCTGTCGCGGTTCGCGACCTTCGCCGGCGGCCCGAGGGCCACGTCGTGGTGATCGCGACCGCCTCCTCGCTCGGCGAGATCGCGAACGAGCGCTACCGGGAGCTCTTCGAGGGTCTGGGGATCGGACGGGTGACCGGGCTGCGTCCCGAGGAGCGGTCCGGAGGCCGAGGATCCCGAGACGCGCCGCCGCCCTGAGCGACGCGACCGCGGTGTTCCTCACCGGCGGGAACCAGCTCCGTCTGTCCTCGGTCGTCGCCGGCACACGCCTGGCCGACGCGATCCACCGGCCCACGACCGCAGCGCCGTGCTCGCCGGCACCTCCGCCGGCGCGAGCGCGATGGCCACGCACATGATGGCGTTCGGTCGGGCTGGGGAGACGCCCAAGCAGCGGATGGCGCAGCTCGCGGCCGGGCTCGGCATCCTGCAGGGTGTCGTGGTCGACCAGCACTTCGAGCAGCGTGGCCGGTTCGGGCGGCTGCTCGCCGTGATCGCGCAGTCGCCGTCGCTGCTCGGGATCGGCCTCGACGAGGACACGAGCGCGATCGTCTACGCCGACCGCTCGATGGAGGTCGTCGGCAGAGGGGCGGTGACGGTCCTCGACGGCTCCCGCGTCGCAGACCGACGCGCCACCAGGCCAAGAAGGCCACCGGCCGATCATGATCTCGGGAGCGGTGGTGCACTCGCTGCCCGACGGCTCCTGGTTCGACCTCCGCAGCGCGAACGCTGCTGGCCGGAGGCGCCCGGCATGGAACGGGAGGCCTCGGAGTGAGCGACAGCCGGACCCGCTCGCGAGCGGACCGCCGGCGGGCGAAGGAGGAGCCGCCCGCGGACAAGCGTCCGCTCGCGCCCGATCTGAAGGTGGTCGAGACCCAGGTGTTCCGGGGTCCGAACTACTGGTCGTACGACCCCGCGATCCGGCTGCTCGTCGATCTCGGCGCGCTGGAGGACTGGCCGTCGAACACGATCCCGGGCTTCGTCGACGGTCTGATCGAGATGCTCCCGGCGTCGCCGAGCACTCGTGCTCGCTCGGCCGTCGCGGCGGGCTTCGGCGAGCGGCTGAGGGAGGGCACCTGGCTCGGGCACGTCGCCGAGCACATCGCGCTCGAGCTCCAGCGCGAGTCGGGCGCGCACGTCTACCGCGGGCAAGACCCGGAGCGCGGGCGAGCCCGGGCGCTACAACGTGATCTACGGGTACTGGGAGGAGCGGGTCGGCCTGGCGGCGGGCGAGCTCGCGGTCCGGCTCGGTCAACCACCTCGTCCAGCCGGCCGAGGACTTCGACTTCCTGGCCGAGCTCGAGCGCCTGATCCTGCTCGCCGAGCGCCGCGCGTTCGGCCCGTCGACGCAGGCGATCATCGACGAGGCGGCGAGCCGCGACATCCCCTGATCCGGCTGAACGAAGCACTCGCTGGTCCAGCTCGGGCAGGGCAAGTACCAGCAGCGGATCCGCGCGACGATGACGTCCAAGACGAGCGCGCTCGCCGTCGACATCGCCGGCGACAAGAAGCTGACGACGCCGGCTGCTCGCCTCGGCCGGGCTGCCCGTCCCGCGAGGCGAGATCGTGCGGACCGAGGACGAGGCCGTCGCGGCGGCCGACGCGATCGGCTTCCCGGTCGTCACCAAGCCGCTCGACGGCAACCACGGGCGCGGGCGTCGGGCTCGACCTCGCGACCGAGGACGACGTCCGCAGCGGCGTTCCGGCGGGCGCGCTCGCGAGAGCCGCGCCGCGGCAGGTCGTGGTCGAGAGCTTCGTCACCGGCAACGACTACCGCGTGCTGGTGGTCGGCGGCCGGATGGTCGCGGTCGCCGAACGCGTGCCGGCCCACGTCATCGGCGACGGCGAGCCACACGGTCGCCGAGCTGGTCGAGATCGCGAACCCGGACCCGCGCCGGGGCATCGGCCACGAGAAGGTGCTCACGCGGATCAAGGTCGACGAGGCCGCCGATCGAGCTGCTCGCGCAAGCAGGGCTACGCGCTCGACGACGTGCCCCCGCCGAGGCGTTCGTGAAGCTCGCGGCTGACCGGCAACATGTCGACCGGCGGCATCTCGATCGACCGGACGTGGGAGGCCCACGAGGAGAACGTCGAGATCGCCGAGGAGGCCGCGCGCGTCGTCGGCCTCGACGTGGCCGGCATCGACTTCCTCGCGCCCGACATCACGCAGCCCGTCCGCGAGACCGGCGGCGCGATCGTCGAGGTGAACGCCGCGCCCGGGTTCCGGATGCACACGCACCCCACCGAGGGCGAGCCGCAGTACGTCGCCAAGCACGTCGTCGACCTGCTGTTCCCGGCCGGGCACGCCGTCGCGGATCCCGATCGTCGCCGTCACCGGCTCGAACGGCAAGACGACGACCGTGCGGATGATCGCGCACATCTTCAAGGGCATGGGCCGCGCAGGTCGGCATGACCTCGACCGACGGCATCTACATCGACGAGCGGCTGGTCAAGCGCGCGCGACGCGAGCGGGCCCGAAGTCGGCGCAGATGGTCCTGCAGAACCCGCGCGTCGACTTCGCGGTGTTCGAGGTCGCGCGCGGCGGGATCCTGCGCGAGGGCCTCGGCTACGACCGCAACGACGTCGCCGTCGTCACTGAACGTCACCGGCGACCACCTGCGGGCTGAAGGGCATCGACTCGCTCGAGCAGCTCGCCGGCGGTCAAGCAGGTGGTGGTCGAGGCCGTGCCGCGGACCGGCTGCGGCCGTGCTGAACGCCGACGACGAGCTCGTCGCGGAGATGCGCAGCGCACTGCAGCGGCTCGGTGATCCTGTTCTCGATGCAGGAGACACGACCTCGTCGACCGCTGGGTGCGGCGCGGGCGGCAAGGCGGTCGTGCTCGAGAAGGAGTCCGCGCGGCGAGATGATGGTGATCCGGGAGGGGCGCCGGACGATGCCGATCGCCTGGGTGCACACGCTGCCCGCGACCTTCGAGGGCCGCGCCCGGATGATGGTGCAGAACGCGATGGCGGCCGCGGCCGCGGCGCATGCGGCCGGCGCCCACCTGCACGACATCCGCCAGGGCCTGCGTTCGTTCACGACCTCGATCTACCAGGCGCCCGGGCGGCTGAACCTGTTCGACCTGGACGGCGTCAAGGTGCTGATCGACTACGCGCACAACGCCGCGGGGCTCGAGACGCTCGGCGACTTCGTGGAACGGCTCACCACCGACACGCCGAACGGCGGCAGGCCGGGCGCAGGCGTCGTGGAGCCGAACCTGCGCGTCGCGGTCGTCGCGACGGCGGGGGACCGGCGCGACGAGGACATGCGCCAGCTCGGGCGCGTCGCCGCGCGCTACTTCGACGACGTCGATCATCCGCGAGGACCGCGAACCCGCGGGGGCGCAAGCAGGGCGAGACCGCCGCCCTGATCCTCGAGGGCGTTCGCGAGGCGATCGCCACGGGCGCGCGCGCGGGCAACGCCGAGATCGTGCTCGACGAGATGGAGGCCGCCCGCAAGGCGCTCGACCGGTCGCGCCCGGGCGACCTGGTCGTGCTGTGCGTCGACCACGCCACGGACGTCTTCAAGGAGCTCGAGTCGCGCCGGTCGCTCGCCGCCCCGGCGATCTTCGCCTCGACCGAGGGCAACGGCCACGTCGAGGAGTCCGGCGGCGACCCCGACATGCTCGGCGTCTGAGCGCGGATGGAGACCGAGCGCGTCCGGGAGGTGCTCGAACGCACCCGCGACGAGCTCCGGGCCGAGCTCGCGACGCTCACCGCCGCGCCCCGCGACCCGATGGGTGCGGTGTCGTTCGGCAAAGCGCGTGGGCGAGGGACGTCGCAGGCCGTCGAACGCATCGCGCAGGTGGACGCCGCGAAGAACCTCGACGCGAAGCTCGGGGACGTGGAGCGGGCGCTCGAGAAGCTGGACGAGGGGACCTACGGGTCCTGCGACGTGTGCGGCACGGCGATCGGAGCCGAGCGCCTCGAGGCGATCCCCTGGGCCGTGCGCTGCATCGACCACGCCGGCGGATCTCGCTGAAGCGTCGAACCGTCAGCCGCGGGCGATCACGCGTTCGGTGCGGGCGCTCTCCTGGGCGGCCTCGATGATCTCGAGCCCCATGCACCGAGTCGCCCGGATCCACCGGCGGCGGTGCGCCCTCTCGGAGCGGACGCCGCGACCCTCGGTAGAACTCCTCGTAGGCGCCCGGCTCCGTCTCGACGGTGCGTTCGTTCGTCCCCGGTGGACAGGCGTCCCCACCGCTCGGGCGGCTCGCGGCCCCAGGCCCGTGTCGCCCGGGCGCGCCCCATCGCTCAGCGCCTGCTCCTGGACGTCCAGCCCGAACTTCTCGAACGCCGCGCGCTGCGCCGAGCACCCGCATCCGCGGTCCCGGGATCGCCGCGAGGACGCTCATCCACAGGTGGCTGCGGACACCCTGGTCGTGCTCGAGCGCCACGAAGACGTCGTCGTCGATCTCGGCGCCGGGCCGCCGGCGGTCGACCTCGGCGTAGACGGTGCGGGGCGTGCCGAACAGACCGACCGCCTGATCGATCAGATGGGCCCCGAGGTCGAACAGGAGCCCGCCGGCCTCCTCGGGGTCGCCGCGTTCGCGCCACGCCTCCGGGCGTACCTCGGACGCCACCGCTCGAACCGCGACTCGAACCGGACGATCGGGCCGAGCGCGTCCTCGAGAGCAGCCGGCGGACCGTCAGGTAGTCCCCGTCCCATCGGCGGTTCTGGAAGACCGTGAGGAGCAGGTCGCGTTCGGCCGCCTCGGTCACGAGCCGCCGGCCTGCCTCGGCCGTCGGCGCCATCGGCTTGTCGATCACGACGGGCAGCCCGGCCTCGAGCGCGGCGAGCCCCAGCGGCACGTGGAACCGGTTGGGCGTGGCCACGACGACGAGGTCGTGGTCGGCCGCTCGATCCCACAGCGCCTCGACGTCGTCGAGCAGGACGGCCTCCGGATGCTCCGAGCTCGCGCGCGCCCGCCGCTCCGGATCGCCGGTCACGATCGTCGCGAGCGACATGCCCGGGGTTGACGAGATCAGGGGACCGTGGAAGACGGCGCCGGCCAGACCGTAGCCGATCAGCGCGACCCGGATCGGGTCGTCCGGATGCTCAGCCACGCCGCCCACTCGCCCGACGAACCATCGTTCGCGCGAGCCTACGGTCTCACCACGACCCGGAGCATCCGGGGATCCGGGCTGGGGTCCAACAGGATCCGGGCACCTCGTCGAGCGCCACCGTCCGCGACGGCATCCGGTCGAGCGGGACCGCTCCCGAACGCGCGAGGTCGCGCGCGCGGCGGTAGTCCTCGACCGTGGAGCCCGTGCTCCCCACCAGCCGCAGGTGGCGGTAGTGCACGAGGTTGGCGTCGACGGGCGCGCCGCCGGGCGTGCCCGCGAACGCGTGGACCCGGCCCCGACGTCGACGTGGTCGATCGCCCACAGAGAGCGCCTCGACGCCCGGGGCGGTCACGAGCGCCGCGGCCGGAAGGGCTCCGAGCGCCGCGGCGACGTCGTCGCCGGGTTCGAGCACCGCGTCGGCGCCGAGCTCGGCCGCGAGGCGTCGTCGGGCTTCGGACCGTTGCACGACCGCCACCCGCGCACCCGCCGCCTGCAGCGCCCACATCCCGATGATCCCGAGGGTGCCCGCGCCCACCACGACGGCGAGGTCGCCCTCGGCCACGTCGAGCATCCCGACGGCGTGCAGGCAGCACGCGAGCGGCTCGATCGAGGGCGCGAGCTCGAACGGGAACCCGTCGAGCGGGACGACGTGACCATCGGGCACGACGATCCACTCCGCCAGGCCGCCGTCGCGCTGGATCCCGATGTCGACGTGGTCGGGGCATCGGTTCTCGAGGCCGAGCGCGCACGACGCGCACCGGCCGCAGCCCACGTTCGGCTGCACGCCGACCGCGGTCCCGTCCTCGAGCACGCCGGCCACCTCGTGACCCGGGATCCTCGGCTCCGGCGTCCCCAGCGTTCGCCAACCGTCGGTCGGTCGCGCAGATCGCGGCCGCGCGGACCCGAACGATCACCTCGCCGGGTGCCGCCTCGGGCTCGGGCACGTCGAGCGTGGCGACCCTGCGCGGACCTTCGATCCGAACGGCCCTCATCCGCGGAGCTTGGCACGGGATCGCCCGTCACGCGCGCATCGACGGCTCCGGTACGTTGACGCGTCGACGGAGGATGCGTGGCGATCGAAGCGCGGGAAGGGGCGGCGGGATGAACGGACTGAGCGGAAGGGTCGCGCTCGTGACGGGGGCGAGCGGCGGGATCGGGGCCGCGGTGGCGAGGTCGCTCGCGGATCAGGGTGTCCGGCTGGGGCTCGCGTCACGGAGCGGCGCCGACCTGTCGATCGAGGGTCGATCGCCGCCGCGTGCGACGTTCGCGACCCGGCGTCGATCGAGGCGTTCGTCGAGCGCGTCGTCGACGGGTTCGGGCAGCTCGACCTCGTGATCGCCAACGCGGGCGTCGGGGCGTACGGCCCGTTCCTCGAGCTCGATCCGGGCCACCTCGAGGAGATGATCGACACCAACGTGAAGGGGACGATCTACACGATCCGCGCGGCGCTGCCGCACCTGCTGGAGAGCGACGGGGCCGACATCGTCACGATCGCGTCGGAGGCGGGGCGTCGCGGCCTGCCGTTCGAGGCGGTCTACTGCGCGTCGAAGTTCGCGCAGGTCGGGTTCACGCGCGCCCTGGACCACGAGCTCCGGCCGCAGGGCATCCGATGCGCGAACGTGTGCCCCGGAGGTGTGGCGACCGAGTTCGCGATGGGCCGAGGTCGAACGCCCGAGATGCCCGAGCTCGCCGGGATGATGTCCGCAGAGGACGTCGCCGAGGCCGTGCTGTTCGTGCTGACGCGCCCGCGGAACCACCGGATCTTGGAGATGGCGTTCCGGCCGGTGACCGAGGACTCGTGGGGATGAGCGGCGACGTGGTGCGGTGGGGCGTCCTGTCGACCGCGAACATCGGCGATCGACAAGGTGATCCCGGCCACGGCGGCGGCCGAGCGGTGCGAGGTCGTCGCGATCGCCTCGCGTGATCGCGGGCCGCGCCCAGGCCGCCGCGTCCGAGCTCGGCATCGCGCGCGCGTTCGGTTCGTACGAGGACCTGCTGGCCGATCCGGACGTCGACGCCGTGTACAACCCGCTGCCCAACCACCTGCACGCGGAGTGGACGATCGCGGCGGCCCGGGCCGGCAAGCACGTCCTGTGCGAGAAGCCCCTGGCGACGACCGCGGCGGATGCCGAACGGATGATCGAGGCCTGCGAGGCGGAGGGCGTCCTGCTGATGGAGGCGTTCATGTACCGGCTCCATCCGACCTGGGAGGCCGTGATGAGCCTCGTGGCCTCGGGCCGCATCGGCGAGCTGAGGACCGTGCAGAGCTGGTTCTCGTACTTCAACGACGACCCGGGCGACATCCGCAACCTCGTCGAGACGGGGGCGGCGCCCTGTACGACATCGGCTGCTACTGCGTGAACCTGTCCCGGATGCTGTTCGGCGCCGAGCCGGAACGGGTCCAGGGATCGGTGATGCGCGACCCCGTCATGGGGATCGACGTCCTGACGTCGGCGATCTTGGACTTCGACGACGGCGTGGCGAGCTTCACGTGCTCGACCCGTGCCGAACCCGATCAGCGCGTCCACATCTACGGCACCGAGGGCCGGATCTCGGTCGGAGATCCCGTTCAACATCCCGCCGGACCGGCCGACGCGGGTGTTCGTCACCGCCGGCGGAGATCCACCGGTCCGACCCGAGACCGAGGTGCTCACGTTCGACCCGGCCAACGAGTACACGATCCAGGCGGAGCGGTTCGCGGCGGCGGTGCTGGACGGCGGCCAGGTGCCGATCCCACCTTCGGACGCCGTCGGCAACCTTCGGGTGATCGAGGAGCTGTTCCGTTCCGGCTGAACCACCTGCGAGCGGCTCAGCCCGTCGCGTGAGAAGGTCGGGGCGAGCGCCGGGTAGAGGTCGCGGTACCGCGGCGTAGCGCGGCGGCGTAGGCGTCCGCCGCACCCGAGGGCTCGGTGGGCTCGCCGATCCGGACGAGCCTCGTACACGCGTCCTGCACCGTGTCGAACCATCCGGCCCCCGACGGCGGCGAGCGTCGCGGCGCCCTGCGCGGCGCCCTCGGCGGTGGAGGTCGTCACGATCGCCGCGCCCAGCACGTCGGCGAGGATCCGTCGCCACAGGTCGCTCCTGCTCCCCGCCCGTCGCCCTGATCTGGCTCGCGGGTGGAACCCCGGCCGCGCGCATCAGTTCGAGCGAGTCCCGCAGGCCGAACGCCACCCCTCCAGCACCGCACGCGTCAGATGGGCCCGGCCGTGATGGATCGTCAGACCCACGAACGCGCCCCGGGCGAGGGGATCGGCGTACGGGTGCGCTCCCCGGTGAGGTAGGGAAGGAACAGGAGGCCATCGCTCCCGGCGGGGACCGAGGCCGCCTCCTCGACGAGCTCCTCGAACCGCGACGCCGGGCGCCAGCGCGTCCCGGTACCAACGCAGGCTGCCGGCCGCCGAGAGCATCACGCCCATGAGGTGCCACCGGTCGGGGAGCGCGTGGCAGAAGGCGTGGAGCCGGCCTTCGGACTCGATCGCGGGCCCCTCGGTCGTCGTGAACAGCACGCCGGAGGTGCCGAGCGACAGCGATGAGACGCCCGGCACGACCGAGCCGACGCCGACCGCCGCGGCCGCCTGGTCGCCGCCGCCGGCGATCACCGGCGTCCCCGCTCGCAGCCCGGTCGCCGAGGCCGCGGCCTCCGTGATCGCTCCCGTCACGCTCGGGCCCTCGTAGGTCGGCGGCAACCACCGGGCTCGACGCCGAGCGCGTCGAGGATCTCGGGGGACCAGTCCGCGCCGCGAGGTCGAACAGCATCGTCCCGGAGCCGTCGGCCCGGTCGACGGCGTGCTCGCCGGTGAGCCGGAGGCGCACGAAGTCCTTGGGCAGGAGCACGTGCGCGATCGCGGCCCAGACCTCGGGCTCGTGGCGTCGCAGCCAGAGCAGCTTCGGAGCCGTGAACCCGGGCAGCGCGTCGTTGCCGGTGATCGCGATCAGGCGCTCACGACCGACCATCTCGCGGATCGCGTCGCACTCGGCCGCGGTGCGCTGGTCGTTCCACAGGATCGCCGGGCGCAGGATCTCGTCTCGGTCGTCGAGCGCGACCAGTCCGTGCATCTGGCCCGTCAGACCGACGGCCTGCACGTCCGAGGCGTCGGCGCCCGCCGCGTCGAGCGCCGACCCGCACCGCGATCCGGGTCGCGTCCCACCACAGGCCGGGGTCCTGCTCGCTCCACAAGGGGTGCGGCGTCTCGAAGTCGTACGCGGACGTTCCGACCGCTCGCACGATGCCTTCGGCGTCCTGGAGGACCGCCTTGGTCGCGGTGGTGGACACGTCCAGCCCCAGCACGAGGCTCACGACGACCACCTACGGAGGGTCACCTCGTCGTCCCGAGTACGAGGCGCCCTCCGGATCACCGAGCGCCGAGCAGGAGGTCGACCGTCAGCTGGTCGAGCCGCTCGTAGGGCTGACCGCGTGCGGCGACCGCCCGGCGGTCGATGTCGAGGCCCTTGAGTCCCTCGGCGCGTTCGCGCGTGTACGGCCCGAGGTGCGGTGTCACCGTGCCGTCGTCGGCGTTGATCTGCGCGACCAGGCCCTGGATCTCCGGGTCGGCGTTCCAGCGCTCGGCCTTCTCCCTGCAGGATCAGGTACGTGCGCATGCATCCCCGCGCGAACGCCTTCACGTCCTCGTAGTCCGACGTCCGGTAGGCGTGAGCGTCGAAGTGACGGCTGCCCTCGTAGCCCACGTCCTCGAGCAGCTTCACGAGGAAGAACGCCGCCTTCGGGTTGGCCGAGCCGAACCGCAGGTCCTGGTCGTAGCGCCCCGGGATCTGGTCGTTCAGGTCGATGTGGAACAGCTTGCCCATCGACCAGGCCTGGGCGACGTGGTGGGTGAAGTTCAGCCCCGCCATGTGCTCGTGCGCGACCTCCGGGTTCACGCCCACCATCTCCGAGTGCTCGAGCGTCTGGATGAAGGCGAGCATCGCGCCGGTGGTGGACAGGTAGATGTCGCCGCGAGGTTCGTTCGGCTTGGACTCGAGCGCGAACCGCAGGTCGTACCCCTGGTCCTTGACGTAGGCGCACAGGAAGTCCATCGACTCCTGGTAGCGCTGGAGCGCGAGCAGCGGGTCCTTCGAGGAGTCGGTCTCCACGCCCTCGCGCCCGCCCCAGAAGACGTAGGTCGTGGCGCCGAGCTCCACACCCAGGTCGATCGCGCGCATCGTCTTCTGCAGCGCGTAGCGCGCGAACCCGCGGGTCGTTCGCCGTGAAGGCGCCGTCGCGGAAGATCGGGTCCCGGAACAGGTTCGTCGTCGCCATCGGCACGATCAGGCCGGTGGCGTCGAGCGCCTTGCGGAAGTCCGAGACGATCTGGTCGCGCTCGTGCGCGCTCGCGTCGATCGGCACCAGGTCGTTGTCGTGCAGGTTCACGCCCCACGCCCCGACCTCGGCCAGCAGCTCGACGAGCTGGACCGGGGACAGCACCTCCCGGACGGGCTCGCCGAACGGGTCGATGCCGATGTTGCCGACGGTCCACAGCCCGAACGAGAAGCGGTGCTCCGGTCTGCGGTTCGTACGCCATCTCGTGACCTCCCTCGAGGGTTCTGCGGGTCAGGCTACTCCGCCGCGCGCAGGCGTTCCTAGCCGGCCAGGGCCATGGCCCGCTCCGGCCGCAGGAGGAAGGGCGGGAGCCACGCGGGGATGTTCGAGAACGGCAGCACGTCGGGGTGCAGCTCGATCCCGAGGGCGTCGGCCATGAAGGCCCGCCGGGCCTCGGATCCGCGACCACGCGTCGGGGTACCGCGTCGCGAACTCGGACCGCAGCGACTCGTCGGCGAGCGCGAGGCCGTCCTCGATGTTCGTCGTGAAGTACTCGGTCCCCGTCGCGGGGATCACGTCGACCTGGAACGCCATGCCCGAACGCAGCTCGATCGTCGATCCCGGCGTGATCGGCGAGTTGACCCACTCGTCCAGGTGGATCTGGTGTCCGGGGTTCAGGAAGATGCCGAAGAACGGGTCGCCGAGCCGCCGCTGCACGATCTCGTGCAGCACGCCGCCCGTCTGGCCGATCCGGAGGGCCCCGTACCACTCCGCGATCGCCTCGAAGTAGGGCCCGACCAGCTTGTCGACGTAGTCGCGGATCGCCGCCGGGAGCTCGGCCGCGTCCTCGACGACGAACCCGGCGCGGCAGTTCAGGGCGCCCCAGATCCCGAACGCCACCGTGAACCGGTCGCCGCGCTCGATCTGCCGGTCGGTGGGGCTGAGCAGGCCGAAGGTCGCCCGGTCGCCGCTCGAGAGCATCAGGTGGCAGGACAGCGGGCTGCCGTTCCACCCGAGGAGCGCGACCGCGTCGTCCTCGCGCATCCCCGGCCGCAGCTCGTGGAGGAGCCGGCGGACGCCGCTCGAGGTCCGGCACGCCGCGGCCTCGAACGCCGCCAGCTGCTCGACCTCGTTCAGCACGCGCAGGCCGTCGGCCGGCGTCGATCAGCAGGTGCCCGGCGTTCTCGACCGACCGCCGACGGGCGTCATGCGGCGGAGCTCGTCCGCGATGTAGGCGGGCACCTCGAGCGTCGCCGCGGTCGGCGAACGTCTTCCAGCCGATCACGCCGACCCTGGTGTCCGGCGCCGATGCCCTCGTCGGCGAGGATCTCGGCGAGCGTGCGCGAGCGGTCGCGCGGCTGGCTCGGCAGGCTGAAGTCCTGGAAGAGGTGCCGGCGCATCGGCAGCGGCGCCGCCCCGGCGACGCCGAAGCACTCGTTGCCGACCAGGACGGCCGGCTCGCCGGTCGAGCCGACGACCAGCATCGCCTCCTCGAACCGCGGATCGAACCCGGTCACGTAGGCGAGGTTCGCGCTGTGCTCGCGATCGGCGTAGATCACGAGCGCGTCGTAGCCCGTCCTGCGCCGCGCGCGCGCGGAGGCGTTCGAGCCGGCCGGCGTAGAGCCGCCGGCCGGGATCTCGGGCACGGTCTCGGGCATGCCGAACTCGGGCAGGTCGATCTCGGTGAGCCGGGCGCCGGTCATCGCGTCGACGCGGCCTCGCGGCGGGGTCCACGCCGTCCGGTTCGCCGTCTCGTGGGATCGTGACGAACGCGTTCGCGGCGACCTCCTGCCAGGGGCCGACCTCGCCGTCGCGGCCACCGGATCCGGACCTCGGCCGAGCCGGCGTCGCCGAGCCCGACGTGGACCCACCCGAGCTCGCCGCTCGCGTGGCCGCCGCCGATCGTGAGCTCCCGCTCGACGATGCTGGTCGCCGAACCGCACCTCGATCCACGAGCCGATCGCGTCGCGGTTCGGGCCGGTCTCGCTCAGGGCGCACCGCGATCCAGTTGCCCATCGGCTCGGGTTCGGCCGCGGTGCCCGAACCCACGTTGCGGAACAGGCTCACGTTCACGCGGCGGTTCACCTGGACGATGTCGAGCATGCCGTCGAGGTTGAGGTCGACGACGGCCGCGCCGCGTCCCTTGACGAAGCTCGCGATGCCCGCGGCGACGGCCCTCCTCGGCGAACGTCCCGTCGGCCTGTCCGATCAGCAGGTTGCTCGGGTCCTTCGACGGCGAAGTCCTGCTGGGCCTCGACGTTGCCCTTGGAGACGAACAGGTCGACGAGCCCGTCGTTGTTCGACGTCCTGAACTCGGGATGCCATGCCGTCGAGGGCAGCGGATCGCCGCCGGTGTACGGACGCGTCGCGGTCACGCCCTCGTCGATCGCGATGTCCTCGGTAGGTCGGGCCGGCCGGTCGCGTTCGCCAGCGTCTGGAGCTTGTTGTCGCCCTGGCTCGTCAGGTACACCTCGGGCAGGCCGTCGCCGGTGACGTCGTAGCTGGCGATGCCCATCCCCCAGATCACGCAGGCGCTGCCAGCCGTCCGTCGCGGTGTAGAGGCGCGGCGGCTCGCCCGGCGTCGATGCGCCACAGCTGCTCCTCGCCGTCGAGGTAGTAGTGGCGGTCGTTCGCCATGCGCAGGTCCGGCGTGCCCGATGCGGTCCCAGTCGCTGAACAGGATCGAGAGCGTGCAGCAGCCGGGCGCGAGCGGGATCGGCGCCGCGTAGCGCCGTCCCGCCGGCGCCGGGCCGCACGAGCTCGTTGTCGGCGCACGGGTCCGTCGCGGCTGCCGTTCGCGAGGTCGAGGTAGTTGCCTGAACGCGAGCGTCGGCAGCGTGGCCGAACCCTCCCACGTCGCGCTGAACGCCGGCGGTCAACGCGTCGCCGCCGTCGTAGCCCCAGGTCTCGTTCGCGCGCTCGAACCGGCAGTCGCCGAGACCCCGCAGCAGGACGTTCTCGCCGTTGCGAAGGACCGCGAGGTCGGTCAGCGCCGTCGCCGTCGACGTCGATCGGGTAGGCGCCGGTGACGCTCGTGAGGTCGGTCGCCGGGTCGGACACCTTCGCGAACCGCAGCGCGCCGCCGACCGGACTCCGTTGCGGTACAGGGCGGCCGGGTCGGCTCCTCCGGCGAGGTACAGGTCGGGCCGGCGGTCGTCGTCGCAGTCGAAGGTCGCCACGCCGCCGCCCACGAAGTAGGGGAACTCGCCGGCGTAGGCGTGGTCGATGCCCGCGGCCGCGGATTCCTCGACGAAGCGGGGGACCTCCGCCGCCGTCTCGCCGGCGCTCGTCAGCGCCAGGCCGACCGCCAGGACGACGGCGAGCGCGACCAGCGCCCCGCCGACCGCGCCGAGCACCAGCCACATCGCCGTCCGCCGACCCCGATCGGGTCGCCCGGCGTCCGTGCGCGGCTCGCGTTGGCCCCCGTCGCCGGGATCGGCGCCCGTGTCGGTGGTGGGGCCAACGCTCTGCATCCGTCCCTGCCTCGCGATCGATGGCGCGATCGGTCCCGGATCGTGCGCTCGATGCGGGTCGTCGCGGGAAGGCAGGCTATCGGGGCCCCGAACGGCGCAGCAGACCGCGTGCGACGGCAGCACGACGCACGGATTGCGCCGTCTGCCCGGATGTGCCATGTTGGCGCGCGACCCAGGCACGGCGGACCGAGTGCGCGCGACCCTCGACAGGACGGTCGTCAGCGCGTACCCGCGAAGCCGCCGAGGGGCCGTCCGGTCCGTAGAACGGGAAAGGACGGTACGTCACAGGGACGTTCGGTCCAGAAGAGGGGGTTCAGGTGCTGAGACGGCGTATGTGGGTCTTGCTGGCGCTCTCCGTCATCCTGCTCGCCGCGTGTTGCGAACGACGACGACGGCGGTGGCGGAACGACGGCGAGCGACAGGAGGAGCCTCCGGCGGCGGCAACCTCACCGTGGGGGTTTCCTGGAACAACTTCAACGAGGCACGGTGGGCCAAGCTTCGACGAGCCCGCGATCCAGGAGGCCCTGCAGGCCTGCGGCGCGAAGTACATCTCCACCGACGCGGGGTCGTCCGCCGAGCAGCAGCTGGCCGACGTCGAGAACCTGATCTCGCAGGGCGCGAACGCGATCATCATCCTGGCGCAGGACGGTGAAGCGATCCTCCCGGCCGTGGCAGAGCGCGCTCGACCAGGGCATCCCGGTCGTGGCGTACGACCGGCTGATCGAGAACCCGGACTCGCTGTACGTCACGTTCGACAACGTCGAGATCGGGCGTCTGCGAAGCGGAGACCGTCCAAGCGCATGGTCCCCAAGGGGAACTACGTGTTCATCAAGGGGAATTCGACGGACGCCAACGCCGACTTCCTTCGGTCCGGCCAGCAGGAGGTCCTGCAGGACGCGCTCGACTCGGGCGACATCGAGAACGTCGGCGAGTCCTACACCGACAACTGGGACCCGGCGATCGCGCAGACGAACATGGAGCAGTTCCTGACGGACAACAACAACGACGTCGACGCCGTCCTCGCGGAGAACGACGGGATGGCCGGCGGCGTCGTGGCGGCGCTGGAGGCCCAGGGCCTCGCCGGCACGGTGGCGGTGTCCGGTCAGGACGGCGACGTCGCCGGCCTGAACCGCGTCGCCCTCGGGACGCAGACCGTCGACGTCTGCAAGGACGCCCGGGAGCTCGGCAAGGCCGCGGGCGAGTCGGCGTGCGCGATGGCGCAGGGCACGGCGCTCGAGGACGTCGCCGACACGCAGCCGTTCGACTCGCCGGGCGGGAACACGATGACCTCGATCTTCCTGACGCCCCAAGCCGATCACGCAGGACAACCTCAACATCCCGCTCGACGCGGGCTGGATCACCCAGGAGGACCTGTGCCAGGGCGTGGATCCCGGCAGCGTGGCGGCGTGCGGCTAGCCGAACGACGACACTGAGCGAGGCACGCAGCACGAGGCGCCGCCTCGCCCCGAGACGGGGCGAGGCGGGCGCCCTCTGGCGTAGGATTCGGAACGGTGGCTGAGACCAAGGTTTCCGCGGCCGAACGAGAGCCCGAGGCGCAGTCTGCCTCGCCCGAGGGGCAGGGGAAACGGTCGCTCCTGCGTTCGCTCGTCGATCGCATGCGTTCGGCCGAGATCGACCTATCGACTCGCCGGGATGCTCTTGGCGCTCGGGATCATCTGGATCGTCTTCCACATCATCACCCCGGGCCACACGTTCCTCACGCCGCGGAACATCTGGAACCTCTCGGTCCAGACCGCCGTCGTCGCGATCATGGCGACGGGGATGGTCCTGGTCATCGTCACCCGCAACATCGACCTGTCCGTCGGAGCCGTGATGGCGGCCGTCGGGATGGCCGATGGCCATCGTGCAGCACGACTGGCTGCCCAAGTGGATCGGATTCGATCATCCGCTGACCTGGGTCGATCGCGATCGTGGTCGGCCTGGCGATGGGCGCGGCGATCGGCGCGTTCCAGGGGACCATCATCGCGTACGTCGGGGTCCCGTCGTTCATCGTGACCCTGGGCGGGTTCCTCGTGTGGCGGGGCGTCGCCTGGTGGATAGCCAGCGGCCAGACGCTCGCGCCGATGGACACGCTGTTCCGAAAGCTCGGCGGCGGCTCGACGGGCACCGTCGGCGGGACGTGGAGCTGGATCCCGGCCATCGCGGCCTGCGTCGGGATCGTCCTGCTGCAGTTCACCAAGCGACGGCAGCGCAGACGGTACGGGTTCCGACAGCGTCCGATGTGGGCCGAGATCACGATCGCGGTGATCGCCTGCGGGGCCGTTCTGCTGCTGGTTGGGTTCCTGAACCGCTACTACCTGCCGCCCGCGCTCGCGGCGCAGGCCGGCAAGGCGGGGCAGAACATCTCGCTCGGCCTGGCCTACCCGGTCCTCATCGCGATCGGGGTCGGCATCGTGATGACGTTCATCGCGACCCGGCGTCGGTTCGGTCGGTCCGTCTACGCGATCGGCGGGAACCCCGGAGGCGGCCGAGCTCGCCGGCATCAAGACCAGGCGGACGATCGTCAAGACGTTCACGCTGATGGGCCTGCTCGTGCGGTCTCGCGGCCGCGGTCCAGATCGCCCGGCTCAACGCGGCGGTGAGCAGCCTCGGGACCGGGATGGAGCTCAACGTGATCGCCGCCGCGGTGATCGGCGGGACGTCGTTCGCCGGCGGCGTCGGCACGATCGTCGGGGCGCTGCTCGGCGCGCTCATCATGCAGTCGCTCGTCGTCGGGCATGGTGCTGATGGGCATCGAGGCGCCGCTCCAGGACATCGTCGTCGGGATCGTGCTGGTCCTGGCCGTGACCCTGGACACGATCGTCCGTCGGAGGGCTGCGCAAGTGATCGACCGAACGGGCACGCCGCTGGTCGAGCTGCGCGACATCCGCGTCGCGTTCGGCGGCGTCCACGCGGTCCGACGACGTGATCGATCGACCTGTATCCCGGGCGAGGTCGTCGGGCTCGTCGGCGGCAACGGCGCCGGCAAGACCGACGCTGATCCGAACGCTGTCCGGCGCGCACCCGGCGGACTCCGGCCAGATCCTGATCGACGGCGAGCCGGTGACGATCTCGCAACCCGCGCGACGCGAAGGCGCTGGGCGTCGAGACGATCTACCAGAACCTCGCGCTCGCGGACAACATCGACGCGCCGGGCAACGTGTTCCTCGGACGCGAGCTGACGACGCGGTTCGGCAACCTCGACGACAGCGCGATGGAGGACGCGACCCGCAAGGTGATGGGCCGGCTCAACCCGAAGTTCCAGAACTTCGTCGTGCCGGTCAGCCTCGCTGTCCGGCGGCCAGCGCCAGTCCGTCGCGATCGCCCGAGCGGTCCACTTCAACGCCCGCATCCTGATCATGGACGAGCCGACCGCCGCGCTCGGCCCGGCCGAGACCGCGCAGGTCGCGCGACCTCGATCAAGCAGCTCAAGCGACGAGGGCATCGGGATCTTCCTGATCAGCCACGACATCCACGACGTGTTCGACCTGTCCGACCGGATCAGCGTGATGCTCCAGGGCAGGCTCGTGGGCACGGTCGACAAGACCGAGGTCACGACCGACGAGGTCCTCGGCCATGATCATCCTGGGCAAGCGGCCCGGCGAGGTCACGCAGAAGGACCTGGCCGACCTGCACTGACCCGATGCCGATCAGGTGTTCGGCTGCGTGTCCACCAGCAACCAGCGCGCGCCGGTCGGGCGGCTGAGCACGAACGTGCGCGCGAAGGGCGAGGTCGTTCGCGACCGCTCCGACCCGTCGACCCCGTAGGTGACCTCCTCGACGGTGCCCCGCGCTCGAACCCCAGGCTGAGCCCGGACTGGCCTTCCGTGTGGATGAGGACGACGTGGAGCGCATCGAACGTGTAGTGGGGGACCACGGCGCCTCCGGTCTCGACCACCTCGTCGACCCGGCCCTGCATCGTGGTCAGGCGCTCACCGTCGTCGACCGACGGGAGGAGGCTCTTCCTCGCCGCTTCGCAGCGCCTGCGCCTCGACCTCCAGGTTCTCGGCGAGGTCACCGCGATCGCCTGCGCGTCGGCCTGCGACAGGTCGCGCGCGATCGGTGACCTCGGATCGACCGTGACCGGTGGGAGCGTCGAGGGATCCACGTGCACGTCGAGCGGCGGCTGGGCGGCCGGGTCTGGCCGACGCCGACGGCGCTCACCGCGACGAGCGACTCCCGGGCCGGCGCTCCCGCCGCGATCACCGTCGCGCCGATCACCACGACCGTTGCGCCGACGATCGCTCCGCGTCCGAGGGCACGGCCGGGCGTCAGGTACCGGTCTCCGCTTCCGCCCGCGCGCGCGAACGCGCCGAGCCGATCGCGCTCGGAGCCCGCGGCGGGCAGGAACCGCTCGAGGAACAGGCGCGCCACGCACAGCACGACCAGGCCCGACAGCAGCGCGACCTTGGCGCCGAACTCGGTCGTCTGCGGCGCGATCAGCAGCGTGCAGACCATCGCGACGCCGATCCGCGAACGCGACCCGCGCGACCCGCCCGGCCGGCGAGCGTCTTCGGGTCGGTGATCATGAAGAACAGGAAGATCGAGATCTCGGGCGAGAACACGATCACCCACCAGAAGTGCGCCCCGCACACGGGCTCGAACGACCACCGCGCGGTCATGCAGTGGCCCGACGCCGCCAACACGCCGATGCCGACCGCGAGCGTGAGCCAGAACGCCGCCGACATCCCGAGCAGGTGCAGGCGGGCCGTGATCAGCAGGCCGCCCACGAGATGATCAGCGTAGGCCGCGATCATCCAGCCGTCGAACGGCGCCCACCAGAAGTCGAGCGGTTCGATCCGGGTGCTGCCGAGCAGCAGGAAGGCCGCGACCAGACCCGACGTTCGACGGGTTGAAGATGTGCGAACCGCGGTAGCTGGATCAGGTACTTCGTGAGCAGCGACAGCCCTGCCACGAGCGCGAACACGTACCAGCCACGCCAGGTCCAGTGGTCGCCGCTCTGCATGTCGCTCAGACGCAGGATCAGCGCGACGCCGCTGCCGGTCAGCATCGCGCTCGCGGGCCAGACGAGCGTGCCCGTCTTGGAGAGGGTCCACCCGACCTCGATGACGGCGCAGACGAGGATCGCCACCAGGATCTGGGGGACCGACACGCGGAACCCGAGCGCGATCTGGCCCAGGACATGGATCGAGATGATCACCGCCGCGAGGTGGAGCCGCGGGTCGCGGATGTTCGGCGCGACGAACGGGTAGGTGCGCCCGAAGATCCGCACGGTGCGGCCGGCCGGCTTCGCGGGCGGCTCGGCGCGCCGGGGTCCCGGCGGCGCCTCCGGCGCCGCCGCAGCGTCCGTGACCGACCGTGCAGACGCCTGCGTGATCGGTGGATGCGGCTCGTTCAGGACGTCCCCCAGCAGGGTTCGACAGGAGAGGTATCGTACGCGCTCGCCCGAGTCCACCTGACCCCAAGCGAAGGAGTGCAGATGATCCCCAACCGAGCCCATCGGCAGCATCCCGAGACCGAAGACGCTGATCGACGGACACGGCGGCGTTCGCGGAGGGAACGATCTCGCCCGAGGAGCTCCGAGCGCTGCAGGACGAGGCGCCTCGCGGACACGATCCGAGCGCTTCGAGGAGACCGGCTCGCCCGTGATCTCGGACGGCGAGCAGACCAAGTCGAGCTTCGTGACCTATCCGCTCGACGGCGTGACGAACCTCGTGGCCGACGGCTTCGCGATCCCGTTCGCGGACGGCCATACGCGGCAGCTGCCGACCCTCGCGTCGGGACCGTTCCGGTTCGGGACCTACGCCGGCGAGCTACCTGCAGGAGGCGAAGAAGCGCGCCCACGTGCCGGTCGAGCAGGCGCGATGATCGCCGCTTCGGTGTTGAGCCTCCTGTATCCCGCAGGACGGGATCGAGGGGCTACTCGCGCGATGCGTTCGTGGAGGACCTCGTCGCCGAGTGCGAGAAGGACATCCGCGGATCGCTGGAGGCCGGCGCCCACAAGGTCCAGATCGACTTCACCGAAGGCCGGCTCGCGTGCAAGTTCGATCCGTCGGGCGGACTCCTGCGGGACTTCGTGGCGCTCAACAACCAGGTCCTGGGACGGTTCTCGGTCCAGGAGCGGTCCCGGATCGGCGTCCACACGTGCCCGGCGGGGACATGGACTCGACGCACAGCGCCGACGTCGACTACGCCCAGCTGCTGCCCGACCTGCTCCAGCTCAACGTCGGCAACGTGTACGTCGAGATGGCGGGCGAGCAGGACCCGGGACGGGCCCTCGACATCATCGCGGAGCACCTGCGGCCCGATCAGCGGGTCTTCGTCGGCGTGATCGATCCGATCGACCCGGCCGTCGAGTCGCGGGAACAGGTGCGCGACCGCGTGCTCGAGGCGGCGGATCGCCTGCCGCAGGACCGGCTCGGAACGACGGACGACCGCGGCTTCTCGCCGTTCGGGGACGACGACTCGACGTCGCGCGAGATCGCCTTCGAGAAGATCCGCGCGCGGATCGAAGGGACGAAGCTCGCCGAGGAGCGCCTCGGCCTCTAGGAGGCCGCCCGCTTGACGAGCCGTTTCACGTCAGCGGGCGCGAGCCGCTTCGCCCCGGCTGACTCGAGCCACGCGAACACCTCGTTCCGCATCCCGAGCGCGGTCACGCCGATCACGTCGCCGCGCTTGGAACGTCCGAACACCCCGCGCAGCCCCGCGAGCTCGTCCGCGTAGGCGTCCACCTCGGAGGCGCCGCCGTCGCGCGCGCCCGCGATGAGACGCTCGATCACGTCGAGACGGTCGCGGCCGCGCAGGTACCGCAGGAGCTCGGCGGCCGCGACGTGGTCGGCGCCCCGAGCGGCCGCGTAGGCGAACCCGTGCAGGATCTGGTCGGTCCGGTCCCCGGCGGTGCAGATCACCAGCCAGATCTCGCGGCCGGGCTTGGCGCAGGCCGTTGCACATCTCCGTGAGGCCGCGCATCCCGGCCTCGTTGTGCGCGTAGTCGATCACGATCACCCGCCCGTCGAGCCCGAACAGGTTCGCGCGGCCCGGGTTGCGTTCGGGGTCGGTGACGAACGTCGTCAGCCCTTCACGACCGCGCGCTCGGGCAGCCCGATCGCGAGCGCGGCGGACGCGGCCTGCATCGCGTTCATCACGTTGTGGCGCGAGACGCCGGCGATCGTGACGGGGATGTCGATCAGCTCGAGCAACGGTCGCGACGACGACCCGTCGAGCACCGTCAGCCAGCCGTCCAGCGGCACCGTCGCGCGGCCGCCGTCGGCCAGGGTGTCGCGGATCGCCGGGTGCCCGGGGTCGAGCGAGCAGAGCCAGGGGCGGCCCGTCGCGCAGCCGGCGCATCGAGAGCACCCGCGGGTCGTCGGCGTTCAGCACGTCCCACCCCTCCGGCCGCGTGATCCGCGTGACCGTCGCCTTCACCTCCGCGAGCTGGTCGATCGTCTCGATCCCGTGGAGGCCCAGGTGGTCCTCGGACACGTTGCGTCACGACCGCGACGTCGTTGTGGAGCACGCCGATCCCGCGCAGCAGGATGCCGCCGCGCGCGGTCTCCAGGACGGCGACGTCGGGGCGTTCTGGCCAGCGCCCGGGCCGCGCCGCCGAAGCCCCGAGTAGTCGCCCTCCTCGATCAGCCTCGCCGTCGCCGCGGTAGACCCCATCCGTGGAGGAGTACGCGACGGTCTTGCCGGCCGACCGGACGATGTGGGCCAACAGCCGAACGGTGGTCGTCTTGCCGTTGGTCCCGGTGATCGAGACGACCGGGATGTCCGGGTCGGTGACCTCGGGCTCGTCGCCCGGCTCGACCTCCGCGACCCGGGCGGCCGCCTCGGCGAGCAGCCGGTCGACCGAACGCCGACCGCCCACCTCGTGCAGCAGCGGCGCCACCTCGAGCCCGAGCGCCTCGGCCGCGCCGCGCCGCCGCCACGGGAACGCCACGACGACCTGGTCGGGTTCGGGACCGGGGCGGCTCCTGACCGCGAGCCGAACGCGGCTCGCGGTCGCGAGCCGCCACGTGAGCCGCGCGGCCAGGCGCGCGACGGTCCGCCGCCGCTGGTCCGAGCCGGGACGACCGGGGCGTCCGGTCGCGCCCGCCCGTTCGAGCGCCGAGGCCAGGCGTTCCTCGGGGACCTCGACCCAGCCCCCGACCGCGATCGTGAGCTTGACCGCGGGGCGCGGGAAATACAGGTTCGGACCGTCGAGCACGCGGAGCTCGACCAGGTCGGCGCGCGGTGGGGCCACGGCGCGAGCTTAGTCAGCCCGGGTCGCCCGCGTGATACCGGCGGAACGCCGGGGCTCGCCACGCGACGGCCGCCGCGCCGGCGATGCACAGGAGCCCGCCCGAGACCACCGACGCCATCGGCGAGAAGGCCGCCGCCACGAGGCCGGCCTCCAGGTCGCCGAGCCTCGGCCCGCCGGTCACCACCAGGATGTGGATGCCGAACAGCCGCGCCGCGGAGGTGTTCGGGGACGGTGACCTGCAGGATCGTGTTGCGGAACACGGCCGAGATCACGTCGGCCGCCCCCGCGATCGCGAGGAACAGGAACCCGAGCCACAGGTGGGCCCCCACCAGCCCGAACGCGGCGATGCCGGCGCCCCACACGACGACCGCCCAGGATCACCGCGAGGCCCTGGTGACGGATCCGGCCCGACCCAGCCGCTCGTCGCCGCCCCGACGAACGCACCCACGGCGGGCGCCGCGAACAGGAGCCCGACCACCGCCGCGCCCGCGATGGAACTGCGTGAACGCGAGCACCGGGAACAGCGCCCGGGGCATCCCGAACACCATCGCGATGATGTCGATCACGAACGTCGACTGCAGCACCTGGCGGCCGCGCAGGAACGCGAACCCCTCCTTCACCGCGCGCCACCCGACCGTCGCCCGTTCGCCCTCGGAAGGCGGCATCGGGCGGATCGAGATCGAGGCGAGCAGCAACAGGCCGATCGAGATCAGGTCGATCGCGTACGCCCACGAGAACCCGAAGCCCGCGACGACGATCCCCGCGAGCGCGGGCCCGATCAGGCCGGCGCCGTTCCAGATGATCTGGTTGAGCGCGGCGGCGGCCGGCAGCTGGGTCTTGTCGAGCAGGCGAGGGTCATCGCGCTGCGGGTGGGGCTGTCGATCGCGCTCGTCGCGGCGATGCCGGCCACCGCCACGTAGATCAGCGCGAGCGGCGGGTCGCCGTGGACGGCCCCGGCGAACAACAGGCCTGAGGACGCGAGGTACCCGACCTGCGCGCGTGATCAGGATCTTCCGACGGTCGAACGCGTCAAGGAACGTGCCGCCCGCCAGCGTCCCCGCCACGAGCGCGAGGAACCCGACCAGGCCGATCAGCCCGACGGCGACGGTCGACCGGGTCAGGCGTACACCTGCAGGAACGTCGCGACGATCGTGAACTGCGACCCGAACGTCGACGCCGCGAGCCCGAGCCACAGCCGCCGGAAGTCGCGCGACGCGCGCAGCGGCGTGACGTCGACCGCGATCCGCCGGGCGAACCCCCGATCCGCGACGATCCGTGTTGGGTCCGGCTCGTCGCTCATGCGGTCGAAGGTAGCAACGGAGCCGGCCGGCCGATCCGGCCGCTACCCGGTGCCGGCGCTGATCGCTTCGTCCAGGATGCCGAGCCCGTCCTCGAGCAGCGCCTCGTCGATCGTGAGCGGCGGCAGCAGCCGGATCGACGTTGTCGTAGGTCCCGGCCTTGAGGATCACGACGCCCTCCTCGAGGCACCGCTTCGACGATCGCGTTCCCGCTCGGCCCGCTCGAGCGGTTCCTTCGTTCCGCGGTCCGGTCACCAGCTCGATCGCGTTCATCATCCCGCGGCCTCGAACGTCACCGATCACCTGGTGCCGGTCCTGCATCTCGCGCAGACGCCCGAGGACCTTCTCCGCCGAGCGTGCGCGAGCGTTCGAGCAGACCCTCCTTCTCGATCTGGTCGAGGACCGCGAGCGCGGCGGCCGCCGCGACGGGGTTCCCTGCCGTACGTGCCGCCGAGGCCGCCGACGTGCACGGAGTCCATGACGTCCGCGCGGCCCGTGACGGCGCTGATCGGCAGGCCGCCGCCGAGCGACTTCGCGCTCGTGATCAGGTCGGGCACGACGCCCTCGTCCTCGATCGCGAACCAGCGGCCGGCGCGGCCCATGCCGCTCTGGACCTCGTCGGCGATGAACACGATCCCGTGCTCCGCGCAGAACTCGGCGAGGCCCTTCGACGAAGCCCTCCGCCGGGACGATGAAGCCGCCCTCGCCCTGGATCGGCTCGAGGATCACCGCGGCGACGTTCTCCTCGCCGATGTGCTTGTGGATCTCCTCGCGCGCGTAGTCGAGCGCCTCCTCGGCGCATCGGCTCGGGACCGCCCGGCCACCGGTACGGGTAGGCGAACGGGAGCCGGTAGATCTCGGGCGCGAACGGGCCCATGCCCTGCTTGTACGGCATCACCTTCGCGGTGAGCGACATCGCGAGCAGCGTCCGGCCGTGGAACGCGTGGTCGAACGTCACGATCGCCTGACGCCCGGTCGCCTTGCGCGCGATCTTCACCGCGTTCTCGACGGCCTCGGCGCCCGAGTTCGCGAACATCGTCTTCTTGGGCGCGTCGCCGGGCGCGAGCGCGTTCAGCCGCTCGGCGAGCTCGATGTAGGGCTCGTTCGCCGTCACGTGGAAGCACGTGTGGGTGTCGAGCTCGAGCTGGCGCTGCGCGGCCGCCACGACCGCAGGCGACGTGTGGCCGACGTTCAGGCACGGAGATGCCGGTGGCGAAGTCGATCAGCCGGTTGCCGTCGACGTCCTCGATGATCGCGCCCGACGCCCGCGCGGTGACGATCGGGTGGGTGTTGAACACGCCCTGTGGGACGGCGGTGGCGCGGCGCTCGAACCACTCGCGCGACCTCGGGCCCGGGATCTCGGTGACGACCTTGCGCTCCTGCGGGATGTCCACGCTCGAACCCCCTTCCGGTGGATGCTCAGTCTCGCACGCCGGAGGGTCTCGGCGACGTGCCGGCACACGGGCGCTAGGAGGCGCGGCGTCCGGTCGTGGGTCTCGCCTGCTCCTCGACGACGTGCGTCACCCTGAGCCCGAACGATGCTTCCGCCCGATGAGGGAGGTCGACCTTGAGCCACTTCGAGAGCCCTCGGCAGCGTCGAGATCACGATCTCGTCGAACGGCCCGTGGTCGCGCAGCGCGTCCCCGATCGCGAGCATCGGGTTCCCGTCACCGACCTCCCTTCGACCTCGGCCCCGAGTTCGAGGAACCGGGCCAGGGCCGCGTCCAAGCGCGAGCGGGCGGTCGCCCGGGCCTCGCCCTCGGTCCAGATGTGGTCGCGCGGCGGCGTCGCGGGGACCACGACGTGGAAGCTGCTCGGAGCGGCGCGGGCGAGCTCACGCATCCGCGAGACGAGGGTTCGGCGGCCAGGGTCTGGTTGGCCACGATCAGGTAGCGGCGCATCGGCACCACCTCCGTCGGCCCATGGTACGCCCGGATGCTCGGAAGCGGAACCGCCCTCACGGCCCGCGCGGGGCCCTGCGTCCGGTCGTTTTTCGGCATACTTTGGCCGGCACGATGTTCGACCCGCGAGGGTCCCGGCGCAGGAAGGTGAGGTCCGGATGGGCGACGCGAAGACCTACAAGATGTACATCGGCGGCGAGTGGGCGGACGCCACGGACGGCCAGACCCGCAAGATCGTCAGCCCCGCCAACGGCGACGTGATCGCCGAGGTCCCGGAGGCGTCCGCGGCCGACGTCGACCGAGCCGTCGCCGCCGCCAGGAAGACCTACGACGAGACCTGGTCCGACGCCACGCCAGGGAGCGGAGCCGGGCCCTGCTGCGGATGGCCGACCTGGTCGAGGAGCACGGCGACGAGCTCGGGCGTCTCGAGTCCGAGAACGTGGGCAAGGTCCTCGCGCTCACGATGTCCGAGGAGATCCCGGTCATCGCCGACCAGTTCCGGTTCTTCGCCGCGGGCGCCCGGGTCCTCAGCGGGCTCGCCGCCGGCGAGTACATGAAGGGGTTCACGAGCATCCTGCGGCGCGAGCCGATCGGCGTCGCCGGGCTGATCGCCCCGTGGAACTACCCGCTGTACATGTCGGCCTGGAAGCTCGGACCCGGCGCTCGCCGCCGGGAACACCGTGGTGATCAAGCCGGCCGAGAACACGCCGCTCACGCTGCTCCGGTTCGCGCAGCTGGTCGCCGAGGCCGAGATCTTCCCGCCCGGCGTGTTCAACGTCGTGACGGGCGACGGCGTCCCGGCCGGCGACGCGATCGTCACGAACAAGGACGTCGGGCATCGTCTCGCTCACCGGGGAGAGCTCGACCGGCAAGCTGATCGCGAAGAACGCGGCCGACACGCTGCAAGCGCGTCCACCTCGAGCTCGGCGGCAAGGCGCCGGTGATCGTGTTCGACGACGCGGACGTCTCGGCGGCGGCCGAGTGGATCCAGATCGCGGGCTACTTCAACTCGGGGCAGGACTGCACGGCGGCGACCCGCGTGATCGCGGGACCCAAGGTGTACGAGAACCTGGTGTCCGAGGTCGTCTCGAAGGTCTCCGAGATGAAGGTCGGCGACATCTTCGACGACGAGGCCGCGATGGGCTCGGTGGTCTCCGACGTGCAGCTCGACCGGATCCGCGGGTTCGTCGACCGCGCGCGCGAGGGCGGCGCCACGATCAACATCGGCGGCGAGGTGATCGACCGAGCCGGGCTCGTGGTACGCGCCCACGGTCGTGACCGACGTCGCGCAGGACTCCGAGATCATCCAGAACGAGGTGTTCGGTCCGGTCGTGACCGTGCAGCGGTTCTCGGACGAGGACGTCGCGCTCGAGTGGGCCAACGGCGTCGACTACGGCCTCGCGGCCTCGGTCTGGACGCGGGACGTCGGACGGGCGCTGCGGATGTGCGCGCAAGCTCCAGTTCGGCACGGTGTGGATCAACACCCACATCCCGCTCACGCCCGAGATGCCGCACGGCGGCTACAAGCAGAGCGGGTACGGCAAGGACATGTCGATCTACTCGATCGAGGAGTACACGAACCTCAAGCACGTGATGGCGTCGCTCGACTAGGACGCCGCCACGAGACACGGAAGGAAGTGAGCCGACGATGAGCGTTCGACCGTTCCTGGTGAACGGGGAGTGGCGGACCGGCGAGGGGACGTTCGAGGTCCACAGCCCCTACGACGACGCCGTGGTCGCCGAGATCGGCGTGCCGACGGCCGAGGACGTGGAGGAGGCGGTCGCGACGGCCGCCGAGACGTTCGAAGTGTCGCAGGAACCTCCCGGTGCACGGCCGCGCCGACGCGCTCGACCACATCTCGCGCCGCCTGGCGAGAGTCGATCGACCAGAACGCCGAGCTGATCGCCCAGGAGGGCGGCAAGCCGCTCAAGTGGGCGAAGGTGGAGGCGACCCGGGCGGTCTCGACGTTCCGCTGGGCGCAGCGAGATCATCCGCCGCGGTGACGACGAGCTGATCCGCCTGGACACCGAGGCCTCGCTCGGCTCGCGCGTCGGGCTGATCCGACGGTTCCCCTACGGGCCGGTGCTCGGGATCACGCCGTTCAACTTCCCGCTGAACCTGGTGGCACACAAGGTCGCGCCCTCGCTCGCGGTCGGCGCGCCGATCGTCGTCAAGCCGGCGTCCGCGACCCCGCTCGGGTCGCTCCGCCTCGCGGAGCTGTTCGACGAGACGGACCTGCCGCACGGGATGTTCCAGGTGCTGCCGGTCTCCTCGAAGGTCGCGGACGGGATGGCCCGGGACGAGCGGTTCCGCAAGATCTCCTTCACGGGCTCGAGCGACATCGGCTGGTACCTGAAGGGCCTGGACCCGAAGAAGCGCGTCACGCTGGAGCTCGGCGGCAACGCCGGTGTGATCGTGCACTCGGACGCGGACCTGGACCTGGCGGCCCAACGGGTCGCGTTCGGCGGCTATTACCAGGCGGGGCAGAGCTGCATCAGCGTGCAGCGGGTGCTGGTCCAGTCCGAGGTGTACGAGGACTTCGCGGCTCGCCTGGTGAAGCAGGTCGAGAGCCTCAAGGTGGGCGACCCGATGGACCCGACGGTCGACGTGCGGCCCGGTGATCGCAGCGCAGTGAGGTCGGGCGGATCGACGAGTGGGTGCAGGAGGCGGTCACGCAGGGCGCGAGCATCCTGACCGGAGGGAAGGCCGAGGAGCCTTCTACTACCCCACGCTGATCGGGGACGTCCGGCCCGAGATGAAGGTGCTGTCGCGAGGAGATCTTCGGACCGGTGGTGACGATCAGCCCGTACCAGACGTTCGAGGACGCGATCGCGGTCGTGAACGACTCGCGCTACGGGCTCCAGGCCGGCGTGTTCACCAACGACATCAACCGCGCGTTCCAGGCGCATCGCGACATCGACGTCGGCGGCGTGATCGTCGAACGACGTCTCGGCATTCCGAGCCGACCAGATGCCGTACGGGGGTTCGAAGGACTCCGGGTTCGGGCGCGAGGGGCTGCGGTACGCGATGGAGGAGATGACCGAGCCCCGGATCATGGTCCTGTCGCACGTCCCGCTTTGAGCGTGACCGGTTGAGCCGGATCGCGGTCCTCGGCGCGGGCGCGATGGGCAGCGCCGCCGCGACGCTGCTCGCCCGTCACGACGACGTCGACCTGCTCGTGCTGGACGTCGACGCCGGACGCGCGTCGCGGGTCGCGGAGCGTGCAGGTGCCGAGGGTCGCGGGTTCGACGCCCACGGCGGCGAGCTCGCGTCGGCCCTGAAGGGCGTCTCGGCCGTCGCCGCGTGTCTGCCCTACCGGCTGAACCTCGAGGTCATGGAGGCCGCGCTCGCGGCCGGGTGCCATTACGCGGACCTCGGGGGCCTGTACCACGTCACGCCTCAGGCAGTGGGAGCTCGACCCCCGGTTCCGCGAGGCGGGGCTGTCCGCGGTGATGGGGATCGGGTCGGCCCCCGGCATCACGAACGTCCTCGCGCGCCTGGGCGCCGACCGGCTCGACGAGGGTTCGGTCCGGTCGATCGACCTCGTGGACGGGGCGATCGATCTGTCCGACGGCGGCGGCGCGTTCGGCGTGCCGTACTCGGCCGAGACCGATCCTGGACGAGTTCACCCTGCCCGCGGTCGTGTTCGAGGACGGCGAGCTGCGCGAGGTGGAGGCCGGGTCGGGCGTGATCGACTGGGCGTTCCCGAACCGATCGGCACGCAGCCCGCGATGTACACGTTGCATTCGGAGCCCGCGACGTTGCCGCGGACGATCCCCGGCGTCCGCGACGTCCGGTGGCGGCTCGCGCTGCCGAGGCCGGTCCACGAGGGGTTCGTCTTCCTCGTCGGGCGGGGCTCGCGTCGCGCGACCCCGTGATGACCTCGAGCGGCCCGGTCGTCCCGCGCGAGGCGCTCGCGGCCGTCCTGAACCGGCTCTCGGCCGCCGACGGCGAGCCGTCGGACCGCGAGGTGATCGACGTGCGGGTCGCGGGCACCTCGGGCGGCGCCCCGCCACCTACCGCTCACTCGCGAGCTTCGAGCCGTCCCCCGAGGGCCTGTCGGCGGGTGCGTTCGGGACCGCGATCCCGATCGCAACGACGGTTCGCTGGCTTGCCGAGGGCCGCGTGCCGGCGGGCGTCCGCCCGCCCGAGACCGCGTTCGACCCCTCGGCGTTCGTCGCCGATCTCGAGCGTGAGGGCGTCGGGTTCTCGGGCGAGCTGCTCGCCTGACTCGGCCGAGCCGTACCCTGGGTGTCGATGGGCACCTCGCGCTGATCCTGCTCCCCGCGTGCGCGTTCGTGGCGGTGGTCGCGATCGTGCTGACCTACCGGCGGCAACGGACCCTCGAGCCCGAGCGACCCTGGTGGGGGATGCCGGGCACGTGGATCGGGTTGTCGATGGCGTTCGTGCTCCTCGGGTGTTCGCGTTCCCCGGCTGCTCGGGTTCACGTTCGTGTTCTTCCCGTTCCTCGTGATGCGCAGCGTCGGGCGGGGGCGGCGGGACCGGCGGGGCTAGTTCGCGCCGGATCCCGAGAACAGCACGCGTTCGGCGAACGAACCCACCGTCTCGGCGACCTCCTTCTCGCGGCGCCACAGGAAGTGGTCGGTGCCCGGGACGATCACGACCTCGGCGTCCGGCATCGTGACGCGGAACTGCTCGAGCCGCGGCCGCGGGCAGTAGACGTCCCCTCCCCGGCGACCAGCAGGGTGGGGCGCGCGAAGGTCCGGAGCTCGACCGCCCCGGCGTCGGCGGGATCTCGATGTCGGCGGGTTCGAGCGGCAGCCCGATGAGCGCGAGCGCGCCCACCCGCTCGTCGGTCAGCGCCTCACGCAGCGCCACGTTCGCCCCGAACGACCAGCCGCAGACGATCGTCGGTCCCTCGGACTCCTCTCGCACGCGACCGATCGCGGCTCGGACGTCCTTGGTTTCGGCGTGACCGGCCCCGTAGGTGCCGGCGCTGCGCATCGTCCCCCGGAAGTTGAACGCGAGCACGACGAACCCGCGTGACGCGAGCTCGTTGCGCAGCGCCCACAGGATCGGGTGGTCCTTGCTCCCGCCGTGACGCGGGTGCGCGTGGCAGATCACGGCCGAGCCGACACGGCGGCGTCTCGGGCCGCCGCAGCTCGCCCTCGAGCGACACGCCGTCCTCGGTCCCGAACCGCACGGGTTCCATGCGTGGGACGATGCCAGGCGTGACGTTGCGACGACAACCGAGCGGAACCGGCTTCGCGGTGCGCGATCCGTTGCCCTGGAGCGACCTCTCCCCGATCGTGCGCGCCGCCGAACCCGCGGGCTACACGGCGGTCTTCCTGCCCGAGATCACGGGCCGTGACGCTCTCCTTACCCTCGGGATGTTCGGCGGGGAGACGCGCCGTCTGCTCCTGGGGACGGGCGTGCTCCCCATCCGGTCCCGGACCCCTTTGTTGACCGCGATGGGCGCGGCCGCGGTGCAGGAGCGGTCGGGTGGCCGGCTGATCCTGGGTCTGGGGACCGGGGACGTCGGAGCGGGCGCGCTCGACGAGCTCCGCGAGACGGTGCGGCGCGTGCGGGTCCTGCTCCGGGGCGAGACGCTGGAGGAGGACCAGGGCCACCCGACGAGCCTCCGCTGCCGCCGGGTCGCGACGTCCCGATCTGGGTCTCCGCGCTGGGACCTAAGGCGATGCGGCTCGCGGGCGAGATCGCCGACGGCGTCATCCTCAACTGGTGTCCGCCGGAGCGGGTGCCGTTCGCGCGCGCGCGGATCGCCGAAGGCGCCGAGGCGACCGAGCGCGATCCGGCCTCCGTGATGGTCGCGGTGTACGTGCGGGCGTGGGTGGGTCCGGACGAGACCGAGGCGATGTCCGCGCTCCGGGCGATGGCGGGTCAGTACGCGTCGTACCGGGCGTACCGGCGCCAGTTCGACGAGGTGGGGCTGGGGCCGCAGGCCGCGGTCGCGGGGCAGGCGCACCGTGCCGGGCGCCCGGAAGACGTGCCCGAGGTCCTGGTCCGGGCCGTCTGCGCCGTGGGGGTGAGGCGCGGGATCGTGTCGAGGCGTTCCGCGAGGCCGGGGCCGATCTGCCGATCGTGTACCCGGTGGCGACCCCGGACCCCGCCGCCTCGATCGAGACCACGCTGCGGGCGCTCGCTCCGGGTCGAGATCCCACGCACGACTTGCGCACGAGCCCGGGGGCCGTAGACTAGGGTTTACAAGGTCGGCACCGTGGAAACGGGAAAACCGAGCGGAACGGCTCGGAGAGGGGACCAGGCCATGACCTACACGATCTGCGAGTCGTGCATCGACATCAAGGACAAGGCCTGCGTCGACGAGTGCCCGGTCGACTGCATCTACGAGGGGCCACCGGATGCTCTACATCCACCCGGACGAGTGCGTGGACTGCGGCGCGTGCGAGCCGGTCTGTCCGGTCGACGGCGATCTTCTACGAGGACGACGTGCCGGCGGAGTGGAAGCAGTTCACCCCGATCAACGCCGAGTGGTTCAACGACACCATCAGCGGCATCGGGTCGCCGGGCGGAGCTGCCCAGGTCGGTCCGAGCAGCGTGGACCATCCGGTGGTCGCCGCCTGGCCCGCCGTCGGCTGACCGACCTGACGCTCGCAGAGTCCCAGCCCGCGGTCCCGACCGTCGGCGGAGGTCCGAGGGCCATTCGGCGAGGTAAACACGGAACGACGCGCCACCCGCGGGCCTCGTCGACCCCATGCGCGTCCGCCCATGGCTCGTCGGGGTGGCTACGTGCTCTCGAGGCGGGTTCGGGGGCGGGATCTCTCCCGGGCACCCCAGGGGTTTCGCCCCAACGAGCCCGTGACTTCGCGGCCAGCTTCGACATCAGCGAGATCGCGGCGGGGTCCTCCGACCCCGGTCGCCACTCGACCACGCCGTCCGCCACGGCCCGGTCCCACAGGTCGCGGCCCTTGTCGGTGCGGATGATCGTCAGCGTCCAGCCATCGCTCTGCCCGAGCCCGCCGAACGAGATGTCCGCGTGCTCGGCGGCGAAGTCCGGGCACCGCAGGCACCCCGGGCGCGTGAACTCGTGGGCCTGCTTCAGCGAGTAGGTGACCTCCTCGCCGTCCTGCGTGTAGAAGAGCAGCTTGCCCTTCACGTTCACCCGGACGAGGTCGTCGAGGTCGAGCCCCAGCCGGTTCTGCGCGATCTCGACCATCAGGCCGTCGTACGTGAAGCTCTTCGAGCACAGGAGCCCGAACGTCCAGTTGATCTTCTTCGCCCACTTGTTGACCCGGCGGGCCGTCATCGAGCCCGTCACGCTCGCCTGGCACGACATCCCCACGAGCGCCACCTTCGAGAGCCCCATCTCGGCGGCCTTGATGAGCGCGAGCGGGTTCGCCGAGTAGGTGTAGCGGGACCCGGCCGTCGCGAGCACCCCCTCGGCGTCCGTGACGACCGTCGGCTCGGCGTCCCACTCAGCGTTCGTCCGAGAGCTTCGAGGTGAGGGCGCCGTCGATCTCGCCGGTGCGCAGGCCCCAGATCAGCAGCGCCGAGACGACGCCGCCGTCCTGGCCCTGCATGAGCGCCTCGGGCAGCGTGCGCGCGCGCCAGGACGATGTCCTGGTACTGGCCGATCACGTCCTCCGGCTTGCGGGTCTGGCCGAACAGGAGCTGGTCGATCTCGGACTCCCATTCGCGGAAGCGGGGCAGGCCAGGGTGCAGAGCGAACACCCTCGGTCGCCGTGGGCGCACGCGTCCGGACCGTCCTCCTGGAGCTGGACGGGCACGTCGTCCTCGTAGCCGAGGACGTGGAACGGACACGCCACGATGCACGCGGTGCATCCGGTGCACAGCCCCGTGAGGACGACCTCGTCGTAGAGGTCGACGCCACTGGGTCTTGTCGGCGCTGCTCGGCATCCGAGCGAAGTATAGGAGCAGACGTCCGGAACCCGGTCGATCCGTGCCCGAGCACCTTCGGGGCCGTCTGGGCTAGGCTGGCCGGACGGACGTCGAAGACGGAGGTGGAGGATGACGAAGGCGAAGTGGGTCCGGCTGGTGGCCGGGCTCTTCGTGCTCTCGCTCGTCGTGGCCGCGTGCAGCAGCGACGACAACGGAGGCGGCACGACCGCGACGACCGGAGGCGCGACCGGGGCGCGACCGCAGCACGCGGCGACGGGCGGCGGCGGCGGCGGCGGGACGACCATCACGATCGCCGGGTTCGCGTTCGACCCGGACACGATCACCGCTCGTCCGGCCCGACCGAGGTCACGGTCACGAACGAGGACAGCACGACCCATACGTTCACGCTCGACGACGGCAGCGTGGACGAGACGGTCGAGCCCGGTGCGACGGTGACCGTCACGGTCGACGTGTCCGCGGCCACCGGCTTCCACTGCAACATCCACCCGCAGATGACGGGACAGATCGAGGTCTCGTAGCGCGGATCGCGTCAGACGGAGCTAGACGGAGAACGAGTCGCCGCACGCGCACTCGTGCGTCGCGCGCGGGTTCAGCATCTTGAGGCCGCCGCCGAGGAGCGCGTCGTTGAACTCGAGGGTCGAACCCTCGACGATCGGCGCGCTCCGGCGGTCCACCAGCACCCGAACGCCGTCCGCCGCGGGGATCACGTGGTCCTCCCCTCGGGGGCGTCCGCGAAGGACAGCTCGTAGGAGAAGCCGGAGCACCCACCGGCGACCACCCGGACGCGGAGCACCGGGTCCGTGCGTCCCTCCTTGGCGGCGAGCTGCCGGATCTTGCCGGCGGCCCGATCCGTCACCGTGATCACCGTGGCGGTCTGCTCCATGCCCTCCAGGATACCCGCGGCCCGGTCACGGACGCTCGGCGAGGTCCAGGAAGGCACCCTTCACGCTCTCGGACAGCGTGGGGTACGCGTGGATCGCGTCCCCGATCGCCGACGCGGGCACCCGGCCGGACATCGCCGCGACGACCTCGTGGATCATCGCCCCGGCCTCCTCGCCCACGATGTGACCGCCCAGGAGCTCGCCCGAGCGCGCGTCCGCCACCAGCTTCACCAGCCCGAACGGGCTCCCGTCGATGTCCGAGCGCTCGTTGTCGGCGAGCCTACGGATCGCGGTGCGGACCTCGCGGCCGGCGTCGCGCGCCGCGCGCTCGGTCAGGCCGACGCTCGCGACCTCGGAGTCGCAGAACGTCACCCGCGGGACCACGCGATAGTCGCGCGCGCGGGGCGCGCCGAGGATGTCGTCGATCACGATCTCGGCCTCGTACGAGCCGACGTGCGTGAACAGGAGCTCGCCGGTCGCGTCGCCCGCCGCCCACACGCTTCGGGCCCGTGGTGCGGAGCGTCTCGGAGAGCACGGGCCGCCCGTGATCGTCGAGCTCCATGCCGACCGCGTCGAGCTCGTGGCCGTCGAACACCGGTCGCCGGCCCGTCGGCCACCAGGAGCGCCTCGGTCTGCAGGGTCCTCGCCACCGGCGAGCGAGATCGTCCATCCGCGGCCGTCGTGCTCGGCGCGTTCGATCGTGCTGTCCGGCAGGAGCGCGATCCCTCCTCCTCCAACGCGGGGACGAGCGCCGCGGCGGCGTCCTCGTCCTCGTGGGGCAGGATCTGGGGGAGCACCTCGAGCGCGGTGACCGCCGTGCCGAACCGCGCGTAGATCTGCGCGAACTCGATGCCGATCGCGCCGGTGCCGATCACCGCGAGCGAGGCCGGCGGGGCGTCCGGTCCCCAGATCGCCTCCCGGTTCGTCCAGAACGGGCCGTCGGCCAGCCCCTGGATCGGCGGCACCGCGGTCTCGGTGCCGGTGGTGAACACGACCCGGTCGGCCTCGAGCTCTGGTCCCGTCCTCGAGCTGCGATCCGGTGCTCGCCGGTCAGGCGCGCCTGCTGGAGGAACACGCGAGATCCCCGCGTCCTCGAAGGGCTTCGCGCCCTCGCCGGAGCCGGCGTCGATCACCTCGTGGGCGCGGCGCTGGATCGCCGGCAGGTCCACCTCGACCGAGGGGATCCGCAGGCCGAACCTCGACGGCGTCCCTCGCGAGCGCGGGCGATCTTGGCGCTGCGGAGCATCACCTTGGTCGGGACGCAGCCGTAGTGGCTGCATTCGCCGCCGAGCTTGTCGCGCTCGGCGATCGCGACGCGGAGGCCCGATCGCTGCGCGAGCTGGAAGGCGACCTCGGAGCCGGTGCCGCCGCCGCCGATCACGAAGACGTCGAACCGCTCCATCACGAACCGTCGAGGAACCGCGTGAACACCCGCGCGTAGATGCGGGCCGCGCGCCACGAGCTGGGCGATCTCGACCGACTCGTCCGCCATGTGGGCCACGCCGAGCGAGCCGGGTCCGAGGATGATCGTCGGGATGCTCCGCTCGTTCAGGTAGAAGCGGGCGTCGGTGATGCCGGTGAACCCGGTGTCGAGCGGCGACGCGCCCGGTCCCTCGCCGAACGGCGGTTCGGCAGCAGGTCGGCGATCGCCGGGTCCCCGCTGACCTCGGCCGCCTCGGTCCACTGCCCGATCGCGAACGACAGGTCGACCTCCGGATGCTCGGCGCGGATCGAATCCGCGAGCCGTTCGAACGGCTCGAGCACCCTCTCGGGCTCCGTCTCGCCTGGGATGATCCGCGCGGTCGATCTCGACGACGCAGCGGTCGGCCACGACGTTGGGGGCGCTGCCGCCCTGGATGATCGCCGCGTTCACGCGTCGGTCGCCCGACGAGCGGATGCTCGAGGTCGGGCAGGACCTCCTCGATCCGGAGCAGGAACCGCGCCATCGAGGTGATCGCGCTCACGCCGAAGCTGCGGGCGTGGAGCCGTGCGCGCGCCTTGCCGCGAGCGGTGGCGGTGATCCACGCGCCGCCGCGTTCGGCCAGGGGCCAGGTTCAGGTTCGTCGCCTCGCCGACGATGGCCGCGTCCTGGTCGAGGCAGGCCGCGTTCGAACAGGACCTTGGTCCCATGCAGGCCGGCGAGCTCCTCGTCGGCCGCGAGGTGGAGATCGAGCCGGCCGGCGAGCTCGACGCCCGAGCGACGGATCGCCGAGAGCCGCGGCAAGCGCGCTCGCGATGCCGCCCTTCAGTGTCCGCCGCGCCCCGCCCGATCAGCACGCCGTCGACGACCTCGGCGCCGAACGGTGGATGCCGCCACGCCGAGAGGTCTCCGGCCGGGACGACGTCGAGGTGGCCGTTCCACGCGAGCGCCGGCCGGTCGCCGTTGCCGAACCGCGCGACGACGCTCGGGCGTCCCTCGTCGCCGCGGACGATCTCCGGGGCGCCGCCGAGCCCTCGAGGATCTCCACCGCGACGGCGGCCACGGCGTCCTCGGTGCCGCCGGGGTTCTCGCTCGGCGTCGTGATGAGCCTGCGCGCGAACCCCAGCGACCTCGTCCGGGTCCACCTGCGTCGACGACGGCGGAAACGACCGCCTCCTCTACCATGGCGGCGAATGTACCGGAGCGACGTGCGCACGCGCCTCGAGGGCAGCCTGGACCCCAGTCCCGTCGCCTGACGGCGCGGCCCGGGCAACCGTCTGGCCGCGGTGCTGCTCCTGCTCGTCGAGGACCGCCTCGTCCTGACGCGCCCGGACCGACCACGCTGTCGCGGCCACCCGGGCGAGATCTCGTTCCCGGGCGGTCTCACGCAGGACGAGGACGCGGACCTGGCGGCGACGGCCCTGCGCGAGACGCGGAGGAGCTCGGGCTCGCGCCCGAGGAGGTCGAGGTGCTCGGGGCGCTCGCGCCGGTCCACACGTTCGTGTCCTCGATCCTGATCGATGCCGTTCGTCGGGTTGGTCTCGGGAGACCCGGTGTTCGCGCCCAGCGAGGCCGAGATCGCGCGAGGTCCTCGCCTACCCGCTCGACGAGCTCGCGGCGGCCGAGACCACGGTGGAGTGGCCGAAGGACGGGCACGTGTACCGCGGGTTCGCGTACCCGATGCGCGACGGAACACGGTCTGGGGCGCGACGGCCGGGATCCTGCACCAGCTGCTCGAACGGCTCGGGAGCCGACCGTGACCGGCGACGACGACCTACGTGCCGAGCGACCAGGAGCTCCGGTCGATCCTCGGCGACGCGCGGACGATCGCCGTGGTCGGGCTGTCCTCGAAGCCCCGAGCGACCGTCGTACGAGGTCGCGCGAGTTCCTGCAGTCGAAGGGCTACCGGATCGTGCCGGTCAACCCGAACGCAGACCGAGGTGCTCGGCGAGCGCGCCTACGCGTCGCTGCTCGAGATACCCGAGGAGATCGCGATCGACGTCGTCGACGTGTTCCGCCGGGCGGAGCACACGCCCGAGGTCGCCGAGCAGGCGGTGGCGCGCGGCGCGAAGGTGCTCTGGCTGCAGGAGGGCATCGCGAACGACGACGCGCGCCGGATCGGCGAGGACGCCGGCCTCGACGGTCGTCATGGGCGTGTGCATCAAGAAGCCGAGGAGCCAGAGACCGAGAGTGGGCATCGTGATGCAGAAGTGGGAGTACTTCGTGGCGCCGCTGCTCGAACACAACCCGGGCGAGATCCTGAACACGTTCGGCGAGGACGGGTGGGAGCTCAGTGTCGGTGGCGCAGATCCGAACCCGATGGGCGGTCAGTCGCTCGTCGCGTACATGAAGCGCCCGAAGGCCTAGCGACGCAGCAGGCTGGCTCCGCATCAGCAGGAGCCCGCCGATCAGCACGCCGCGCGATCAGGATCCCGCCGATCGTCCACGATCCCGCCCTGCGGCTCTTCCTTCGGCCGCACGGACGGCGAGGGGAGACGCTCTCGATCTGGCCCGCCTCGCCCGTGCAGCGCGCTCGGGGCCATCTCGCGCGCGGACGCGGTGCATGACGACGCCGGTCGCCTGCCGCACCTCCTGCGCGTGGGCGGTCGACGGGACGAGCGCGACGACGAGGACGACGAGCGGCAGCAGCCTGCGGATCACGTACCCGAGTGTAGGTGGGACCTTCGGCTAGGGTGGCTGCATGCTGCGGCTCGACCACGTCGTGTACGCCGTCCCCGATCTGGACGAGGCCGCGGTCCGGTTCCGCGAGGAGTTCGGGCTGACTCGACCGAGGGCGGGCGGCACGCGCTGGGGGACCGCGAACCGGATCGTGCCGCTCGGCGACCAGTACGTGGAGCTCGTGGCCGCGGTGGACGAGCCGGCGGCCGCCGGACCGCGTTCGGACGCGCGGTGTCTCGAACGCGCCGACGGATGGCGGCGGGTGGTTCACGATCGCCGCCGCCGCCGACGACCTCGACGCCGTCGCCGTCACGGCTCGGGCTCGAGGTCGGCTCGGGATCGAGGACCCGCCCGGACGGCGAGGTCCGTCCGATGGCGGATCGGCCGGGCTCGACGATCCCCGGCGCGAGCCATGGATGCCCTTCTTCATGCCTGGGACGTTCCGGACGAGCTGCATCCGGGTCGCGCTCGGGCCGGCCACGGCGATCCAGGCGCGAGGGGATCGCGTGGGTCGAGGTCGGCGGCGACGCCGAACGCCTCCGCGAGTGGCTCGGCGGCGAGTGAGCTGCCGATCCGGGTGATCGAGTGAGCCGGGCCTCCGGCGGGTCGGCGTCGCGACCTCTGATCGGGAGATCGTGATCGAGTAGGCGAGGGCCTCGCGCCGACGCGCGAGGCCCTCGTCTCGAAGCGCGAGCGTTCAGCTCACCGGCTCGAAGAAGTGCTTCTCCATGTAGTGTTCGACCTTCTTGCCGAGCACGGCTCCCTGCACGTCCGCGGTTCGGAAGTGGATGCCGCTCCACACCCGAGCGCCGATGATCTCCTTGAGCGCGAGCGAGAAGCGCTCGAAGGTCCTGGCCGGACACGGTGCGCGGCAGGCACTTGTTGCTGATCGCCGTGAACGGAGACCTTGTCGGTGCCGAAGAACTCCTGCAGCGTGTGCACGATCGCGCTGCTGATGCAGGCGTGCCCCGACGGGTGGTCGGGGAACCCGGGCGTGACCAGTGGTGGCGCCCGAAACCGCGACGGTCGGGTCGAAGAGCGGAACCCACGTCGGATCGGCCTCGGTCGCCGGGTTCCCGTCGCTCGCCGCCTCCCGGATCGCCGTGATCGGCCTCCAGAAGCTGTGGTACGCCTTGTCGTTCCAGCAACCGATCGAGCGCGTCGGCCCCGGCCAGGTTGGTCATCGCGAAGAGGCGCGCGCTGTCGACGATGTCGAGCCCCTGTCCGAGGGCGAGCGACCGGTAGACGCGGTTCCAGATCGCGATCCCGTTGTCCTGCCAGAAGATCGCCGCCGCCGTCTGATCCGCGCGTGCGCGTCGTGCTCGTGAGCGAGCCGAGCCTCTTCACCTCGTTGAAGTCCGCCGCGTATGCGGCGCTCGTGAGGTCGTTCGGGCCGTCGGTCCGCAGCATGTCGACGTCCGGGACCAGGAACGGCCGAACGTAGCCGACCCACGGAGCCGGGTCCTGAGCGACGATCCCGTTCGGACCCGCCGGCGGCGCGAGCCGCCAGTCGCCGGGATCGGTGCCGGGCACGAACTTGAAGGAGCCGAAGCGGCCGTCGTTCTGACGGTTCGTGAGCATGGCGGCCGCGGCCGCCTCGCCGACCTCGATCCCGCCGTCCTTGGCGGACCCGTCCGGCACCCTCGCCAGCGAGGCGTCGTAGAGCGGCTGGAGCGTCGACAGCTGCCCGGGCACCAGCCCCGTCAGCGGAGGCGTGTTGGCGGGGAAGCCGACGAGCACGCGGAACGCGGCGGTCGCCGCCGCCGCCTCCTTCGAGTCGCCCGGATCCGCCTGCGGCGCGACGAGGTACGGCTGGTAGCCGCCGTCGATCGCGTTCACGGCGTCGTAGACGGCGCCCTGCACCATCGCCAGGCTGAGCACGCCGGCCTGAGGTGCCTGCCCGGCGCCCGCCGGGGCCGGCCGCCAGGATCGCGGTGGAGGCGATCGCGTTCCAACGGATCGCCTCGTTCTCGGTGGTCTGTCCCCGCGCGGACGGTGTGATCCCCGCGACGCCGAGCAACGTCGCGGACACGAAGCACACGAGCAGCGCCGCCGTCGGCGGCATCGCCCTGCGCAACACGTGTGTGCGCTGCATGATCCCTCCCTTCTCGCCGCTTCGGTGAGCGACGATCGTCGCGAGCGACGCTAGAGGGGCGTTGCGGCCGGAACTACGGTGGAGCCCGGGCAACTCCGCGAGGTGCTCCCCCGTGCCACCACGGTGCTGCCGCTTGACGCGAGCGGGCGATGAACGGTCAACTGCCGGTGATCGATGACGGAGGAGGTCGATGGCCCTGGGAGACCGGCAAGCCGACGACATGCGAGCGCTCGATGGGTTGCGTGTCGAGTCCGACGACCTGCGCGCCTCTCGCAAGCGGCTCGCCCTGGCCGCCGACGCCGAGCGCCGCGGCCTCGAGCGCGCGTTGCACGACGGCGTGCAGCAGCAGCTGGTGGGTTTCGCCGCCAACCTCGAACTCGCGGCGCGTTCGATGGACGCCGACCCTGCGGCCGCGAAGGACCTGCTCGCGGAGATGGCCCGCGACATCCGGGACGCGATGGATCAGGCCCGCGAGCTTGCGGACCGGATCTATCCCCCGCAGCTCGAGGTGGGGGGCCTGGTTGCGGCGCTACGGTCGGCGGCGGCGGATGCGGAGGTCCCTGCGCGGATCGAGATCGCCCGCGACCAGACCTATCCGCCCGAGGTCGCGGGGACGATGTACTTCTGCTTCCGCGACCTGCTCGAGACACGTCTCGGCCGGCTCGACGGTGGCGATCACGACACGGAGCGATGGGGCAGAGGTCGCGTTCGACATCGTCGTGGACGGCGACCTCCACGCGGACCGCTCGCTCCTCCGCGATCGCATCGAGGCTCTCGGAGGCCGTTGCGCGATCGAGTCGGAGTCCGGCCACCGTGACGCGGGTGATCGGCTCGCTGCCGCTCTCGGGATGACGCTAGTCGCTCTCCGCCGAGGTACAGGATCACGGCCTTGACGCGCTTGTGGACCGAGTGTCTCCCAGGTACAGGCCGAGCTTGAGGAAGATCGAGTGGATCACCGTCTCGACCGACCGCTCGGTCGAGGAAGAGGGTCTCGCCGATCGCGGCGTTGCTCTTCCCGCCGCCATCTCGCGCAGCACGTCCCGCTCGCGCGGCGTCAGCTGGTTGAGCGGCGACTCCTCGCCGCGGGCGTTCTCGGCGACCAGCGCCTCGACGACCTTCGGGTCGATCACCGAGCCGCCCTCCGCGACGGCGCGGATGCGCCGACACGAGCTGCTCGACGTCCTCGACGCGCTCCTTCAGGAGGTAGGCGCGACCGGCGCTGCCGCCCTCGAGCAGGCGCGAGGGCGTAGCTCGGCGTCGCGTACTGGCTGAGCACGACGACGCCGACATCGGGATGCGTCTCGCGCAGCCGCTCGGCCGCCTGGATCCCCTCGTCGGTGTTGCCCGGCGGCATGCGGATGTCCGTGACGACGACGTCCGGCCGCTCGTGCATCGACCGCGGCGAGCAGCGAGTCGAGGTCGCCGCACACGCGCCGCGACCTCGATGTCGGGCTGCGTCTCGAGCAGCCGCCGGACGCCCTCGCGGACGATCAGGTGATCATCCGGCGAGCACGACCCGGATCGACATGGCCGGAGGATACGCCGGTGCCCGTCGTCGCTGATCGTCGACGACAACGACAGGAACCGGAAGCTCGCTCGCGACGTCCTTGCGCGCGGCCGGGTTCCGAACGCTCGAGGCGGCGACGGGCGCAGATGGGATCGCGCTCGCGATCGAGCACGCGCCCGACGTCGATCCTGATGGACCTCCGGCTGCCGGACATGGACGGCGCGGACGCCGCGCGGAGGCTCGCGCGACGACGAGCGGACGCTCGCGATCCCGGTCGTCGCGTTGAGCGCGCTGCCGCTGGAGGGAAGCGAGCGACTGGCTCGAGGCGGCCGGATTCGCAGGCTGGCTCGAGAAGCCGATCCACGTCGCGCACGTTCGCCGAGCAGGTGCGCGAGCTACTGCGCCGGAGCGCAACCCGTTGAGCGACGGGCGTCGCGATGCCGTGCTAGCCACGGTAGGCACGGTGGCAAGCGGCTCCTTCTACGCTTCGGCCTCTAGACGGATGCGCATGCCGCGATGGAAGCATCCTCGGCACCGACGACTACGGGGCGAGCCTGAGCGGAGAGGAGGCTGCACATGCGGAGGCTCCTGATCGGCGGTGCGCTCGGGGTCGTGGTCGTCTGCGTTCGCGGCCTGCGGCGGTCTCGGGCGCGATTCCGAGACCGAGCAGGCCTGCAGCTGCAAGGCCGACATGTGGGAGATCGACCAGATCGAGAAGAGCAGTTCCACGAGGCCACGACGATGAAGGACATCGACCTGATGATGAGCCTGTGGGCGCCGAACGCGACCCTGACCGTCGGTCCCGACGTAGACCGCGGCCGGACTGGACGAGATCCGGCAGTTCTGGCTCGACGAAGTCGGCCGCGTTCGCGCCTGAGACGCACTGGGTCTCCGGACCACCCCGCCTACAAGCTCGCGGTCACGGTCAACGGCGACCGGGGCACGCTGCACTTCGAGTGCCACTACGTGGATTACGAGAGCGAGAAGGTGGCGGCGGTCACGGTCGGCGATCTGGACGTCGCGCGGATCGACGGACGCTGGCTGATCACCAACTTCGTCGCGGGTATCGACCGACGCTGGCCCCTGAAGCCTGTGTCCGACGCCGGCGCAGACGGAACGGCGAAGCGGCCGTCGCGCGAAGCGGCGCGCCGCTGAGCCGCGGGCGACGATCCGCTCGTCCGCGCCGTCGGCCGCCTGCCGGCCAGGGTCCACACGAAGCTGCTCGATCGCGTTCGTGGGCACGGCCCTGCTGCTCGTCGCGGTCGGACTGCTCGGGCTGCGCGTCCTCGGCGCAGTCGAACGACCGGGTCGGGAGCTCGGGGCGCTCCAGCAACGAGCCGTCCGCCTACGGCAAGCTCCAGCAGCGACGCCGCGAACGTCCGCGCCGCTCCTCGCGCGAGAACCGTCGGGACGACGACTTCTACAAGGTCTGGCCCGGGCGTCGAGACCGCGAGACCCTGCGCCAGACGACGGCACGCTGCGCGTCGCCGTCGACCAGGCGGTCGCGAACGCCGATCGACGCGATCGCTCCGCGACCGCTCGCCGACCGGCTCGGATTCGTCGCCTCCTGCCGAGGACGAGAGCGTCCTCGACCGTGATCCGGCGCACGACGAGCAGCTCGTCGGCGGTGATCGTGAGATCAGTCGAGCCGATCCGGCGATCAGGCGAATCCGACGCCCGGAGCGACGCTGCGATCCGTCGCGAGCGTGGAGCGGCTGGCGATCGACTGCATCAACAGGCGCCACCGAGCTCGCGAATGCAACGACGGCGAAGACCGACGACCTGATCGCTCGGAACGCGAGCGTCGTTCGCAGAGCTCGCGGAACCTCTTCATCGGCGTCGCGGCGCGGGGCGATCGTCCTCGCGCTCCTGCTCGGGTTCGTCCTCGTCGTGGTCGGTGATCGGCCCGATCCAGCGGATCGACGCCCGGCTGGCCGCGATCGCGTCGGGCGACTTCTCGGGGCACGTCGACGTCGAGAACCGCGACGAGCTGGGCGCGCTGGCCGCGAACGTCAACCGGATGAACGACGAGCTGCGGCGGCTGTACACGGAGCTCGAGGCGGCCAGCCGGCACAAGTCGGAGTTCCTGGCCAACATGTCGCACGAGCTGCGGACGCCGCTGAACGCGATCATCGGCTTCTCGCAGGTGCTGCGCGAGCGAGATGTTCGGCGAGGTGAACGAGAAGCAGGCCGAGTACCTCGGACGACATCCTCTCGTCGGGCAACCACCTGCTCTCGCTGATCAACGACGTCCTCGACCTGTCCAAGGTCGAGGCCGGGCAGGTCGAGCTCGAGGTCGGCGCCGTTCTCGCTGCGCGAGGCGCTCGAGCGCGGCGTCGTGATGGTGCGCGAGCAGGCCGACGGAGGAGGGCGTCCAGGTCGAGCTCGTCGGCGGGACCGGAGGTCGACGTCGTCGAGGGCGACGAGCGCCGGATCAAGCAGGTCGATCTTCAACCTGCTCTCCAACGCCGTGAAGTTCACACCCACAGGCGGGGAGGTCGACGTGAGCGCGATACGGGTCATCTATTTTGCAGTGAGTCAATCTTCGCAGACCGCCTACAACGATGTAGACAAAACCATGCTTGTCCGATTCCGGAGGACTACAAGCAACCGGGATTTATGGTGCTGCATATCGGATCGTGGATATCTCCTTTGCTCCGCTGGGTGCCCTCGTTTTGACCACGCTGGCAAGGTTTTTCGCCACGGCGAAAGCGGGATCGCGAGGGGAGCGCTGGTTTCGCCAAGAGGCTTTGCCTTATGCCGCCAGTTATGGCTTGTTTGCGGCAGTGTTTCTGTTTGTGGCTTCTCTATCCTGCCAGGAAACTGCTGGGAGCGGGATTCGAACAGGCAACCGTAGCCTTACAGTGGCTTTCCCCTCTAGTCTTCCTCAAGTCTATTCGTACTTTTTTGCGAATTCCTATCCGGGGCAGGTTTTCAGGGTTTTCGGGCATCCATCAGATTGGGATTGTGGCGTTCAATATAGGTTTGAATTTCTGGTTGATTCCGGCATATTCATGGCGGGGAGCTGCTGGGCGAGTCGCCTCAGACGGGGCACTAGCCATATGCCTCCTGGGAGCGATTCTGGCTCTGGGTCGGAGGGAAGTAATTTCCAAGAAGATAGTCGCGCCATCGAGCCCAGTGTAATTTCGTGAGACTGAGGATGGAAGAGGCGTCAAAACCTTAAGTCCACCGGAAGCCTCGAAAAAAAGCATTTATCGTCCTGGTTCTGCTTGCTTCCTTGGGGGCATTCATGAACCTTACCGTGACTGGACCGATCGGCGGCGCGGCCAGGGCCGGAATGCTTGGCATGCAGATCGCTTGGTCGATCATTTTTCTCATCGTACTGGTCGTGTATTTTGGGAAATGCGACCGACCAATTCGCAAGATTTTTCAGGTCGCCCCGCTCATTCCGGTTGTGGTTCTGGCACTGGTCTCGATTGCGTGGTCTCAAGATCCGCAAGTGACACTGCGCCGTTCCATAGCGCTGGCTCTGACTCTCGTGTTCGGAGTTTATTTTGCTTGGCGTTTCAGCGCTAAGAACGATTCAGCTACCTGGGCTTTGCAGTCTGCATCGCATTCAGCTTTTGAGTTGCTGAATCCTAAATCCAAGCGAGGAATGCCCGGCTGGTACGGCGTTTTTATCTATAAGACGGAACTCGGTCGTAATATGATTCTTGCCGCATTGGGTTTCTTCTTCTGGAAGCTGGAACCTGATAAATCTGGGTTTGCTTGGGCAGGATTGCTCAGCTCGGCAGGTTTGGTACTTTGCACGTGACATGACCTCCTTTGCTCGTTTTGATTGCCCTGCTGATCTGTTCCCATATTCGCAGTGGAGCTTGCGAAGCAAGGCTGAGCGTGTAGTCATCGGCATGGCTTTCCTCTATCACTGGGGATCATGTTAGTTTTCTGGGTAGCCTCGCGGTAGTGGCCGTTACGAGCTTTCTGGGCGGGGATCCGACGCACCCACGGGCCGCGTACCTCTGGATTTTCGACCGTGATGGCGCGCTGCGACGTCCCTGGCTCGGCTATGGCTACAACGCATTTTGGCTAACAGACGATGCCTTGGTGCGAAAGATGTGGCAGCTGCTGCGCTGTAGCCCCTCATGCTCATAATGGTGCTCTTGAGCTTTGGTTGGGCCGTTTATCGGGGCAGCTGGTTTCTTCTTGGGTTTTTTGTTTTTATCTCGTGCAGGCACTGAAATCTTTCGTGCCAATTCCGACGCTGCTTCTGCCTGGCCGCTGATGTTTCTAGCATTCTTCTTTTCGCCAATCTGACCGAAGGCTTCTTCCTCGTCCCCAATAGCATCTATTTCATCCTTTACGTGGCGATGGCGGCTTCCATGTGTGCCACAGAACATAAGGCAGATACTCTTAGCCGTCTCGCTAGCATAACGAGAAGCGCCAAGCCTGACTCGGACAGCGAGCATGTCTAAAGCCGCTATACTGGTCTATGCCGAGCGCTACGACACGCTCGATGACCTTTGGCCGCACTCAGGCAGAATCCCTGAAGTCCTTCGTTCCATACTATGTCAGTCCTCGTTATCTGCAGAACGGGCTGCCACTGCCTCAGGAACGGGTTGTGGTTATGCACAGAGGGCAGGGTAATCCAGCATCTCCGCCTGAAAACAATCCCCTTTAAGACGGCTGGAATCGCTCCGTTTTGTTCGCCGCCTGCGAAAGCTACGGCCAGTGCTGCATGCTACTTTGCCCCGATGGGGCTGCGTGCTTACCGCTTGCCCGTGCTCTCGGCATTCCGCTGGTAGTTACCTTCAGGGCTATGATGCTACCGTCCTCGACAGCTTCGCCCATGTCTTCCAGACGCTACTCTGCTAGAGTCTACGTGCGCCAGATGTAGAGCTCTCGAATCCAGGCGCAGCGATGCTGATTGCTGTCTCGGATTTCATTCGTGACGAGGATCATCAACGAGGTTCGCATCAGGATTAAAATTGTCGTGCACTATGTTGGGGTGGACACGGGAGTTGTTTCGTCCCGACCCCGAAAACCAAGCGAGAACGCATCGTTTTGTTTGTAGGTCGAATTGCCAGAGAAAAAGGGTGTGAATACCTGATTCAAGCCATGTCTCAGGTGCAAGCAGCTGTGAAACCGTGCTGCGGTTCGTGAGGACGGTCCAGGGCTGGCCGGGCAAGGTGATGGTTGTCGCATGCGAGCCGGCGGTTGTCGAAAGGGTAAGGCCCTGGGGCTGTCGCCGGCGGTCAGGCAGGCGGTCGACGCGCCATCTCGCTGGTCAGGGAGACGATCGAGGAACTGCGCTCCGACGCGCGGCATACGAGGAGGTCTGAGCCCGTGCACGAGCTGTCGCTGCATCAGCGCGATCGCGTGAACACGGTCAGGCTTACGCTGCCAGCACTTCTTGTGACGGTCGTGAACATGCGGATCGCGGCACCCTGCGCCGGAGTCGTACCGACTCGCTCACCTTCTACTTCGAGATAAGTCTCGCGCGAGACGGTCCGCGTGGCACGCACGCCTCGAGCACGAGCTGATCCAGCGCCTGCTCCGGTGTCGATGCGCGCACGAGAGTGGGATCCCGCGCCTTGCATGCAACCCAGCATGGTGGCCCGCGCGCTCGACACCCTGCCGGCCCTGCCATCGTTCCGGTGTCCGGAATGTGGAACGGCGGAGGCACGGGCGGCGGCGAGGGGTTCGGGGTGGAATCGATCGAGGTTGAAGCGAGGCGCAGACCGGGAGGAACCATGCACCGCACCAAGGTCGCCGAGGGCGCCTGGACGCAAACCGCGGGACGATTGCCCGCGCCAGCCCGACGACTTCGACCGCGCCTCGATGAGCGTGGTCAACCTGATGAGCGCCCCGGGAGCCGGGAAGACGTCGCTGCTCGAGGCGGCGCTTGGAAGCCGAAACGGCCTGCGCGCCGGAGTCCTCGAGGGTGACGTGCCAGGAGCATGGACGCGGACCGGATCGCGAGCCTCCGTCGATGACCAGCTCGCACGGACCCCGAGCTGGAGGCGAGTGCCACCTGGACGCCAACATGGTGCGTTCAAGCGATCTCCTCCCCTGCCACTCGACGAGATCGACCTGCTGGTGATCGAGAACGTCGGCTTAACCTCTGTGCCAGCGGGAGGTTCAGGGTCGGCAGAGGACGCACGGAAGTGATGGTGTCGTCGGTGGCCAGAGGGCCAGGACAAGCCGCTCAGTACCCGCTCATGTTCACGCACCTGCAGAGCCTGGTCCTGATCAACAGATCGAGCTCCTCCCCACCTCGACTTCGTCCTCGACCCCGCCGCAGCCTCGACGCGTCCGCACGACGTCGAACGGATGCAGGTCAGCGCCCAGCTGCAGTGACGGGATCGATGAGTGGCGCAGTGGCTGGCGCGTGCCAGACGAGCACGTGCGTCGCTCGGCGGAGCCGGCCCCGCCCGAGCAGCGGCGACTCCGCGAAAGTCGCCCACGGCGGCTGCGGGGCGCGTTTGATCGCCGCGATAGTGACCGGAATGCGGGCCTTCACCGTGGACCTGGGCATCGTCAGGCAGAACGCCCCCCGGAGGCGATCTTCAAGCAACGCGCTGCCGGGCTGATCGGAAGGTTTCCCGCAGGCGACGAAGGGCGGCGATCGACTCATCTCCGCTGGGGATGCAGGGCCGGCACGGCGGCGCGGTATCGCGACTACCAGGGCTGCGGCGGCGCGCGTGGGCCGGGCCGATCTATGGGATCGCCACGTGGCTCGGTTTCGAGGCGGCGCTGGCTCCGGCGCTGAATTCTCCTGGGCCGCCAAGCGCGCCCGCTCCGAGAGGACGGCCCTGGCTGCCGACCACCTCCTGTACGGGTTCGTGCTATCGAGGTGCGACAGCGGCCACACGAGGCGTGATCCGCTGGGTTGGCGTCGCAGCGCGTCGACCGTCCTGCTCAGCTTGCGCACCGGGCTTAGCAGGCGTTCTTTGCGGCGGAGTCCGCGCGCCTGGCGCGCTGCCATCGATGGCGGAGCGCTTCGCGCGGGGCGGCCGGCTGGTGGCGTTCGGGCGTTCGCCGGCGGCCCGCTCGACGCGCGCCACGTCGCCGGTCGAGTTCGTGCACCCGGTGATCGTCGGCAAGCGGCGCTGCCGGCGCTCGGGCTCTGACCGGCGAGGCGGGCCGGCTGACCGCGCGAGGCTCGACGCTGATCGCCGAGCCCGACGACATCGTGATCGCCTTCGGCGAGCGACGGCCGACGGCCTGCGAGCTCGCGCGACGGCGCGTCGCGCTGGCCCGCGCAGCGCGGCTGCCTGACGGTCGCCTTCGCGCGCGCTGCGGCGCCGAGTGGGAGTTCGAGCCGCCCAGCGACGGACCCGTTCGTGCGCCAGGAGCTCGCCGAGACGGCTCTACCACGTGCTCTGGGAGCTCGTCGCACGTCTTCTTCGAGCACCGCGGCCTGCTCGAGGGCCGCGAGCCGAGCCGCGTCGCACGACGCCGGCGCGTCGAGCTTCCTCTATCCGTTCCTGGGCGAGAGCGAGCACGACCTCGAGGCGGTCGCTGCGACGACGTCGCGCGCACTCGGCGGCGATGAAGGCGGAGGAGGTCGGGGCAGCTGCGCGCGCAGACGCTCGGCGACGGGCTCGCGAGCGCTGCTGCGCCGCGGCGCGCGATCGCTGCGCGCCGCGTCTTCGACGCGCGGCGGCACGGCTGCTGGCGCTTCGGCAACGGCGGCTCGGCCACCGACGCGATGGACGTGGTCGCCGACTTCCGCCGCCGCCGCCCGCAGGGCTGGCCCGCGCGCGCCGCGCTCGACCTGACCGACGACCCGGCGATCCTGACCGCGATCGCCAACGACATCGGCGACCGAGGCGATCTTCGCGCGGCAGGTGATCGCCTACGGGCGGCGCGGGCGACGTCGCTGCTCGCGCTCTCCACCAGCGGCAACTCGCGCGAACGTGATCGAGGCGCTGGCCGAGGCGCGCGCGGCGCGGGCTGCGCACGATCGCGCTGGTCGGCTACGACGGCGGGCGCGTCGCCGCCGAGGGCCTCGGCCGACCACGTCGATCGTCACGCGCTCGCAGCACATCCCGCGCATCCAGGAGGCGCAGGCGCAGCGCCTACCACGTGCTGCGCGAGCTGGTCGAGCTGCGATGCGCGCGGCGCCCGGCGCGGCGCGCGTGCGATCGAGGGCACGGTGCAGGGCGTCGGCTTCCGCCCGTACGTGTACCGGCTGGCGCGACGAGCTGGGCTCGGCGGCTACGTGCTCAACGACGCGCGCGGCGTGCTGCTCGAGGTCGAAGGGCGACGCGAGGCGCGTCGAGCGCTTCCTCGCCCGGCTGCCGGCCGAGGCGCCGCCGCTCGCGGCGATCGAGCGGTCGCCTGGCGAGCGGCGTCGGCCGACCGGAGAGCGCGAGCTTCCGCGATCCGTCGAGCCAGCGCAGGGCGGCGAGCCCGACGCGCCGGTCACGCCGGACGCCGCGACCTGCGACGACTGCCTGGCCGAGCTCGTTCGACCCGGCCGACCGCCGCTACCGCTACCCGTTCATCAACTGCACCAACTGCGGCCCGCGGTTCACGATCGTCCGCGGCGTCCCGTACGACCGGCCGCTGACGACGATGGCCGGCTTTCGCGATGTGCGCCGCGCTGCCGGCGCGGAGTACGAGGACCCGGCCGACCGCCGCTTCCACGCCCAGCCCAACGCCTGCCCGGACTGCGGGCCGCGCGTGCGCGCTCGTGGACCGGCGGCGCACGGTGGCCGGCGAGCCGATCGCGCGCTCGCGGCCGCGGCCGGCGCCTGGCCGACGGCGCGATCGTCGCGGTCAAGGGCCTCGGCGGCTACCACCTCGCCTGCCGCGCCGACGACGAGGCCGCGGTCGGCGGCGCTGCGCGCGCGCAAGCACCGCGAGGACAAGCCGTTCGCGCTGATGGCGCCGACGCCGGCGGCGCGCGCGGCGCTCGTCGAGCTCGGCGACCGGCAGCGAGGCGCTGCTGACCGAGCCGCGAGCGCCCGATCGTGCTCGCGCCGCGCGCGCCGGCGCGCCGCGTGGCGCCGCTCGGTCGCGCCGCGCGCGCGCGAGCTCGGCGTGATGCTGCCCTACTCGCCGCTGCACCACCTGCTGCTCGGCCGACGCCGGGCGCGCGCGCTGGTGATGACCAGCGGCAACGTCTCCGACGAGCCGATCGCCTACCGGGACGACGGACGCGCTGCGAGCGGCTGGCCGGCATCGCCGACCTGTTCCTCGTCCACGACCGGCCCGATCCGAGACGCGCACCGACGACTCGGTCGTGCGCGCGTGCGTCGGCGGACCGCGCCGCTGATCCTGCGGCGCTCGCGCGGCTACGTTCCGCAGCGTCTGCCGCTGCCGGTCGCCGGCGCGCGGCCGCTGCTCGCCTGCGGGGCCGAGCTCAAGAACACCTTCTGCCTGGCCAAGGGCGGTCGCGCGTGGGTCGGCCACCACATCGGCGACCTGGAGAACTACGAGACCCTGCGCTCGTTCACCGAGGGGATCGAGCACTTCGAGCGGCTGTTCGCGGTGACGCCCGAGGTGGTCGCGCACGACCTGCACCCCGACTACCTGTCGACGCAAGTACGCGCTCGAGCGCGAGGGCGTCGAGCTGGTCGGCGTGCAGCACCACCACGCCCATCTCGCCGCGCTGCCTGGCCGAGCACGGCGAGCGCGGTCCGGCGATCGGGGCGATCTACGACGGGACCGGCTACGGCACCGACGGGCACCGTGTGGGGCGGCGAGCTGCTCGCCGGCGGCCTCGACGGCTTCGACGCGCGTCGGCCACGCTGTGCGCCGGTGCGGCTGCCCGGCGGCGACGCGGCGATCCGGCAGCCGTGGCGGATGGCGTGCGCCTGGCTCGCCGCCGCCACCGGCGAGGAGCTTCCGACGCTGCCCTCGGAGCTGACGCGAGGAAGTCGTCGAAGCGCATGGAGGCCATCTCGCAGCTCGCCGCAACGAGATTGGCTCTCCCTTGACCCGCGTAGCGTCGGGGAGGCTCTTCGACCGTGGCGGCGCTGCAGGCTGCGCGCGCGCGTCAACTACGAGGGGCAGGCCGCCGCGGAGCTGGAGGCGTCTGCGATCATCCGAAGCGAGCGACCTACCCGCTGGCGTTGATCGAGGCGCGCGAGGAAGCGGCGGCGAGGCACCCTCATCCTCGACCCCCGCGAGACGGTCCTTGCGATCCGCCACGACCTCGAGCGGGGCTCGCCACTGGACGGGATGCCGGTTTCCACGCGACCCTCGCGCGGGCGACGGCCGAGGCCTGTGCTCGCGAGGCCGAGCGCGAAGCAGCTTACCTCGTGGTCCTCTCCGGCGGCGTCTTCCAGAACCGCGTGCTGTTCGAGGAGACCCACCGCCTCCTCGCCGGGTCGGGGCTGCGCGTCCTCGCCCCCGCGGCGCTGCCACCAGCGACGGCGGGATCGCATACGGACAGGTCGCGGTCGCCGCCGCCCACGCCTGCGCGCAGGCGAGCCGGTTCCCTCCGGATGAGGCCCTCGGCGGGCAGGATCACCACAAAGGCGCTCGGCGTAGCCGATGACCGTCTCGGCATCCAGCGCCCCAACCGAGTCCACCCCGCGCTCGTCCATTAGCGTGGCCGCTCCGACCAGGCCTTGGCCACCGGGCGCGCGCGCTGCAGCAGCCCCAGTCACCGGCTGCGTCGAACTTTCGGCGGCGCGGCCGCGGGCTCAGCGGGACAACAATACGTAAC
>ERZ1370068.3462-contig-2574_pt1 | contig 61147 bp, 71 predicted proteins | sample MGYA00561227_ERZ1370068 | MGnify/ENA primary metagenome ERZ1370068 (study PRJEB38410, sample SAMEA6850437) | metagenome | study: Metagenomic assessment of the ecological functions of the soil: analysis of the soil microbiota associated with the... | reverse complement strand
ACAATAGCGGTTACGTATTGCTCTGGTGATGCGTTGGCCGGAGGGGGTTCGATGGAGGTTCGCGCGCTGCTCGGCGACGTCCTGGCGCTCGCCGGCGCACCGTTTTCGCCGCGATCATGTGTTGCTGGGACGGAGCCTGCGCCAAGAGCTCTCGTTGGTCACATATTCGAGCATCGTCTACGCGACGTCGGCCGTGGCGCTGGCCACGATGATGGTCGCTGAGCCGGACGGCCTTCACGGGGTACCCGGCGGAAGACGTGGCTCGTGTTCGTGCGCTGATGTCGCGCGGGCCCGCAGTTCCTGGGTCACGACGTTCAACTACCATAGCAGTTTTACGTGCGGGCGCCGGTCGTCGCCGTCGCGCTCCGCTGGAACCGGTGGGGGGCGACGGTCCTTGCCTGGATGATCCATCGGTGAGGCGCCCGGGCCTGCAACCGTCGTCGGTGGAGTGTCGTCCTTGCCGGGATCACGCATTGGCGGTCGCCGCCGAGACGCGAGCGGCCGACGTGGTTTCGGTGGAGTAACATAAGCGCCATGTCGGATTACCGCGCTTCATCACCGTCGACGACTACGAGCTCCTCGCGCGGGAGCTCCTACCGGAGGGGTTCGTCGAGTTCGTGGCCGGCGGCGCGGGGGATGAACGGACGCGCTCGCGTGGAACCGACGCGCGTTCGATCGATGGGTGCTCCGTCCGGGGATCCTCCGGGGCGTGGCCGCCGCCGATCCACTCGACGCACGCTCTTCGCCGATGTCGACTCGCGCGCTGCCGGTGCTGATCGCGCCGTGGAGCCTACCAGCGGTCGGCGCGCCCCGACGGCGAAGCTCGCGACGGCCCGAGCGGCCGCTCGCGCCCGGAACGATCGTGGCTGCGTGTCGACGACCGCCGTGGACCTCCTCCAGAGGACACCGCCGCGGCGTCGGCGGCGCCGAGAATGGTGAAAGCAGCTCTACGTGTTCGCCGATCGCGGATGCCACGGCCGAGATGCTCAGGCGCGATCTCCTCCGCCGGCTACCCCACCGCTGCCGCTCGTGTGGACGATCGATCACGAGACGCGTACGGCCTCCCGCCACCGCGAAACCCGGGTCGGCTACGAGCCGCCTGATCTCGCTTTCACGACCGACGAGCTCGCGTACGACCCCTCGATCCCGGCTGGGACGACCTCGCGTGGATCCCGCGAGCACGCGCCGGGGCCTGCCGCTGCTGCTCAAGGGGATGCTCACGCGGCAGCGGATGCCGAGCATGGCCCGTGGCGGCCGGCGCCGACGGGATCGTGGTGTCTGACCACGGCGGCAGACAGCTGGACACCAGCCCCGCATCGCTCGACACCGCCACTGCCCGGAGGTGATCGAGACGGTCGGCGGGCGGATCCCCCGTCCTGGTCGACGGGGCGTTCGGCGTCTGGGACGGACGTCGTGAAGGCGCGCTGGCGCTCGGCGCGTCCGCGGTCATGGTCGGACGACCGGCGGCCTGGGGGCTGGCGGCCGGCGGCGAGGATGGGGTCGTCGACGTCCTCGGATGCTCCGCGAGGAGCTCGAGAACGCGATGACCCTCTGCGGGTGCCGCACCGTTGCGGATATCACGCGCCGAGCACGTAGCCCCCGCGCCAGACCGGATGACGGTCGGCTCGCTCGTCTGCCACCCTTGCCGGCCATGCCGGGTACGACCTCCACACGCATTCGACCTTCTCCGACGGCACGGCGACGCCGGTCCGGAGAACGTCGCGCTCGCCCGCGAACGCGGGTTGGAGGATCGCCGTCACGGACCACGACACGATGCGATGGGTGGGGGAGAGGCGCTCGAGCTGCGTCCGGCTCGGATGCTTCGGATCGTCCCCGGCGTCGAGCTGTCCGCCGAGCACGATGGAGCTTCGCTCCACGTGCTCGGCTACTGGGGTGGACGCGACCCCCGCGAGGGCCTCCGCACGGAGCTCCGGCGCCTGCACGACACGCGCTTCCGCCGGGGCGAGATGATCGTCGAGAAGCTCCAGGCGCTCGGCTACGACCTCTCCTTCGAACGGGTCCGGAGATCGCCGGGGACGACCTGATCAGCGCGCGCCCCGCACATCGCCCAGGCCATGGTCGAGGCCGGGATCGTGGCGACGGAGCGCGATGCCTTCGACTCTTACATCTCCGACGACGGGCCTGCCTACGTCCCCAAGCACGCCCTCGCTCCCAGTGGACGCGCCTCGCGCTGATCGCGACGCAGGCGGAGCTGCGTTGCTGCGCTGCATCCCGGCATGTGGCGTGGGGCCGACTCCGTCCCCGACGCCTTGATCGAGGAGATGGCGAGCGCGCGGGATGGCGGGGATCGAGGTGGATCCATCCCGATCAGGACGAGGACCAGCGCGCGAGGTATCGCGCGATGGCCAGCGACGCGTCTCGATCTGATCCCGACGGGCGCCTCCGGACTGCCACGGCGCGCGATACGACTTCCGCCTGGGTCCGAGACCACCCCGTCACGGCTGGTGGACGAGCTCCATCGCCGCGCTGGCTCGTAGGCTCGGCGCGTGCGGGCTCCGATCGACGATCAGCAGGGGGCGGTTCACCGACGGGGAGCCTCGACCGGGATCAATCCGGAGCCCTGGCGGGAGCGGTGAGATGAGCCGGATCCTGATCGTCGGCGGCGGCTGCATCAGGTCTGTACGCGGCCCGCCACCTCGGGCGTCGCTGCCGGCGAACGCTCACCAGCTGGTGATGGTCAGCCCGGAGAACCACACGACGTATCAGCCGTTCCTGCCCGAGGTGGCGAGCGGGCTGATCGACCCCCGCGCCGTCGTCGTGCCGCTCCGGAGCGTCCTGCGACGCACGCGGCTCATCGTCGGTGAGGTGGAGCGGATCGAGGTCGAAGGCCGCTCGGCACGGATCCGGCTTCCGGACGGGCGCCCGGCGGGACGAACCGTTCGACGACGTCGGCCGTGATCGGCGCCGGTTCGTGGTCGCGGACCCTGCCGATACCCGGACTCGCCGAGTACGCGGTCGGGTTCAAGAACCCTGCCGGAGGCGATCTGGCTCCGCAGCCGGGTCCTCGCGCAGCTCGACGCCGCCTCTGAGGCCGCCGACGCCGAGGAACGCCGCACCGCGTTGGGGTTCGTCTTCGTCGGGGCGGGAGTTCGCCGGGATCGAAGCGATCCGGTGAGCTCGAGGACTTCGCACGGGCCGCGCTCGCCCCTACCCGGACGGGATGGCGGCCGACATGCGGTGGCTCATGGTCGAGGCCTCGGACAGGATCTTGCCGGAGCTCGATCCGCCGCTCGCGACGTACGCGGCGGACCGGCTCCGCGAGCGTGGCATCGAGATCCGGACGGACACGAGGCTCGTCTCGATCGAGGACGGTCATCGTTCGTCTCAGCGACGGGTCCTCGATGCGCGGCCGCGACGCGTCGTGTGGACGGCGGGGTGCGGGCGTCGCCGCTGGCGCTCGAGCGAGCGGTCTCCCCGTCGACGGCCGCGGCCGGGTCCGCGTCGACCGGACGCTCCGCGTCGAAGGCATCGACGGGCTCTGGGCGGCCGGCGACGTTGCTGCGGTCCCCGACCTCGACGAGCCCGTCCGGATCGTCCGCCACCCACGGCGCAGCATGCCCTTCGCCAGGCGAAGCGCCTCGCGGAGAACATCGCCGCGGATCCTGGACGGCTGCACTCGCAGCCGTTCCGGTATCGGAACAAGGGGATGCTCTGCTCACGCTGGGTCACTATCAGGGGTCGCCGATCCGCTCGGGGTGCGCATCGAGGCTTCCCGGCGTGGTTCCTGCACCGCACGTATCACCTGTTCTACATGCCGACGCTCGGCCGGAAGGTGCGGATCGCGCTCGACTGGACCGTCGCCCTGCTCTTCCCTCGGGATCTGCGCGCAGCTCGGTTCGCTCGAACATCCGCGGGACGCCTTCCGGCGATCCGCGGGATCGTGACGGTCGCTCAGCTCAGCTGGCGTTGCTGCTGCAGCTCGCTCGCAGCGCGCGAGCCTTCTGCGAACGCGCGCGATGTCGCGGCAGTTCGTGGCCGGTCGAGGGCTCCTCGGCGGCCCACTTCGAGTCAGGTCGCGGATCGAGATGATGCCGACGACCTTGCCGCGCAATCGACCACCGGCAGGTGCCGGATGTTGAGGACACCATCCGGTCGGCCGCCTCGCCGATGTCCGCCTTCGGCCCGATCGTCTCGAGGTGTCGACGCGTCATCCCCTGCGCGACCTTCACGGATCCTGGGATCACCACCGGCGGCGACGAGGTTCACCACGTCGCGCTCGGTCACGATACCGCCGAGCTTGTTGCCCTTCTCGAGGACGATGACCGACGAGATCCGTTGGAGCGCATGATCTTGGCCACATCGGCGAGCGTGTCCTCGGCCTCGGCCGTCTTCACGTCCGACCGCATGATGTCGCCGACCAACATCGCGCTACCTCCTGGCCGCCTCTCGGGAACGCACAGCCTACACGGAGACGCGGCCGAGCCGGCGGTGGGATGATGCGCATAGCCCCTCCGAAGGAGCTCGTCTCATGTCGATCGAGCACGCCGACGACCATCCGACCCACGAGTCGAACGGCAACACGATCGCCAGTCTGGCACGCCGGCGCCGCGGCGCGAGCGAGGTCGCGCTGTTCCGGACGGAATTGCCGCCGGGCGGTGCGCTCCCCGCGACACCGCCACGACCACATCGACGTGTTCACGGTCGATCGGGGCGGTGAGACCGTCCAGGTCGGCGATGAGCGGTTCGTGGTCGGGGTGGGGGACTCCGTCGTGGTGCCGACCGGCGCACTGGCATCACCTGGAAGCCAGCGCCGACGGCGCGACGATCGCCGTCGCGATGCCGGGCGGCACGAAGCTGGTCCTCGAGGACGGTTCCGGAGATCGTGCCGCCGTGGGTGGGATGACAGATGGCGAGCTCCTACTTCGCCGACGTCACACGTGTTCGACGGGGCACGGGTGCGACCGCACCACGGCGTCCTCGTGGACCGCGACCGCATCGCCTGGGTGGGTCCGCACGCGCGGGCCCGCGGCGCAAGCGCGCGCCGCTCGGGAGGTGCGGTCACCGGTCGATCGCTGACGCCGGGATTGATCGATTGCCGTAGTCCATCTGTGCTTCGACGGCGGCGCCGATTTCGCGCGGAGGCCGCCGGGCTGACCCCGCGCTCGGAGCGATCAGGGGAACGGTCAACGCGCGCAAGCATCTGGCGAACAGGGTCACGACCGTCCGGGACCTCAGGGGGATCGGGATCATCGAGCTCGCCCGATCGATCGAAGCGGGCACCGTGCCCGGTCCTCGCGTGATCCCGGCCGGTTCAGCGCTGACGATCACGGGCGGGCACGGCCACAACATCGGGATCGCGCGACAGGTGGACGGCGCCGACGCGGTTCAGCAAGCGCCGTCCGCGAGGAGATCCGCGCGGGGCGCGCTCGCGATCAAGCTGATCGCGACGGGAGGCGTGCTCACGCCGGGGATCGGTGCGACGTTCACGGCCTTCACGACGGAGGAGCTCACGGCCGCGATCGATGAGGCGCACTCGTGGGATCGCGGCGTCGCCGCGCACGCGATCGGGGCCGAGGGATCGCTGCGGGCGGTCCTCGCGGGGGTCGACACGGTCGAGCATTGCGTGCAGGTCACGCCCCGGATCGCCAAGGAGATGGCCGCGCGCAGGGACGTTCCGCGGTCCGACGATCGACGCGCTGATGGGGATCGCCACAGCGAGGGCAAAGCGCCGGCATATGCGGTCACGAAGGCGAAAGCGTTGGTCGACGAGGCGAAGGCCGGCCACCGCGCGGGCGATCGCGCGCCGGGGTCGCGCCGCACATCTGCTCGACCGACGCCGGGACGCCGTTCAACCCGCACGGCAACGCCCCGAACGAGGTGATCGCGATGATCGAGTGGGGCATGGAGCCGCTCGACGGCGATGGTCGCTGCGACCGCGGACGGAGCCGAGGCGCTCCGCATGCCGGACGTCGGGCGGATCGCGCCCGGGATGCGCGCGGACCTGGTGCTCTACGACGCGGATCCGAGTCGAGGATCAGACGGCGTCCCGGCGACGCGCGCCGTCTGGAAGACGGCGCGCGCGTCCGGATCTGAAGCGATGCTGCCCGATCCGCGACTCGACGCGCCGTCAGCGGATCCGCTCGTCACGGTCGCGCTGATCGCGGCGAACGTGATCGCGTTCCTCTTCTGGCAGCCCACCCTCCGGCACGAGGTGGACGCGGAGCTGGCTCAACAGACCTTCTTCTGGTGTCACGGGCGGATCCGCGATGAGCTTGCCCACCAGGTCCCGCTCGCGCGCGGAGCGGTGCGGACGGGCGCGATCGGAGATCGCTGAAGGACTACAGGCGTCGCCGACCGCCGACGCGGGGCAGCTCCAGGGCTACCTCGGAGCGGGAGTGTCCCGGCAAGAACATCTGGCTCTCGATGCATCAGCGCGATGTTCTTGCACGCGGGCTGGCTGCACCTGGGCGGCAACATGCTGTTCCTCTGGATCTTCGGCGACAACGTCGAGGATGCGCTCGGGAAGCTCGGCTATCTGGCGTTCTACCTGATCGGTGGGATCGCGGCGGGGGCGCTCCAGTTCGTCCTGGCGACCGAACTCGACGATCCACAACGTCGGCGCACTCGGGGCGATCGCCGCGGTGCTCGGCGCACTACATCGTGCTCTACCCGAGGGCGCGCGATCCCGACGGCCGTCTTCTTCCTTCCTCGATCGCCGTGATCGAGCTGCCCGCCACTCGTCGTCCTCGGGCTGTGGTTCGTGCTCCAGCTCTTCCAGGGCGTCTCGGGTCTGGCGGCGCAGCGTGAACAGCGGCGTCGCGTACTGGGCAGCACGTCGGCGGGTTCGGCTTCCGGCGCGGTGTGGTCGCGCTGCTGTTCCTCCGAGGGCCGGCGGCGTCCACGCCAGCTGTCGCCACGTTCCCGACCTACCCAGGGCGCCCGGACCTTCCCTGAGGCTTCGCGGCCTGCGCCGACCGCGTTCGATCGACTCGGCGCCGACGCGGATCGCGTCCAACTCCTTCGCGGAGCCGCTGCAGATCCGCGGCGAGGATCCGGATGCGGTGCCGCCTCGCCTTCGGTGCGGATCCGTCGTCCCCGGACGGTCGCGCGGACCGGGACACCGCGGGCATCGTCCGGGATCGGTCGTCCGTCGCACGAGGCGCGTCCCGCTCCAAGCCGTCGACGAGCCTCGACATCGTCGGGGCCGACACGCCCTCGGCCGCCGCCAGGACGCCGATCCGATCGGACCGGCGTCGACGACGACCGAGAGGGCTGCCAGACAGGGGGGGGAGATGCCGCAGGCATCGCCCTCCGTGCGCAGGCGACGCAACAGGAGCAGGGCCGCCGAGTGGAGCTTCTCGGCGACGGCCTCCACCTCTCGCGCTGGGGAAGTTCGCCTCGCCGCCATATCCGGTTGCTCTATTTGCTTAGCCTAAGCAAATAGAGACGATAGTGGAGAAGGTGGCGCCATGGCAAGCGCATCCGAGGACCTGTTCGCGGCGATCGATGCCGGGGACGTCGGATCGCGTCCGGGCGACGCTGGACGCGGATCCGTCCTCGCGATGGCGCGCGCGATCGCGGGGGTGTCCGCGTTGCTCCCGCGCCCGGTATCGCCGCGACCGGGCGCTCGTCGAGGCCGTCAAGGCTCGGGTCGCCTCGCTCGATGCCTTCGAGGCGCGCGACGTTCGGCGACCTCGACCGGCTCGCGGTCCTCCTCGCAGCCGACCCGGACTGACGGGACGCCGGAGCGGCGACGGGTTCACGGCGTCTTGCACCTCGCCGCGTTCTTCGGGCAGGACGACGCCGTCCGGCTGTTGCTCGCGCGCGGCGCGGATCCGGACGCGCCGGGCACGGGATGGATGACCGGGACGCCGCTCAACGCGGCGGCGAGCGCCCGCCGCGCGACCGTCGTCGCGCTGCTCCTCGAAGCCGGTGCGGACCCGGACGCCGTCCAGCGGGGAGGGTGGACGCCGCTGCATTCCGCCGCGCACAACGGCGATCGTTCGGACGGTCGGAGCTCCTGCTCTCCCATCGGCGCCGATCCGGCGCGCGGTCGACGACGACGGCCGGTCGGTCGGCGACATGGCAGGCGAGAGCGGTGATGGCGACGACGATCGCCGCGATCGCGGTCGTCAGGCTGAGGAGCCTGGGCGAGCTTCAGGCTGCACGCTCTCGCGACCCGCGTACGACTCGAACACGTATTCCTGGGCGACGGAGTCGCAGGGGTTGCCGCGTCCGAACCGGATGCGCCCGTCGGTGACGTCGGCCACGCACCAGAACACGGTCTTGGATGTCGGCGTCCCGAACTCGGGGTGCTTGCAGAGCGATTGTGGCTTCGTCTCGTGGTCGGAGAGCAGCTCGCGGAGCCGGTCCATCGTGAGCGAGGCGGCCGGTTCGGCGGCGAGCAGCTCGCGCGCGCGCTCGTAGCGGACCTGCGAGAGCGGTGCGTACTCGGTGTCGCCTTCGAACGGGCAGCATCCGATCGCAGACGTAGTTGTTCGTGTTGCGCGAGGTGCCCGCGCGCATCGCAGACCGGTGACTCTCCGCATCGGTGGCGCTGCCCTCGACGTTCGCCACGCCGCCGTCGGACGCGGTGAGCACGTTGTTGTCAGCTCGACGCGCGGTCGGTGCGCAGAGCCATCGGCGACTCATCTCGATCGAGGAGCTCGCTCGCGCATCATCTCCAGCGACCTGATGGCTCCGGCTGATCCCGACGCGCTCATCGTTGGGACTCAGCTCGTTGCCGGTGAGCGAGAGGCCGGCCGCGTTCCAGCCGACGCGACAACCAGGGGATCCGCCGAGCTGGAAGATCGCCGGGTCGCCCGGCACGCTGATTCTCGAGCGCGGTGATGTCGTCCTCGGCCTCCGGGCGCAGATCGTTGTTGTGGGCCACCAGGAGATGGCCGTCGCTGCGTCGCCGCCGGCCCCGCTACGCACGTCCGAGCATCGCCCGTCGGTCGCGCGGCCGTAGCGGCTCGTACCAGATCTCCTCCATCGAGAGCCGCGAAGAACTCGAGGGGGATCGACGCCTGCGCCTTCGGCGCAGGCGTCGAGCTCCTCGATCAGCCAGGGGAGCCGCGGCGCGGTGAAGGCGCGGTACTCGGCGGCGAGGGCGAGCTGGTCGGCCTTCGATGCGTCCGGACGGCAGTTCGTTCCAGGACGTCTCGACGGTCCGCCGGATCTGCTGGCGTCCGGCCTCGCCCAGCTGGTGGCCGACCTCACGGTGCGTGCCGCGGACGCGGACGAGCTCGATCGTCGGCGGGGTCATCCGTCGAGTATCTCCTCAGGACGTGAGCGCGACCAGCAGCTCGGTGTACGCCGTCGGGTACCGGTCGACCTCGGCGACGCCCGCCGGCACCGGCACGGTCGGTCCCGCGCCCGGCAGCGCCTCCCAGATCCCCGGTTCGCCATCCAGATCCGGAGCAGCCGTGTGAGCTCGGGGTCGGTCATCGCGTGCGCGTCGGCTCCCGTCCGCGGGTGGGGCCGCGTACCCACTGGCCTGGCGCGAGACCGAACCGGCACGACGTCAGGGGCAGACCCGCGCGTCGCGCAGCGCCGCGTCGATCCCGATCGGCGAGGATCCCGCCCAACGCGGTCGTGCGCTCGTAGGCCGCGGGGACCAGCACCTCGGTGAGCGCGGCGATGGCCGCCGCCGCCGACAGCGGGTTCCCGAAGAGCGTCCCGCCGGTCGCGACCTCTTTCGTGTGGATCGAGCTCCCGGCGAGCGCTGCGCTGACGCCGTACGCGCCCATCGGGATGCCGCCCGCCACCGCCTTGCCGATCGTGACCACGTCGGGCTCGAGTCCCCACAGACGCGCGTCGCGCCACCCTGGCCCACGACGTGTGTGGGTCTCGTCGAACGCCAGCACGGTCCCGCGTTCCCGCGTCGCCCGGCGGAGCTGTCGTCGCCAGCCCGGCTCGGGCGGCAGGAAATGGATGTTGTTCGTGAGGGCCGGTTCGGTGAGCACGATCGCGACGTCGTCGGGTCCGAGCGCCGTGCGCAGTCCCTCGACATCGTTGAACTGAGTGATCCGACCCGGCCCGTCACGCCTTTCGAGAGGCCGCGCTGCACGGGTGCCGGTCGTCCGTCCTCGAGGTCCACGAGCCCTTCCTCGAAGTGCCCGTGGTAGTGGCCCTCGAACAGCAGGACCACGTCGCGGCCGGTCGCCGGCTCGCGCCAGGCGGATCGCCTCGGTGTTCGCCTGCGAGGCGGACAACGGTGAACTGCCAATGCGTCTTGCAGCGGGTAGCGGCGCGCGAGCTCCTCCGCGACGATGACCGACTCTTCGGTCGGGAGCAGGAACTGGGTCGAGCGCGCGACCCGTTCCTGGACCGCGCGAACGATCGCCGGGTGCGCGTGACCGCAGAACATCGCCAGGTCGCTCGCGTTGAAGTCCACGTACGCGGTGCCCGTCGACGTCGGTGAACGACGCGCCCTCGCCGCGGTCGACGTAGACCGGCTGATCGTTGTCCGAGGCCATCCACGCCATCGGCGTCCCGTTCGGCATGTGAGCGGCGGCCCGGGCGAGTGGCTCGAGCGTCCGCGGTCGCTCGGCGCGGAACCACGCGAGCTCCGCGTCGTGCAGCTCGCGGATCCGGTCCCGGATCGAGGTCACCCAGCGCGCGTCACGTGGCCGCGAGGCTACCCGCGACGCGAGCCATCGACCGCCGTGCCAGCGTGGGTCGACCGACGCGGACCGGGTCGACCGATGTCGAGCGGGGCCCAGATCGCGCCGGCCGTCGCACGGGCGCGGGCCATGGCGCGTCCATGACCGACGTGGCGTCGCGTGGTCCTTGCGCTCGCGGCCGGTCTTGCGATCTCGGCATCCTCGGCGCCATCGTGACCGTCGCCCAACGGCGCCCACCCGGGACGAACCCGCACTCCGCGAACAGGTGAGCCCAGGCGAGCGAGCTTCGGCGCATCGCGGACCAGGGCGCCAGCGCGATCTAGCCTCAGAGCAACTCAGCAGGGTTGGAGGGTGCGCGCCGAGCGTTGGAGGAGCTCCGCACGCATGAGCAGGACCGCCGCGCGTACGGACGGGAGAGCAGCGAGAGGTCGTCAGGCGATTGGCCACCGTGCTCGCCGGCGGGGCGTCGAAGGGGCGGGCGGGGGAGTTCATCCTCCGTGAGCATCTCGCCGAGCTCCCGCCGGGCATGCTCGTCACCGACTTCCGCGTGAACGGCAAGGTCGTCGAGTTCGGCCTGCGTTCTGCCGGACGGCCGCCGGCTTGCCGATCGACTCGAAGTGGTCGGCGGTCGCCGAGCTGGAGGCGCTGGAGTCGGCGCGCGACGCGACCGAACGCGATGCGTGCGCGCGGCCGTCGAGCGGGCGGTGACCGCTCGTGCGAAGGAGGTCGCCCACGTACCTCGATCCGGCGGTGACCGCGCCGGTCGCGGTGGCCGCCGTTCCGGATGCGGCGTATCGCGTCTTGAAGCGAGCGCACGCCGACGCGTACGCGAAGGGGCGTCATCATCGTTCCGTACGGCAGCGCCTCGCCCATCGTGTTGTTCCTCTATTCGCTCGTGCGGCGCTTCGGCGACGCCGCCAGATGTGCAGGCGGCGCCTGTCCGAGGTCGCCGCGGTCCTCGACGGACTCGCCTCGCTATCGTCGAGAACCGCTTCCAGAAGGCGGCAACCATGCTCGACGAACGGGACCGACGAGTTCCGTTCGCTGTTGGGCAAGGCGCGAGGCTCCATCGCCCGCGCCGAGGGGCCGGCGACCGGCGCGGACGATGCCGACACCGGGCGACGGCCCGCCGCTGACGATCGTCGGGTGACCTCGGCCGGGCCGACCGCCCGGGCGTGCAGATCGCCGAGCATGGCCGAGGCTCCTCGGCTCGCGATGTCCCGCTTCGAGGCGGTGCGGTTCCTCCGTCGAGATCCGATCGGGCTGCTCGAGCGTGCCGCCGACCTCGGCGACGTGGTGCGCGTCCGGGTTCCGCGCCTGGATCTCTACGTGCATCAACCATCCCGATCTGGTGTGGGACGTGCTGGCGACCGACAGCCACGCGTTCCGAAGGGACCGACGATGCAGGCCGCCGAAGCGGATCCTCGGGCGAGAGTCTGCTGACGAGCGAGGGCGAGCATCACCGGCGACAGCGTCGGCTGATCCAACCGCTGTTCCCACCACGAGCGGATCGTCGGGTTCGCGCTCCGACGATCCGAGAGCTGAGCGGAGCGTGCGGGAGACCGATGGGTCGATCGCGAGACGATCGACGTGCGCGAGAGCGAGATGGCACGACTGCACCCGGGATCGTCGCGCGGACGCTGTTCGGATCGGAGATCGACGAGGCCGGGACCGTTCGGATCGCAGGCGCTCTACCGACGTCCTCGGATCAGTTCGACCGGGTGTTCTCACCGCTGCTTCCCGATCACCGAGCGTTTGCCGATCCCTCGACACGACGGTTCCAGAGGGCACGGGAGGTCTTCGACGAGATCGTCTACCGGGCTGATCGCCGAGCGCCGGGCGACCGGGGCCGGTGGCGACGACCTCCTGTCCCGGCTGATCCATGCGCAGGATGCCGGGTCCGGCATGACCGATGAGCAGGTGCGGGACGAGGCCATCACGATCTTCCTCGCGGGGCACGAGACGACGTCGAACGCGCTGACGTGGACGTGGCTCCTGCTCTCAGAGCATCGCGACGTCGAGGCGCAGTTCCACGAACGGCCTGGACGACGAAGCGTTCGTCCGCGCGGTGCTGCACGAGTCGATGCGGCTCTACCCGCCGGCGTGGGCGATCGGGAGGCGAGCCCTCTCCGAGCACGTCGCGGACGGCGTCCGCATCCCCGCGGTGCCGTCGTGATCGTGTCCCCCTGGCTCATGCCATCACGATCCTCGCTGGTGGGCCGAGCCCTGACGACGCTTCCGGCCGGAAGCGATGGATCGACGGGAGCCGCGTCGCACACCGGCACGCGTTCCTGCCCTTCGGCGGCGGTCCTCGGATGTGCATCGGCGAAGGGTTCGCCGAGCTCGAAGCGAGCGTCGTGCTGTCGACGATCGGTCGGAGGTGGCGGTTCGAGCACGACCCGGCACACCGCGTCGAGCTCCAGCCGGTCGTCACGCTGCGACCACGCAGCGGATGCCGATGCGCGCGTCATCGGCGCAGCGCCGGCGCCGGATTGGCTCCGGCCGCCCTAGTGAAGCGCCAAGGTACCTCGCGCAACGCTCGAGGGTCGGTAGGCTGGAAGGGTCATGGCCGAACGAACGTTCGCGAGCGCGCTGGTGCTCTTCGCGCATCCCGACGACGCCGAGTTCATGTGCGGCGGCACCGTGGCGCGGTGGGCGCGGGATGGGTGTGACGTCCACTACGTCGTGATCACCGACGGATCGGCCGGGTCGAACGAGCCGGGGGTCACGCGCGAGGAGCTTCGTCCGGTCCGCGAGCGCGAGCAGCGTGCCGCGGCCGCCGTCCTCGGCGTGCAGAGCGTCACGTTCCTCGGCGAGGTCGACGGCATGCTCGAGGTGACGCTCGACACGCGCCGGAAGGTGTGCCGCGGAGGTGCCGGCGGCTCCGGCCCGAGGTCTTGGTGGCGCCCGACCCCTCGCGGCTGTGGTTCGGGAGCGGCTACATCAACCATTGGGACCACAAGCAGGCGGGGCTCCTCGCGCTCACGGCGGTCATGCCGGATGCGCCCGTCGCGGCCGATGTTCCCCGAGCTCCTGGACGAGGGCCTGGAGCCGTTCGAGGTGCCGAACCTCTGGCTCGCCATCGAACGAGCCGGACACGTACGTGGACATCACGGAGACCTATGGACGCGAAGCTCGCGTCGCTCGCCGCGCACGTCTCACAGCACACCGAGGGAGCCACGGGCTTCGTTCGGGAACGAGCCGAAGAGCTTGGGGCGCAGAGCGGATCCGGCTACACCTACGCCGAGGGGTTCAAGGCCTTCCACCTGCTTGACGAGGACGAAGACGAGGAAGCCGCTGATGGAAGAGGGATTCCCCGCCGCGGAGGAGCCGGAGCCGTACGAGCTCTCACCGCAGGAGCGCGCGTGACGTCGAGGCCGATCTGACGGACCTCGGCAAGATGCACGACGTCTTCTCACCGCAGGGCGTCAAGGGTGTCGTGATCGCGTGCCAGGACTGCGGGCAGAACCACTTCTACGAATGGGACCTGCTCGCAGGACAACCTCGAGCACATGCTGGACACGGGTGAGCCGAGGATGCACGAGCCCGCCTTCAACATCCACGAGGACGAGTACATCCAGTGGGACTACGGGAAGGGATACGTGGACGCGCTCGCCGACGCGGGCTCCGAGCCGCGACGCACGATCGAGGTCACCCAGTGCCCGTGGTGCGAGACGCCGTTCGACGCCGGGTACCAGTACTGCCCGCGGTGTGGCCAGGCAGCTCGGGGCGATCCGCCTGTACCAGGAGCTGCTCGACCGAGGGATCGAGGACCGCGAGGCTCGGGCGATGCTCGTCGCGGGCCGGCTACGAGCCGTTCTGACGTCTCCAGGTCGGCTGCTCGCACCCGCTATCCTTCGCGCGATGTACATCCGTGGCTGCTCTTCCTGCACATCGCCGTCGGTCCTCGCGCTCCTCGGGACGCACGGCACCTCGATGGCGGTCCTGTACCGGATCCGGCGCGAGCGCGACCGGAAGAAGATCGTCGATCTCATCACGCTTGTCCGGGCGAGACGATCCCGCCGATGTACGTCTCGCTCGGCGCGATCGTCGTGACCGGCGTGCTGCTGGGACTCAAGTTCGCCGCGTTCTCACGCTGGTGGCTCTGGGCTGGCGATCGTGATCCTCCTGGCGATCACGCGCCTCGATGACGGCGATCGCGCGGCCGTACTTCGCGCGGGTGAAGGAGGCGTGCGCAGGTGCGGCCCTCAGGCGTGCCGCGCGTCTCCGACGAGGAGCTCGGCCGAGATCCTGCGATCGCCGACGGCACATGTGCTCGTCGGCGATCGGCGGGTCGGACTCGCCGCGATCCTGTACCTGATGGTCTTCCAGCCGCACTGAGCTGCCGCCCGCGTCGGTTCACGCCGGGCGGCAGCGGCCTCGCGGCCGGCCCGTTCACGACCTCGCCGGTCCGGGGAGAACCGCGAGCCGTGGCACGGGCAGTCGAAGGTGCGCTCCGCCGGGTTCCACGCGACCGTGCAGCCCAGGTGGGTGCATCGAGCGGACAGCAGGTGCTGCGCGCCGTGTCTCGTCGACGGAGACCGCCAGCTTCTCGCCGCGACGCTCGATCACGCCGCCCTCGCCGGGACCCGAGCTCCGACGCGATCTGCATCGACGGTGCGGCACACGAGGACGTCCCGGCGCGTCCCCTCGACGACGTTCTCCGGGACCGAGCCGAGGAGGAACCCCTTCGCCCCTGCAGGCCGCGGTTCCCGACGACGACGAGCTCCGCGTCGACGTCCTCGGCGCGTCTGCAGGATTCGCTGCGGCGGGTCGCCCTTGAGCAGGCGGACCTCGGTCTCGATCCTCGCGCCGTAGACGTCGATCGTGTCCTCCATCACCAGCTTGCCGGTCTTCGGATGCCCGATGAACACGAGCGTCACGCTGGCGAGCGACCTCGCGCGCCAGGTCGAAGCCTTGCGCGCCGCCCGGTCGGCGGTCGCGCTCCCGTCGCTCGCGATCACGATGCCGCCTGTACGGTGCGTGCGGGTCCCGCGACCCCGACGCGACGATCAACAGATCGCACGGCGCATGATGGGCCAGCCACCGCGAGAGGTCGGACAGCGTCTGGTCTGTCGCCGCGGGCGACCACGATCAGACCCGGCGTCCTGCGTCTTCGGCGACGCCCACCAGCACGTCGCCGGCGCGACCGGGACCGCCTCAGCCTCGAGCCGAGCTCGCCGCATCCCGGCGGCCTCGGCGACGTCGAGGGCTTCCTGCGAGCGCCGCTCCTCCGCGCCGACGGAGGACGCGCGATACCCGCTCGTCGCCGATCAGTTTCGCGGATGTCGCCCGCGCGATCGTCGCCGCGACCTCGCCCGCGCGCGTCGCCGCCGGTGACCCGTCCGTTCCGAGCACGATGCGTCCCACATGGTCGCGGGAGCCTACCTGCTGACTTGCGCTCCATGCCGGCTCGAGCACGCAGTCCTCCGGGAGCTTGTCCGGCCGCAGCCGCTTGAAGACCGGGGCGCGCATCTTCGTGCCCTTCGTGATCTCGAGCGTACTCGATCTCGCAGACGACCTCCGGCTCGACGAACACGGCGCCTTTGACGCGCGCGAGCTCGGGGTCGTCGATCGGCGGGTCGGCCGCACGAGCGGCTGGAGCTGCTCGAGGACGCTCGTGAGCATCTGGTCCGTGAAGCCGCTCCCGGCCTGACCGATCCACCGGAGCGCGCCGCCGTCGAAGGCGCCGACCAGGCACCGCGCCGAACGTGGCGCTCCGACCGCGTTCGCCGGGCGTGTACCCGAGGATCACGGCAGTCCTGGGTGTCGCGGAGCTTGATCTTGCGCCACGCGTCCGTCCGTCGGCCCGGAGGTACGGCGAGCCGGGCGCTTGGCCACGACGCCCTCGAGCCCTTGGGTCCGCCGCGGCATCCACCAGCGCCTTGCCCTCGCCCTCGACCTAGGTCACGAGCTGGAGCCGGTCGTCTTGCTCCACGACGAGCGCGCAGCAGCTCCCGCCGATCCTCGAGCGTGAGCCCGGTCGTGTCGCGGCCGTCCAGCCACAGCAGGTCGAACACCACCAGCGCCACCGGGATCTGCTTCGCGCATCCGTTCGATCTGGCGCGGGTTCGCCAGGTTCATCCGCTGCTGCAGCGCCTCGAACGAGTTCCGCCCGCTCGCGTCGAACGCGCACGATCTCGCCGTCGATCACCGCGTTCACCTCGTCGACCAGCTCGTGCATCATGTGGATGCTCGGGATACTGCGCCGTCACGTCGCGGCCGCGTGCGCGAACGAAGCATCGGTCTCGCCCGTCGTCATCTCGGCGAGGCAGCGGATCCCGTCGAGCTTGGGCTCGAACCACCACGCCGGTCGTCGTCGAACGCCTCCCAGCCGCCCTCCGCGAGCATCGGCGTGGAACCGGCGGGGCGAGGCGATCAGCGGCGCGGTCTGGCGCGCTGGCGAGGAACGCGAGCCAGTCGGTCCGGGTCTTCACGAAGTGGAACTCGAGGCCCGGATAGCGCCGGCCGTGCAGCCGGAACGACACCTTCGTGTCGGTCCACTCGATCGGCTCGTACCAGCCGTCGTCGAAGATGCGGACCTCGCCCGCGCCGTAGTGACCCTCCGGGATCGTGCCCTCGAACGACCCGTACTCGAGCGGGTGGACCTCGGTCTGCACCGCGAGCCGCTTGTCGCCCTTCGCGACCGGCAGGCCCTTCGGGACCGCCCACGACGGCAACGCGCCGTCGCGTTCGAGGCGGACGTCGTAGTGCAGGCGCGTCGCGCGGTGCTTGTGGATCACGAACGAGTTGCCGGTGCCCGCCGTCGTCGCCCGGCGCGGGCTCGGTCGTGCCCCTCGGAGTCCGAACGCTCGGCGGCGGACGTACTCGAACAGGGCCGGATCCTTCGACGCCGCGCGATCTCATCCGACGTCTTGGTCCGACGCTCGGCGCGGCGGTCCGGGGAGCGGCCTCGAACGGGGTCGTCCTCGTCCACCTCGACGCCGAGCGCCTCGAGCGCGTGCCGTCAGATCGGTCCGGGCCCCGTCGCGGACGCCTGTCCAACAGGTCGCCGACCGTCGCGAAGCGCTCCCACACGTTGTCGATCCGGAAGTCCTGCGGCTCGAACCCGCCCGCGCGCGACCTCGTCCCAGGTGAGCGGCGTCGAGACCGGCGCGCGCGGCTCGGGCCGCAGCGAGTACGCGGCCGCGATGTTCGCGCCCTGACCGGTTCATGTTGTGGTCGATGAAGATCTTCCCGGTGCGGTCGGCGACCTGCCACGCCATCGTCACGCTGGTCGGGGTCGGCCTGCATGATCAGCCGGCCCGCACGCGCCCGACGAACGCGCGCACCTGCGCGTACGTGTACGCGCCCGCGTTCGATCGGGACGAAGATCTGCAGAGCCCGGTGGCGCCCGCACGTCTTCGGGAACGCCGGTCAGGCCGAGCTGGTCGAGCAGGACCTTGATGTGCCGCGCCGACGGTCAGCACGTCCTCGTACGTGTACGGCGGGAACGGGTCGAGGTCGAAGAAGCAGGTAGTCCGGGTGCTCGACGTCCTCGCAGCGCGAGTGCAGCGGATGGAACTCGATGCAGCCCGAGGTTCGCGACGAACAGCAGGCCGTGCGGCGGTCGTCGATCGTCAGGTAGTCGATCACGCCCGTCTTCGCGTCCTCGCGACAGGACCGTGCACCGATGCGACCCAGTCCGGCGTGTGCGACGGCGCCGACTTCTCGTAGAAGAACGGCGCCGTCGATGCCGTCGGGCATCCGCTTCATCGTCAGCGGCCGTCGCTGCGAGGTGCGGCAGCATCAGATCGCGCGACGTTGAAGTAGTAGGCGATCAGATCGCCCTTCGTGTAGCCCTCGTCCGGGCCAGAAGACCTTGTCGAGGTTGGAGAGCCGGAGCTCCCGCTCCGGGCAGCCCGATCCACCATGCGTCGCGCTCGCCTTTCGCCGCGTCTCGAGCGGCGCGAGAGCTCCAACCGTGAAGGCGGGTCCGCCACCGCGCGCCTGCTTCGGCATGCGAACGATGGTAATGGGGGCGTCCCAACGCATCGGCGGTCGGCTATCCATCCCTCAAGGTGTCGGCCGACCGGCCGATACCGTCTGGGTGAGCAGGCCGTCCTCGGCGCCTGGGAGGCGGTCAGGGCCGACCGAGGCCCGGTGGGCGGTGGCGATGCGCGGCCATCGCTGAGCTTCTTCCTCCAGGCGATCGCGGCGTTGATCCCTGCCGCGTGTGCGGCACTGCGGCGACGATCCTCGGCCATCCCGTCCCGGCGCCGGTCGGCCTCGCGAGGCTGCTCTGGGCGCTCTGGCTCCTCGGTTCCGGCGATGCTCGTCGCGCTCGTGGTCGAGCGCGCCGCGCGGCACCTCCCGCCGCTCGCGGTGCTCCTGCAGCTTCTCGCTCGCCTTCCCCGACCATGCCCCGTCACGCTTCACGATGGCCAGGACCGCCGGGAACGTCCGCCGGCTGGAGGAGCGGATCAGCCGCGCGAAGCAGCGCGGGGTGGACGACGATCCCGCGAAGGCGGCGCGACGATCCTGGAGCTGGTCGGTGCGTTGTCGGCGCACGACCGCAAGACCCGGCGGCCACTCGGGCGGGTCCGCGCCTACACCGACATGCTGGCCGGTGAGCTCGATCTGGGCGAGGAAGATCGCGACCGCCTCCGCTGGGCGGCGCTCCTGCACAGACATCGGCAAGCTCCGGGTACCGGGACGGATCTCTGAACAAGGCGGGCAAAGCCCGACCGGCTTCGAATGGGAGCGCCTGCAAGCGCACCCGGCCGGAAGGTGCCGCGATCGTCGAGCCGCTGCTCCGTGGCTCGGAACGTGGGCAGCGACGATCGTGCAGCATCACGAGCGGTTCGACGGCCGCGGCTATCCGGCAGGACTCGAGGGGAGGGGATCTCGCTCGGCGCTCGCATCGTGAGCGTCGCCGACTCCTTCCAGGTGATCGGCGGCGCGCGCCTACAAGCGACCGATCACACCGTCGGCGGCGCGGCGCGAGCTCGCGCGGTGTGCCGGGAGTCAGTTCGATCCGGCGATCGTCCGGCTGTTCCTCAACATCTCGATCGGGCGCCTGTGGTGGACGGTCGGACCGGCCTCGTGGATGGCCGTTACGCCGGTGCTGGGATGGCTCCTGCGTTCCGGTGAGCAGATCGCGATCGCCGCGAAGGAGCACGGCGCTCGCGGCGGCGCTGGGACTCGGAGGGCATTGCAGGTCGTGCCGGCGTCCGCGACGGTGCCGCTCGCGGCTGCGTCGAGCTCGACGACGACGCCGCCACGCCGGCCCCAGCGGCGGCTGCCGGCAGATCGGCGGCTGAGATGGTCCGTCCCGGCGAGGAACCCGCGGGGGATGATCCGGCGGGCAAAGGACGGGCTGCGGCGTCCGACCCAGGGTCGGCGGGCGGCGGACCGACCCAGCAGGATCCGGTCCAGCGATCCGACGCCGATCTCCACGCGCCGGAGCTAACACCCGACCCGGTCGGGGCGAAACACCGTCGGACACCGCGACGAACACCGTCGGCGGGGCGGTGGACACCGTGACGAACACCGTCGACAACACCGTGGACACGGTCACGGATGTCGTCGACCAGACAACGGGCGGAGCGACGTCCGGTGTGAGCCAGACCGTCGACGGCACTCGTCCGCCAGGCGGTCGTTGGCACGGCGGATCCGGTCCAGCGTGAGCGACATCGTGGAGCAAGCTCGGCCTCCTGATCGAGATCCGAGAAGCGATGTTGCGCTTCGGTCCCCCAAGCGATCCAGCGGTGCGGCACGTGGATCGCGTGGTCGACCTGAACGGACGAACGTTCCGGAGATCGCTGAGGTCGCCGCGGAGACCATCAGCTTCGAGGAGGAGCTCTTCGAGGAGCACCATCGGCGCCTCTTCTCCGCGCCCAGGCGCTGCCACGGCCAACCGGCATGCAGTGGGGCTGAAGAGGTGATGCGTGTGAGGCGTTCCTCAAGCTCTGGGAGCGCTGGGATCGCGTCTCTGGCCTCGAGGATCCCGTCGGCTATCTCTATCTGGACGGCGATGAACGTGTCCGCCAGCGCCCTGCGTCGTGCCAAGCTCGCGGTGCGCAAGGCGGTGGGGGCTCGCCGACGCGCGACCGGACGCGTACGACGTGATCGACGCGCGGGCCGTCGTGATCCAGGGAACTTCAGGAGCTCCGACCGAACGAACGTGCCGCCGTTTCGTCCTGACGTCGCTCCGCGGATTCTCGTCCGGAAGAGGCAGCTGAAGCATGCTCGGGATGAAGGCTGACGACCGTGCGCGCCCATCGCTTCGCGAGGGCGCGCCCGGATGCTGGAAGGTGGTGGGGTCATGACGCCACCCACTCCGACGGACGTGTTGGACCGAGAGCGTTCCCGGCGCCGAGCGATGCGTTCGATCGGTCGGCGCGCCTCCGTGACCGGCGCACACGAACGAGGCGTATCGCGGCCGGCGCGGTGACGATGGTCGCGGTTGGGCGATCGTGGTCGCTGCGATCCTGGGGGTTGGCGACTGCCGTTCTCCGAGGATGCCTCGCCAGCGGGCCCATCACCCCGTCGAACGTCGGTGAGCTCGGGCTCGATTGGTGGGGCTCGACAACGACGACCGATCGATTCCCAGCCGATCGTGGCGGATGACCGCGATGTACGTGCGTCTCCGGGGACGGCGCGCTCTCCGGTCTTCCCGACCGACTGCGATTCATCACGATGCGATCCCCATCTGGTCGGCGACGACCCGGCCGGGGATCATCGCGGCCGTGGGGGATCGGCCGTCGTCGCCGGTGACCGCGTCTACCGGCCAGCCATCGTCCGACGGGCGCCTCGTGGGGTATCCCACATCGTGCGCCGCGGGATCCGTGCCGGCCTCGGACTGGATCGTGGCGCCGCGGCCGGCGACCTCGCCACCACCGCGAGCCCAGTCTGCCGCCGACGGCGTCGTGTTCGTCGGTTCTGACGAGTGCTGCCACGGTTCACGTTCAGTTCGGACATCTCTTCGCGTTCTCGGCGTCGTGTGAGACGTTCCTGACGCCGTGTCGGCCGGTGCGGGAAAGCGACCCTCGCGCGCAGCGGATTCTTCGGCGGGCAGCCGGTCGTCGTCGACGGTCAGCGTGTACGTCGGTTCGAGCGACGCCGGCGAGATGTGTATGCGTTCCCGGCGACTCCGCGCAGCACTGCGAGAGTCGGTGCGGGGCGGTCTGGACGCGCCAGGACGGCGTATGGCCGGATCGCGCCGCGAAGGTGGGGTTCGGGATCGTCACCCAGATCGTCACGCCGCTCGTCGCGTCCGGGTCGTCTCGTCTACGTCGCTTCGGGATCGTCGTTCGTACGCCTTCCCGCTCTCAGTGCGACGCGTCGCCATGCGATCCCGACGTGGATCGCCCGCCACCGGCGGCTGGATCAACGACATCGCGGCTGGCGATCGGTTCATCTTACGCGCCGGCGGAGGCGCACTCCGGTACGGCGGACGAGGGTTCCCGGGCGGCACGTTCGTGTTCCCGACCGGGTGCTTCGCACCGATGCTCCGCGGCCCGGAAGCTTCGGAACGACCCCAGGATCGAGCCCGACCATCGCCGGTGGGGTGGTGTTATCTGGTCGGGTCTGGAAACGCCGGTGACTCTGGCCGTTCGACGAGGCATGCGTGGGGGAGCGGGGCCGGCTGCGCGCCGTTGTGGACGTACGATGTCGGCCGACAACGCGCGCGACGGTCAGCTTCGGTTCGGTCACCGACGACGCCCTGTACGTGGGCGGTCAGGATGCCAGCCTCTCACGCGATGTTCCGCCGTGGCGGAAAAACGCGAGGAATGCTGCGATGCCGGCGCCCCATCGGAGGGGCGATGGGTGGCCCACCTCATCTACGCCCTGGTGATCGGGGGCCTGGGGCTCTCGTCCTGCGCCGACGCGCCGCATCCCGATCCCCGCTGACCGGCCCCGAGCCGTGTCAGCGTTCCAGGCTAGACTGACCGTTCCCGCAGCGTGCGGGCAGTCAGGATTCTGGAGGGGACACCATGCCGAGGGCGATGTGGAAAGGGGCCATCTCGTTCGGCCTCGTGACGATCCCGGTCGCCGTCTACCCGGCGACCGAGGAGAAGACGCTCTGAAGTTCAACCAGCTCCACGACGAGGACGGCGGCCGCATCCGCTACGAAGCGCGTGTGCGAGAAGGACGGTGAAGAGGTCACCTTCTGAGCACATCGTCAAGGGCTACGAGGTGCGAGAAGGACCGCTACGTGCGTGCTCACGGACGAGGACCTGAACGCCGTCCCGGTCGAGTCCAGCCGCGCCATCGACATCCACCGGTTCGTCGGATCTGGACGACATCGACCCGATGATGTTCAAGAAGAGCTATTACCTCGTCCCCGAGGAGACCGGCGCCAAGGCGTACGCATTGCTGCGAGAGGCCATGGCCGATGACGGTCGCGTGGGGATCGCCAAGGTCAGCTTCCGGGACAAGGAGCACCTCGCTGCGCTCCGATTCACAGGACGACGCCTTCGTGCTGGAGACCATGTACTGGCCCGACGAGATCCGCGAGGCCGACTTCGGCGGCGTCGACGTCGAGCGCGAAGTCCGTGGTCAGGAACTGGAGATGGCGAAGCCAACTGATCGAGTCGCTCTCCGGGGATTGGAACCCGGAGGAGTACTCCGACGAGTATCGCGAAGCGTTGCTCCAGATCGTCGAGGCCAAGCTCACCGGGCAGGAGATCGAGGTCGTCGCTCCCGAGCCGACCGCCAAGGTGCGTCGATCTGATGGAGGCGCTCAAGGCGTCGGTCGCCGCGGCCAAGAAGGAGGCGGACGAGCCCGCTCCCTCGCGCAAGCCGGCGCCGCTAAGAAGCAGGCGGCCCCCTCAAGAAGAAGCCTCCCGCGAAGAAACCGGCCGCGAAGAAGCCGGCGGCGCGGAAGAAGGCCGTCGGGGAGTAGTGCGTCCGGAGAGATCGCGACCGAGCCAGCGTCGCTCTTCGGACCTGGCCGCGGTCGTCGAACTGCTCCGTGCTCACGAGCTCGCCGATCACAGCCGCGTGACCGCCGACTGGAACGAGATCGTTCGTTTCGTCTGGCGCGATCCCGGTGTTCCGACGTCCAGGATGACGGGCGGATCGTCGAGCGCGGTGGCGTTCCGGTCGCTTCGCGGGCGTGTTCCGCGAGGACGACGCCGGCGTCGAGCCGTTCACCTCATGGCTCGCGTTCCCGCCGCAGGTCGTGACGGCGGCGCCCTCCTGTTCCTCGTGGATCGGGTCGTCGCGCGCGCACGCGAGCGCGGAGCCCGCTCGGCTGTATCACCTGGTCTACCGCAACGACGACGCGCACCGGGCGGCTACGCTCGAGCGCGGCTTCCGGCGGGTGCGGTCGTCGTGGACGATGCATCGCGAGATCGGTCCGGGAGGGCCGATCGAGGGTCGCCCGACGGTATCCGGTTCACGACCTTGGCGGAGCATCCCGATGAGCGGAGCCTCTATCGGGCGGACCAGGAAGCCTTCGCCGACCACTTCGGCTTCGCACCGGAGGCTTTCGACGTCTGGCGAGAGCGCCGGTTCGATGCCGACGACGATGACCGCTCACGATGACTGCTCGCGCTCGACGGGATCAGATCGTCGCGTTCCTGCGTCAGGGTGACCTGGCGGCGAGGTCGCCCAGGTCGCCGCGCCTCGGGACGCGGAAGCCGTGGCGTGGCCGCGGGATCGCGTCGGCGCTCCTTCGTCGAGCCTTCGCCGAGATGGCGAGCGCCGGGCACCGCGAGGTGACGTTGTGGGTGGATGCCGAGAACGAAACCGCGCGGTCGACCTCTACGAACGCGTCGGGATGCGCTCGATCGTCGTCGACGACACCTACCAGCTCGAGCTCGCGCGAGCGTTCCAGCCGGCTATCGGTCGAGGCCCGCGGCGCTCGACGACGTCGATGCGGTCGATCGGCTCTTCCGCGCGGTCGACGAGGCGCTTATTCGGTACGTCGGAGTCCAGTCGCACATGGACGACGAGTCCTGGCGGAGCGATCGGGTCGACCTGCCGACCATGACCCTGCTGGTCTTCTCGGCCGAGGAGGCTTGGCGGCGTCCGCCGATCTCGAGGCGATCGACCGATCGAAGGAGATCGGCGCGTTCGCGCGGGTGCATCCCGGGCACCGAGGACGCGGGCTGGGAACCGCGGTGCTCGGGTGGACCGAGGCCGCCGCAGCGGCTTCGATCGCCCCAGACGCGACGGTCTCGCTCCACCACACCATCGCGGCCGCGGATGGAGCTGCCCGAGAGCTGCTGAGCGACCGCGGCTACCAGCATGTGCGGACCGCTTGGCATATGCGCATGGATCTCCCGACCGCTTACTGGGTCAGGCCCGGCCCCGCCTGGGGTCACGCCGATCCGCCCTTCCATCGAGGAGGTCGACGATGTCGGGATCTGGGAAACGATGGAGAGCGCCTTCCGCACGCACTTCGGCTATCAGCCCGTCGATCTGGAGCGCTGGTGGGACAACACGCGGCGCGCTGGGCACTACGAGCCGTCCCTGATGCTTGTCGCAACGCATGAGGGCCGGATCGTCGGCGCTTCGTACCAGTACGTCTTGGCCGAGGATCGCATCGGGTGGGTGGGCGATCTCGCGGTCCAGCCCCGAGATGCAGGGACGCGGCATCGGTTCCGCGCTCCTTCGCTCCGCGCTCGCCGACCTCTCGCGACGCGGGATGCGGATCGCCGAGCTCAACGTCGATTCCCAGAACGAGTCCGGCGCTGTCCATCTCTACCGCAAGGTCGGCATGACCGTCTTCCGCGAGTGGCTCGACTACAGAGCGGTCCATCGCGGGAACGCCGATGCCGGGGTGACCCGGCCGCGTCGGCCGCATCGGCGGCGGTAAGCTCCGGCGCGTGAAGCTGGTCACCGCCATCGTCAAGCCGCACCGGATCGACGACGTCAAGGACCGCCCTCCGCGAGATCGGTGTGAGCGGGCTGACGACCACCGACGTCGAGGGGTTCGGCCGTCAGCGGGGACACACGGAGGTCTACCGCGGAGCCGAATACCAGGTGGACTTCGTCCCGAAGGTCAAGGTCGAGATCGTCGTCGACGACGGCGACGTCGACGGCGTGGTCGACGCGATCGTGAAGGCGGCGTCGAACGGGAAGATCGGCGACGGGAAGCTCGGGGTGGGCGAGGTCGAACGCGTGATGCGATCCGGACCGGCGAGTGATGGGCCCCGACGCGTTGTCGTGGGTGAGCGTGAGCCGATCCCGCCGCCGACCTGCGCCAGAGCTCCGCGCGCTCGAACGCGCATACACGATCGGACACCACGGCCCCGGGGCGGCCCGGCGGCGCGCGGGCCTCGTGGATGCGTGCCTCGCGGAGCTGTTCGAACGCGCGGGCGCGCCCTGCCGGCGTGGCGATCCTGGCGATCGGTGGGTACGGACGGATGGTCCAGCTCCCGGCGTCGGACATCGACCTGCTCGTCGTCCACGACGACGACGCATCGATCGGCGCGACCGTCGACGCGCTGCTGTACCCGTTGTGGGACGCGGGGCTCGCCGTCGGGCACGCGGTCCGCACGCCGGCGGAGTGTCTCGCCGCGACCGAGCGGTTCGACGCGTGGACGGCGATGCTGGACGGGCGTCTCGTCGCCGGCGACGAGACGCTGGCGGATCGCGCGCTCGCGCCTGCCCGGGCGCGAGCGCGCGAGGACCTCACTGGGTCTCGCGCGCCGGCTGCGCGATGCAAGCCGACGCGCGGCGGGAGCGGTTCGGCCTCGACCGCCCACCTGTTGGAACCCGATCTCAAAGAGGGGAGCGGCGGGCTTCGCGACGTGGCGTCGCTCGGCTGGCTCGCGGCGGCGCTCGGGACCGACTCCGAGGGCGCCGGCGTCGTCCGCGCGCGCGAGCGCGCGGCGGTCGACGCCGGCGCCGGGTTCCTGGTCCGCGCCCGCAGCGCGGTCCAGCTGCTGACCGGCCGGCGCGCTGACCGGCTGGTCACGGAGCTCCAGCCGGACGTCGCTCGCGAGATGGGATTCGTCGATGAACCCGGCCTGCTCGCGACGGACGGGCTCATGCGCTCGCTCTTCGAACACGCGCGGAACGTGGAGCACCGTCGCCGGGTTGGCACTGGCCCGCGCGACGGCGGGAACCACCGGCGATCCCGTCGTCATCGCTGATGCGGGCGCGATCCTCGAAGCGCTGGCCGACGCGGCCGAGGGCGGCGAGGTCCCTTCGGTGGGACTCGCTCGACGCGATCGAGGACGTCACCGTCCCCGATCACGTCGACTGGGATGCGCGCACCCGCGCCGCGTTCCTGCGGTTGCTCCGTTCCGGCAGATCAGGGTCCGGGATGTTCGACGTGCTTCGATCGCGTGGGCCTGCTCGCGCGATTCATCCCGGCGTGGGCGGGCGTGCGATGCCGTCCCGCAGCGTGATCCCTACCATCGGTCGACCGTCGATGCGCATCTCGTGGCCGCGGCCGCACGGATGGCCGAGTTGCTCGCCGGGTCGGGGGACGCCGGCGATCCGATCGAGCTCGCCGCGGTCGCGCAGGTCGAGCGGCCCGACGCCCTGCTGCTGGGAGCGCTGCTGCACGATGTCGGGAACATCGGCACCGGCGGACACGTGCCGATCGGAACCGCGATCGCTCGAGACACGCTCGACGCGATGGGCGTGGCCGGACCCGAGCGCGACCTCGCGGTCTTCCTCGTCGAGGAGCATCTGCTCCTGCCCGACACCGCGACCCGTCGTGACCTCTCGGATGAGGACCTTCTCCTCGACGTCGCGGCACGCGTCGGAACACCGGAGCGACTCGGCGCCCTGTACCTCCTGGCGAAGGCGGATGCGTTCGCGACGGGACCCGCAGCGTGGACACCGTGGCGCGAGACGCTCGTGCGTGAGTTGGTCGCCAAGGTCCAGCGGGTGTTCGACCGAGGAGAGATGGGGAGGAGCTCGCCGCCTGCCCCGCGGAGCGGACCGAACGGCTGCGGCAGCTCCTGGATGGCGAGCCCGAAGAGCAGATCGACCGGTTCATCCTGCGGGTGCCGAGGAGCTACCTCCTCGCCGTGGACCCGGTGCGCGCTGCCGAGCATTTCCGATCGTGATGCCTCTCGCTGGGCCGCAACGAGGTCCGGACGATGTCCTCGGAAGCGATCCCGAGCGGGCACCCTACGAGGTCGTGGTGGTCGCGTCGGACCGGCCGGGCTGCTCTCGTGATCGCCGGCGCGCTCGCGATCGGCGGGATCTCGATCCCTCGCGGCGCAAGCGTTCACGACCGAGGATCGCACCGCGATCGACGTGTTCGAGGTGGAGGGCGCCTCGAACCGGACATCACCGAGGCTCGGTGGAGGGCCTTCCGGAACACGCTGCGACGGACGATCGAGGGGTCGATCTCGCTGAGCACCGCGTCCGCGAGAAGGGCCGGCATTATCCGCGACCCCGGATGCCCAGCCCGGTGACGCATCCGCGTCCTGAACGACGTCTCGGAATTCTCGACGGCGCATCGAGGTCGGCGCGTCCGATCGCATCGGTCTCCTGCACGACATCACGAGGACGTTCGCATCTCCATCTCGGCGTCCACCTCGCGAAGGTGGCGACCTTCGACGGCCGGGTCGTCGACGCCTTCTACGTGCGTGACGAGCTGGGCCGCAAGGTCACCGAGCACAGCTTGCTGTCCGGGGTCGAGTCGGCGCTCCGTGAGCGGCTAGAGCCGTAGCGACAACCGGTCGGCACGCCTGTCGCGTACAACGGTCGAGGATGGCGCGACGAGGCGGGACCCTGACGGCGACGGTCGTGCTGGCGCTCGCGGTGGCGTGTGGCGGCGGCGTCGTCATCCGAGGGTCCGCTCCGGCGTCCGCTTCGTCCGAGGCTTCGACGCTTCCGATCCTCCATGCACGTCCGGACCGGGGCCGGCCCGATCGATCGCGGCGGCGTTCGGCAGCATCTGGGTCGTGAACTCCGAGTTCCGCGTGCACGATCGCGATCCGTCACGCGCATCGACCCGGCGGACGGCTCTGTCCTCGCGACGATCCCCGTCGGAGGCGTGCCGCTCGAGGTGGCGTCGGCGGCAAGGATCGATCTGGGTCTCGAACTCAGACGACGCGTCGGTCTCCAGGCGATCGACCCCGGCACGAACGCCGTGGTGGCCACGATCCGCGTCTGTCACGCGCCGGAGGGGCTCGCGGGGACGGCGGGGTCCGTGTGGATCGTCTGCGAGGACGATGACACGGTCAGGCGGATCGACCCGGCGACCGAACGGGATGACGGGAACCGTGGATGCCGGGCTCTCTCCCGGTTCGCGCTTGCCGCGTTCGGGAATCTCTGGGTCTCGAACTTCGTCGAAGGATCCGTGTCACGGATCGACCCGGTCGCCGGGAAGGTGATCGCCACGATCGACGTCGAGTCGGGTCCGCAGCTCATGCTCGCGGCATCTGGAGGCGTCTGTGGCGTCGAACACCGACGCGCCGGCCGTGCAACGGATCGATCCGCAGACCAACACCGGTCAGCGCGACGTTGGAGGACGCCGGGACGACGCCCGATGGGCTGGTCGAACTCGACGGCGCCGGTGTGGGTCGCGTCGGACTCCGGGCCGCAGCTCCATCGGATCGATCCGACGAGCGGGACGGTGGATGGCCCCTGGCCGGTCGCGGACCAGGGCACGATCAGCGCGAACCAGCTGCTCGTCGGGGTCGATGGATGTTCTGGATCCCGCTGTTCAACCAGAACGAGGTCGTGCAACTCCGAGCCACCCGACGCAGCGGTCTGACGTTGCGGGACGGCGCGTCATCACGAGGAGCTGGAGCGTCTTCAGCTCCCAACCAGGTCTCCCGACTACCATTCATCGCGATGATCGGAGGACGGGCGGTGACCTGGTTCGTCGTGGTCGGCGCCGCCGCGTGCGTCCTGGCTGCGAGCTGTACGGGCAAGACCGCCGCCACGGGGATCAGCTCCTCATCGACGAAGGTCTCCACAACGAAGCCCACCCCGTCGAGCGAACCGTCGCACTCGTCGGCGACGCCGACCCCGCAGAAGATCCCTCGGGTGTTCGATCCGAAGCACTTCGAAACCGGGGGATCCGACGTGAACCCGTGGGTTCCCATGACGCCGGGTGTGCAGATCATCCGGAAGGGGACCGTCTTCATCGGTGGCCGCACCGTGCCGCATCTCACCGTCACGACCATCACCGACGTCACGAAGAAGATCAACGGCGTCCAAGCCTTGCTGGTGCTCGACCAAGACATCGACGGCGGCCAGGTCAGCGAGCAGGCGGTCGACTACCTCGCCGAGGATGTGGGCGGCCATGTGTGGTACCTCGGTTCGTACACCGAGGCGTACGAGGGCGGGCAGTTCCTCAACGCGCAAGATGCCTGGCTCGCCGGGGTGAACGGCGCGATCGCGGGCCTCTGGTTCCCCGGTGATCCCCAGCCCGGGAGCCAGCCCTTCTCCCAGGTGCAAGTGCCCGGCGTCGAACAGTCCGCGGCACTGGTGGTCCAGGTTGGCCAGAGGAAGTGCGTTCCGTTCGATTGCTTCAAGGATGTCGTCGTCCTGCAGGAAGCCGGCTCTGAGAACAAGTACTGGGCTCCGGGCGTCGGTCAGATCCTGACCGAACCGCTGTCCGGCGCGGCCGCAAGAGATCGAGCAGCTCATCAACGTGAAGGAGCTCAGCCCCTCGGCGCTTGCGGAGCTCAGCGCCGAGGCGCTCAAGCTCGACCAGCACGCGGTGCAGACGGTGCCGAGCGTCTTCGCCGCGTCGAACCCAGCGGTGCGCGTACGCTGACGGGCCCGGAAGCGGAAGCACGTGCGGCCCGGTCGCGCCGCTCGTCCGGCTCGACGGCATCTCGAAGCGCTATGGCGATCGCGAGGTGCTCCGCGACGTGAGCATCGATCTCGATCGAGGCGAGGTGACGAGCCTCACCGGAGCGTCGGGCAGCGGCAAGTCGACGCTCATCGCCGTGCTCGCCGGGACTTTCGGCCCCCGACGAGGGTCGGATCCTCTTCGACGGCCGCGAGCTCCACGCGATGAACGACGCAGGGAGAGCTCGCCTCCGAGCCGACCGGATCGGGATCGTCCTCCAGAGCGGGAACCTCGTCCCCTTCTTGACCGCGTCGGAGAACCTCGAGCTCGCGACGCGGTTCGCCCGCGGCGACCACGAGCGGACGCGAGGCCTCTTGGCGGAGCTCGGCGTCGCCGATCGGTCCGATCACCTACCGCCGTCGGATGAGCGGGGCCAAGCGCAACGCGTGGCGATCGCCGTGGCGCTCGCCAACGAACCCGACCTCCTGCTGGCCGATGAGCGTGACCGGGCAGCTGGACTCTGAGACCGCGGAGCAGGTCATGGAGGCCATCGTCGCGACCGGGCGCCGGCACGGCTCGATCGTGTTGTTCGTCACGCACGACGACGATCTGGCGTCCCGGGCGCAGCGACGTCTGGTGCTCGAAGACGGGCGGGTGCACGAACGATGAGCGGCGGGGTCGCGGTCGAGCCTCGTTGGCGTCGGCAGGCGGTACGAGGCGCCGGGCGGAACCGTGACCGCTCTCGACGGGGTGACCCTGTCCATCCTCCCGGGCGAGAGCGTCGCGGTCACCGGTCCGAGCGGATGCGGCAAGTCGACGCTCCTGGGCTGATCGCCGGACTTGACGTTCCGACGACCGGGACCGTCACCATCGGTGACCGCGCGATCTCGTCGATGGACGCGGAGGAGCGTGCACGCGCCAGGAGACACGACCTCGGGCTCGTCTTCCAATCGGACAACCTGCTCCCGTACCTGACGGCTACGGAGAACGTGAGCGCGCAGATCGCCCTCGACGATCGTGAGGGCGCCTACGCTCCGAGCGTCGAGATGTTGGTCGCCTCGGGCTTGGCCGGCGAGGTCGATGCGCTCCCGGATCAGCTGTCGGGTGGGCAGCGCCAGCGGGTGGCGGTCGCGCGGGCCCTTGCGCACCATCCGAAGCTGATCGTGGCCGATGAGCCGACCGGGTCGCTCGACCCCCTGAACGCGACGGCCGTGGTGGATCTCTTGCTCTCGGCGCAGCGAGCTTCGGGTGCGACGTTGGTGCTCGTGACGCACGAGGCGTCCGTCGCCGATCGGCTGCAACGGGTCGTCTCGTTGCGCGACGGTCGGCTGATCGGGGACAGCGCACCGACCTCTGGATCAGCGTCGTGATCGGGTATGCCTGGCGCGATCTGCTTCGCAATCCCCGGCGAACCCTGGCGGCGATGACCGGCGTGATGCTCGGCGTGGGTCTGTTCTCCGGCGTCCTGTTCTTCGTGGATGGCTCGGGCGCCACGATGACGGCGCGAGCCGTCGCTCCGCTCACGCTCGACATCCAGCGGATCATCACGGCCGAGCCCACCGACCTTCGCCTCAGCGAACGGATCTCCGGTGCAGATGCCCTGGGTGGGGCGATCGGGCGATGATCGAGATCACGGCGACGAACGGCGGAGCGGTCGCGGCGAACGACGTCGTGATCCGGGACGAGCCGCCGCGACGGCTCAGGTACGTCCCCGAGACGACGACGCTGGATGGGACCCACCAGCCGGACATCGACGGTGACAGTCCGCTCTCGCACGGCATCGCGGGCTTCGGGATGACCATCGGACGCCTCGACGCGGGTGCCTCGGTCACGATCTCGTACACGGTCGAGGCGACCGAGGCCGTGCTCGATGTCGGCAGCCTGCCGATGCGTGCCACCGTATCGAGCCGCGAGCAGGAGGTCCCGATCGCGGCGAACGCGCCGCCGGTGCTGATGTTGGACGAGCTCCTCTCGCGGATCGCCGCGATCCCAGGCGTCGCGGCATGCCGACGCCCTCGGCATGGTCGACCTGCCACCCGGCGCACTCGCGGCGAAGGGCACCCGCGTGGGCGACCCGATCCGGGTCTTCGCGTTCGATCAGCGCTACCTCGATCACTACCCGTCGATCCGGATCGTCTCGGGTCAGCTCGCGAGCTCGGGAGCGTTGCTCAGCGTCGAGGCGGCTCGCTCGCTCGGCGTGGACCCTGGATCCGAGATCGAGCTGGCGGTTCCCGGCCGCGCGTCGTCGCTCTGACTCCCGGTGACCGGCACCGTCGATCTGGCCCAGGCGCAGCCGCTCTTCTCGAGCCGCAAGGCGAGCAAGCTCGAGGAATTCCTCTACGTGCCCAACGTGGTCGTGATCTCTCCCGCGACGTTCCGCGATGTGGTCGTCCCTGCCTTCGACCGCGCGCGGGCCACGGTCGGCACCTCCACGAAGAGCTTTCCGGTGGTGGAAGCCGACGTGCTCCTCGATCGAGGACCACTCGAGGCGGACCCTGCGACGGCGCTCGCCCAGACGAGTGCGGTGACCGCGGCGATCGACCGGATCGGCCCCGGTCAGGGGTACGTGATCGACAACATCTCCAACGCACTCGCTGTGGCGAGCGTCGATGCCGCGACGGGCAGACGGATGTTCCTGTTCCTGGGGCTTCCGGGGCACTGCTGCGCGGCGTTCCTGGCCGCGTTCGCTGCGAGCATCCTCGCCGCGACCGAGCGCCGTGAGCAGGCGATCCTTCGCGTTCGTGGCGCCGATCGCCGGCACCTGCGAACGATCGCGCTCACGAAGTCACTCGCGATCGCGTGCGTCGGATCGACCGCCGGTATCGTGCTCGGCCTGCTCTCGACGGCGATCGTCCTTGGCGCGACCACCGTGTTCGCGGCGACGACCGCCGAACTCATCCGGTCCGCGATCCTGTCGGCCACCGTCGGTCTCGTCGTCACCGCCATCGCGCTGTACGTCCCCGCGCGGCGCTCGATCGGGCGGGAAGTCAGCGAACAACGGCGGGCACTCCGCGACGCGCCCTCGCCACTGTGGCGGAGGTACGGTCTCGATGTCGCGCTCGTGGTCACGGCGGTGGTCCTGGAGATCGCCGCGGTTCGGGGCGGTACCCTCGACCCACCGGCTGGGTCGGTGTACTCCGGGACCGCGATCTCCTTGCCGACGAACCTGCTGTCGATCCCCGTCCTCGCGTGGGTGGGCGGGTCGCTCCTGTCCGTCCGGCTCCTCGTCGCCCTCGCATCGCACGTGCCCGTGCCGGCGCACCATTTCGGCACGGGTCGTTCGCGGTGTCTCGGGTCGGAGCCTCCGACGTCGCGCGGCCGATCTGCTGGCGGCATCCTGGGGCTTGGCCTCATCGTTGCGTTCGGAACGGGGTTGGCGTTGTTCGCGCGCGACGTACGATGCAGCGAAGGACGCCGACACGCGGTTCACCCTGGGCTCCGACATCCGGATCACGCCGAGCGTCTTCGCGACCGGTCGACCGGGCGCCGACGATGCGTCCGCGTTCCTCGTCCCCGGCGTCGCCGCCGTGTCGCCGGTCGTGTTCGACGTCGAGAACGCGGTCATGATCGGGCGGCACAACCAGCAACGCGAGAACCTCGCGGCGATCGACGCCTCGACCTTCTCGGCGGTCGCGCCGTTGCCCGATCAGGTCTTCGTCGAGGGGACCGCGGCGGACACGCTGGCCGCGTTGGCTGCGGACCCGCGAGGGAGTCCTGGTGGATGAGGGGACCGCGGATGACCCTCACGGTCGACGTCGGGGATCGGGTCGGCATCATCCTCGCCCTCGGCACGAAGCGCGAGATCCAAGAGCGGTTCCGTGTTGCCGGCCTCTTCGAACGGTTCCCCGGCATGCCGGAAGGAGCCAACCTGGTCGTGAACCTGGACCGATACCGCGCGGTGACCGGGATCCGACCGGTCGACTTCTTCCTCGCACGGGTTGAGGACGACAGCGCCGCGGGCTCGGCGAGCGCGATCGGATCGCTCTCGTCCGGTCCGGGCCAAGCGGTTCCGATCCACATCGATTCCACGGAGACGACGATCGCGAAGGACCAGTCGAGCCTGACCGCCATCAACGTCAACGGGCTCGTTCGACTCGATACGTTCTACGCCCTCGTGATGAGCGTCACCGCGATCGCGATCTTCGTGCTTCGGTCTCCTCCTGCATCGCCGCGGGAGTTCGTCGCCCTGCGGGCGCTCGGTATGGCGTCGCGTGAGGTCCGCACTCTGGTCATCGTCGAAGCTGCAGTCGTGACGCTCTGCGGGCTGGCGGCGGGACTCCTCGTGGGTACCCTGACGGCGCTCCTGTCCGATCGGCGTCCTACGGGGTCTTTTCGTGCTGGACCCGCGGATCACGCTTCCGGTCGGCCGCTTTCGCCGCGCTCGGCTTGGTCGTCCTCGTGGCCGCGGCGGTGTCGGGCCTCCTCGCGGCGGAGCTCCTGCGTCGCCTCGACCCGGCAGAGATCCTGCGTGAGGAGTGACCGCTCGAGCCGTCAGGTGTCGTCCCGCACGGGGCGCCCGCTGGGCTCGCCGCCGGAACATGCAGCATCGCCTCGAGCCGCTTCGCCATCTTCGGACTGACGCGCCCTCGTCCTCGTGCTTGAAATAGGTGAAGACGGTGCCACCGGCATCCAGGGCCGGTCGGATCCGCCCCGACCACGTCGCGAGCTCTTCGTCCGTGTACTCGGTCTTCCGCAGCCGCAGGTAGCCGACCGGCTCCCACGACAGATCCTCGGGCTTCGGGTCCTTGTCGTCGGTCTCGGCGACGCACCAGGCGACGCTGCGCTCGAGCAAGGCATCGCGCGCCTCCGCCCACGACGGATGCCGGAACTCCATCGCGTAGGCCGGGCCGTTCTGCGGGAAGCGTGTCGAGGAACCTCGCGAGCAGGTCCGCGTCGTAGTGCAGGCTCGGCGGGCATTGGAACAGCACGCATCCGAAGCGGTCGGCGAGGAGCCTGCCCGTCGTCACGAATCCCTCGGACGTCCTCCTCCACGTCCTCCAGCCGCTTCCAGTGGGTGATCCGCTGGTTGGCCTTCAGCGTGAACACGAAGCCCGGGCGAGCCCGCTCGCGCCACCGCTCGATCGTCTTCTCGGACGGCAGCCTGCGGAAGGTGTAATTGACCTCGACCGAGGTCAAGCTGCGAGGAGTAGTAGTCGAGCATGTCGTCCTTCTTGAGGCCCTCGGGGTAGAAGACGCCGTGGCGCCACTCGTCGTAGGCGAAAGCCCGACGTCCCGAGGTAGAAGCGACCGTCCATCTGCAACCATGATGGCACGCATGGAACGGTTGACGATCCGACGCCCAAGGGCGAGGTGAGCGCGGTCTGGCATCCCGCCGACGGACCCGCCCTCGTCGTCGGCCATGGCGCCGGTGCGGGGATGGACCACCCGTTCATCGTGGGGTTCTGCGACGCCGTCGCGGACGAGGGGATCGCGGCGCTGCGGTTCAACTTCCCCTACATGGAGGCCGGGCGGCGGACGCCCGATCAGGCGAAGAACGCGATCGGGGCGTTCCGCTCCGCGTTCAGGCGGGCGGCCGCACGCAGCGGCGGCCGGCCGGTGCTCGGCGGCGGCAAGAGCTACGGCGGTCGGATGCGCCTCGATGGCCGCCGCCGAGGGCATGCCGGCACGCCGCCCTGATCTTCCTCGGCTATCCGCTCCACGCTCCCGGCAAGACCGACCAGATCGCGACGCCCATCTGTACGACCTCACGATGCCCATGCTCTTCCTCCACGGGACGAAGGATCCAGTTCGCTGACCCGAAGGAGCTCGCGAAGGTCATCCGTCGGCTCGGCGACCGGGCGACGCTCGTCGACTTCGACGGGGCGGGGCACTCGTTCGAGCGCTCGCGGAAGGACGACGCCCGCGTCGTCGGCGCGTCGCTCGCGCCCCACGTCGCCGCGTTCGTCCGGGAACGGGTCTGATCCCGATGCCTCGGAAGAATCGGCGCGCCTCGCTGGAGTCCTTGCCGTCGCCGAGACACCCGGCCACGATCGGCGCCTCCACCGTGGGCCGAGGTGCCCGGGTACGAGGTTCGCCATCTGGTCGGCGACAAGGAGTACCGCTGCCCCGGCTGCGATCGTGTCGTGCGGCCCGGCTCGTGGCACCTCGTGGTGATCCGGACGGCGCGGCGGATGACCGGCGGCACTGGCACACCGAGTGCTGGCGGCAGGAGCTCCGCCGTCAGGGGATCCTCCGCCGCGGCGAACGACTGAATCGAGCCGGCTATCCTCGTCTGAGGACACCGTCATACAATCGATCCGTGGCCGATCCGGTGCGGGCGAGGATGTGGCACTGGGGCGGACGGTGGTTCGCGATGGTCCTCGATGCACCGGTGTACGTCGAGGTGACCGGGACATCGAAGCGGTCGTGCCTGGAGGAACTTCGGAAGGCCGTCGGCGAGGACGCCACGCCTGACCGTCGAGGTCGTTCCGACGCTGGCCGGGGTCGCCGAGGCAGCCGAGATCATGGGTTGGGACAAGCGGCGCGTGATCGCGTACATCGATCGGGGGCAGTTCCCCGAGCCCATCACGTGGCTCGCGTCCGGCCGGATCTGGCTCCGTGAGAGACGTGGAGACCTACGCACAGGACTGGCGAGCGCGACACCCGAACGCCAAGGCCGGCTCGTGAGCGGGATCGAGCGTCGCCTCTACCTGATCCGCCACGGCAAAGCGGACCGCCGGTCGTCGGGTGAGACGGTCACGATGCGGGACGGTCGCGGATCCACCGCTCGACGCCACCGGACGCGAGCAGGCCTCGATGCTCGCCACGCGGCTGCGCAAGATGCCCGAACCGGCGGCGATCTACTGCTCCACCCTGGCTCGCGCGCGCCAGACGATCGAGCCGTTCGTCGAGGCGACCGGAGCGCAAGGTCACGTATTCGGAGGACCTGGTCGAGTGGTTCGGTGGCGCGTGGGAGTTCAAGGAGTTCGAAGAGTTGCTCGTCGAGCATCCGGAGATCCACGCGCGCATCCTGTTGCAGGACCCCGTGTTCCATCTGGCTCCCGGCGGCGAGCCGTTCGACGCCGTTCCAGCGACGCGTGGTGGGAACGATCGAAGGGGCGCTCGCCGCACATCCCAGGGTGACCTGTGGGTGGTGTGCCACGGCGGTGTGATCGACGCCTATCTGGCGTCGTTCCTCGAGCTGCACGAACAGGACATGTTCTTCCTTCCACCGAACACGAGCATCAACACGGTCAAGGTCAGGGATGATGCGCGGGCCCTCTGGTTCCTGGCCGATGACACCCACGTGACCGCTCCCGAGCTCTTCCCGGACTGACGGCGCGCTGCCGGGTCAGCCGGTAAGGTGCGTCCAGCAACCAACATCGAGCGGATGACCGAAGAGATGGAGGAAGCCGACGTGAGTCTCAGATTCCTGTCACCCGAGTGGGCGGACGCCCTGACCAGCGCGGTGAACGGTGGCGATGCCTTCGCGCAAGCCGCCGGCACCCAGCGCGCGAGGATCCAGCAGGTGATCACCGCTCGCCGACGGCGAGACCCGGTACTGGACCACGATCGAGGACGGCACGATCGCGATGGGGATGGGCGACCTCGATGCCCCGGATGCGACGATCACGCAGAGCTACGACACGGCGGTCGCGCTCGCCAAGCGTGAACTGTCGCCCGTGACGGGCTTCATGATGGGCAAGATCAAGGTCGACGGGAACATGGGTCTCCTGATGGGTCTCGCCGGCGCGCTCGGCAAGCTCGCCGACGCGATGGCCGAGCTCGACGTTCAGTACTAGCCGGGGCGTCCTCGGCGATCGCGCGATCCTCGGTGACGCTGTACGTCCCGCTCGCGCGGATCAGGAGGCGGCCCGCGGCGTCCATCACGCTCCCTTCGGCGAAGCCCACGTGGGTTCCCACGCGGACGACGCTCCCGAGGGCCTCGAGTCGTCCCGGCCGCGCGGGGCGCAGGTAGTGCACGTGCAGGTCGATCGTCACGTGTCGGCGCGTCGGCCCGACGGCGGTGCGAACGGCGAGCCCCATCGCGATGTCCACGAGGGTCGCGAGGATCCCGCCGTGCACCAACCCTTGCAGGTTGCGATGATCCGGTCGAGCTTCCCACCCCAGCCGGACCTCGCCGCCCGCGGCTGCGCTCCACGGAGATCCCGAACCCTGCGTGGAAGGGAGACGCGGCGATGCGGCGTCGCAGGTCCTCAACGATCGCGGGGTCGTCGTCCATCCGAAGAGCTCGTGCGCTGCGTAAAGTCTCCCATGGGTGTCTGGCTGTCGGCGGGATGCAGTCCGCCCGAGACCTCGATTGACGCCGGAGCCGGTTCGGCCCGAGAATCCGGGGCGGCCGGGCCGTGTCGGTTCGGCAGACGACCCGAACGGAGGGAGAACGGATGCTGAAGGTGCTCCGATCGCTCGCACCGCCGATGGTGGTGCTCGCGCTGATCGCGGCGGCGTGCTCGAACAGCTCGAGCGCGGCGGGCGGGAGTCAAAGCGCCACGCAGTGCAACTCAGGACTTGAAGGTCGGTCTCGCGCTCGACGTCGGCGGACTCGGCGACAAGTCGTTCAACGATGCGGCGTACACGCGGCCTGCAGAACGCGATCAAGGACGGGCTCGTCTGCGTCGAGAACACGAAGTTCCTCGAGGCCAACGCCACGGGCTCCAACCGCGGCGAGAACGTCACCAATCTCTGCCGAAGCGGGCTACCAACCTGATCGTCGGCGTGGGGTTCGCGTTCTCGCCGGACATCAACGAGATCGCGAAGGACTACCCGGACGCAGAACTTCGCGCGTGATCGACGGGTACGCCACCTGCGGAACCGCCTGCGGTCTCACGAACGACGCCGACGCGATCCCGAACGTCGCCGACCTGACGTTCACCGAGCAGCGAGGGTCGTTCCTCGTCGGAGCGGCCGCCGCGCTGGAGGCGGCGAAGCTCAGCAACTGCACACCGTCGGGCTTCCTCGGTGGCCAGACCGGTCCGCTGATCGGGAAGTTCGAGGCCGGCTACACGGCCGGGGTCCACAAGGTCAACTCCGAACATCAAGGTCCTCGTCGCAGTACATCGGTGACGACGTCACGGCGTTCAACGACGCGACGAAGGGCGAGGCGCTCTCGACCGAGATGTACGACGACGGCGCGTGCATCATCTACCACGCGGCCGGCGCGTCGGGCGCGGGGCTGTTCAACGCGGCGGTGAAGGCCGACAAGCTCGCGATCGGCGTCGACTCGGACCAGTACCTCACGGCGAGCGCCGACCAGAAGCCGCTGATCCTGACGTCGATGATCGAAGCGGGTCGACACGGCCGTGTACAACGCGATCCAGCAGACCGGGCGACGGCTCGTTCAGGCGGTGGGCCCGCAGGTCTTCGACCTGGCGCATGACGGGGTTGGACTACTCCAAGTCCAACACCGCAGCTGATGACGCAGGACATCATCGACCAGCTCGAGAAGTACCAGGCAGGACATCATCAGCGGCGACGATCGAGGTTCCGGAGAAGCCGTAACCGGCATCGGCGACGACCGACGACGATGAGCGACGGCGACGGGGCGGGGCGCGGGAGCGCCCCGCCCTTCGTCGTGCTCGAGGGCATCACGAAGCGCTTCCCGGGGTCGTCGCGAACGACGACGTCTCCCTGGAGCTCCGCCCCGGCGAGGTGCATGCGCTGATCGGAGAGAACGGGGCCGGGCAAGTCCACCCTGATGCGGATCCTCTACGGCATGTATCCGTCGGATTCGGGGCGGATCGTGATCCGAGGGCGAGGAGGTCGGATCCACTCCCGCGCGATGCGATCGCGCGGGGATCGGGATGGTCCACCAGCACTTCGTGCTGGTGGACCCGTTCACCGTCGCCGAGAACGTGATCCTCGGCGACGAGGGCGGCGCGATCCTCCAGCCCGAGGAGTCCGAGCAGCAGGTGAGGAGCTCGCCGACGCGTACGGGTTCCAGATCGATCCGCACGCGACGGTCGAGGACCTCTCCGTCGGCGAGGAGCAGCGCGTCGAGATCCTGAAGGCGCTCTACCGCGGCGTCGAGATCCTGATCCTGGACGAGCCGACCGCGGTGCTCACCCCGTCGGAGACGAGGCGACCTGTTCGAGAACCTCCGCCGCCTGCGGGCCGACGGGAAGTCGATCGTCTTCATCAGCCACAAGCTCGACGAGGTGCTCGAGATCGCGGATCGGATCACGGTGCTCCGCCGCGGGAGCCGTCGTCGGGGAGACCACGCCGGCGGAGACGTCGAAGGCGAAGCTCGCCGAGATGATGGTCGGACGTCCCGTGCTTGTTCCGCCTCGAGAAGCCGGAGGTCGAGATCGGCGAGCCCGTCCTGCGGCTCGAGGGCCTCACCGGCGGTCGCCTGCGGGACCTGCTCGCTCGACGTGCGGGCGGGGAGATCGTCGGCGTGGCCGGCGTCGAGGGCAACGGGCAGCGCGACCTCGCCGGACGTCGTCATGGGTCTGCGGCCCCTGGACGCCGGTCGGATCCTCCTCGACGGCGAGACCTCGCATCCCGGAGCACGGCGGAGATCCGGAACGCGGGCGTGGGATTCGTCCCCGAGGATCGTCACGAGCAGGGGCTCGTCCTGGGCATGACGCTCTGGGAGAACCTGGTGCTCGGACGGCAGGACGACCCGCCGTTCGTCAGGTTCGGCGTCCTGTCGCTCCGAACGATCAAGGAGCTCGCCGCGGAAGCTGGTCGCGGCTGTTCGACGTGCGCGCGAGGAGCATCGACGTCACCGCGGGCACGCTGTCCGGAGGCAACCAGCAGAAGCTGATCCTGGCACGGGAGCTCGAGACCGACCCGAAGCTCTTGCTCGCCGCACAGCCGACACGCGGGCTCGACGTCGGCGCGATCGAGTTCGTCTGGAGCCAGATCCTGGAGCAGAAGGCCGCCGGCCGAGGGTGCTGCTGATCTCCGCCGAGCTCGACGAGATCTACGCGCTGTCCGACCGGATCGTGACCCTCTACGAGGGGACGATCACGGGCGAGTATCCGCCCGAGCGCGCCCGCCGAGGACGTCGGTCGCGGCATGCTCGGCGACGTCGCCGCCGGGGAGGCGCGCTGATGGCGATCACGGCGACCGCCCGCCCGCCGCCGGGACAGCGGCGTGAAGACGAGACCGGAATGGCTCGAGCGGGCCATCGGGCAGGGAGCTCGCGCTCCTGCTCGCCTCGTCATCGCGCTGCGGTCTCGGTTCGATCATCATCCTGCTCTACGGCGAGAGCCCGCTCGACGTCTACGGGTCGATCCTGCGCGCGTCGACGACGGACAAGGACGGTCCCGCGTGGGTGCTCTCGGCCGCCACCCCGCTGATCTTCTCGGCGCTGGCGGTCTCGGTCTGCTTCAAGGGCGGGCTCTTCAACATCGGGGTCGAGGGCCAGTACCTCGTCGCCATGGTCACCGCCGCTTGGGCCGCCCTGCATCTCGGCGGCATCCTCCCGGGGCCGTTGCTGATGTGGGGCGTGCTCCTGTTCGGCATCCTGGGCGGGATGGCGTACGCGGCGATCCCCGGCGCGCTGAAGGTGAAGACCGGGGCGCACGAGGTCGTCACCACCATCATGATGAACGGCATCGCGGTGAGCCTGGTGGCGTGGGCGCTCAACAACCCGCTGCGGTACACGAACGCCCCGGTCGGCCAGAACGTCGATCTCCGGACGAACATCTTCCCGGCGAACGCGAAGGTGCCCGACCTGGGCCACCTCCTCGGCTACGGTCCGGCTCCGCGTCTGTCGTGGCTGTTCCCGCTGGCGGTGCTCGCCGCGGCGATCGTGTGGTTCATCGTGAAGCGGATGCGTCTGGGGTACGAGGCGCGAGCCGTCGGAGCGTCGGCCGGGTCGGCCCAGGCCGGCGGCATCGGCATCGGGTCCGTGCAGATGAAGCTGTTCCTGATCTCGGGCGCGCTCGCCGGTCTGGTCGGGATGCAGCAGATGCTCGTGAACAACGCCTCGACGTCCACCGGTGGGTACCTCCCGCAGAACTACGAGGCGACGCTCGGGTTCACGGGTATCGCCGTCGCGTTCCTTGGGCCAGAACAATCCGATCGGCATCGTGTTCGCGGCGATCTTCTGGGCCTCGTTGTCGCGGGGAGTCGATCCTTGCCGATCGAGACGGACATGCCGCGGGAGTTCGTGATCATCCTGCAGGGGATCTTGATCATGTCGGTCGTGATCACCTACACGCTCGCGAAGCGCCGGCTGGAGCGCCGACAGACCGGGCGCGTCCTCGCCGAGGAGGAGATCGTCGCTGCTCAGGGAGGCCCGGTCGAGGTGCGGAGGCCGCTCTCGTGAGCAAGCTCGGGTTCGCGATCAGCATCGCCTTCACGTACTTCACGATCATCTACCTCACCGGTCTCGGGGTCTGCTTCAGCGAGCGCTCCGGCATCGTCAACATCGGCCTCGAGGGCTTGATGATCATCGGGACGGTCACGCGGATCGTTCGGCGCGTACTACTTCGGCGCGAAGCTCGGGTGGGGCGTGCCGGCGGGGCCGATCATGGGGCTGCTCCTCGGGCTCGCGTGCGGAGCGGCGTTCGCGTCGATCCACGCGCTCGCGACGGTCACGTTCAAGATCGACCACATCGTCTCCGGCGTGGTGATCAACCTCGTGGCCGTCGGCCTCGCACGCTTCCTCTCCACGGTCTTCTTCGGGCAGGCGACGCAGTCGGACCCCGGGCAGCCCCATCTCCACGTGATCTCGATCCCGCTGCTGTCGTCGATCCCGGCGTTCGGGAGGGCGTTCCAGGGGCTGTCGCCGTTCGTCCTGTTCCCGTTCCTCGATCGTCTTCCCGGTGTGGTGGGTGCTGAACCGAACCCGCTGGGGACTGCGGCTCCGCTCGGCGGGGAGAACCCGGAGGCGACCCGGTCGCTCGGGGTCGCCGTGGCTCCGCTCCGTTGGGAAGGCGTGCCGATCTCCGGCGCGTTCGCCGGTCTCGCCGGCGCGTTCCTGTCGGTCGAGATCGTGAACAACTGGCGCGAGGGCCAGACGCTCGGCCTGGGCTTCATCGCGCTCGCCGCGCTGATCCTGTCGAACTGGAACCCGATCCGGCTCATGGGCGCCGCGTTCTTGTTCGGCTTCGCCCAGGCGATCCCGCTGGCGCTCCGCGATTGGCCGATCATCCGCTCGATCCCCGAACAGTTCGTCAACATGACGCCCTACGTCGTCACGATCGTGGTGCTCGCCGGGTTCATCGGGAGGGTGCGACCGCCGGCCGCGGCCGGGCAAGGCGTACGAGGGAACGACGACCTAGACCGTGCCGTGGAGCCGGTCGCCGAAGTCGCCGAGGCCCGGCAGGATGAAGCCCTGCTCGTTGAGCTGGCGATCGAGGGCGGCCGTGAAGACCGGGACGTCGGGATGGTCGGCCGCGAGCCGCTCGACGCCCTCGGGGGCGGCGACCACGCAGACGAACGAGATCGATCTGGGGGTGGCGTTCGCCTTGATGTGGGTGAGCGCCGCCGCGCCGCTTCCGCCGGTCGCGAGCATCGGATCGAGCACGAGCGCCCGGCGTCCGTCCATCGGAGGGAGCTTCGCGTAGTAGTCGCGAGGCTGGAGCGTGATCTCATCGCGCTCCATGCCGAGGTAGCCCACGACGGTGTCCGGGTACAGGTCGGTGGCGGCGTCGAGGAGCCCGAGGCCCGCCCGGAGGACGGGGATCGCGACGAGCCGCTCGGCGACGACCTCTCCGGTCGTCGTCTCCAGGGGTGGGGACGTCGACCGGCTCGGTCGCCAGGTCGCGGGTCGCCTCCAGGACGAGCAGCCAGCCCAGTCGCCGCGTGAGCGTCCGGAACAGGTCCGGAGGGGTCCGCTCGTCTCGGAGCCGGGCCAGGAGGTCGGCAGCGAGCGGATGATCCACGACCGTGAGGGTCACCGGCGCATGCTAGCGAGGGCGGGCGCGGGTGGCTTGCCACCCGCGCCCGCCGTCTGCCACCATCTGCCCGAGATGCAGCGGTGCGTCGGCTTCTGGTTCTTCTACGGCGGGCACGACCCGGCGTAGTCGCCAGCGGCCACCGAGCAGCGAGCGACCCCGGGCCGGACGCCCGGGGTTTCGACTTCCCGGGCCGTTCGACCGGGCCGGACGAGAGAGGTTCGACCGCATGGTCGTGGTGATGACACCGGAGGCGACGGACGCCGACATCGAGGCCGTCGCGGAACGCGTACGCGCGAACGGCGGCGAGGCCTTCGTCTCCCGCGGCACCGTGCACACGATCATCGGCCTCGTCGGCGACACCGAGCGATTCAAGGCGATCGATTGGCGTCAGATGCAGGGCGTCGATCACGTGATCCAGATCGGGAAGCCGTACAAGATGGTCTCCCGCGACCTGCATCCCGAGACCACCGTCGTCAAGGTCGGCACGGTCCCGGTCGGCCGGGACAGCTTCACGCTGATCGCCGGCCCCTGCGCGGTCGAGAACCCCGAGCAGACGATGCGCGCGATCCGAGCGGCGAAAGACGCCGGCGCCACGATCGTCCGCGGCGACGTCTACAAGCCGCGGACCTCGCCGTACTCGTTCCAGGGACTCGGGGAGCGGGGGATCGAGATCCTGCAGGAGGCGCGTCGCGAGTTCGGCCTGCCGGTCGTCGATCGAGGTCGTGGACGTGTCGCAGGTCGCGCACGTCGCGGACGTCGCCGATTGCATCCGGGTCGGGACCCGCAACGCCCAGAACTTCGAGCTGTTGAAAGAGGTCGGGCTCGCGAACAAGCCCGTGATGTTGAAGCGAGGTCTCGCGATGACCGTCGAGGAGTGGCTGCAGGCGGCCGAGTACGTCGCGCAGCGCGGCAACTCCGAGATCATCCTGTGCGAGCGCGGGATCCGGACGTTCGAGCCGTCGACCCGCAACACCCTCGACCTGGGCGGCATGGCCGTCGCGCAGCACGAGTCGCACCTGCCGGTGATCGTCGATCCGTCGCACGCCGTGGGAAGCGTCACCTGGTCGCGGCCATGGCGCGTGCCTCGCTCGCCGCCGGGGCGGACGGGGTCATGGTCGACGTGCATGCGAACCCCGAGCAGGCGATGGTGGACGGGGCCCAGGCGCTCCTGCCGGAAGAGGTCATCCAGCTCGGAGGGCAGCTCGCGGCGATCGCCGAGGCGCTCGGCCGGCCGATGAACCGCTAGGGCGGCTCAGTCGTCGAGCCACCAGGTGGGCCGGCGTGGAGGAGCGAGGGATCGGTCGGCTTTCCGCAGGAGCGCGACCAGGCGGCCGCGCTCGGTGTCCGTCAAGGCCTTCTCCAGTACGTCGGGCATGTCGGCGAACTCGTGGAGGCGGGCGACGTGCGCGCGTGCATGGGCTGTCACGACGAGGTAGGTGGCGTGCGATCCGCGCTCGCAGGTGACGAGTCCTGATCGGGCGAGCTTCGTCGCGATGGCCAGCGCCGCCTGTCGCGTCACGCGCAGGCGCCGCGCGAGCTCCGAGATGTGCATGTCGTTCCTGGTCAAGCAGAACGACGAGTGCTCGGTATTGGGCATAGGAGATGCCGAACGCTTCGAGACACTGATCCATGGCGACCTCGAAACGGTGTTGAACGCGCCTGGCTTCGACCATGACGTCCCACCCGCTGGCGCTCGTGATGTCGTCGACGTCGCACATGGGGGCCGTTCATACCGCGAGGGTCTGACATCGGCGTACGGGACGTAAAGCGGTTACCAGGATCAGCCGGGTCCTGCCGGTGGAACCTGTCAACATCTTCACGACTGCGACGGCCTTCGCTGTCGTGAACCCATGGACACCTGCCAGCGCAGCGCACCCCCGACCGACCGCAAGGGGTTGACGACGCCCGACAGGAGCGAACGTCAGACGAACGCTGGAACGTTCGGCGTCAGCTCGAGGATGTCACAGGTCCCGCGCCAGCGGCCGATCGACTCGGCAGGAGCGCCGCCTCGGGACTTCCGCTTGTCCGCCAACGCCTTCGCCGCCTCCTCCCACTCCGCACCCTCAAGCAGGCGTGGCGCGGCGGTGAACTCCTGAGCCGACGTGTCGCGACCCTTCCGGCGGGTCACCACGACGAACTCCTTCGCCCCGCCGACGCCGGGGACCGTCTGCTCCTGCGGGCCCGGCTGCTTCTGCGACAGAACGTAGATCCGCCCGTTCTTGTAGACGAACCACGCCGGGATCGTGCCTTCGGCGCCCGCCGACGTCCGCACCGACCCAGATCACGTCCGACTTCCGGACCGCGTCCTCGATCTCCTTCGGCAGCTTCGTCGGGGCGGCCTGCACGTAGACGGGAGCTCGATCTCACCGACGACCTGGTCGTCGATGATGAACGAGGCCACGTAGGTCCCCGTCTCGTCGAAGACGGCGTCGTTCACGACGTCGAGCTCCGTCGTCAGGTCGAACATCCCCCGCATCCGGCGGTACTCGGGTCCCCACCGCCAGATCATGCGTCCGGACGGACCGTAGAGGCGCACCTCCTCCCTGCACGATCCCGACGCCCACCTTCCAAGCTCGGAAGATCACGAACGAGAGCGCGGGACCCGGTTGCCCCGTCAGGTAGATGCCGTCAGGCGAGGACTCTCCCTGGGTCTGCCAGACGCGTTCGTCGACGATCGCCGCCGCGACGAGCTCCCCACGGTGTCCATCGGGGGCAGGATACCGCTCGAGGTTGCTAGACCGTCCTCGCGAGCCACAGGCGAGGCTCCTCGATCTCCGGCAGCGACGGCAGGGCCTCGGCCGACGCCCACATGCGCGCGAGCGTCGCCTCGTCCGTCAGATCGACGACGAGGTCGCAGAACCGTCGTCCTGCCACGTACTGCTCCGCGCTTCATGTCGATCCCGAGCAGCCGCTCGAACACCGGATCCGTCGCCTCGTCCTCGCGGTGCCGATGCATCGCCTCTTCGATCATCGCGTGCGTGGCGAGGAGCCGTGCGCCGAGCGCGTGCATCACGTGGTCGGCGTAGCCCTCGGCCGCGGCCATGAACGCCTGGATCCTGCCGAGCTTCAACCGTTGCTCGTCGTCGAGCACGGCGCCGAACAGCGCGTCGCCACCCTCGCCGCCGAGCGCCCGTTCCACCGCCTCCGTGTCGGTCGGGTCGAGGGACGAGAACCGCTCCTGGATCGCGCGCACGTCCACCGTGAGCGTCGAGAGGAAATCGTCCACGCAGCGCGACGAAATGCGTGGACGTCCACGGCCGCGCGAACTCGAGCCGATGGGTGACCTCGTGGATGGCGACCGAGGTGCGGAACTCGGTCGGGTCGAGCGACCAGTCGTGCTCGAAGCGCGCGATGTTGGAGCATCACGAACAACAGCGCCCCCGCGCCCGCTTGACGAGGGACCGCGACGTCGTACTGGCCGAGCACGCGCGTGGCCAGGAACCCGAGGACCTGTCCGACCTGCGTTCCCTGCAGCAGCGGCCCGAGCTGCGTGAACATGCCGGCCATCGGCCCCACGTCGTCGGGCATCTGTTCGCGCATCGCCGTCTCGAGCGCTTCGCCCATCCGCTGGGCCGCCGGCTCGAGCAAGGAGCGGAGGCTCGTCGCGCTGGCGCCGACCCACTCGGCGCGGCGGACCGGCTGGACGTGGACGATGTCGCCCGGGAGCTCCAACCCGGTGAACCCGGCGACCTGCAGTTCCGCCACGCGGACGGCCTCGTCGAGCATCCGACGATCCTCGTCGGTCGGCTCGGGATCGGGACCCTCCTCGAGCGCGGTGGCGACGCCGACCTGTCGCGCGAGCTCCCAGTTGATCGGCCCCGACGAGGAGGCCATCACCCGCTGCAGCTCACGGAACAAGGGCGCGTCTCGAAGGGCGTCCGGATCCATCCCGAAGGGGAAGCCGAGTGCGTCGCTCACGTCGGCCAGACTACGACCTCCCTCGCGCTACGATGGGCGTCGTGTCCGACGACCAGACGCTCGTGCGTGTCGCCGCCGAGCCGCTGTCGGTCGACGAAGCGCTCGCGTTCATCGCGGATCCTTCGGCGGGAGGATCGTGCATCTTCGTCGGCACGGTCCGCGATGCCGACGCCAACGGCGACGTCGTGACCGGCCTCACGTACGAATCGTGGAACGAGATCGCGGTCGACCGGCTCCACGAGATCGCCGACGATCTCCGCGCCCGCTGGCCCGTCCGGAAGGTGGCCCTGCTCCACCGCATCGGTGACCTCGGCGTCGGCGAGGCGAGCGTGGTCGTCGCCGTCTCCTCCGCGCATCGCGCGGAGGCATTCGACGCGTGCCGGGAAGGGATCGAACAGCTGAAGCACGACGTTCCGATCTGGAAGAAGGAGCTGCTCGCGACCGGCGAAGGCCACTGGGTGATGGGGTCCTGATGGGGCGGGACCTCGCGATCGACCTCGGAACGGCGAACACGATCGTGTACCGACAGGGCGAGGGGATCGTCTTCGACGAGCCGACGGTGGTGGCGCTGCACGGCGAACACCGGCGCCGTCGTCGCGATCGGTGAGGCTGCCTGGGATCTGATCGGCGGCGATTCCGGCAACGTCGTCGCCGTGCGACCGCTGCGCGAGGGCACGGTCACCGAGTTCGAGATGACCCAGCGCTACCTCGGCTCCGTGCTCCGCCGCGTGGCGCCGGGACGGTTCCCGAAGCCGCGCGTCTTGATCTGCATCCCGTCGGAGAGCTCGGAGGTCGAGAAGCGCGCCGTCGAGGAGGCCGTGACGTCCAGCGGAGGGAAGCAGGTGACCCTCGTCGAGGAGGCGCTCGCGGCGGCGATCGGCGCCGGTCTGCCGATCCACGAACCGATCGGGCATCTGATCGTCGATATCGGCGGGGCGCGCTCGGAGATGGCCGTCGTCTCGATGGGAGGCGTGGTGCATCGGGCCACGGCGTGCGCTGCGGCGGGTTCGACCTGGACGCGGCGATCCAGGAGCATCTCCGTTCCACGTGTGGGGTCGCGATCGGGGAGAAGGCCGCCGAGGAGATCAAGATCGCGATCGGCTCCGCGTTCCCGTCCGCGAGCGGCGCGCGCCGCGCTCGTGATCGGCCGGGAGCTCGCCACGGGAACACGGTCGAGGTCAAGATCACCGAGGACGAGGTCCGCCAGGCGATGGCGGCGCCGATCCGGCAGATCGTGGACGGCGCGCGCCGGACGCTCGGCGAGGCGCCCCCGAGCTCACGCACGACGTCCTCGAGACCGGCATGTTCCTCACGGGCGGCGGGAGCCTCCTGAAGGGTCTGGACCAGCTCCTCGCGCAGGAGTGCGAGGTCCCGGTGCACGTCGCCGAGAAGCCGCTCGAGACCGTCGCGATCGGCGCGGGTCACATGCTGGAGCACCTGGAGGAGTACCGTTCGGCGTTCCAGCTGGTTCGGCCGGCCGGGCGGCGCTGAGCCCGAGCCGAGCGCGGAGGGAGCGGCGATGACCTTCTCGATCGTGGCGTTCGATCCGGCGAACGGCGATCTGGGCGTCGCGGTGGCTTCGAAGTTCCCGTGCGTCGGCGCGGTCGTCCCGTGGGCGCAGGCGCGGCGTCGGCGCCGTCGCGACGCAGGCGTGGGCGAACACGGACTTCGGCCCGGACGGCCTGCGGCTCATGGCGGGCGGGATGCCGGCGGGGCCGGCGCTCGACGCCGTGCTGGAAGGCGACGACGGCCGCGACGAGCGCCAGGTGGGCTTCGTGGACGCCGCCGGCGGGGCGGCGACCTTCACGGGCTCAGGATGCGCCGAGTGGGCGGGCGGTGTCTCGGGCGACGGCATTTCGCGGCGCAGGGCAACATCCTCGCCGGCGCGGACGTCGTGGACGCCATGGCGCGCGCGTTCGGCTCGGCCGACGGTGAGCTCTGCGATCGACTCCTCACCGCGCTGATGGCGGGGGACGCCGCGGGCGGCGACCGTCGCGGGAGGCAATCCGCGGCGTTGCTGGTCGTTCGGGACCGTGGCGGCTACGAGGGGCGGAACGACCGCTACATCGACCTTCGGGTGGATGATCACCCGGACGCGCCGGCGGAGCTCGGGCGCCTGTTCGGGGTGTGGGACGACACGATGCTGGTTCGCACGGACCCGCCGCTCGAAGCGACGGCGGAGCTCGTGAGCGAGGTCCAGCGCCGCCTCGCGAGTGTCGGACGCTACGACGGGCCGGCGCACGGTGCGTTCGACGAGCCGACCAGGGTCGCGCTCGCGGAGTGGGCCTGCGTCGGTACAACCTCGAGGGACGTCTGCGCGACGACGATCGCATCTCCGCGGCACCTGGTGACCGGAGCTCCGGGACATCACCCCGGAGGTGTCGTGACGGGCCGTCGCTCAGCCGACGGCCCGGTGGATGAGCTTCACGAGGAGACTGGCGCCGGCGTACGTGGTGAAGGCGAGCGCCGCCGCGCCGGCGATCACCGCGATCACGAGCCCGCAGCGCGCCGGTGAGACGGTGACTCCCAATCCGAGCCGCGTGTCGGTGACGCGTGAGGTACGTCTGCCCGGAGCCGGGGACGGGAACGCCGACCGGCTGGTTCGCGCGAGAGGTCCGGCGGCCGCGTGCGCGGCACCCTGTCGGAGCGTCATGAGGTACGCGGCCGCGCCCACGGCCGCCGCAACCAGCACCACCAAGAGATAGGCCATCGATCCGCGAGCCTACCCCCGAGCGGCCGCGAACGAGGAACCACGGCAACCTTCGGAACGAAGCAGTCCGTAGGATGGCTCCCCGCATGCGTCACCCTTCCGCGTCGCCGCGTTCGTCGTGGTCGCAACCGTGCTCGTGGCTGCCGCGTGGATCCGACTGCCGTATTACGCGATCGGTCCCGGGCCCGCCCGGTCGGTGACGCCGCAGATCCAGCTACGACGGTCGCCCGCGCTACGACCCCACGGGCGCGCTCGAGATGACCACGGTGCAGCTACCACCAGGTGAGCCCGTTGCAGAGCGATCGTCGTCTGGCTCGAGCCCGACTGGGCGTTGGTGCCTCAAGCCGACCTGTATCCGACGGGCAACGTCGCGCTGGAGAACCAGCGGTCGATCTCCCAGATGGACCAGAGCAAGATCGACGCGACCGGGGTCGTTCTCCGGCGGCTCGACGAACTACCCGAAGGATCACGGCACGGGAGCCTTGGTCGAGTCCACCGTCCCCGACTGCTCCGCGGACGGACGGCTGTTCCCGGGGACGTCATCGACGCGATCGACGGCAAGCCCGGTCGCGATACTGCGCGACGTGCGTCGCATCCTCCACCGTCGCGAAGTGAAGGGCAGCCCTGTCCGTTCCGAGCTCGATGCGGACGGCGAAGGACGGAACGGGCGACGTTCGTCCGGAAGCCGTGCGGCCCCGACGAGAGCTGCTCGTCGGGATTCCGCTCCATCGACCCGTTCCCGTTCCCGGTCGCGATCGACGAGCGGCGACATCGGAGGGCCGTCCGCCGGACTGATGTGGGCGCTCGGGCTCTACGAGCTGATGACGCCGGGCGATGCTGACCGGGGGACGCACGATCGCGGGCACGGGACGATCGACCTGCGTGGCCAGGTCGGGCCGATCGGCGGGATCCGCGACAAGGTGGTCGCGCGCGCAGCGCGCGGGGCGAGCATCTTCCTGGCCCCGGCCGACGACATGGCCGAGCTCGCAGGGGTGGACACGGGAGCGATGCGGGTCATCTCGGTCGCGACCTTCGCGGACGCCAGCTGCCAGGCGCTCCGGCCTGGCGGAACGACGACGTGAAGTAGGCTGCAGCGCCGTGTCGACGATCCGTCTGCCTGAGCCGGTCACGCCGATGGCCGCTGATCCTCATCGGAGCCGTCATCGTCGTGATCGTCCTGTTCACGGCGCTCTCGGGCTTCGTGATCGATCTGCTCTGGTACCGGGAGATCGACCAGAGCGGCGTGTTCTGGACCGTCCTTCGGACCAAGACCGTCCTCGCCGTGGTCTTCGGGCTGCTGTTCTTCGCGATCTTGTACGTGAACCTGGTCATCGCGAGGAGGATCCGGCCGACGACCCGGATCCTGACGCCGGACCAGGAGGTCCTCGAGCGGATCCGTGATGTCACCGATCCGCTCGTGCGGTGGGCGATCCCGGTCGGCTCGGCCGTGCTCGCGTTCTCTCGTTGCGCTCGGCGTGACGGGCGAATGGAGCAACTTCTTGCTGTGGAAGAACTCGTCGGGCGTGACGTTCGGGACCGCGGAGCCGCTGTTCCATCGCGACCCGGCGTTCTACGTGTTCTCGCTCCCGTGGCTCCGCTTCCTCCAGGGATGGCTGTTCTCGACCCTCGTCGGCGTGACGATCCTCGTCGGGATCGCCCACGTCCTGTGGGGCGGGATCCGTCCGCAGGCGCCGATGTTCGCCGACAAGGTGACGCCGGCGGCTCGCGCGCACCTCTCGGTGTTGCTCGGGCTCATCATGCTGGTCAAGGCGTGGGGCTACTGGCTCGGTCGGTTCGACCTGCTCGACCTCACCGCGGGGCGTCGTCGAGGCGCGTCCTACACCGACGTGAAGGCGCAGCTCCCGGCGCTCAACTTCCTGGCGATCGTCGCCGCTGATCTGCGCGATCCTGTTCTTCGCCAACATCCGGCTCAGGCAATGGAGCCTGCCCGATCGATCGCGGTCGGCGCTGCTGGCGCTGGTGTCGGTGCTGTTGGGGCGATCTATCCCGCCTTCGTGCAGCAGTTCCGGGTGAAGCCGAACGAACAGCAGTACGAGGCGCCAGTACATCGAGGACAACATCCAGGCGACGAGCGCCGCCTTCGGCCTCAGCTCGATCCAGGCGCAAGAGCGGTGACGTCGTCCACGGGACCGCTCGACGGCGAAACAGATCGCGGACAACGCCGGCACGGTCTCGAACATCCGCGTGTGGCGTCCGCCGGTGCTGCAAGGAGAACCTGCAGTCCGTGCAGCGCTTCCGTCAGTACTACGACTTCAACGACGTCGACGTGGACCGCTACACCGTCAGACAACGAGGAGCGGGTGCTCATGGTCTCCGCACGAGAGATCGCCCAGCAAGGTCTCGACCCGTCGCGCCCAGACCTGGCAGAACGTCCATCTGGCGTACACGCACGGGTACGGCGCGGTCGCGGCGCAGGTCAACACGGCCACGGTCGAAGGGCAACCGGACTACGTCCTGCAGGACCTCCGCCGGTCACGACGGACCCGGCGCTCGACATGTCCCAACAGCCACGGATCTACTTCGGAGAGAGCGATCGAGGAACCGTTCGTGATCACCAACACGAACGTCAGCGAGCTGGACTTCCAGCCGGACACGTCGGCGAGCGCGACCTACTCGGGAACGGGCGGCATCCCGCTATCCAACGTCCTGCGGAGAGCGATGTTCGCGTGGAAGTTCCGCGACTACAACCTGCTGGTCTCCGGCAGCATCAGCCGCAGCAGCAGGATCATGATCTACCGCGACATCCAGACGCGGGTGCCGCAAGGCCGTTCCGTTCCTCAAGTTCGACAACGACCCGTACCTCGCGATCGTCGGCGGGAGGCCCGTCTGGATCTGGGACGCCTACACGTACACGAACGAGTACCCGTACTCGCAGCAGGTCGATCTCAGCCAGGCCGCTCCGGGCAGGACTCCTCGACCACGACCTCTGCAGGGCAACGTGAACTACCTCCGGAACTCGGTCAAGGCGGTCGTCGACGCGTACAACGGCAACATCACCGTACTACGCGAACCTGCAAGACCCGATCGTGCAGGTCTGGTCGCGAGCGTTCCCGGGACTGTTCACCGACATCACCAGCCGCGCCGCAAGAGCTGTTGCAGCATTTCCGGTATCCGGAGAACCTGTTCCAGGTCCAGGCGTCCCAATACGCCGCGTACCACGTGACCGAACGCGACGGACTTCTACCAGAAGCGCGACTTCTGGGCGATCCCGACGACCCGACGCTGACCGCTTCCGGCGTCGGCCTCCACGGCGCCGCTCCGCCCTACTACCAGCTGATCCGATTGCCCGACGGCAAGACGGAGGAGTTCGAGTTGGTGATCCCCTTCGTCCCCGCCGACCGCCAGAACATGGTGGCCTGGATGGCGGCGTCCTCCGATCCAACCGGACTACGGGCAACTCGACCGTCGTTCCGGTTCCCGAGGGGCGCAACGATCGAAGGACCGACGCAGGTCTTCGCGCAGGATCAACCAGGACGCGCGGTTCTCGAGCGAGCGGACGCTCCTCAGCCAAGCGGGGTCGAACGTCCTGTTCGGCGATTTCCTCGTGATCCCGGTCGACAACTCGTTCCTCTACGTCCAGCCCGTCTACGTGCAGGCGCAGCAAACGCCGATCCCGCAGCTGCACGACGTGATCATCGTGAACGGGAGCGGGGGCGCGGTGCACGATCGCCGACAACCTGCAGGACGCGCTCAAGGGCGCGGTGACCGGGCAGGTGCCTTCGGGTGGAGGGAACCAAGGCGGCGGCGGGACCGGTGCCGCAGCGGATCGATGCGCTCCTCGACCAAGCGCAGCAGCACTTCGCCGCCGCCCAGCAGCGCTGCAGGCACGGCGACCTCGCGACGTATCAGACCGAGATCAAGGCCGCGCAGGATGCGGTGGACGCGGCCGCGAAGCTCGCCGGAACCACGCCGACACCCAGCGGAACGCCGACGCCGCCCAGCCCCGACGCCGAGCGCCACGCGCGTCGGCGTCCCCTGTAGCTACTCGGGCAGGCGATACGAGAGGTCGGCGGCGACGTCCGCGACGTCCATCTGGGCCTTCTGCAGCTGGCCCGGCGTAGTCCCAGTTCATCGCCTGCCAGCGCGTGAACTGGTCGAGCACCCAGACGCCCGACTGCCGCGACCCGTTGCCGCTCCGGCCGTTGCCGCCGAAGGGCAGGTGCGCCTCGGCGCCCGAGCGTCGAGTTGTTCACGCTGACCATGCCGGCGCGAGACGCGCTCGCGGAAGCGGAACGCGTGCAGCGGGTCGGTCGTGTAGATCGAGGACGACAAGCCGTACCCGTGCCCGTTGGCGAGCGCGATCGCCTCGTCGAACGTCGTCGAAGCGCGCGACCCCGACGATCGGGCCGAACGTCTCGGTGCGGTAGAGGTCGTCGTCCGCGCGTGACGCCGTCGACGATCGTCGGGTGGTAGAAGAGGCCCGCCTCGGGATCGTCGCCGACGAAGCCGTCGCGCGGGTTGCCGCGCGTGATCCGCCCCGTGCCGCGCTCGAGCCGTGGACACTGGTGGTGATCGCGGATCAGCTCGAGCCAGTCCTCGAACCGGTCCGCGAAGCGCTCGTCGATCATCGGGCCGTAGAGCACGTCCGCGCGTCGGGTCGCCGATCGGCGCCTCGGCGACCGCCGTCGTGAACCGGTCGACGAAGTCGTCGTGCACGTCGCGATGCACGATCGCCGTGCCGAGCGACGTGCAGCGCTGGCCCGCGGTGCCGAACCCGCTGAACAGCGCGCCCTCGACCGCGAGGTCGAGGTCGGCGTCGGGCATCACGACGAGCGGGTTCTTGCCGCCGAGCTCGAGGCACGGCGGTCTGGAGGTGCCGGCCGCAGAGCTCGCCGATCTCGCGCGCCGACGGCGGTCGAGCCGGTGAAGCCGACCTTGTCGACGACGCCCTCGTCCAGCGCGCGCTCGAGGCCCGGCGAACGTCTCGGGCCGTCGGCCAGCACCAGGTCTGGAACGTCCCTCCGGCAGGCCGCGCGTGCAGGAATCAGCTGCGCGAACGCCTCGGCCGATCGCGGGCGCGTACTCCGCGCGGCTTCCAGACGACGGCGTTCCCGCACAGGAGCGCCGGCACCAGGTACCAGGACGGCACCGCGACCGGGAAGTTGCCGGCGGTGATGATGGCCGCCACGCCGACCGGCGTCGCGGAACGTGAACAGCTGCTTGTCGGGCATCTCCGACGGGCACCGTCATGCCCGTAGAGCCGCCGCCCTTCGCCGAGGAAGAACGTAGCAGGTGTCGATGACCTCCTGCACCTCGCCGCGCGACTCCTCGATACGGCTTGCCGATCTCGCGGGTGATCAGCCGCGCGAGCGCCTCCTGCGTTGTCCTCGACGAGCGTCCGAGCTGCTGGATCGCGCGGCCGCGGACGGGTGCGGGGACGGAGGACCACGCCGGCTGCGCCGCCTTCGCGGCCCGGCACGCCTGAGGAAGTCTCGGCGTCGCCGAGGTGTGCCTCGCTCACGATCTCGTCGAGCCGAGCGGGTTCGCGATCGTGCGGACGCCACCGGGCGCGATCGGCGTCGAGCTGGCCGTTGACGAGCGGATCGGACGATGTGCATGAGCTCGATGGTACGTCGGTCGAGGGCACGACTCCGTGCGCTCCGCGAGGTGCTGGCCGGTTGGGCAGCGGCTTTGCTAGCCTTCTCCTGTGGGTGGAGCAGTCCGGTAGCTCGCTGGGCTCATAACCCAGAGGTCGTAGGTTCAAATCCTACCCTCGCGACGGATAGCGGATGGCGCCGGGAGACCGGCGCCATCTCGTGCGTCAGGGGAGCGCCCGCTCGAACCAAGCCGACGTCCCGGTAGCGGCCGAACTTGCGCCCCTGCTCGGTGAACATGCCCGACCTGGCGCGAACCGCGAACCGCGGTGGAGCGCGACCGAGGCCGGAGTTCGGGAGCGCGATCCCAGCGAGCGCGCGGTGCAGGTCCTCTTCGCGCAATGCCGTCGAACAGCGCCCCGTACAGCGATGCGCCGACCCTGGTGGCCCGGTGCGCGCCGGATCCACGTAGACGCTCGTTTCCACCGTGGTCGCGTATCCGCCTCGCACGGTGCGGACCGCTGCTCGCATAGCCGAGCACCTGCCTGCATCCTGGCGCGACGAGCACCCGGTGGCGGCCGCCCGAACGCTCGCGCAGCTGCCAGTCCCAGCCGCCGGTCGAGGCTCGCCGGCTCGATGTCGAACGTACGTGCGACGTTCGCACGTAGTGGTTGTAGATGTCGTTCAGCGCCCGGCGCGTCGCGAGGCTCGGCCGCAGCGCACTGACGATCGTTCCATGGTCCACGAGGGCATCTTCGTCCCGGTGCTGCCACGTCGTGGTTACGCCCGCGTGAAGACTGCTGCGTACCTCCAGGGGCGCCGACCCCCTCCCCGGGGTAGCATCCGGCTGAGCAGGAGGCGAGGGGCGCCGTGGCGAACAAGGACGTGGTGGAGCGGCTGTCTCGCGATGCCGATCTTCTCGGGCTGCTCGAAGAAGGAGCTCCAGACGGTCGCGCAAGGCGATCGAGCCGGATCCAGCACGCCGCGGGGTCGGTCGTCGCCACCGAGGGCGAGCCGGGCGTCGGTCTCTTCATCATCGATCGCGGGCGAAGCCAGAGGTCACGATCGGCGGCAAGACCATCAACACGCTCGGCCCGGGTGACTTCTTCGGGGAGATGGCGCTGCTCGACGGCGGCCCCGACCGCCACGGTCACCGCCAAGACCGATCTCTCCCTGTTCGTCCTCACCGGGTGGGTCTACCGGGGTCTGCTCACCGAACACCCTTCGATCGCGATCCGCACGCTGGAGGCGCGTGGTCGCGCGAGCTGCGGAGAGCCACGGAAGAGCGCGACCAGCTAGCCGGCCGGATGCCGTCGCTCGTTCGGCCGGACGGCTGCCGGATCCACTACGAGCTCTTCGGCGATCCGGTTCCCCGGTGCTCACCCTGCTGGAGGGCATCGGTGCCGACATCGCCGGGTGGCGGCGGAACATCCCGGCGCTCGCCGAGCGAGCTCCGGTCGTCGCGATCGATCGCTCGAGGCAACGGTGCGAGCGACGATCCGCCGGACCGTGCACGATGACGACCTTCGTCGAGGATGCGCTGCCGTCCTCGACGAGCTCGGCGTCGAGCGGGCGCACGTCTACGGTCAGTCGTTCGGCGGCATGGTGGCGCAGGAGATGGCGCTCACGCACCCCGACCGCGTCCGGACGCTGGTCGCTCGCGTGGACGCATCCCGGTCCGGCGCATGCGATCGCGGTCGCCGATCGAACCGTCCCGAAGGGCGAGCCGTGGCGCGCTCTACGCGCCCGGCTTCCCGAGGCGCGTCCCGATGCGGTGGCCGAGGATCGTCGCGCGTGCGGCCGCCCAGCCCGACCATCCACGCGGGCAGCGGCGATCAATGGGAGGCGATGCAGACGTGGGATGCGCTTCGACCGGCTCTGCGGATCGCCGTGCCGACGCTGGTGCTGCACGGGACCGAGGATGCGGTCGTCGCGCCCGGCAACGCCGAGCTGCTCGCGCGACGGATCCGGGCGCGGAGCTCCGGCTCCTCGAGGGCGCCGGACACGTCTTCTGGTCGGAGCAGCCCGAGCTCGCCGATCGCCTGATCCTCGACTTCATCGAGAGGCACCGCGATGCCTGAGGCGCCCGAGGAGCTCGTGCGGCTGGGAGCAGCGCGCGCAGGCGCGCGCCGCGAAGGACTTTCGGGGAGGCCGACGCGATCCGTGACCGGATCGCGTCGGCCGGCTGGACGGTGGTGGACGAGCCCGACGGCACGTTCCGCCTGGAGCCGGTCGCGGCGGAGCAGGAGCGACCGCTCGCCCCCGCGGACGTCACGAGCGTCCTGGACGAGCCGGCGACGATGGACGTCAGCGTCCACTGGGTCTGCGAAGGCTGGCCTGAGGACGTCGGATCGGGCGATCGCGGCGTTCCGCGCGCACGCCGGCGGGCGGCGATGCCCAGTACGTCGTCGCCGACGTGACGGGCGCGCCCGTCGACCGGTGGGGCGACGACGTCGAGGTGCTCGGGCTCTGGAGCCCGGGACTGGCTGGGCGTCCGCGCGCAACGCCGGTCTCCGGCGTTCGCGCGGCCGCATCGTGCTGGCGATGGACGGTTCGGTCGAGCCGACCGGCGACGTGTTCGGCCCCCTCGAAGGAGCGCTCGCCGATCCGAAGCTCGGCGTCTGCGGCCCGTTCGGCATCGTGACCACGGACCTGCGCCAGTTCGACGAGGCGCCCGGCGCCGGTCCGTGCGATGCGATCGAGGGCTACCTGATGGCCTTCCGTCGCGAGATGCTCGCCGAGGCGGGTTTCTTCGATGAGAAGTTCAGTGGTACCGGACCGCGGACATCGAGTGGTCGTTCCGCGTCAAGGACGCGGGCTACCGCTGCGAGGTGGTCGAGCTCCCCGTCGAGCAACACGAGCACCGGATGTGGTTCGAAACGCCCCTCGCGAGCGGGCCACGTGGTCGAAGCGGAACTTCTACCGGTTCCTGGACCGATGGCGCGACCGTTGGGATCTCGTCTTGTCCGGCAAGCCGATCGAGCACGAACGGACGGCCGCGACGACGAACGCTCGTGACGGTCAGCGCGTTCGCGGCCGAGGCTGAGCGTCAGTCCGCGGGCAGCGGGGGTGCCGGCGGGATGACGGCGCCCGCGCAGGTCGGGGATGCACGGCGGCCGCCGGCTTCGACGCGACCGCCGCCGCCGCGGCGGCACGCTCGTCCTGCTCGCGCCTCGCGGTATCCGGGTCCGGCACGCAGCTTCGTGCCGGTCGCGTACGCCTCGATGTCGTTGCCGTCGATCGTCTCGACCACGAGCAGGAGGTCGCGAGAGCTCGTCGAGGAGCTGACGCCGCTCCTTCAAGATCCGCTCGGCCTTGTCGTGGGCCTCGTCGAGCAGCCGACGCGTCTCCTGGTCGATCAGCTGGGCGGTCTCGCCGGAGATCTTGGGCTGCTGCCAGAACGAGTTGGGATCGTCGCGGCCGAGCGAGAGCGGGCCGACCTTGTCGCTCATCCCGTACTCGGCCACCATCGCGCGCGCGATCTGCGTCGCCTTCTCCAGGTCGTTCTGGGCGCCCGGTCGAGACCTCGCCGAAGACGAGCTCCTCGGCGACGCGACCGCCCATCGCGAACGCGAGCATGTCCTTGAGCTCGGCTCGGTCGCCAGGTACCGGTCCTCGAGCGGCCGCGTCATGGTCAGACCGAGCGCGGCCGTGCCGCGCGGGACGATCGTCACGCGGTGGACGGGGTCGAGGTTCTCGCAGAAGTGGGCGACGAGGGCGTGGCCCATCTCGTGCGCGGCGACGCGCACCTTCTCCGGTCGCTCGATCACCCGTGACTTGCGCTCCAGGCCCATGCGACGCCCGGTCGATCGCCTCCTCGAGCTCGTCCATCGTGACCGAGTTCTTCTCGCGTCGGGCGGCGAGGAGCGCCGCCTCGTTCACCACGTTCTCCAGGTCGGCGCCGGTGAACCCGGGGTCCGCTGCGGCGATCGTCCGCAGATCGTCGCCGAGGGTCGAGCGCGACGCCGCGTGCGTGCACGCGGAGGATCTCCTCGCGACCGCGGAGGTCCGGCGGTCCGACGACCACCTGGCGGTCGAACCGGCCTGGGCGGACCAGCGCCGGGTCGAGGACGTCCGGACGGTTCGTCGCGGCCATGATGATGACGCCCTTCGACGAGTCGAACCCGTCCATCTCGACGAGGAGCTGGTTGAGGGTCTGCTCGCGCTCGTCGTGGGCGCCGAAGCCCGCGCCCATCGCGCCGGAGCGCCCCTTGCCGATCGTGTCGATCTCGTCGAGGAACACGAGGGCGGGGGCCTTCTCCTTCGCCTGCTGGAACAGCTCGCGCACCCGGGCCGCGCCGAGGCCGACGAACATCTCGACGAACTCGGAGCCGCTCATGAAGAAGAACGGAACGTTCGCCTCACCGGCGACCGCCCGCGCGAGCAACGTCTTGCCGCACCCGGGGGGACCGAGCAGCAGCACGCCCTTGGGGATCCGGCCGCCGAGGCGCTGATACTTCTTCGGGTTCTTCAGGAACTCGACGATCTCCCTTGAGCTCCTCCTTCGCCTCGTCGACACCGGCGACGTCGGAGAACGTCGTCTTCATCTCTTTGCGGTCGTAGATCTTGACCTTGTTCTTGCCCATGTTGAGCGGGTTGGCTGCACCACCCCCGACGCGACGGAACAAGAAGTAGTAGGCGATCCCCATCAGCAGCACGAGCGGCAGGATGCTCGCGAGGAGCGAGAACCACGGGCTCGGCTGCGTGCCCGTGTAGTCGATCCCCTTCGCCTGCAGCTTGGGCTCGAGCGTGGTGGAGGGGTCGTAGTTCGACTCAGGGAGGTCGCCACGAAGTCGTCTGGGTCCCGTCCGTCATCTGTGTAGGTCCCGGTGACCTGCGTCGCCGAGATCGTGACCTTCGGTGATCTTGCCCTCGTCAGGCAATACGTAACT
>ERZ1370068.221-contig-10199_pt1 | contig 61169 bp, 55 predicted proteins | sample MGYA00561227_ERZ1370068 | MGnify/ENA primary metagenome ERZ1370068 (study PRJEB38410, sample SAMEA6850437) | metagenome | study: Metagenomic assessment of the ecological functions of the soil: analysis of the soil microbiota associated with the... | reverse complement strand
TTGCTTTGATTTGATTACACATGTATTGCTGCTGGTTGCCGGGCGCGATCAGCACGTGGCCGGCGAGCGCGCGGTCGCCGTCGGACGCGCCTTCCTTGCACGCCGCACGGCGCACAGCCCGTTCGAGCCGAGCCGCGAAGGCGCGCGTGAACTGCTCCGGCATGTGCTGCACGACGAGGATCGCCGGCGCGTCCGCCGGCAGCGCCTCGAGGAACGTCCGCAACCGCCTCCGTGCCGCCGGTGAGGCGCCGATCGCGATCAGACGCTGCGTCGAGTGCGGAGCACGCTCGGGACGCGCGCGCGGACGGATCGCGGGCGGCGGGGCGGGCGGGCGCACGCGGGCGGCCGGCCGCGACCTTCACCTTGTCGACGAGCTCCTGCGCGAGCGACGGGAAGCCCTCGCGAAGGCCGACCTGGCGGCTTCGTCACGAAGTCGATCGCGCCGAGCTCGAGCGCGCGCAGCGTGGTCGCGCAGCCCGCCTCCGGTCAGCGACGACACCATGACGACCGGCATCGGACGGCGCCGCATCAAGCTGCTCGAGGAACGTAGATGCCGTCCATGCGCGGCATCTCGACGTCGAGCGTGAGCATGTCCGGCGCGAAGCGCGCGGATCTTCTGCCACGCGACGTACGGATCGGGCGCCGTGCCGACGACCTCGATCGCGGGATCGCTCGCGAGGTGGCGCGACAGAGCGCGGCGCCACCGCCGAGTCGTCGATCACGAGCACCTTGATCGGCCATCGCGTCACGTCGCGTCCTCAGAACATGGTGACGTCGCCGAAGCGCGGCGGACGCGTCTGCTGCGGCGCTCTTCTCCTCGAGGAGCGAGCGCTCCGCGCGCGGGCTCTGACGACGCGGCGCACGAGCGCCTGCCCGGTCGTCGGTGAAGAATCGCGATCTGGCGCGGCAGCGTTGCCGCCGAGGCTCGTCGCCGCCACGTTGAACGCTCTCGCGCGTGAGGAAGCCGCGCACGAACTCGACGTTCGCCTGCGGATCGCAGCCGGACAGCCCGCGCGACGGCGAGCACGCTCGCGCCGCCGAACACCTTCGCGACGAAGCGCGCGCGGCTCGGCGCCGAGCTTCAGCATCTCGCCGATCAACCGGTCCATCGCGTGGACGCCGAAGCGGGTCGGCTCCTCGATCGGCCCGCTCGCGGTGCGTGCCGGGCAGGAGGAAGTGGTTCATGCCGCCGACGTGCGCGCGCGGGATCCCACAGGCACACGGCGACGCACGAGCCGAGCAGCGTCTTGATGACGGTCGGCTCGGCCGAGGCGTGCACCCCGCCCACGTGCAGCGTGACGTCCTTCTCGTAGGTCACGCGCGGCTCTGCGAGGACGCGCCGGACGGTCTGGCGGAGCACGTCGGGATGGAACGGCTTCGTCGAGCCAGCCGGTCGCGCCGGCGTCGCGCCCGCGCTCCTTGCATCGGGTCGGAGCCTTCGGTCGTGAGGACGAGGATCGGGAGCGCGCGAAAGCGGTCGTCGGCGCGCAGCGTGCGCGTGAGCGGTGAGGCCGTCCATCTCGGGCATGCAGCACGTCGGTGATGACGAGGTCGGCGTGGCCTGGTCCGACGCGCGCGCGTGAGCGTCGCGAGCGCCGCCGCGCCGTTGGGCGCTTCGGACCATCGTAGCGTTCCGGCTTCGAGGAGCGCTGCCGGACCATCGTCCGCATCGTGGTCGAGTCGTCGACGATCAGAGATCGTGGCCATGCAGAGATCTCCCGCGCTCAGCCGGTCGCGCCGGCGTGCGCCGGTAGATGGTGCCGCTCACGCGGCGCATGTCGGTGTCGCAGCCCGACGACGTTCTCGGCGTGGCCGAGCACGAGCAGCCCGTGCGGCGCGAGCATGCGCTCGAAGCGCTGCACCAGGCGCGCCTGCGTCGGCCGGTCGAAGTACATGAGGACGTTGCGGCAGAAGATCAGGTCGAAGTGCGTGCGGCTGCGGCCACGCCCGAGTCGAGGAGGCTCAGACGGCGGAACGTGACGAGCGCGCGCACCTCGGGGCGCACGCGCACGAGCCCGACGCGCGCGCCGCGCCCGCGCAGGAAGTGCGCGGCACGAGCGTCGCACGGCACCGTCGCGACCGCGTCGGCGCGGGTAGATGCCGGCGCGCCGCGCGGTCGAGCACGTCGGTGTCGATGTCCGATCGCCAGGATGCGGACGTCCCAGCCGCCCGCGATCGGCGAGCGCCGTCGAGGCAGCGTCATCGCGATCGAGTAGGGTTCCTCGCCACTGCTGCACGCCGCGCTCCAGATCCGGATGCGCGCGGTCGCCGGCTCGGCCGCCGCGGCGGCGCCGGCGGAGCCACTCGCCGGCGAGGTACGCGAAGTGCGTCGCGCTCGCGGAAGAAGCGCGGTCTCGTTCGTCGTGACCGCGTTCACGAACCGCGTCGCGCTCCTCGCCGCGGATCGTCCGTCGTACTGCGAGATAGGTCGTGGTACGCGCTGAAGCTCGTGAGGCCGAGCGCGCGGAGCCGCTTCGTGAGGCGCGCCTCGAGGAGCGTGCGCTTGTGCGGCCCGAGCGCGATGCCGGTCTCCGTTGATGCACGAGCTCCCGGAAGACCTGGAACTCCCGGTCGTCATGCGCCAGTCGGGATAGGGCGTGAGCTCGGCCGGCGCGCGCCCGGACGGATCGAGGGGCTCGTCACCGGCCGAGGATCGTCCTGGTCGCGCAGCACGGCGTCGACGTCGAGCAGGACGACGAGCTTCTCGCCCGCCTGCGCGATGCCGCCGATGAAGCGAACGTCGACGCCGCTACCGAAGTTCGGGCGTCGGCTGCACGTCGCCGCGCGCGATGCCGAGGCACGTCCGACACGCGCGTCGACGATCGCGCCGACGATCTTCGGACCGACGCGTCATCACGATGATGACGGTGAACTGGTCTGTAGTCGATCGCCGGCATGCCGAGAGCGCAGCCGGAGGTCGATCACCGGGACGATCGTGCCGCGGAGGTTCATCACGCCCTTCACGTAGTGCGGCGTGTTCGGGATCGGCGTGACGGCCGAGAAGCCGCGTGATCTCCTGCACCTTCAGGATCGCGACGCCGTACTCCTCGGCGCCGAGCGAGAAGGTCAGGTACTGGCGTGTCGTTGTTCGCCGAGCTCGCGTGGAAGCTCAGGCGGATCGAGCTGTGGCATGGCGACTCAGAACTCCTCGAAGTCGCCGTCGAGGTTCGCCGCCCAGGTCCTCACCTCGGGGCGCGCTCGGCCGTGCGACGCGGGCGCCGGCGCCGGGCGCGGCGCCGGCGATCCGGCGTGGGCGGCGGCATGCCGTCGGCGCCGTTCCCGTGCGCGCGCCGCCTTCGAGCCGGAAGCGGGCCGACCAGCCCCTGGAGCTGCTCGGCCTGCGTCGCGAGCGACTGCGCCGTCGCGGAGACCTGCTCGGTCTGCGCGGCGGTCGCCTGCGTGACGTTGTCCATCTGCGCGACCGCGCGGTTCACCTGGTCGATGCCCTGCGGACTGCTCCTGCGAGGCCGCGCTGATCTCGGCGATGATGTCGGTCACCCGTCGCACCGACGCTGACGATCTCCTCGAGCGTCTTGCCCGACGTGTCGACGAGCGCGGAGCCGGCCTTCACCTTCTGCGCGGAGTCGTGGATGAGACCCTTGATCTCCTTCGCGGCGGTGGCGGGCGCTGCGCGAGGCTCCGCACCTCGGCGGCGACGACCGCGAAGCCGCGGCCCTGCTCGCCGGCGCGCGCGCTTCGACCGCCGCGTTCAGCGCGCAGGAGGTTCGTCTGGAAGGCGATGTCGTCGATCACGTTGATGATGTCGGCGATCTGGCCGGCGGCGTCGTTGATCTCGCCCATCGCGCGTCACCGCCGCCGTCACGACCTGGCGGCCCTTGTCCGCCGTGTCGCGCGACGCGTTCGCGAGCTGGTTCGCCTGGCGCGCGTTGTCGGCGTTCTGCCGCACGGTCGCCGTGATCTCCTCGAGGCTCGCCGCCGTCTCCTCGAGGCTCGAGGCCTGCTCCTGCGCGCCGCCCGAGAGCTGCTCGCTCGCGGTCGCGAGCTGCTGCGCGGTGCGCGTCGGTCCACTTCGGCCGCCTGCGCCACCTGGCGCGACGACGTCGTGGAGCTTGTCCGACGAACGTGTTGAACCAGCGCGCCATCTGCCCGATCGTCGTCGACGGCCTCACCGGCAGGCGGCGGGTGAGGTCGCCGTCGCCCTGCGCGAGGTCCTTCGAGCAGCACGCAGAGCTCGCGGACTGGCCGCGTCGCGAGGCGGCTCGCGAGCTCGCCGAGCAGCGACGCGCGATCATCATCGTCGGCGATCGACAGCGTCAGCATGAAGACGTGCGCGCCGCTGCACGGTCGTCGCCGCGCGGTCGGCCTCGAGCCTGCACGCGCGCCGCGTGCTGCTTGTGCAGCTCGTCCGAGACAGCGAGCATGCGCTCGGCCTTCGGGCTCGAGCGCGTCACCGAGTGCCAGATCGCGGCGTCCGTCTTGCCGTCGCGTTCGCCATCTCGACGCACCTCGTCGAACGCCGTCTTGTAGTCGCCGTACGCCTCGGCCAGGGCTCGCGGCTCGCGGCCTTCGACGCTGTCGCCGTCGGCGTCGCCTCCGCGCGAGCTGCGTCTTGATGAGCGCGTCGTTGCTCGCGGCCGAGCGTCTTGCGTGGACCTCGATGTACTTCGGATCGCCGGCGAGGAGGAAGTTCTTCTCGGCTTCGACCTGCTGCAGGAGGCCCGTGCGGAGCCGGTTCTGCTGATCCACCGCGCGGCTCACACGGCGACGATCGGTGTCGGAGCGCCGGCGCCGATCCGGTTCACGCGCTGGGTCGCTGAGGATGCCCGACGACGCCGACGAGCGCGCCAGTCGCCGACGAAGCCCGGCGAGGAGCTTCGCTGTCGGATGGTCCAGGTTCGTGATCAGCGTGCGTCATGCCGTCACTCCTTCGTCAGGCGACGGCGCGGCAGGCCGGCGGTCCGCGTTGGCGAGCGTCGATCGATCCGGCGACGTCGAGGATCAGGCGCGACGCGGCCGTCGCCGAGGATGGTCGCGCCGGCGATGCCGCTCACCTTCGTGAAGTTCGCTTCGAGGCTCTTGATGACGACCTGCTGCTGGCCGAGCAGCTCGTCGACGAGCAGCGCCGCGACCTGCCGGTCGTGCTCGATGAGCACGAGCAGGCCCTCCGCACGGATCCGCCGTCGTCGGCGTCGACGCCGAAGAGTCGGTGCAGCCGCACGATCGGGAGCGGGTCGCCGTGCACGAGCGCGATCTCCGCGCCGGGTCCGGATCGTGTGCACGTTCGCGCGCGCGCGGCCGGACCGTCTCGCTGGATCGACGACAAGCGGCAGGATGTACTGCCTGCGCGCCGACGCGCACGCGCCTGGCCGTCCATGATGGCGAGCGTCAGCGGCAGCTTGATGCGGAAGCGCGTGCCGTCGCCGGCCGTGGTCGTGATCGTGATCGCGCCGCCGAGCGCCTCGACGTTCCGGCGGACGACGTCCATGCCGACGCCGCGCCCGGAGACCTCGCGTCACACGCTCGCCGCGGTCGAGAAGCCGGGATGGAAGACGAGCTGCCACGATCTGCTCGTCGGTCGAGCGCGTCTGGTCGGCCGCGACCAGCCCGGCCGCGATCGCCTTCGCGAGGATGCGTTCGCGGTCGAGCCCGCGGCCGTCGTCGGACGACCTCGACGTAGATGCTGCCGCCCTGCTGGTAGGCCGTCGAGGCGGAGCGCGGCCGGTCGCCGGCTTGCCGGCCGCGCGCGCGCTCCGCCGGCGGCTCGATTCCGTGGTCGATGGCGTTGCGGACGAGGTGCGTGAGCGGATCGCGCGATGCGCTCGATGACGGTGCGGTCGAGCTCGGTCTCCTCGCCGCGCGATCTCGAGCGGCGACCTGCTTGCCGAGCGACGCCGCGACGTCGCGGACGACGCGCGGACGCGCGCGAAGAGCGAGCGCACCGGCACCATCCGCACGGCGAGCACCTGCTCGTGCAGGTCGCGCGCGTGTCGGTCCATCTGCGCGACCGATTCGGCGAGCGCCGCGAGGCGCTCGGGGCCGAAGTGCGTGACCGCGTCCGCGACCATCGACTGCGTGATGACGAGCTCGCCGACGAGATTGATCAGGCGGTCGACCTTCGCGATCGGGACGCGGATGCTCGCGCTCGTCGGCCGCGGCCGCGCTCGCCGTCGGTCTCGCTCATCGTGACGGAGACGGCGCGCGGCATCGCGATTCGACGCCGAGCTCGTCGGCACGGCGAGTAGCACCTCGAGCCGCTCGCGCACCGTCGTGCAGCCTCGACGTCGTGCGGCCGTCGAGCCGCTGCCGGTCTGCGCGGCGCGCAGCATGCCGCGGAGCACGTCGCCGGCGCACGAGCAGCGCGTCGATCGACGGCGCGCGCGTGACCGGGCTGCTCGCCGGTGCGGAAGCGCATCGAGCAGCGACTCGAGGCCGTGCGTGAAGCGCGCGATGTCGTCGAACTCGAGCATGCCCGCGTTGCCCTTGATCGTGTGCGCGGCCCGGAAGATGCGATTGCAGCAGCTCGAGCGTCGCCCGGCGTGCTCCTCGAGCTCGAGCAGCGCCCGCCTCGAAGTCGGCGGAGCAGCTCCGCCGCTTCCTCGAAGAAGATCTCGACGCACGGGGTCCATCGTCGGGGCGCTTTGAGGCAAGAGTCGTGCCGCCGGCCGTGCCGTGGTTGGCACGGATGCGGCCTGCCCCGGCCAGCTTGCGTGTCGGCGGCTGGGAGTCACGCCGCTGACGCCGAAGTCGCAGGCGCTGACGCCCGCGATGTCGGCGCAACGAGGACACGCGCGTACGCGAGCGTCGCGCGGGCCGGGCGGCACGACAGTTGCTGCCCTGCAGTCGCGGACATGGGAGGCCAGCTCACGGATGCGGTCCAGCAGACCGTCGAGACCGTCTGGGTGACGTTGCTCGGGCTGCCGCGCGTGCAGCGCGCGCTGCGGCGCCGTCGTCCGACGGCGAGCAGCGGCTGGGCGGGCGCGGTGCGCATCAGCGGCGCATGGGACGGCGAGGTCCGGCGTGCATTGCTCGCCCGAGCTCGCGCATCGCGCGGCGGCGATCCTCTTCGCGATCGAGCGCGCGAGCGACGAGCGCCGCGCAGGCCGAGGACGCGCTCCGCGAGCTCGCGAACGTCACCGGGCGGCAACCTGATGGAGGTCCTGCCCGGGCCGTCGCAGCTGTCGATGCCGTCCGATCTCGAACGGCGCAGGCGGCTCGCCGCAGCCGGCGGGCATGCATGCTGTCGCGGCTCTACTTCGAGTGCGAGGGCGAGCCGCTGTCGGTCGTCGTGCGTCCGCACGGAGCTGTCGCACGGATGGGGTGACAAATCGCGCGCACTCATCATCGACGATTCGCGAGCGATGCGCGCGCGTCCTCGGCCGCATCCTGGCCGAGCTCGGTTTCGACGTCGCGCGAGGCCGCCAACGGCCGCGAAGGGCTCGAGCATCTGCGGAGCGAACGGCACGCCCGACGTCGCGCTCGTCGACTGGAACATGCCGCAGATGAGCGGCATCGAGTTCGTCGCAGGCCGTGCGGGCGCAGTGCGCGACGTACGACGGCAATGCGCTTGGTGATGGTGACGACGGAGACCGAGATGACGCGGGTCGTGAAGGCGCTCGGCGCTGGGCTCGATGCGTACGTCATGAAGCCGTTCACGAAGGAAGCGGTCGTGGAACAGTCTGAGCGGATCGGGTTCGCGGCGGCGTCGTAGCGCGCCGGTCGAGGCGGCGGTCCGCGGCGCCGGGCGCCGGCGGCCCTTCGATTCGCCGCGCGCAGAAACTTGCTCGCTCGCCATTTCAGGACTGACGGTTCGCGCGGCTCATAGGCGGTCCTCTGGCGCCCCGGCGCCCGCGACTCCACGTCGTCGCGAGCTACGACGTTGTCGTGGCGTCGGTCCGTCGCCGCGCTGTGCGCGACTCTCGCTTCGTGGGGTGAGCGGAGATCGGGCGTACCTCGGCGGGGCCGACGCCTGGGCCGACTAGATGCGGTTTTGGTCTGGTCGTCGTGGCGGGGGTGCGTAGCGTCAGTACGGCGATTTCTGGGGGATGCCTAGGCGCATCGGGTAGCCGTAGAAGCCTACGCAGCGGGTGACGAAGAGGCGCATGTCGTTGCGTACGAACAGGCCCTGATCGGGTAGGCCGAGGAGGCCGACTACCGTCAGGGCGTGCGAGCGGCCGAGCTGCACGCCGACGTGGCCGCCGTGCGTATGCCCGGACAGCACGAGGCTCGCGATGTCGTCGGGTAGGGCGTGAAAGGCGCTCGGATCGTGGTTCAGGAGGAGGCGTGGGCGCCTGTGCGCGCGTGCCCCAGTCCGCGACCAGCCGGGCGTACGTCGCGCCTCGCGTTGCGGGCCGTACATGAAGTCGGCGCCGGCGAGCTCGACCGTCGTGCCCGCGATAGGGATGCGCGTCAGGCGATTGCGCAGCACGACGACGCCGGCATCGTGCAGGCGGCGGACGAGCAGGTCCGGGTCGTCGTAGTCGTGGTTGCCGAGGCACGCCCACTGGCCGAGGCAGCGCGTGCACGCGCGCGAGCGCCTCGTAGAGGGGCGCATCGAAGTCGCCGCTCCGGTGGGTCAGAAATCGCCGGTGTGCGCGACCAGGTCGGGCCGCGCACGGTTCGTCAGCTCCGCGACCCGCAGCAGACGCTCGCGCGTCATGCCGCCGCCGACGTGGATGTCGGAGAGGTGCGCGACCCGCAGGCCGTCGAGCTCGCGCGGCCAGCCGGGCACGACGATCTCGCGCTCCTCGACGCGGAAGTCGTACGACGTCGGACACGCCCGACGCCGACGCGACGAACGGGAGCATTGCCGCGGCGCCCACGCTCATCTGGCGGAGGAGCTCGCCGGCCGAGCGATGCCGGCGCATCGAGCGACGCCGTCTGCGACGGCGAGGCGCGCCGCGTCGCGTGACGAGCGACCACGCCTTGCGCTCGAGCAGGCGGTGGACGATCCGCGCCAGACCGAGGAGGCCATAGCCCACGAACAGGAGCGCGTGCCCGCTGAACCAGCACCGGTCCGAACCAGGCGACGACCGGCCCCTGCAGCAGGGGTACGGGATCGGCGGCCCGCGCGGTCACGAGCTGTGCAGCAGCAGGACGACGTCGAAACCGATGCCGGCGACTGCCAGCGCCCGCGTCGACGCGCCGACCGCGCGCACCAGCGTGTCGGTGCAGACGCAGGCGCGCATACGAGAACGGTGTCAACGCCAGCGGCACGAGCGCGGCGAGGAAGAAGCCGCGCCGGGCGCCCGTCATGCCGAGCACGAGCCCGGTCGCGAGCACTGCGACGTTCAGGACGAGGAGCCATCGCCGGACGAGCGCGCGCACGAGGTCGGAGAGCGCCAGGCCGTGCCGGCAGGCGCCACTCCCGCGCGACGCCTCAGACGTCCGCGGTGCGACGCGCGACGAGCGCCGTTTCCCAGAGGGAGAAGTACGCGGTGCCGTCGGCGAAGCGCGGAGCGAGAAGAGGACGCGCAGAGGCCGGAAGGTCGCGCAGCATGCGCAGGAGGCGCTCCTTGTCGGCGTCGCCGACGTGCATGCGGTCGGCCCAGGAGTCGAACTCGAACTCTTTCGCGAAGGAGCGCGTGGCTTCGACGTGGAGGCCGGCGCGCTCGAAGAGCGCGATCAGCTGCGGAGCGGCAGGACCTCGTGGTGGGACGGGTCGCGGAGCTTCTCGTAGGCGTTGTATGCGGCGGCGCCCGTCGGCGTCCTCGACCGCGATGTTGTCCGCGAAGCCGAGGACGGCGCCTCGGCTTGAGCACGCGGGCGAACTCGCGCACGGCGGCTCGGGGCGTGGGAAGTGATGGAACGCGAGCCGGCACGTTACGAGATCGAAGCTCGCGTCCGGGAAGGGGAGCGATCTCGGCGTCGGCGGTGCGTCTCGAGAGTTCGTGAGCACACGCTCGTGCGCGAGCCGTGCCGTCTCGCGCGAGCATCTCGGCCGTCAGATCGCGTCGCGATCACGTGCGCGACGTGCGGCGCCATCGCGAGCGCCGTGTGGCCGGCGCCGGTGGCGACGTCGAGCGCCGTCCAGTGCGGTCTCGGGTCGGACGAGATCCGACCAGGAGGCCGAGGCTGTCGCCGCGCGCGTGGACGTCGCTGCTCGCATAGGCGGCGGCGGAGCGGCCGAACTGCTGCGCGGACGAGGTCCTTCGGGTCGGCCATCGTCAGAAGACCGGGCGGATCTGCTTCGAGCCGCTCTTCGGCGGCGGCCATGAGCGCGTCCTCGCCGCGCTCGTCGGCCGCCTCGTAGGTGACCGAGAAGCGGAGGTGCGGGCCCGCGTCGTCCCACGGCACCGTCACGATCGAGTAGCTCGCGGATCAGATGCTGGCTCGCCGCCTCGGCGTTCTCGAACGTGAGGCCGCCGGCCGTGCCCTTCGGCGCCGGGCGTGTAGAGGAAGTAGGTGCCGCCCGGCATCTCGCAGGTGAAGCCGCAGCGCTGGAGCATGGCGACCAGCTTTCGCAGGCGCCGCTCGTACTTCGCGCTTGCGTGCGCTGCGGGATCGCTCGGGTCGTCGAGGGCGGCGATCGCCGCCTTCTGGATCGGCGATGAACTGGCCGGAGTCGCTGTTGTCCTTCACGTCGGCGAGCGCGCTGCACGATGCGTCGATGGCCGCAGAACCAGCCGATGCGCCAGCCGATCATGTCGAAGCCCTTCGAGCAGCGAGTGGATCTCGATGCCGACGTCCTTCGCGCCCGGCACGGCGAGGAACGAGAGCGGCGCGCCCTCGTAGGTGAGGCACGGTGTGCGCGGCGTCCTGCACGACGACGACGTCGTGCGCGCGCGCGAAGTCGACGACCTTCTGGTAGAAGTCCGACGGTCGCGACCCGGCCGGTCGGGCTGTTCGGGTAGTTCAGCACGAGGAGCTTCGCGCGCCGCCGGACGTCGGCGGGGACGGCGTCGAGGTCGGGGAAGAAGTCGTTCTCGCGGCAGCAGCGGCAGCCGGTGGACCTCGCCGCCGTAGTACTGCGTGTGCGTGCCGGCGACCGGATATCCGGGCACCGTCATGAGCGTCACGTCGCCCGGGATTGATGAAGCACGGCCGGGATCATCGCGAGCGCCGGCTTCGAGCCGATGCAGTGGTTCACCTCGGTCGCCGGATCGAGCGTCACGCCGAAGAAGCGCTGCATGAAGCGCGCCGCGGCTTCCTTGAACGCCGGGATGCCGTTGTCGGCGTAGCCGCGGTTCTCGGGCTTGCCGATCTCGTCGGCCATGCGGCGGCGGACGACCTCGGGCGCCATCGCCGTCGTTCTCGCCGATGCCGAAGTCGATGAGCGTGCCGCTCGGGGTGGTCCGCCAGCGCCTGCGCGCTTGGCGCGCTTGATCTTCTCGAACTTGTAGATGTCGGTGCCCTTGCCGTACTGCGCCCCGCCGATGCGCTCGGCGAAGAGGCGCTGGAAGTAGGGATCGCCCATGCACCGCGAGTCCTATGACGCGCCCGGGAGCGAAGGCAACCGTTGCGCGGGCGCGGCGCCGAACCGTATCGAACGGAGCATGGACGCGCGCGCGATTTCGAGACGGCCGGGCTTTACGACCCGAGCGCGCCGCGAGCGCGCCGAGCGTCTCGAGCTGCTCCAATGGCTCGCTGCACGCGGCGTCGGCCTCGATCAGATGGTCGCCGCGGATCCGCGCGAGCACGCTGACGGGTCTCGCGGGTGACCTCGCATTGCGGTCCTGAGCGCGTCTCAGCGCGCGAGATCGCGACCGCGGTACGACCTGATCTCGACTATGTCATGCAGCTCAGCCTGGCGGTCGGCTTGCCGCCGCCCTCGGCGGACGCCAGGTTTTCACGGACGAGGACGCGCGCACGCTCGTCGCCGCGCAAGGCGGGACGCAGCGTTCTTCGGCCAAACGGCCGCGCTGCGCTTCGTCGCGTGTCGTCGGCTCGTCGCTGGCGCGGATCGCCGAAGCGGCGCGTGTCGCTCTTCCAGGTGAACGTCGAGGGATCCGCTCAAGCGCTCCGGCGAGACCGAGCCTCAACCTCGCGCAGCTAGAACGTCCGCGGGATCGAGTCGCTCGGCCATGGTCCGCATGTTGATGCAGACGGTCTTCACGCGCGCAGATGGAGACGCGCGATCCGCCGCTTCCGCGAGCGCGCGCCCGCGCGCGTCCGCCGACTCCGCGACCATGGCGGTCGGCTTCGTCGATCTCGTCGGGTTCACTACGTTCGCGCACCACGTCTCGACGGCCGAGCTCGCCGACGTCGCGAGCCGCTTCGAGGAGGCGGCGTACGACATCGTGGCGGCTCGCGACGGCCGCGTGGTGAAGCTCATCGGCGACGAGGTCATGTTCGTCACGCGTGGACGCCGCGGCGGCGTGCGACGTGGCGCTGCTCGCCCTGTTCGGAGCGCTTCGAGGGCGATCGCGGCGGTCACGCCGCGCGGGGGGATCGCCCTCGGCGAGCTGCTGGCTGCGTGGTGCGGCGACTACTACGGGCCGATCATGAACCTGGCGGCCCGCGTCGCACAGATCGCAGTGCCGCATGAGCTGCTTGTCACGACCGGCGTCGCGGACGCGGTCGGTCGGTGGCGGCCTTCGGATCGAGCTCGCCGGGAAGCGGATGCTGAAGGGCTTCGACGAGCCGGTCGGCCTGGCGAGCGTGACGCGCGCCGCGCGGTGACTGCGGCGGGGCCGACGGCGCGGTGACCGTCCTCGCCGCTCAGTGACTGGTTGATCACCGTCACGCCGACCGTGCCGTACTTGTCCATCGCCTCGAGCACGCCGCTCGCGTCCTCTGAGCTTGATCTTCCGGTGCACGAGCTTCCCGGCGCTGAGCTTGCCGTTCTCGACCATCTGCAGCATCGCGGCCGAAGTTCGGCGCCTGCATGCCGAGCGAGCCGATGATGCGCACCTCCTTCAGCACGATGATGTCGATCGGCAGCGCGATCTCGCCCCTGCTCCGTCGCTCGAGGTGAGGCCGATCTGGATGTGGCGGCCGCGCTTGCGCGTGCACATGACCGGAGTTGCGGCACGTCGCCTTCGACGCCGAGCGCGTCGATCGACACGTGCGCGCCGCCGCCGGTGAGCCCGATGATGGCGCCGACCGGCTCGTCCTTCGCCGCGTTGATCGTGTGGAGCGCGCCTTCGCCCTGCGCGGCGGCGAGCTTCTCGTCGGAGACGTCGACGGCGATGACGTTCGCGCCCATCGCGGCCGCGATCTGCACGCGCCGAGAGGCCGACGCCGCCGCAGCCGTGCACCGCCACCCACTCGCCCGGCCGCGACCGTCGCCTGGTCGACGATCGCGCGTGGAACGCCGTCATGTAGCGGCAGCCCATGCTCGCGCGCGTCGACGAACGGCACGCCGTCGGGCAGGCGCGACGAGGTTCACGTCGGCGAACGGGACGGCGACGCTTGCGGCCGTAACCCGCCCCAGTAGGCGACGCCCGGGCACGAGCGGCGTGTCGCAGACGTTCTGGTGCCCGGTCCGGCACCACTCGCACGTGCCCTCGCCCTGGCTGAACGGGCACCAGCACGCGGTCGCCGGCCTTCCAGTTCTTGACGTCCGCGCCGACCTCCTCGACCACGCCGCAGAACTCGTGGCCGAAGACGTGCGGCGTCGGGAGCTGCGATCGCCGACCCACGTCCAGTCGCCCGGTCCAGAGGTGCCAGTCGGTGCGGCAGATCCCGTTGGCCTCGACGCGGATCACGGCGCCGTCCGGGGGCCGGCGACGGATCGGGCATGTCGCGGACGACGAGCGGCTTGCGGACTCCTTCGAAGACGGCGGCGCGCATGGGGGCACTCCCTTGCTTGCTGAGGGTGCCACGTGCCTTACACCTTGACCTTCGAGCCGCGTAAACCCCGCCGATTCCTCCGCGCAATGCGCTCTTCCGATCACGCACTGGTTTGCGCGTCCTGGATGGTTCCACGCGGGGCTGGCTCGCGCACGGCTCGCCGTGGTAGGAACGCCGCGGCGAACGGGGCAGCCCGCAAGGGGAGGGGACCGTGGTGGCGGATGATGCTGGTGCTGGGCTTCTTCCTGATGTTGGCCGACGCCGGCGCATCGCCGTGCATGTCGGTCGTGCCGGAGCCGCGAACGGGGCTGCTCTACACGACGCAGGCCGTGCGACTGCACGCATGCTTGCACACGAAGGCGTCGGCCGCACCTGCCCCATGAACGTCGTGCGGCTGCGCGCGCTGCAGACGGACGGCGTCGGCCGTCGATCACGAGCGCCGTTCGAGTCTCAGTGGTCGTTCCGGCGGAGGCGCCGCCGGCATGCTCGCGGCCGACCTCGACCTCGGCCCCGACCGGCCAGCTTCCGACCGTCACCTCGATGTGCGCCGACTTCGGGAACGCGTGCGCTGCTATCGGGCGACCGACTCGGCGACCTACGACGAACCAACCACCATCTTCTACGTGGCGCCCGACCTGCTCGCAGCCTCGAAGCCGCGACCCGACGAAGCCCTTCGCCGGGCGGGTCCGTCGAACGCATCCGCCTGAAGCGCGGTTCATCGGGCAAGAAGAAGCTCGGCAAGGCCGACGCGACCATCGGGCTACGGCCGCAACGGCGGCGGCGACGCGTCGCCGTCCTGAACGTCGTCGGACGAGCTCGTCGACGCGGCATCGGCAAGACAGGCCGATGACGACTCGTGCTCACGCGCCACTACGCCGGACGCGCATCCAGCAGCCGGTCCGGCGTCCCGAAGCCGCCGAAGTCGTACCAGTGTCGAGGGGCGACACTCGGATCGCACGCTGACGCCCGGCCCGATTGTCCGACGCTCCGCGGCCGACGCGTGCGGCGGGATCGAGCAGAGCGGAGGCCAGGGACACGATGCTGCTCACCGCGACGTTCGAGGACGACAGCGCGGCTCGTGCGGACAACATCAGGGTCGTCGATTGCAACCTGCTCGCCGGACGGCAATCGGCGAGCTCCTCCTGAAGCCCAGCGGCACGACGTACGACCCGGCGAATCGCGATCGCCAGAACACTGGTCTGACGTCGACCGTGACGTCTCCGCAATACGAGCGAGCGCCTGCAGGGGGCTGCCGTGCGTGTCCGTTCTTCCTGCGCGGGCAACATCGCCACGCTGCAGCTCGACGCGCAAAGTCTGCCGACTTCACGGATACGCAAGAGCGCGTGCTTCAGCCTTGCCGCACTGCTCGACGACGACCGACACGACCTGTACCCGCGAGCGCGGACTGCGCAGCCGGCGAGCGCTGTCTCGATGCTCCGTACTGCTCCGTCGACCGTACGACCGCGATTGCACGAGGGACGCCGAGTGCGCTGCACCGCCGTGCCCGGCAATTGCCAGCCGGAGGAGATCTGCGTGCCGCATGCTCGACTTCCCGTCGAACGGGACCGAGATCGTCATCCATCCCGGGCGAGATCGATGACGTCGCTGACCGGCACGGCGCATCCTGCGGAACCGACTTCACGACGAATGCGGCCGATGACCGGACCTGTGACTGGGTGAACGTACGGATCCCGTCGCTCTACGCTTCAGCGAAGACGCCTGAGGTACAAGATCCGCGCGCCGCCCGTAGCGCTCAGTGACGGCACGCCGCGCGCGCGCTCGGCGGCGAGCGCGCGCGTGCCACCTCGAGCTCGTCGAGGAAGCGGTCGATGCGTCGATCCCACGCCGGCGTCGCGCGGCGTGCCGTCGTCGTCGAAGGCGTCCTGCACGAAGGGCACGGGCAGCGACGACGGATGGCCGGCATGCCGAGCTCGCTGAGCATGTCGCGCAGATGCGAGCGGCGCGCACGCCGCCGAACGCGCCCGCCGGAGTACGACACGATCGCCGACGGGCGCGCCAGAACCACTCCTCGAGGAAGTGATCGAGGAGGTTCACGAGTGCGGGCGGCGTCGAGTGGTTGTACTCGCCGGTCACGACGACGACGCCGTCGGCGGCGCGGATCTCGCCCGGCGAGTCGTCTCGAGGCGGCTCCGGCGCCGCGCCCTTCGGATGCTCCTTGTACATCCGGTCGAGCAGCGAGCGACCGGCCGATCACGAGCGGATCGACGCAGCGTAACGCCGTGCCCGCGCGCCTCGAGGCTGGCGCACGACGAAGCGCGCCGCCTCGATGCCCTGGCGCGGTCGGTGCGAACGGAGCCGTAGACGACGAGGAACGTCAGGTCAGTACCCGGCCGCGGCGAGCACGCGCGATCGAGCTGCGCCTCGGTCGAGCCGTAGTGCATCTCGTAGCGTCTTCGCGCGCTTGAAGAAGAAGTGCAGGTCGAGCTCCCACGTGAAGCCGATGCCGCCGTGCATCTGGATCGCCTCGGCGCAGACGAGGCGCGCGGCGTCGCCGGCATAGGCCTTCGCGGTGGCGCACGCGAGCGCGGTCGTCGGGATCGTTCGTCCGCGAGGCACCAGGCGGCGCGGTACACCGCCGAGCGCGACGACTCGGTCCGGAGCAGCATGTCGGCCATGCGGTGCTGAAGCGCCTGGAAGGAGCCGATCGGCCGCTTGAAGGTCTCGCGCGTCTGGAGGTAGCCGAGCGTGATCTCGAGGCGAGCGCGCCATGATCGCCGAGGAGCGTCGCGCCGGCGCCGACCGCGGCGAGCAGGTCGGTCGCGCTCGAGCAAGCGCGAGCGGCCCGATCGAGCGTCGCCGGATGATCGAGCGTGACGTCGCCGAAGCGCTGCGCCAGGTCGATCGTCTGCGAGCGGCGTGACCTCGAACGGGCCCTCGACGAGGCGCGACGCCCTCGGCCGTCGTCACGAGCAGCGCGTCCGCCGCACGCCGCGAACGGGCACGAAGTACTTCGTGGCCGCTTCACGCGGCCGTGGCGCGAAGTGCGTCGTCTGCTTCGCTTCGCCCGCGTAGGGCGAGTTCCGCCACGCGATGGTGACGATCTTCTGGCCGGCGCAGACCGCGCGCAGGAGCGCGTCCTGCTTGCCCGCCGCGCGCGAGCATCGCGGCGCGCGAGCTGCACGTCGAAGAGCGGGCCCGGAAGACAGACGCGGCCCGCCTCCTCGGCGACGATCGCGAGCTCGATCGGCGCCGAGACCCTGGCCGCCGGCTGCTCGCCGGCGCGAGCAGGCCGGGGTAGCCCATCTCGGCGATCTGCCGCCACTGCCGGCGTCTCGAAGCCGCGCGGCTCGTGCTCCATCACGCGGCGGGTCTTCTCGAGCGCGGAACTCCTTCGCGAAGAAGTCGCGCGTCGAGCTCTGGAGGAGGGCCTGGTCTTCGGAGAGATCGAATTTCATCGGGGGTCCTGCGGCAGGTTCAGCACGCGCTTGGCGATGATGTTGCGTTGGATCTCGGACGAGCCGGAGTAGATCGTGCCGGCGCGCGACCACAGGAACTCGCGCGCCCAGTCGACGTCGGGCCGCGCGTGCGGGCTGTGGCGCAGGAGCTGGCCGCCCGGGCCGAGGAGGTCGAGCGCCGGTCTCGCGGAAGCGCTTGTCGAACTCGCTCCAGTAGATCTTCTCGATCGACGACTCGGGGCCGGGCACCTTGCCGTCGGCGAAGGTGGCGAGCATGCGCACGCCGTTGGCGCGCATGACCTCGTTCTCGACCACGAGCCGGCGCGAGCTTCTCGCGCACGGCGGCGTCGAGCGCCCGTGCTCCTTGCACGCGTCGGCCAGAGCCGCGATGTCGCGCGAGTACTTGGCGGCGTAGGCGAGCGACGATGGCGCCGCGCTCGTAGCCGAGCACCGTCATGGCGATCCGCCAGCCCTCGCCGATCTTGCCGACGAGGTTCTCGCTGCGGCACGCGCGCGTCCTCGAAGAAGACCTCGCCGAACTCGCTCTCGCCGGTGATCTGGCGCAGCGGGCGCACCGTGACGCCCGGCGTGTCGAGCTTGCAGTCAGGATGAACGAGATGCCGCCGTAGCGGTCCTTCGAGTCGGTGCGCGCCAGCACGAAGATCCAGTCGGCCCACGGCCCGAACGTGGTCCAGACCTTCTGGCCGTTCAGCACGAAGTGGTCGCCGTCGATCGTCGGCGCGTCGTCTTGAGCGACGCCAGGTCGCTGCCGGCGCCCGGCTCGCTGAAGCCCTGGCACCAGATCTCGTCGCCGTCGAGCATCGGCGGGATGAAGCGGCGGCGCTGCTCCTCGCTGCCGTGATGGATGAGCGCCGGGCCGAGCAGCCCGATGCCGAGGATGTTCAGGATCGGCGGCGCGTCGGCGAGCGCGCATCTCGGCCTCGAAGATCGACTTCTCGACCTCCGTCGCGCCGCGGCCGCCCCACTCCGACGGCCAGTCCATGCCGAGGTAGCCGGCCTGGTAGAGCTTCCGCTGCCAGGTGCGGCGGAGCTCCATCAGGCTGTCCTCGGTGTGCTTCGGGTCGCGCAGCTCCTCGCGCCACGGCCGGGCGATGTTCGCTCTTCAGCCAGCGCGCGGAGCTCGTCGCGGAACTTCAGGTGCTGCGGCGTCAGCCGGAGGTCCATCGAGGTTGTGTCAATGGGCGTCGTCGCGGCGTGTCAACGAGGCCGGTCGACGCCAGCGCCGGCGCCGTCGCGCTCGAGCGGCGCTCGGGACGCTCCTGGTCCGGCGCGAGCCTCCGATCGTGTCCCGTCTGTTTCAGATCGTCGTTGACCGGCGCGACGTCGCTGCGGTAGGGCTCGGCCCGGGGAGAGGCGCATGCGGATCGCCATCAGTGCGGCGCTCGTCGCACTCGTGCTCGGGACCACGGTCGTGCCGGCAGATGCCGCGTGCGACGCCGCCGGCGCGGACGCCGCCGCCGTGGTCGCCGGGCGCGAGGCGATCGATGCCGCGTGTCCGTGTGCCGCCGCCTCAGTCGAGCCGAGCCTATCGGCGCTGCGCCACGCTCGCCGTGCGCGCACGCGTCGCCGCGAACCAGCTTCCACCGCGTGCCGGCGCGACGTGCTCCGTCACGCGAAGCTCTCGGTCTGCGGCCGACCCGGCGCGGCGGTCTGCTGCCGCGTGCGCCGACGGCCGGACGCGCCACGGCGTCGTGTCCGCTCCCGCGTCGTGCGCCGACACCGCGACGTTCATGTCGTGCGTCAGCACGCGGCAGAGCGTGCCGATCGGCTGTGACGCCGCCGGCTGCGTGCCGCCGCCGGTGTGCGGGAACGGCGCGATCGAACCAGGCGAAGCAGGTGATCCGCCGGATCAGCTCCACTGCGACCTCGCCTGCCACCAGATCACGTGCGACCTCCCGCCGACGTCGTGCGGCAACGGCGTCGTCGACGCCGGCGAGGCGTGCGAGCCGCCCGGCGCCGGCGATTGCACGAGCGACTGCCAGCTCGCGACGTGCGCCGCGCCGGCTCCGGGCGTCGTCGCGATCGCCTGCATGCCGCTGGCGCTGCCTGGCGTGTACGCGCCGACCGTCGTCGCCGCGGCGCGTCGTCGACCGGATATCTCGTCGGGTGGAGCGGGCTCCACCGTGCGCCGAGCCCGACGTCCTGGCGCGACGCTTCGACGCCGACCTCTCGCCCGTCGACGCGGGCCTCACGGTCGTGACCGACGGCGCGCCCTGCGGCAGCGCGCACTACTCGCCGTCGATCAGAGTCGGACGGCGCGCAGTACTATGCCGTCTGGAGCTCCGTCGGGACGCTGTCCCGATGGCGGCCCGACGTTCGAGGCGATCGACGGGCGACGGCTCGGCGGGTCGGGTGGCGTGCAGGCGATCGACCAGCTCGCGTTCACCACTCCGGTCGGGTTCTGCCGCACCGACATCGACGGCCCGACCGTCAGCGGCGGCGTTTCGCCGAGCCGCTTCGCCGTCGGGTACCGCGAGATCTACTGCGTGCGCCGGACAGACGTCGCTCCTCCAGAACCCGGTCGGGCGGATCGTCGATTTCAATCCGGGTGCGAGCGTTCCGGCCGTGTCGCTCGGGTTCCCGATCGGCCTCGCCGCCGGCCGTCTACCTGGCGTCGAGCGCCGCCATCGCCGTGCTCGGCGGTGACGTGCTGTGGGCCTGGCACATGGCCGACCCGAGCAACTTCCCGACGGAAATAGACGGCATCGCGGGTGTGGACCGACACGACGAGCAGCGCGAGCTTCGGGCCGCTCACGACGCGGCAGCCGACCGTGCAGGCGCCGCCCGCGGCCGCCGCGGGGAGCAGAGTTGGTCCTGATCGCATGGGCACAGGGAGGATCGGCGCCACGACGACACCGGAGGTCCGCGCGATTCGCGCTGACGCGCACGGGCGGCCACATTCCCGACGGGGTGCTCCTCGCGACGGCGGCGCAGGACGTGACCGGTGCGCCAGCGGTCGCGTTCGACGGCTTGCGCTGGCTGGTCGTGTGGATCGAGCGCACGGGCGCGAGCCGTTCTCGGTACACGTGGAACCCGCGCGCCGTCGCGATCGGGGAGGACGGCACCGTGCTCGACGCGACGCCGCGGCTCCTCGCGAGCGACGTGTCGACGGCCCCGGCGGCGGCGTCGACGGGCGACGGGCGCGTTCTCGTCGTCTTCGGTCAGCCGAGCGGCGGGCGTACGGCCGTCCGCGCGATGCTCGTCACGCCGTAGGCGCGATCGCGTCCGCGGGCGGAAGAAGCCGAACGCGCTCGTGTAGCCGTGCAGGAACGTCGTGCCCTGCACGGGCCGATCTCGCCGTTGCAGAAGAAGCCGCCGAGCGGGACGTCGCCGCAGATGGCGGCGCGCGCGAGATCGGTGTCGTGGTCGGGCGCGGCCGTAGAGGTGCATGCCGCGGCCGAGGCACGGAGAAGAGGAGCGAGCCCGGGCGTGCGGCTCTGCCGTAGCGCGCCGAGCATGGCGTCCAGGTCGTCGGCCGAGGTGCGCGCGTCGCGCAGATGGAACTGCACGACCATGCCGGATCGCAGGAGCGCGCCCGACCGCGACCGCGCCCGTCTTGCCGTCGATGCCGAGCACGTTGCGGATGAGGAAGTCGCCCTGGCCGTACTGCCTGCTGCTCGCGCATGCACGATGCCGAGGAAGAGCGAGTGGCGGAAGAGCTCCTTGTCGCGCTCGAGCGCGCGGCGATGGAGGTCCGACGAGCACCGCGGCGGGCGCCGGCCGTCGACCTCGTAGAGCAGGTTCCGCTCGCAGCGCGTGACGAACATCGGCTCGCCGATCGGCCGGCAGCCCTGCGCGACGACCGTGTCGACGACGACGTCGCCGGTGAGCGCCGACGCCGACGAGCGCCGTCGCGATGGACCGTCTCGTCGAGGAAGAGCGCGTTCTGCCCGGCTGGCGCGCGCCGCTCGCGACGCCGCCGATCACCGTGCTGCCCGGCAGCCGGATGGTCGACCGAGATGGAGGAACGTCTCGGCGTCGAACGAGAAGCGGCTCGGGAAAGACGATGAGCTGCGGCAGCGGGTCGGTCGGGATCGGCCGGCGGCACGGGCTCCGCTCGTTGTGGAAACGGCAGGATGTCAGACGTCGGGCAGCCGGGCCGCCGTCAGCGGAAGCCCGCCGCGTCCTCGATCTCGTGCTCCGCCGCCGATGACGCCGCCGGCGGAGCAGCCGACGAGGACGCGCGGCTCGAGCGCCGCGCGGACGCGCTCGGCACGGCGTCGTACGCCGGCGCGTGGTGCGGCGAGGCGAACGACGACCGCAAGATCGGGCGCGACGTCGCCGAGCTCGCGGCGCACGCCGACACGGTCTCCGCGATCGCTTCGTCGAGTCGCGCGGGCGGACGACACCGCGGAGCTTCCAGCCGCATTGCCGTCTACTATCCCGCGATGGACGCTTCGATGCCAGATACCGCGTCGTGGTGCCTCATCGCGTGGTGGCCTTTCGGGCGATCGAGCGTCGATCGGTGCACCGAGACTGCCGCTCAGCGGCTGCCCGTCGCGCATGAGGTCGAGGTCGACCGGCTGCCGATGCCGGCGACGCAGAGCCAGGTCTGGAAGTCCCCTACCGCGAATACGGCGTGGCCGCCGAGCCCGACCAGGAAGTCGCCCGGACCGGACGCCGGCCCGCGAGGCCGGGCTCGGATCGAACACGTCGTCGATGCTAGACGCCGGTGCGGCGGGATGCGCGGCCCGGGCCGCCTCGCCTCCGAGCCGCTGGCGCGCGACGGGCAGCTCGAGGACCGAGACGCCGATCCACGGCGAGCGCTGGCTGTGCGCGACCTTGAGCAGCTTCGAGCAGCGTGAGCACGAGCGTTGATCGGCAGGATGCTCGTCGCGGGCGGTGCGCCTCGGCTCCGTGTTCTGCCCAGACGTCCTGCCCGACATCCTGCCTGACGTTCTGCTGCGCCGCTCACGCCGATCACCTGGCCCTGGATGTCGACCACCGGGACCACTGAGCGGCGTGCCGGCACACGTGAGCGAGCCTGGAGCCGCGTCGTCCGACAGCTCGGCCTGGCAGCACTGGCGCTGCGGCGGCGTGAGGCGATGAGCCCGACGGCGAAGCCCGATCGGGCCCAGGTGGGTCGCCGATCCCGACGACCCAGTGCCCGACCTCGACGCGGTCGCTGTCGGCGAGCTCGGAGCGGCGGCGGCGGGTCGGCACGCCGGCCGCGATCCGCAGCACCGCGAAGTCGAGCATCGGCTCGGCGCCCACGAGCGCGCCGCCGAGCGCGATGTCGTCGAGACATCTCGATCTCCGCGAGCGGCCACGGGCTTCCCTGCGTCGTCGCGCAGGAAGCGGCTCGCACGAGACGACGAAGCCCTCGTCGTCCATCAGAGAGCCCGCTGCCGCGACGCACTGGACGGAAGCCGGGATAGCGGACGGCATCGGCGTTGGCGGCGAGCCACTTGTCGCCGTGCTCGACCTGCAGCCGCTCGGTCGTCCAGGTGGGATCGCGGACGAAGCCCAGTCATCGCCGACGACGCGTGGGCTCATCTTCTCGGCGATGCCGGCGAAGACGTCCTGGAGCTGGAGCGCGAGGGCGAGACCGCCCGTCGCGGCGGCGGCGGCGGGCGCACCGTCCACGCTCGGCGCCGACGTCCTCAGGTTGATCCGCACCCAGTCGACGTGCTCGGGTGCGGCGTCGGGCTGCCTCTGCGCGGAGCCGAGCGCAGCAGCTCGGCATTCGAGGACGCGGCGAGCTCGTCGAGCGTGAAGGGTTGGCCGGCCGGTCGGACGGTGCGGCGCGAACTCCACCCGCAGCGTCATCGCATGGAACGCGCGACGTCCCAGCGCTGGCTCGTCGTAGGCGCGTCGCGCCGAACGACGGCATCGCGCAGTGCCGTCCACGCCGAACGAGACGGCGTGGTAGACCTGCTGCGGCGTGGCAGGCGATCGAGCCACTCGCCGCGAAACGCGGTCGGCAGGGCTGCATCTCCTCGCGCGCGCCCAGCCGTCGCCGGCGCCTCGAGACGCGCGTGGCAGAGCGCGCAGTCCGCGCGCCAGAGCCGGCGCCCGATTGGCCAGGTTCAGGTGGCCGGTCGGGGCGCGGCGTGCCGCGCGACGCTCGCGCCGAGCTCCGGCACGAGACGCCGCGTCGCCTTCCAGACGTCGTCGGCGGCGGCGCGTCGTACGATCAGGGTCTCGAGCTCCGCGAGACCGGTGACCACGGCCGGCGAGCGCTTCGGGACCGCGTCGTAGCCGCGACGGAGCTCCTTCACGCAGCGCAGCGACCTCGCCGTACTCGAGCTGGTTTGCGACCGCGCCGTCGCGGACCGCGCCCGCGTAGTCGCTGCCGATGGTACTCGAGCAGGTAGGTGAGGCGCTGCGGCGACGGCGGCGGGGCGGCGAGGGCGGGACGAGCCCGACGACCAAAATCGTCGCCAAGATCGTCGCCGAGATCGCCGCGAGCGCGACGCGGACGGTCGCGGGCTGGCTCTGTGGGCTCGGGCGGATGGACGGCACGCGACGGCGCGGATCCTACGCCGGGGGGACCCTCGCGGGCCAGCGTCCGCCTCGCGATCGAGCCGCCCCCGCCGCGACGCCACAGGACGGGCGCCGCGAGCCGCCAGAACGGCGACACCGGCGGCAGCGCGATAGCCGAAGCCCGGTCGCGGTCGGGCCGAGCGCGTGCCGCGCGACGGCGAGCCCATGCGGCTGGAAGGCGGCGCCAGCGCTCGTTCACCTCGGCATCGCGGAACGAGCTGCCGCGCCCACCGCCCTCGGCGGCGATCACGGCCTGCTGCGCCGGTCCGAGCGTGTGGCCGAGCGCGGCGACGAGCCGGTGTACGTCGCCCTCCCGCGCGCGAGCTCCTCGTAGACGATCCAGTAGCTCTCGGAGACGCCGGCTCCGGTGCCAGTCGGCGAAGGTGCGGAACCGCTGCGCGATGCGGTCGCAGATGCGGACGACGTCAGCGAGCGCGCGCGGGCCTTCGGGACGCGAGTGCGCGCTCGCGAGCATGTTGAAGGGGTTGCGGACCATGAGAGGCGACGCGCGCCTGCGGGAAGAGCCGCGCCAGAGCTCGATCGCGCGGTCCTCCGCCGTCGTCCCGTAGCGGATTTCACTCTGAAACCCCAGTGGCGCGCGCCGTTCGCGGCCGGGAAGAGGTTGGCGCAACGAGGCGCCGGAACGTCGCGTCCCACTCGCCGGCGTCGACGCCGCTCATCCAGGCCTGCCAGTCCGTGCGCGCATGGTCCGACGCGCCGGGCGCGCGGACGTCGCGGAAGAGCGAGGCGCTCTCGAGGCCGCGGAAGTACGGCGTCGGCGATCTGCGTGAGCACGCCCTCGTGCTCGCCCCAGATCGTGACGTCGTCGTAGGAGTTGAGCACGTCGCTGGAGCAGCGTCGTGCCGCCGCGATGGCCGCCGAGCACGAAGAGCGGCGTCGCGGCCGGCTCGACCTCGGTACTCACGTCGCGGTGCGGAGCCGCATCCATTGGTAGCGGAGGTGCAGCGGACGGAGCGTCGCCGCCTGGACGAACGCGTGCCGCGCGCCGCACGCTGGCTCGCGCGCGAGACGCGTCACGCCGATCCGGAAGTAGTGGCGCGCGATCTGACTCGCGGATCCGCCGTGCGCCGATCGCGGCCACCGCGTCCGGCGCCATCGCGGGCAGGCGCTCGAGGACGCGGCGCGATGTCCTCGCGCGTGCCGAGCCGGTCGCCGCTGTTGTTGGTCGTGTGCCAGCGGTAGTGGAACATCGTGCGGTCGACGCAGGCCGCACGCAGGCGGGGAAGAGCCGGTAGCCGTACTCGAGGTCGGGCTGCATGCGGTAGGCGGGATCGAACGGCCCGCGCGTCGTCGAATCGCGCGCCGCGGCACGAGCGCGCCCTGGAAGTAGACGGGATAGCCCTCGAAGAGGTCGACGACCGGTGAGCGCACGGCCGGCGCTCGCTCGCTGAAGTACCGGGCCGGCACGAGGTTCGCCCGCCGTCGGGTCGTCGGCCTCCATCCGCCGCCCGTTGCAGAAGACGGCGTCGAACGCCGGATGCTCGCGCAGGAAGGCTCGCGACCAGGCGAGGCGGTCCGGCACCGCCACGTCGTCGCGCGTCGTGGAACGGCGATCCACTCGCCGGTCGCGCGCGCGAGGCCGAGGTTCCGCGCGCTCGAGAGACCGCCGTGTCCGCCCTCGACGACGGTCACGCGGCCGGCGTATGCGCGAGCACCCGCGGCGTGTCGTCGGTCGAGCCGTCGTCGACGACGATGACCTCGAGGTCGCTGCTCGGTCTGCGCGAAGATGCTGTCGAGGCTTTCGCGCGGAGCCAGCGGCCGCAGTTGTAGGTCGGGACGATGACCGAGATGGCCGGCATGCGACGCGGCGCGCGAGAGTAGGATTGACCGGGGGACGGTCAACGATTGCGTCAGCTGCCACCGACCGCGGGCAAGAAGAGCGTCATGGATCGCCCGATGCGCGCAGCCGGTCGTCGTCCCCGGATGGCTGCTCTCTCCTCCGTGGTCGTCGTCATCGCGGCGAATCGTCGTCGCGGGCGCGCGCGACCGGCATCTCGGTCGGCGTCATGCAGGTGTCTCGCAATTCGCGCGTGCCGTGCGCGCGCACGACGCGCGATGCTTCTGGCCGCCGTACCGCTGCATCCGCGTACCCGTTCCTGACCGGCGTGACGCTCTTCTACCTGTGGCCGCTCGATGGCCTACTTCCGCTGCGGCCGCGCGAGCCGAGCCGTCGGCGGTCGTGCAGAGCGCGCGCCGTCAACGGTCCGTTCGTGATTGCGGCGGTCGGCTTCTCCGGTTGGCTCTCCAGCATCCTCGTGTTCCCGGTGATCACCATCGTCCACTTCGGGCGCTGGGAAGCGGACCTCGCCTCGCAGCAGGTCCTCTCGCCGCTCGTGAACGGCTTTCTCGCCGCGACGACGTCCTATCTGGTCGCCGACTGGCTCTTCCGTACGCGGGTGATGCCGCACGTCTTTCCAGACGGCCGCGCGACGGCGGTCGGCGGCACGGCGGCGCTCGGCGTCGGCGCGCGCCTCGGCGTCTTCCTCGTCGCGGTCGCGTTCGTGCCCTTGTTCACCATGCTCGGCCTGATCATCGCCGCCGACCGTCCGCCAGCGGGCCGGCTGGAACGATCGGACGACGGTCATGCGAGGAGCTCGTCATCGCCGGCGGGAGCACGTTCGGGCTCTACGTCGCGCTCGGCCTCGTGCTCGACGGCGCTCCTCGCGCGCACGTTCACGCGCCCGCTCGCCGAGGTGACGGCGGCGCTCCGCCGCGTACGCGCGGGCACGCTCGACCAGCCGGTGCGCGATCACGTCGGCCGACGAGATCGGCGTCCTCGAGGGAGAGCGTCAACGCCATGGCGACGACGCTCCGCGAGCGCGAGCGCATCCTGCAGACGTTCGGCCGCGTCGGTCGAGCCGGTCGTGCGCGACCGGCTCCTCGCCGGCGACCTCCGCGGCGAGGGCGAGGTGCGGACGGCGTCGATCCTCTTCTGCGACCTCCGCGACTTCACGACGCTTCGCCGAGCGCACCGCGCCGCGCGAGCTCGTGCAGACGCTGAACCAGTTCTTCACCACCATGACGACCTGGGCGCGCGACCTGCGACGGCTTCGTCAACAAGTTCATCGGCGACGGTCATCCTGGTCGTGTTCGGCCTCCTCGACGACGATCCGTCGCACGGCCCGGCCGCCGGCGCTGCCGGCGGCCGTGCGCTGCGCGCTCGGCATGCGCGAGCGAGCTCGCGCAGCTGAACGAGGACCGCGTCGCGCCTCGGCCAGCCGCCGCTCGGCGTCAAGATCGGCGTCCACACGGGCCCGGTCGTCGCCGGCACGATCGGCGCCACCGACCGCCACGAGTATACCGTCGTCGGCGACACGGTGAACGTCGCCGCGCGCCTGGAAGAGCTCTGCCGCGACCACGGCTGCGAGGTGATCGTATCGGCCGCGACGTGGGATCTCGCGCGCGCCGGCGGCGCGGTGCTGCCGTCGGCGCACGCCGGATGCGGTGACGCTGCGGGGCAGGGATCAGGCGGTCGCGGTGTATCGGGTGGCGTGAGCGCGCCGACCGTGCGCCGGTTGCTTCACCAGGCCGGACCGGGAACGTCCTCCGGCCGTCGCCGCAGCATCATCGTCTGGGTCGCGAACGCGATCAGGTGGCCGGCGTCGTCCCAGATCTCGCAGTCGGCCGTCGCGTAGCCGCCGCGCGCGCGCCGGACGTGGACCCAGGTGAGGATCCACTCGGCGGTCGTGTCCTCGAGGAAGTGGATCGTGAGGTCGAGGCTCGGCGCGTGGAACGGCGGCCCGTCGGGCCCGAGCGTCTGCATCAGCGCGGGCGGCATCGTGTCGGCGATCGGCGGGATCGCGAGCGGATCGAAGCGGCCGTCGGCGAGGAGCGGCGGCACGCGATAGCGGAACCAGCGTCCGATACGCGCCGGCCCCGGCGTCCAGTCCTCTCGTCCACCACGCGCGCGCCGTAGCCGAGCCGACATTCGTAGTTCGCGAGGAAGCGCGGCCGGAAGTCCGTCACGCCCGGCACGATCGGCGTCGACTTCGGCCGGCGGTCGGACCGGCGGCGGCTCCGCGTCGACGACGTCCGATGCCTTCGCGATCGCGGCCGAAGGTCGCGCTGACCTCGAGCCCCGGTCCGCGGCATCGTCGTCGACGAGAGCGCCGCGCGCACCTGCGCCGCGACGTTGCCCGTGCCGCAGTACCTCGACGCGGACCTCGAGCGGTCCCGCGCGGCGTACCGGCGAGCAGAGTGCGTGTTCGCCGAGATCGGCCGCTGCAGCGCGGGATCGCCGAGCTCCGCCACCATCGCGCGCATCGCGACCGTCATGAGCACGCCGCCCGACGGCGTGCGGAAATCCGACGCGTGCGGCGGTCGACGTCAGCACATCATCCGGCGCGCGGCGGCGAGCCGTGACGGCCGTGTCGGCCGGAAGGTCGGAGCGATCCATGCGTGCCGCGTACGCGGTGCTGCGCGGATCACGGAAGGCGACGCGGGTTGACCGCCGTCGATCGGAATGGGAAGCATCGCCGTCGTGACCAGCGCTCGAGCTCGTCGTCCACGGCCTCACCGTTTCGTGCTTCACCCGCAAGGTGACCGGGTACTTGATCACTGGGCGATCCGCTGGCGGCTGCAGCCGAGCGTCGGCATGAACCTCGCCGCGCGCGCGCCGCGTGGAACGGCTGGCATTCCCGTCGTGACGACGCCGGAGGGCGAGCTCGTCTGGGACTCGACGGCCGTCATCCTCACGTCGGGACGCGGCAGCCCCGAGCCGTCGGTCCTGCCGACGGATCCGCGCGCTCCGGTTCCTCGCCTTCCTCCTCGACGATTTTTCCGACGAATGGCTCTACCGCCACGCCGTCGGGGCTCGATGGCTCTACGAGGAAAACCGCGTATCAGGGAGCTGGGACATCGCCCGGGAGGGCACGCCTCGAAGTCCCGGGAAGCGCCGACGATACGCGGCGGCTGGTGACCGATGCGATGACCGCGTGCCTCCGCGCCTCGGCGTCACGCCGGAGAACGTCGGCGCGTGGGTGCATCGACTCCGCTCTTGCCGTGGCAGCGCGCGCCGCGCGCGCACGTCGCGGCGCACGGCTTTCTCCTCGGCGGCCGGCCATCGCTCGCCGACTTCGCGCTCTTCGGCGGCAACGTCGCGCATTTTCGTGAACGACCCGGGTGCCGGCGCTGGACCGAGGAGGCCGCGCCCGCCGTCGTCGCCTACACCCATGCCATGATGACGCCGCGCGGCGCGATCGTTCGGCGACTGGCTCGACGTCGCGCGGACTGCCGACACGCTCGATCGCGCTCCTCGCCGAAACCGGCCGCCACTACCTGCCGTGGGTGAACGCGGGCGACGGCGGCGGGATCGGCGAGCGTCACCGTTCGAGGGCGGCGCGAGCGCGCAGATCGACACCACGCCCTTCCCCGACGACGCGCGCGGTATCCTCGGTTCGCGCTATCGCGACGCGCGAAGCCCGGCGCTCGACGGTGTGCTCGAGCGCGCGGGCATCCTCCGGCTACTTCGCCGACGACGTCGATCGCGCGACCGCCGTCCCCGATCCAGCCGTGCCGCCGCGGCCGGCCGACAATCAGCCGTTCCGCGCCGGACCTGACGCGCTCAGAAGTCGAGCTTCGGCTCCGCGCCCGAGCAGGCGGCAGTGGAGATACGCCTGCGCCGAGTCCTCGACGATCTCCGCGCGGTTGTACGCTTCGAGCAGCGTCGGCCCGCTCGCCGCGAGGCCGTGGTTCGCGAGCAGCACGATCCGCGTGTCGGGCGCGCGCTTGTACGCGTCGACGACGAGGTCGCGGAGCTTCTCCGAGCCCGCGTCGGCGTACGGCACGATCTGGATCTCCTTCAGAGTGCGCGCGCGCCTGGCCGGTCATGTGCGGCGGCGTGAAGCCGCAGATGCCGAACGCCATGGTCGCCGTCGAGTGCGTGTGGACGACGCCGTTCACGTCGGGGCAGGTCGCGAAGACGCCGGCGTGCCAGCGGAACTCCTTCGACGGCTTGAAGTCGAAGTTGTCGAGCTGCTTGCCGGACAGGTCCATCAGGACGACGTTGTCGGGCGCGGTGTCGCGGAAGGTGACGCCGGTCGCGGTGCAGAGGTAGCGGTCGGTGCCGGGGATGCGGATCGAGATGTTGCCGCCCGATCCGGCGGTGAGCCAGCGCTCGCTCGCGCGAATGCAGACGTCGGTGAGCTCCTTGCGGAGGTCCTGAAGGGCAGCGCTCATGAGCACAGGACTATCGGCCTGGGGAGCGACTTCTCAAACCTGCAGTGCGCAGGAAGAAACGGCGACCCGTGCGCGATTGACCGGGCGGCGGCGCAGCCTCGGTACCGTGGAATTCGTCGAAGGAGTGACCCGATGCAGCGACCGACCTCGCGCTCGGATGCTCGTCCTGCTTTCGCGCTCCGGTTCCCGCCTCCGTCGCCTCGGCGAAGGGGCTCTGCGCCCGCGGTCGCTTCCAGCTCGGTGACGCGAGCGGACGCGACGCCGGAGCGCTCGGCGGCGTCATCGTTCCTGCGCATCGACGCACGGTCGATCTGAGGGATCTGCGCCGCGGCGGACGTCGGCCGATCGTACTACTACGCGCGACTGGCAGTACCGGACGCGCGCTGCGGTCTCGCCGATACCTGCGCGTCGCCGCTGGCCGGCGCCCGGTACGGATCCGCTTCGACTATCGTCAGCGACTGCGCGCACGCCGTCGGCAGCGTCCCGCATCGCGAAACGGCCGCACGCGTTTCACGTCGCACCGCCTCCGGACCTGCGGCAACGGTCGGATCGAGGGCGGCGAGACCTGCGACGATCGCCACAACGCGTGAGCGGCGACTGCTGCGACGGCGCTCGCCAGATCGAGCCTGGCTGCTCCGGGCCGTGCGAGCGGTCGGCGCGACTGCAACCCGGCGGCCCTGTGCATCCGGATCCCACGGCGCCAGCCGCGGGCTGCCTGTCGGCGCCGGGCCGATGCGCGTACGTGGCCCCGGTGTCCGCGCGGAGGTTGTTCGTCGCGAACCTCGCCCACGAACAGCGCGGAGTCTGCGGCTGCGATCGGCGCAACTATCGCACGAGCTGTGATGCCGGGCGGCGGGCGTTCGGTCGCTCGGCCGGATGGTGCCCGTGCGATGAGCCGAGCGGGAGCACGTGCCAGATGGATATTGCTGCGATCTGACGAACCGCACGTACACCTGCAATCCGCCCGCACGCGGTGGAGTGCCGTGCGCGCTCGACCCGAGCTGCGTGACGGCGTCGTCGAGATAGCACCCGTCTGCGGCCGCGTGACGGCGTCACCTGATCCGGACGCGACTGCGCCCGCCAGCGAGCTCATCTGTGAACTCTGTTCGGATCCCTGGTCCGCGCTCGTGACGTCGCGGCGACGCGCCCGCTGTCACTGGTCGTCCGTCTTCTCGTAGCCCGACGCAGTCGAGGACCGGCAGCCGCGGGTAGCGCAAGAACGCCGCGTCGCGCTCCGCGCGCGTGCAGCGCCAGAAGCGGCCGCCGCGTGCGATTTCGTGGCACGCGCGCCCAGCGGCAGCACGAGCAGAGCCCGACGTCGGGATCCGAGGTCACCGCGACGCGATCGGAAACGGGCGTACTCGACGAGGGCCTGGAGGGCCGACGACGGCACGATGCCCGCTCGGATAGCACAGCCGCCCGCCCCGCGCACGGCGAGCGGTCCGGGGTTGCCGCCGCCGTACGCAGCGATCGCGCATACGGCGAGCTCTGCTCGCGACCAGCACCGGCTTCCCGTAGCCGCTCCGACGCCTCGCGCGCCGCTTCGGCGTAGCGCCGGTCCTGCCGCTCGTGGAACTCGACGATGCGGTCGAGGCCGTGCTCGGGAAGAACTGCGCCCGGAGCGGAGCTGCCACGCCTGGTTCGCCTGGATGCCGAGGCCGAGGAACGACGACCGCGTCGACGTCGGGATGGCGCGCGACGAGATCGAGCACCGTCGGGATCGTGTCGCGCGTCTCGCCGCCCGCGAGGTCGATCGGGTTGCTGCCGGCTCCAGCGCGACGGCACGAGCGCGATCGATCGCGGCGCGGAGGTCGTCCGGCAGCGGCACCAGCTCGAGCGCCGGCCGGCGCATCGCGTCGGCCGTGAGGACGCCCCAGCCGCCGACGGTCGTGAAGACGACGACGCGCGCGCCGCGCGGCAGCGGCTGCGTCGCGAAGGTCGCGGCCCAGTCGAACGCCTGCCTCGACGGTCGGCGCGCGCAGCGCGCCGGTCTGGCGGCAGAGGCCGTCGAAGACGCGATCGTCGCTCGCGAGCGCGCCCGTGTGGCTCGCGGCCGCGCGCTGCCCCGACGCGCGACGCGCCGCCCTTCAGCACGACGAGCGGCTTCCGCGCGCGGTCAGCGCGCCGGAACGCCGCGATGGCGCCGGTCGCCGTCGCGGACGCCTTCGAGGTAGGCGAGCGCGACCGCGGTCGTCGTCGTCGGCGGCGAAGTACGCGAGGTAGTCGGCGACCGTCGTCTGCGCGGAGTTGCCGGCCGAGATCGCCTTCGACGACGCCGATGCCGGTCAGAGCTCGCGTAGTTGAGGAGCGACGGAGAGCAGGTTGCCGCTCTGGCTCGCGATCGAGATGCGGCCGGCGGGCGGGTAGGGCGCGACGATCTGCGCGCACATCGACTCCGCCGGTCGAGACGAGCCCTGGCCGTTCGGACCCGCGAGCAGCATGCCGCAGCGCGTTCGGCGCGTCGCGACCAGCTCGCCTCGCGCGCCGCGCCCTCGTCGCCGGACTCGGCGTAGCCGCCGCTCGCGACGAAGGCGGCGCGGACGCCGCGCGCGGCGCAGGCGCGCAGCAGCGCCGGCGTTCGCGGCCGCCGGCGTGCAGACGAAGACGAGGTCGGCGGCGCCGCCGGGACCTCCGCGACGTCGCGCAGCGTCGGCGCGGCCGAGCACCTCGCCGCCGTCGCGATTCACCGGGAAGACGCGCGCCGCGGTAGCCGAAGCGCAGGCAGGTTGTGGAACGCCGCGAAGCCGAACTTGCCCGGATGCGACGACGCGCCGGCGACGACGATGCCGCGCGGATGGAAGAGCGGCGCGAAGCGCGCGCGCAGCGCGTCGTCGTCCGAGCGGCGTGCGGCGCGCGCCGGCGGCGGCGCCGCGCCGAGCTCGACGAGCGCGTCGACCGCGATCGGCCGGCCCGTCGCGGACGATGAGCGGGTTCACGTCGACGCTCGCGACGTCCGGGCGCTCGACGGCGAGGCGGCCGAGCGCCGACGAGCACGGTGGCGAGCGCGTCGCGGTCGACCGGCGGCTCGCCGCGGAACGCGCCGAGGAGCGCTGTCGTCCGGAGGCCGTCGATCATGCGCGCAGCGCCTCGGCCGGCGTGAGCGGCGCCGCGGCGAAGACGACGTCGCCGACGGCCTCCGCGAAGATGCCGCCGACGCCGAGCATGACGCACGGGCCGAACTGCGGATCGCGCACGACGCCGGCGATGAGCTCGCGCCGCCCGCGCACCATCTCGGCGACGAGGAGCGCCACCGTCGCCGTCGTCGGCACGGCGCAGCGCGAGCAGCTCGGCCGCCGGCCGCGCGCGCACTGCGCGTCGGCGTCGCCGAGGCCGAGCCGGACGAGGTTCGCGCTCGGTCTTGTGGCGCGATCGCCGCGCCGCAGAGCTTCAGCGACGACCGGGAAGCCGATCGCGCCGCGGCCGCGCGCGCGGCGCTCGTCGGCACCGGCCGCGACGCCGTTCGCGCGGCGATCGGGAACGCCGTAGCGCGGCGAGGATCGCCTTCGACTCGTGCTCGGACAGCGTCGGCATGCGTCGCATCCTCATAGCGGAACGTGGACGCCGAAGCTGGCCGAGCGCGCCGGAAGGTGCGCGGGTGGCGGGCGTGCCGGGGTCGCCGCGCCGAGCGATTATCGGGAGCGAACGCGGCGACCCTGACCTGCGCCGCCCGCGTCTTCCCGGCGTCCGGCGAGCCATATGGTGCCCCGATGTCCGATCAGACCTCGCCCGCCTACGCCCGCTACGTCCTCGGGCTCCTCTTCGTCGTCTTCGTGCTTCAACTTCATCGACCGGCAGATCCTCGCGATCCTGCTCGAGCCGATCAAGCGCGACCTCGGCGTGTCGCGACACCGCGATGGGCTTCCTCACCGGCATCGCGTTCGCGCTCTTCTACACCGTCGCCGGGCATCCCCGATCGCGCGGCTCGCCGATCGCGGCACGCGGCGCACGGTGATCGCGCTCGGCCTCGCCGCGTGGAGCGCGATGACGGCGCTGTCGGGCATGGTGCGGACGTTCGGCGAGCTCGCGCTCGCGCGCATCGGCGTCGGCATCGGCGAGGCGGCGTGCAGCCCGCCCGCGCACTCGCTGCTCGCCGACTACTTCCCGCCCGAGCGTCGCGCCGACCGCGCTCGCCATCTACTCGATGGGCATCCACGTGGGCGTGCTCTTCGGCTTCGTGATCGGCGGATGGATGGCCCAGCACTTCGGGCTGGCGCGCACGCGTTCTTCGTCGTCGGGGCTGCCGGGTCTCGTGCTCGCCGTCGTCGTCGCGGCTGACGGTGCGCGAGCCGCCGCGCCTGCACCGTGACGCGCGACGCCGGTCTCGAGCGCGAGCCGCGGTGCGCACGCTCGTGGGCGCATCGGCGCGTTCCGTCACATGGCGCTCGGCGCGGCGGCTCGCACTCGTTCGCCGGCGTACGGCATCGCCGCGTGGGCGCCGGCGTTCCTCGCCCGCGTCCATCACATGGGCGCCGGCGAGATCGGGCCTGGCTCGGGCTCATCACGGGTGTCGGCGGCGCCATCGGGCGGCCGTCAGCGGCGGCGTGCTCGCCGACCGGCTCGGCGCGCGCGACGCGCGCTGGACGCTCTGGGTGCCGGCGATCGCGTCGGTCGCTGGAGGTGCCGTTCTGGCTCGTCGTTCCTGCTCGTGGCCGACCCGCGGTGCCGGCGCTCCTGCGGCGGCATTCCGGGCGTCCTCGGCGGCGCGCGATGTGGCTCGGCCCCGTGTTCGCGACGACGCAGAACCTCGTGCGGCCCGACATGCGCGCGCTCGCGTCGGCGATCCTGCTCTTCGTGATCAACCTGATCGGGCTCGGCGCTCGGGCCGCAGGCGGTCGGGGTGCTGAACGACCTGCCTCGGCCCGTCCTTCGGGACGGCGGCCGTGCGCTACTCGCTCCTGATCGTCGGCCTCGATGAACATCTGGGCGGCCGGGCACTTCGCGCTCGCGCGCCCGCACGCTCCGCGACGACCTCGCTAGGCCTGCGCGCTCGGCCGCCGCGTGAACGCCGTCGTGCCAGCGCCCCAGGACTTCGGCAGCTCGCCGAGCGCGAATCGAGCCGCCGGCGAACTCGGCGAGACTGCATGGCGGCGAAGAGCGTGCAGTCGGCGATCGACGGCTCGGTCGCCGGCGACGAACTGCTGCGGCGCCGATCCTCCGGTCGAGCACCTTCAGATCGCGATGGCGAGGCGCGATCTTGCGCGGTCTCGGCGGCGTCGGGCGACTGCTTCACGCGACCGGCGAAGAACGGGCTCGTGTTCTGGAAGATCGGTGCCGACGTTGTTCAGGCACGCCTGACCTCGCAGATCCGCTCCGCCTCGCGCACGCGCGCGCGCTCGAGCGGCGTCGCGCCGAGCATCGCGCGGGTTCGGGTGCAGCTCCTCGAGGTACTCGATGATCGCGAGCGATTCGCGTGAGATAGCTGCCGTCGTCGAGCTGGAGCACCGGAAGGCCGCCGAGCGGGTTCACGCGGCCCAGGAACTCGGGCGTGCGGTTCTGGCCGCTCATGACGTCGACCGGCTCGATCGGCAGCGTCGAGGCCCTTCTCGTGCGAGGTAGACGCGGAGCTTCGTCGGGTTCGGCGCCATGGCGAAGTCGAGGATCTTCATGGCGCGTGCTGGGCTGGCGCCGCCGGACGACGCGCAAGCCGCCCGGTCGAGCCTGCGCGCCGCCGGCGGGCTCTGTAAGAATGTTCACGCCCGGGTAAGAATGGGCGTTCCCGTGACGCCAGAGCCATCTGGCCGCACCCGCGCGCCACATCCCGAGTGCGGCGCGATTCCTGCTCCAATGACACCGCCACTGGGGCCCTCGGGCTCCTGGCGGGGAGAGTTACGCTCATGACTTCACGCCGCATGCTCGCCGTCGTCTCGCGGTTGCGTCGATCGCCGTCGCGCGCCCGTCCGCAGCCGCGCCGCCGGACGGCACGACCTGCGATCCCGATACGGCGGCACGTCTCCGCTTCCTCGAGGATCGACTCGACTCGCGGCGCACCTACGCCGACTGGTGGTGGAAGGGCTGGACGGCGTTCTACGGCATCGGCACCGTCGTCGAGACCGTGCAGGCCGCCACGGAAGACGATCGGCGGCAAGCGCGCCGACTACGCCGTCAGCGCCGGGAAGGCCGCGTTCGGAACGGTCCGGCTGGCGCTCTATCCGCCGACGGCGCGCGTGCGGCGCCGATCCGATGCGCGGCGTGCCGCTCGACGCATCCGGCGCGTGTCGCGAGCGGCTCGACGGTCGGCGAGAAGCTGCTGCGGGAGAACGGCGCAACGAGTCGCGAGTCGCGCTGGTACGTGGAAGCGCCACGCCGCGAACGTCGGCGATCAACGTCGCCGGCGGTCTCATCGTCGCCGAAGGCTTCGACGAGTCGGACGGCTGGATCGTCCGCCGGCGTCGGCATCGCGGTCGGCGAGGCGCATGATCTTCTCGCACCCCGTGGAACGGCCGACGACGACCTCGCCGAGTACGAGCGGACGCTTCGACGGCCGTACGGCGTCGCGCGTGAGCTGGCACGTGCTGCCTCTGGCAGGCGCGGCGCGCGCCTCGTTGCTCGTCCGGTTCTGACGCGCCGCCTGGCGCCGTCTTCTCGTCGAAGCATCCGACCCGCATAGCGCGCGGCGATCGCCCACACCGGCGATGCCCGCGATCGACACGAGCGAGAGCCAGCGGACGCTCGCGCAGCCGTGGAACCAGCTGGCTCATGCGCGAGGCTCGCGCCGACGCCGATCGTCTTCGCGAAGCGCTGCACGAACATGTCGATGAACGCCTTCGCCGCGTACTTCTCGCCGGCGTCGTCGGCGTAGAGCGCCTCCTTGGCCGACTGGTTGATCGAGTAGCTGAAGCCGTTGTCGGCGGTGTTGAGCAGGCTGCCGATCCAGAGCGTCGGCAGCGACCAGGAACGCAGCCGAGCGCGACGAAGGTCGTCGCCGGGAGCACGAGCGAGCGCCGTGCCGACGCCGAAGCCGGGTCATCACGAGCCCGGTCAGGAACACCTGCACGACGCAGCGACACCACGTTCGTGATCGCGAGACACGCGCGAGAGATGCGCGCCGATCGCGGGCCCTCGAAGTACGACGACACGGTGCTCGTGAACTGGAAGTCCATCACGGTCGACGACGATCTCGTAGAGCCCGACGATCGCGACGATCGAGCGAGCAGGTAGGGCGAGCGCAGCGACGAGCGCGCGCGCCCTCGAGGCGCGGCATTGCCGCGATCGCTCGGACGCCTGCGGCGCGGGGCCCGGCCGGTCGACGGCGCGGTCTGGAGGCAGACGCTCGCGCACCCGTCCGGCCGTCCACGCGATCACGGCGATCGCGACGGCCGAGCCCGCAGCAGATCCAGAGCCACTGGTCGGGCGCGAGGCGATCGATCGCCGCGGCAGCACGAGCGCGCCGAACGCGCCACCGCCCGACGCCGCCGAGCACGATCGGCCCGTAGAGACGCTTCGACGCGGCGGGCGACACGCTGTCGTTCAGGAACGCGAAGAACGTCGCGACCATGATCGTGCTGAACAGGTCGCCGAAGAGGTAGAACGACCACACCGTCGCGTCGCCGGGATGCGGCAGCACGAGCGTGTAGACGCGGCGAACGCCACCATGAACGCGGCCGTGAAGCGTGAGCGTGAGGGCCTGCGCGTCGCAGGCGTCGCGAGACTGCGAGAACACCGCGACGGCGATCGCCGCGACGACCATGTTCAGCGACCTTCGCGATGAGCTCGGCCTCGGGCGCCTCAGCCGCCAGCCGAGCATGCGTCGACGCCGTCGTCGTAGTACTGGATGAAGAGCGCCTTCTTGAGCGGCTTCAGGATCCAGAACGTCGCCGTCACCAGGAAGAGGTAGGCGAGCATCGAGGCCGGTGAACGGGCAGCTCCGCGCGCGAGGAGGTGGTGGCGGGGTGGACGTGCGCGCCATGCGGTCGCTCAGAAGAGCGGGATCTCGCCCGCGTCGACGCGCGCGAGGAGCCGCTTCAGGCGATCGCCGACGGCGCGCGCCTCGACCGCCGTGAGCCCGAGCTGCACTCGTCCGTCGCGCACGCGGACGCCCTGCGACGGATCGATCGGCGCGGTCGGCGCCACGGGCTCGGAGCACGCCCTGCGCGGTCGGCGCGCAGCTCCGCGACCACCATGAGCGCATCCACGTCGCCTCGGCGTCGATGCGCCGGAGCCGGTCGACCGACGGCGCGGCGGAGCGCCGGCACGCGCAGCACGTCCCAGTTCGTGACGAAGTAGTTCCAGACGAGATTGCCGAACGCGATGCCGTTGTCGACCGCGTAGATCCGCTCGCCGTCCTCGCGAGACGAGGATGTTGCCGCCGCGTCCGTCGCGGTGTTCGACCAGGTAGGTCGAAGAGGTTGAAGTCGGCGACGCTGTCCGGCGTACGTGCGGTCGCGTCTCGAAGCGGTCGACGTCGTAGGATCGTCTCGGGGCGCTTCACGTGATCGAGCCAGATCGCGAGAGCCGAGCTCGCACTGCGTGTTCTCGATCGTGGCGGGCATGTCGGGCTGCGGCTCGCCGATAGGCGGTCGAGCGGGATGCAGCGCATCGCGGTCGGCGGCACGACCCAGTCGTCCGGGTCGAGGAACCAGCTGCTGGACCGCGAAGGCCGCGATCTCCTTCCGCGGGCGCCGCGTCCCACGCCGTCGCGCCGTCTTCGGCGGTGCCGGCAGCCCACTTGACCGTGCAGCTCGCGGCGCAGCGACGGGAAGTGCGCCTTCGCCTTGGAGACGCCCATGACGCCGGCTTCGGCGCGCTGCACTCGCGGAGCTCGAAGGGCGCCGACTGGAGCAAGCGTGCGAGCTGGTCCAGTGCGAGGGGCAGCTCGGGTGGCTGCGTCGAGCGCGGCGCGGGAAGCGCCCGCACCTCCGCCACGACGCGCTCGCCGGGGGACACGTCGCGGCCGTGAACGCAGGCCGTGGCAAAGAGTACAACGACCCCGAGCATCCGGCGTCGAAACTGCGGACGGGGTGGATTCGTTGCGTGGGCGTTTCTCTAGGAGCAACTCCTGTGCCCGGCCGGTCAGGACGGTGCCATATCGCGAGCGACCCGGTCGACCAACGCCGCCGTCGCGCTCGCGAAGCGCGTGCCCAGCCCCTCGACGGCCGTCTCCGGATCGTCTTCGAGCACGTCGAGCAGGTCCGCGACGCGGATGCGGGCGCGCGGACGGACGTCGTCGCGGTCGCGGCGTGCCAGCGAGGCACCGACGCGAGCGTGTCGAGGTCACCGCAGCGTCGTCGGCGCCGAGCGCGAAGCGCTGGTCGCCGTCGGCGGTCGCGCACGCGAGCGTGCCGGAGAGGATGACGAGGATGTGGTCCGCCGGATCGCCCGCCTGCCAGGCCGCCCGGCTCGCGTCGACGCGCGATCTCGCTGCACGCCGCGGCGACGTCGCCGAGCGTCTGCACGCGCGTGGTCGCCAGCGACGGTAGCGCACGCAGAGCCGCCATCCGCTGGGAAGGCCGAGGCGCGATGCGGCGGCGATCGGCGGCGTCGTCTCGGGCGGCGTGGTCCGGGTAGCCCGCCGACGGTCGAGCCGACGTCTGGCCGCGATCGCCATGGCCGCGATCCCGCCGTGACCGTCGCCAGGACGGAGAAGCGGTCGTAGCAGATCTCGATCACGGCCTCGCGATCGAGCTCCAGCGTCCGCGTCGCGGACTCGGCCCTCACGACGACGTCGTCGCCGGTGCTCGCGAGCGCGTCGACGCCGCCGACGAGCTCGTAGGCCTCGCGCACCGCCCACGGCTGTCCGCGCGCACCTCCGTGACGCGGCCCTCCACCACTAGATGGATCGTGCTGATCGGTGCGCCGGCCGCGTAGAGGAGCGCGCCCGGCTCAGAGCGTGCGGTGCCGGGCGCGATCGACGAAGTGCCAGGTCGTCGGGCGGCAGGCTCGAGAACGGCGGCACGGTCTGTGAGCGCGAGCAGGGCTCGACCGCGCCCGCCTGCAGCTCAACCGTCGCCATCGTGGACCTCGTCGAGGCTCGTACCCGACGACCAGCGGAAGACGGCGAGCTGGTAGCGCGCGACCTCGCGGATGACGGGGCTCGGATCGGCGAGAGTCGCGCGATCATGTCGGGCAGGATCGCGTGCAGCGCCGTCGCCATCCGCCGCGGATCCTCCGACGTCCGGACGACGGCCTGCACGGAGTCGCGCGCGCCCGCGCGGCTCGTGGGAAGTCGAGCACGCCGGCCAGCTGCACAGGCGGCGGCGGCGAATCGGTGAGCAAGGAGCAGCACGGGTCGGAGGGTGCCGCGAAGCAGGTTCTCGAGCATCTCCGCCCGCCGGCCTGCGCCTGCGTGTCGGTGGCGGCGAGGCCGCGAGAGACGATCGCGTAGCCCGCATCCGGCTCGAGGATGTGAAGGGCCCGGAAGACGCCCTCGAGCGCGCGGCGCTCGGCGTCGAGGAGGCCGCGGCAGCAGGAGTGCGCGCGTCGTGTCGTGACGCAGCCCCCGCCTGCTCGAGCGCCTCCCAGGCCACACGATACGCAGAGCAGGGTGACGGCGCGCGCGAGAGCTGCTCGGCGACGACCTGTATCGCCGCGCCGTCGATCGGCAGCGACGGATCGTCGGTGCGCATCGGCCGAGCCCGCGGAGGATCTTGTAGGTGATGCGGCCGTCGGTTTCGGCGGGGAGGTGCTGGGTCAGCATGTCGGCCGCGCGCGGCGTCATGAAGCGGCTCATCGTCCGCGGCACGTAGACCGCACCGCCGGCGGCGTGTAGGCGTCGCCGAGCGCGGATCCCAACCGCTCGAGCGCCTCGGCACCGAGCGCCACGAGCGCGGTGCGGGGCGTGCGCGCCTCGCGGTGGGCGAGCAGCTCGATCAACGTGTCGAGGAAGAGGCTCGGATCGCCCGCGATCGCGCGCGCCACCTCCGTGCCGAAACGTGGATCCGGGTTGCGGCTGAGGCTCACCCGCGAGCACGCGCGCGAAGCGTGGTGGCAGATCGCGCAGCGCAGCTCGCGAGGTCGCCGCGCTGTCGGCCGTCGCGCTCTCGAGCACGGTGCGCAGCGCCCGCCGGCGCTTCGGCATCGTCGATGAAGCCGCCGGCGAGGAGCCCGATCAGCGCCGTGCAGCGGCCCGGCGAGCGTGCGTCGCGGAGATGGCGTCGCAGCAGCGCCTCGTCCGGGCGCCGGGCGCTCTGCATGCGCAGCACGGCGGCGCGCACGTCGTCGTCGCCGTGCTCGACCAGCCGGTCGACGAACGGCGCAGCACCTGCGTCGGTCCTGCGTCCCGGCGAGGAGTGCCAGCGCGCGAGTGCCACCGTCGGCGACGGATGATGGACCATGCAGCGGCGACACGCGAGGTGCGCGTCTTGCCGTAGGCCTCGAGCATGTCGAGCGCGGCCCAGCACCTCGGCGTCGTCGCTCGATCCGAGACCGCGGCGACGAGCACCTCGAGCGAGCCGCATGTCGAGCGGCGGCAGCGTGCCCTGGATGCCCGTGCCGAGCATGCGGAGCTGGGCCCGGAACCGGTCGACGTACGGAGACGGAGGCTCGTGAGCGTGCCGAGCCAGACCGCGCTCAGCACGGCGAGACCGCCGGCGAGCGCTGGTGCGCGGCCCCGGCGGCACCCACCGCCAGCAGCCCCATCGAGGCGACGGCCTGGCCGCCGCGCTGGCCGCACCGCCGTCGTGACGGCCCTGAAGCGATCGCGCAGCGCCGCCGGAGAGCGGAAGGGTAGAGGATTTCGTTGCCGGCGCGGTCGAGCGAGTGCCTCGCCATGCCGCCGATCGCCTTCACGATCAACACGGGGACAAAGCCGCCCGCGAGGACGGCGCCGGCCGTACCGACAGGCAGGACGCGGGCAGGACGCCGAGCGCGCCGCGATCACGCCGAGGCCGGTCAGGAGCCGCGGTGCCACCAGGAGCTGGAAGACGAGCGCCCCGGCATTCACCGCGAGCTGGTAGCGCGCGAGGAAGTGCCCGAGCTCGGCGCGCGGCACGGCGGCGGCGACCGAGGACTTGAAGAGATAGTCGACGCCGGTGGCGACGACGGCGGCGACGAGCGTCGCAGAGCAGGAATGCGGCTCGAGTGTACGGATCGCGGTCCGATCGCCATCTGGCTCCGGCGTCTCGGCTCGCGGGCTCGCGTGCCGGCGCGTCGTGAAGAACGTCCCCACGAGTACGTGAGCAGCGCCGACGCCGCGAAAGAGCGCGGCCCCGCCGAGGACGAGTGTCCGCGGCGGCGCGACCGAGAGCACCGGGCCGGCCAGCCCGACCCGATCGTCGCGCCCGCGAGGCACGCCGGCGCCCAGGGAACGCGAACACGCGCTTCGCGCTCCCGACGTCGAAGAGGTCTCCCGCGTGCAGCCAGAACTGGAGCGTGACCACGCTCGCGACGAGCCCGGTGCAGACGTAGGGGACGAAGGCGTCTCCGGTCGCCGCGTGCCGACCGAGATGCCAGAGGCCGACGTTCGCCGAGCGCGCCCACGGCGAGGGTGATCATGAGGGCACGCCGGCGTCGCCGGTGCGCGAGCGCCGCGTTCACGGCGCTGCCGATCGTGAGGAGACGCCAGCACGGCGATGCTGAGGTAGGCCCATGGGAGGCGTGTCGCCGGCAGGTCGGAGAGGAAGAGCGTGTCGCGCCGCCGTCTCAACATCGCGTGGCCCGCGATCGCGAGGGCAGGATGCCGAAGCCGAACAACGCCTCGCGGCGCTCGCCGAGGCGGATGCCGAGCCACGCAGTCAGGCTTCACCAATATCATCCGCGCGCGGGCGGTCGACCGGACATCTGCTTTGCAAGCAATGGCATGGCACGACAGTGCAAGACGGCGCTTCGATGGTTGCGCGGTCGAGGTCGCGCTCACCTAGAGCGGTCGTGTGCGACGGCTCTGGCTGGTGGTGATGCTGCTCGCGGTGGGCACCACCGCGTCCGCCATCTCGGTCGAGGAAGCTCCTCGGCGGTGGCCGCCTGGTCGCCTACACGCCGGCCCCGCACTGACGGCAGGACCTCGGCGCGGAGCCTGCCGCCTCGATGCTCGAGGCGCTCGCCGGCGCGGGTTCACCGCGGTCACGACCTACGGCGCATCGCGCGCAGCTCGCCCCGTCTGTCGTTTCTTCAAGCGACACGGCTTTCGCACGGTGCTCGTCGGGATCGCCGATCCGACCGATCGCGTCGAGCGTACGCCGGGCCGCTGCGGCTCAAGCGCTGCGCCGACGGCTACGTCGTCGGCAGCGGCGAGGCTCGCCGCGCGGCCGCTACGACCGCGGCCACGCTCGATCGCGCGATCCACGACGTCCGTGCCGCGACCGGACGCCCGGTGACGACGCGCGAGCCGCTCGCGTCGTATCGCGACGACGCGAGCCTCGTCCGCGCCGGCGACTGGCTGTTCCCGATCGTCCAGCCGTGGGACGCCGAGCAGCGCGACTCGCAGGCTGCGTGCGGCTGGACGATCGTTCGCGTACCGCGACCTCGCCGAGCGCGCGCCCGCAGGCGTGCCGACGGTGATCGCCGCAGACCGGCCTGCCGACCGCGGGCGCGCTCGCGACGTCGGAGCACTACCAGCGCGCGTTCTTCCTCTGCCTCGAGTCGCGTCAGGTCCCGTTCGGGTACTTCGACGCCTTCGACCAGCCCGTCGCCGCGCGACGATGCGGCCCGTGCGCGCACTGGGGCTCTTCACGCGGCGACGGCGTCGCCGAAGCTCTGGGCCGCGGGGCAGATGCATCCGACAGCTCACCGTCGCGCGCGCGCAGCCGGCACTTCGTGGCCGCGTCGACGGACGCGCCGCCGCGCAGCCTCGCGCGTCGTCGTCTACCGCCGGCGGGACGAGCCGCTGGGAGCTCGGCGCCGACGCGTCGACCGCCGGACCGCCGAGGCGACTGGCGGGCCGACGTGCCGCGGCCGATCGCCCCGTCGCCGTCGTCATCTCGCGTGGGCGACGTGCGACGCCGCCGCCGGTCGACCAGCCGCCGCGCGTCGATCGGTCGCTGGTGCTCGCGAGCGCGACGCTCCCGCCCATGTGATAGACGCGGCCGCGATGGAAGACCTGCTGCGTCGCGCGCTCGACGCCCGCGTCGGCGACGTGCTGCCGGCGCCGACGCCGCTCGATCCGGCGCCGAACCTGTCGGCGCGTCTCGGCGTGCCGTGCTCGCTCAAGCGCGAGGACCTGACGCCCGGTCTTCTCGTTCAAGCTCCGCGGCGCGCTACAACCGGATGGCGCACGCTCGACGAGCGCCGAGCGCGCGACCGGCGTCGATCGCGGCGTCGGCCGGCAACCACGCGCAGGGCGTGGCGTACGCGGCGACGCGGCTCGGCATCGACGCGCGCGATCGTGATGCCGCGCACCACGCCCGTCGATCAAGGTCGGACGCGGTCCGCCGGCTCGGCGCGACGGTCGAGCTCGTCGGCGACGACTACGCCGCCGCCGCGGCGCGCGCGGCGGAGATCGTGCGCGACGAGCGGCAGGACGCCGATCCCGCCGTTCGACGACCTCGACGTGATCGCCGGGCAGGGCACGATCGGCCTCGAGCTGCTGCACCAGGCGCCGCGCGACATCGAGCGCCGTCTTCGTGCCGGTCGGCGGCGGCGGGCTCGCCGCCGGGCGTCGCGGCGCGTGATGAAGGCGCGTCCGGCCGGCGCTGCGCGTGATCGGCGTCGCAGCCCGACGACGCCGACGCGATGCGCCGCTCGCTCGCGCGCGGGCTCGCGCGTCGTGCTCGAGCACGTCGGCATCTTCGCCGACGGCGTCGCGGTGGCGGCAGCCGGGCGAGCACACCTTCGCGCTCTGCCAGCGCTGGCTCGACGACTGCATCACGGTCTCGGTCGACGAGATCTGCGCCGCCATCCGCGACGTCTTCCTCGACACGCGCGACGGTGCTCGAGCCGGCGGGCGCGCTCGGCGTCGCGGGGCTGAAGCGCGCCGTGCGAGGCGGGTGGCGCGCCGGCGGGCGCGCTCGTCGCGATCGCGCGTCGGGCGCGAACATGAACTTCGCGCGCCTCGGCTACGTCGCCGAGCGCGCGGCGGTCGGCGAGCATCGCGAGGCGATCTTCGCCGTGACGATCCCGGAGCGGCCCGGCGCCTTCCTCGCGTTCTGCGCCGCGCTCGGCGACGCGCAACGTCACCGGGTTCAACTACCGGCTCGCGTCGCGCGCCGAGGCGCACATCTTCGTCGGCGTCGAGGTCGCGAGGCCGCGCCGAGGCGCGCGCGCATCGCCGACGGACCTCGCGCGGCGCGGCTACGCGTGCGTCGACCTCTCCGAGGACGACGTCGCGAAGACGCACATCCGCCACATGGTCGGCGGCCGCACGTGCCGGAGGTGCGCGACGAGGTGCTCTACGACTTCGAGTTCCCCGAGCGGCCGGGCGCGCTGCTCCAGTTCCTGACCAGCCTCGGCATCGCGCTGGAACATCTCGCTCTTCCACTACCGCAACCACGGCGCCGCGTTCGGCCGCGTGCTCTGCGGCCTCGAGGTGCCGCCGGCCGAGCGGCGACGAGCTGCGCGCGCGGCTCGACGGCCATCGGCTTCCGAGCACGTCGAGGCGACCGACAACCCGGCCGGCCGCTTCTTCCTGCGCTTAGCGAGGATGCACGTTTGGCCCACCGGAACGGCCGAACGACGCCGCGGTGCGGTCCGGCGGGGCGCGCTCTTCACCATGCTCGTCGCGCGTGCTCGCGGCGGCGATCGTCGCGCCGGATGGTCCCGCTCCGCCGCCGGACGGACGGGCCTCGGCTCGTCGTGCTCTCACGTCGCCTGCACGGTGAAGGACCGCTATCTCCAGCCGTACAACGGTGCGGTCGACTATACGCCGAACCTGGCCGCCTTCGCGCGCGAGGCGGTGGTCTTCCGCCGTCACATGACGGAGGCGGCGCAGTCCGGCATCGCGTTCGCGCGTCGATCTTCTCCGGCGCGCAGGCGCTGCGGCGCGGCGCCTTCTGGCATCCAGTGAAGCTCGCCGACGATCTGTATGAGATCGGCGAAGCGTTCCGCGACGCGCAGGCTACGACACGTTCACCTGGGCAGGGGACATCCCATGGCGCCCGCGAAGCTCGAGGTATGCGCGCGGCATCCGCGTGACCCTCATCCACGGTCGGTCCGCGATATGGACGGAGTGTCACGGCGACGGATCCCGACTCGCCGCCATCCTCGACCACCTGCGCGCCGACCCGAGCTATCGGGCCGTTCGTCCAGATCGCGCTGACGATCACCCACGCGCCGTACGACGGCAACGTGACGCGCCGAGGAGGTCAGGGACGTTCATGCGCGAGCATCCGGCCGAGACGACGGGCCTCTCGGACGCGGACGTCGACCACTTCAGCCAGGATCTACCACGACCACGTGTTCGACCTGCAGTGGGACTTCGACCACACGATCGCCCAGCTCGGCCTGGGCGAGGCCGACGTCCAGACGCTCGCTCGCGTCGTCGAAGCTCTACCACGGCCAGCATTCATCGGTTCGACGCCTACTTCGGAAAGTTCGTGGATCAGATCCGCGACGCGGGGCCTCGTCGGCGACAGCATCATCGCCTCACCGCCGATCACGGCGAGTGATGCGCGTCGACCACCGGCTCTACCATTGGACCCACGGTCTCCAGCTCACGCCGGGGTCGCTGTCCGTTCCTGGATGATCCGCCGCTCCGGGACGGCTGACGCCGCATTCGTACGAGGGGGTGACGCGCTCGATCGACGTGTATCCGACGCTGGCGGGACTGAGCGGCGTCCACATCCCGTCCGGCGCGCCGGTCGATGGCACCGATCTCTCGCAGGCGTGCTCCGAACGGCGTCCCGAGCCGGCGATCCGCGCGTATTTCCACACCGCCGCGCTCGGCTCGGAACGCTATGCGGACATGCGCACGGTCGAGCCGATCGCGCGCTTCTACAGGCCCGGACGTCGAGTGGATCTGGGTCGGGCTCCGCGAGAAGAGCGACATGGTCTACGCAAGTGGCGCAACCTCGACGGCCACGAGTGGGGCTCCAGGTCTTCGCCGACCTCGCGACCGATCGGGGCTAGTACGCGCAACCTCTTCAATGCCGAGGACCCCGGCCAGGCGCGCATGCTCGAGACTGCTCGCCTACAAGCGGCGCCTGGTGAAAGCGCACGAGCGCTTGCGGACGATGCCCGGCCAGCCGACCCCCGAGGAGATGCGCCGGCGGCTCCGCCAGCTCGGCTACATTCCGTGACGGTCTCGGCCGGCCGGCGACGCGGTCGTCCCCGACCGTTGACAGGGTCGAAACCGGACTTAGTGGTCCGTACCCGCGGAACCCCTCAGGCTGGTCCCACTGGACGACACGGTTCTCTTCCCCGGCATGACCGCCACGTTTGCCGGTCGGCGTCGGGAGCGACGCCAGTCTCTTGCGGTTGCCCGCGCCATGGCACCGACTACGCGGGCCGTCGGCGTCGTCGGCCGAGGTGGTGGAGGCGATCCGCCTTCCCGGCGGCGGCCGCGGGCCGTGCTGACCGGCCCCATCGCGGCGTGGCCGGCGCGGCCCGAAGCGCGCCCGGCGGCACCTGGTGGTCGACGTCGAGCCGACGGCCGACCAGAAGCCGCCACCGGTCACGGACGGCCGACCTCGAGCGCGAGTACCGCGCCGTCGTGCTGGAGATCCTCGAGCTGCGCGGCGACGACGGCCGGCTCGCGGCCTTCGTGCGCTCGATCACCGAGCCCGGCGCGCTCGCCGACACGGCGGGCTACTCGCCCGACCTCGCCTTCGAGCAGAAGGTCGAGCTGCTGCGAGACGCCTCGACGTCGTCGAGCGGCTCGAGCCCTGGCGCTCCGCTCTGCAGCGCGAGCGGCTCGCCGAGCTGCAGGTGCGCAAGCGCATCCGCGACGACGTCGAGTCCGGCGCGCAGAAGCAGCAGCGACTACTTCCTCCGCAGCCAGCTCGACTCGATCCGCAAGGAGCTCGGCGAGGACGAGGCGCTCGGTCGCCGAGGAGTACCGGAAGAAGATCGCCGAGGCCGGCATGCCCGACGCCGTGCAGCGAGCAGGCCGAGCGCGAGCTCGGCCGGCTCGAGCGCATGGGCGAGCAGAGCCCGAGAGTCGTCGATGATCCGCACCTACCTCGACTGGCTGCTCGCCGTGCCGTGGGCGAAGCGCTCCGAGGAGCGCTCGACCCGCGCACGCGCGCGAGGTGCTCGACGCCGACCACGCCGGCCTCGACGACGTGAAGAAGCGCATCGTCGAGTACCTCGCGGTGCGCAAGCTCCGCGCCGAGCGCGGCGTGCCCGACGACCGGCGCTCGGGCGCCATCCTGACGCTCATCGGGCCGCCCGGGCACCGGCAAGACGTCGATCGGCGAGTCGATCGCCCGCGCGACCGGGCGCGAGTTCGTGCGCATGTCGCTCGGCGGCGTGCGCGACGAGGCCGAGATCCGCGGCCACCGGCGCACGTACATCGGCGCGCTGCCCGGCCGGCTCGTGCGCGCGCTGCGCGACGCCGGCACGATGAACCCGGTGATCATGCTCGACGAGGTCGACAAGGTCGGCGCCGACTGGCGCGGCGATCCGTCGCGCGGCGCTGCTCGAGGTGCTCGACCCGGCGCAGAACCACTCGTTCCGCGACCACTACCTCGACGTCGAGCTCGACCTCTCGCAGGTCGCTCTTCATCGCGACCGCGAACGTCGCCGACACGATCCCCGGTCCGCTGCTCGACCGCATGGAGGTCATCCGCTTCGACGGCTACACGGTCGAGGAGAAGGTCGCGATCGCGCGCGGCTACCTGTGGCCGCGCCAGGTGCGAGCGGAACGGGCTCCGTCGAGGACGAGGTCGCGCGTCGACGACGCCGTCGTCCGCGACGGTGATCACCGAGTACACGCGCGAGGCGGGCGTCCGCCAGCTCGAGCGCGAGCTCGGCACGCTGCTGCGCAAGACCGCGACGCGGATCGCCGCGGGCAGCGCCACGCCGCCGGTCGCCGATCGACGCGACGGTCGTGCGCGAGGCGCTCGGGCGCCAGAAGTTCTTCCAGGAGGCGGCGCGACCGCACGGCGGTGCCCGGCGTCGCGACCGGCCTGGCGGTGACGGCGACCGGCGGCGACGTGCTCTTCGTCGAGGCGGCCGCGATGGCGGGCGAGCGACGACGCCTCGTCCTGACCGGCCAGCTCGGCGACGTCGATGAAGGAGTCGGCGCGCATCGCGCTCACCTACGTGCGCAGCCACGCGGCCGAGCTCGGCATCGACGAGGAAGCGTTCCGCCGGCCGCAGTTCCACGTCCACGTTCCTGCGGGCGCGATCCCGAAGGACGGCCCGAGCGCCGGCGTGACGATGGTGACGGCGCTCGCGTCGCTGCTCGACCGGCCGCCCGGTCAAGCACACCGTCGGCATGACCGGCGAGGTGACGCTCCAGGGCCGCGTGCTGCCGATCGGCGGCGCTCAAGCAGAAGGTGCTCGCCGCGCACGCCGCCGGGCTCGACCGACGTCATCCTGCCGGAGCGCAACCGCGGCGACCTCGACGACGTGCCGGCCGACGTGCGGCAGACGATGCGCTTCCCGCCTCGCGACGTCGGCGAGTGCTGTGGTTGGCGCTGGAGCCGCAGGCACGGGAGCTGGCGGCCTGATTCGCGACTAAAGCTCGCGAGTGACGCCCCGCTCTTATCTCGGTGGCCAGGGGGTCTATATCGCGGCTCGTCGGGAGGATGCGCGATGGGACGTGTCTAAACTTGTTGCTTGGCGGTCGCGGTGCTGATCAGGGTGGGCTCGGCGGGTTGCACCGGTCCGCGGAGCCAGCCAGAAACGCGACGAGGAGACCACCACCACCAAGACTAGTCCGCTCGCCAAAGGTGAAGTCGGCATGAGTGTCCGCGACGTGGAAAGCCTGCTCGGACCGCCGAACGATGAGGCGCCTATGTCACGGGGAAGGCCTTCATCAGGTACTTCGGTCCCGATCGCACGCGCCGTCGCCCACTACTACTATCGGGGGCTCGGCGGGCATCGTCTTCGCCGGCTCTGGTGGCTCCGGCGCGAGCTGGCACGTCAAGCGCGTCGAGAGTACGATCGAACGAATCCGGCCGCGCACGAGCGGGCGCAACACCGCTCGGGTTCGTCAAACCCGAGGACCTGGCATCGCGTGCGGGTGATGCGATGAGCGCAGAGGACGCAGCAAGGCTGGCGGCGCATCGCGCGGCTCTGCGAGGCGCCTGCCGGCGCCCGACGCATCATAGATCGCCGAGGCGGCCCAATCTGCGCAATGTCACGAAACGCCGCATGGCGCGGCGATGTAGCGGCGATCAACCACTTGAGCCCCTGCTCATGTCGCAAGGCATTTTCGCCATACTTGCCGATCAGTCGGTGGGGTGTTTACCCGTATACCTTCGGGACCATGCAGAAGTTGGCAGATTGCCCCAGCTTTGTGATAAATTGCTGCCCGATTCCCGTGAAGCTCGCACGCCGAAGCGAGCTCAGGCACGTCCAGGCGTGGGGTGGACGCGCCGCGGCGCAGGCGGAAGCTCAACCTCAGGACGGCACTCGTACCACCGCCAGCGCGCCATCCACGTCTGCCCACTGCCGTACGTGACCTGCGGGCCGACGCCACCGTTCCTCTCGGGCACGGACGCTTCCTCAACTTCATCACCACGAAACGCCCTGGCGGCAGCAGCAGGCACCGAACAGGTTTGCGCACGTCACCTGCGCTAGCGTCAAGCGGACCATCTGCATCCTGCTGGTGAGCGGACGAGCCAGAGCGGGAAGCTGAGCGCAGCGTGCGCGGCCTCTCGCGATCCACATCGCGAAGGCCGTGAACCGCCTCAGGCGATCGCCGGCGCCACCGTGGGAGACCGGTATCACGCGCATCTGCTGCCAGGCATTCCGCGAGGGTGATTGGAGGGAGAGACGCGCTCATCATAATGCTGAGCTATTCCCGCAGCATCGCGGCGCCGCGCCAGACCGATCGCTCATCGGCGCGGTAGTTCGACAGATGGCACGTAGCGCATGATCGTGAAGAAAAGTATGGCGTTCTCCATTTGCGGGGCGGCGCACACGCGTCGGCTGCTTCCGCATTAGCTGGCGCCGGCACGGATTAGTCGACCTCAGTCGCGCGCGCGGGCTGAGGAGGTGCGTGGCGCCCCCCGCATCGGCTCGAGCCAGTTCCAGCTCCGGGCCTCAGCCTCGCCAGCAGGGCGGTTTGGAAACGATCCGTTGCGATGTTTCGCCGACGTGGCGGCTGGCTGGCCACCAGGTTGCAGGCCCAAACGTTTCAGCGCCCGCCCGCGCCGGGCGCCGCCGTTTCAGCGCCAGCTTTGCGCCGCACCGTCACCCGCGCCGTCGCTCGGCGCCTGACGAGTTCGAGCGCGCGTCCGTCCCCGATCATGGTCCGCGTCTTGCCGCCGTGCGGGACCGCCATGACGATGGACGAGCTGCTCACGGAAGCCGAGCAGAAAGGCGCATCGGACCTGCACCTTTCGACCGGCGAGCCGCCGGCGCTCTCGCCTGCACGGCGACCTCACCCGTACCGAGCGGCCGAAGCTTCGACGCCGCCCGACGTCGCTGGCGCTCGATCGAGTCGATGCATGAACGCCGAGCAGAAGGCGTGCGTTCAAGGACGAACCTCGAGATGCGACTTCGCGACCGAGCTCCAGGGCATCGGCCGCGCTACCGGCGTGAACGTCGTTCAGCAGAACCGCGGCCCGGGCGCCGTGCTGCGCTCGATCCCGACGAAGATCCCGACCATGGAGCAGCTCGGCCTGCCGCCCGTCTTCAAGGAGATGTGCCAGAAGGAGCGCGGCCTCGTGCTCGTCACCGGGCCGACGGGCTCGGGCAAGTCGACGACGCTCGCGGCGATGGTGCGCGAGATCAACGAGACGTGGGACGCGCACATCCTCACCGTCGAGGATCCGATCGAGTTCGTGCACGAGCCGATCCGCTGCGTCGTGAATCAGCGCGAGGTCGGGCCGCATACGAAGTCGTTCACGAACGCGCTCCGGAGCGCGCTGCGCGAGGACCCCGACGTGATCCTGGTCGGCGAAATGCGCGACCTCGAGACCATCTCGCTCGCCATCACGGCGGCCGAGACCGGGCCACCTCGTGTTCGGCACGCTGCACACCTCGAGCGCGCCGAAGACCGTCGACCGCATCATCGACGCGTTCCCCGGCGATCAGCAGGCGCAGATCCGCTCGATGCTGTCGGAGTCGCTCGAGGCGGTCGTCGCGCAGACGCTCGCTAAGAAGGTCGGCGGCGGCCGGATCGCGGCGCAGGAGATCCTGATCGGCGTGCCCGCGGTGCGGAACCTGATCCGCGAGCAGAAGCTCCACCAGATCCCGGGCATGATGCAGACGGGCAAGGCGGTCGGCATGTGCACGCTCGACATGGCGCTCCAGGAGCTCGTGAAGAAGAACCCTGATCGACAAGAGCCATGCCGAAGTCGCTTCTCCGGCGGCCGCGGCGACAGCCGGCACCGGCGCGCACGCGGCTGACGCGGCCGACCTCAGGGCATGTACGGCGTGGAGCGTCAGGCGCTCGGTCGCTTCCGAGTCCGTCCGGAGCGGTGGAGAATTCCGCCGGTTGGTCCCGGCGCGTCGGCGTCCTGCTTCACGCAGGAGGTCGGAGCGAGCCGCCGCGGTTCGCAATCGCGTCGCTGGGCAGAGCGGCGAGAGATCGGGGAACGTGGAAAGCGCCACCGACGGCGGCGCCGCATACGCGATCGGACCGTCCGGGCCGGCCGTCACGACGACGTCGCTCATCGCCTCGACGGCGTTGAAGGCACCGCGGCGTCGTCCACGCGTTGACGCCGTCGTGGCGGTTCCACGTCGCCGTCGTCTCGCTCCAGGCGGTCTGCTGCGATAACCCGGCCGGCCGCCGGTTCAGGGTGACGACCTGGACTTGGAGACACACGACGCGCACCTGCCGGCACCGCCGTGAGGTCGAAGCGCAGGAGCGTCGCTGGGAGTTCGTAGCGTCGTTGCCGACGAGACCTGCGTCGCGTTGCCCAGCGTCGTCCGGGGCGCCCTAAGATCGCCGTGTCGGCGCTCGCCTGAGCGTCGATCTGCGGCATGCTCGTCGTCGTCGTCAGGCTGACGACGGTCGTCGTCGACGTCGGTCGTCGGGCAACCCGCCGCCGGGATATGACAGTGAGCCGCAGCAGTCGTCGATCGCGTGGCGGTCGGTCCGGGCGAGATCCGCGAGCGCGCGGATGCGGCGGCCCGGTCGCTTCACGGCGCGTCACCGGCGTGTCGACCGAGACGAAGCGCCGCGCCGAGCTCGCGAACGGCGGGATGTTGAGCCCGACCTGATCGCGACCGCGCCTCGTTCACGCGCAACAGGGCCGAGGGCGGGAAGGGCGGCGTGCAGTTCGGCGAAAGCGCCGGGTCGCCGTTCTGGTTCCGCGCACACGCCGCGACGCCGATACGGCAGCTCCGTCGCACGCGCCGTCGAGATCGCACGACGGTCGCGTCGGTGCCAGCTCGGCGGCGCGCGACGTCAGCGCCGCGGCCTGCACGTCAGGCTCGCAGGTAGCGTCGCTCGCGGCGACCGCCACGGGACGGCACGGCGCCCGCCGGCGATGCCAGCGCGACCAGGATCACCAGGACCCTCATGGCGCGGCACGTCGATCGCGATCGACGTCCTACTTCCGTCTGTCCCGATTCCGGGATCGGTCAGCCTGGGCAAGAGCGGGCCTCGCACCGCTCGGCGGCGTGTGTCCAGACGCACCGCTACCGCGTCGGGCACGGCAATTTCTCGTAGGCTCGCGCACCATGCCGACCGACGACGCCTGGAAGCGCTGCAGCACGTGCAAACGCCCGCTCGGTTTTCAGCGCCGTACTTCGCGTGCAGCGTCTCGACCTGCAACCGCAAGGGAACGGGCTTCGCAGTGCTCGGTCGGCTGCTGGGATGACGTCCCGCTGCTCCGCCACCGCGACGCGTGGGCCGACGAGAGAGACCTCGCCGACGCGCGAGGAGTGGGAGCGCGAGGCAACGCCGCGCAGAGGCGCCGCATCGCATCGTCGTGACACCAGGGACGTCGCGCCCGAGCCGCGCCGGTGCGACGCGGAGCCCCGACGGCGGTCGCCCGCCGCGCGGGTGCTGCGTAATGGTCTCGAGGTTGAAGCGTACGTCCGCGCGGTGTCCGGACATGAACACGTCCGACGACGTGATCGAGTCGCTCTCAGGACGGCTGCGCATCTCTGCGACGACGCCATCGAACGCGCGCGCCGACGAGGCCGGAAGACGGTGATGGCGCGCGACTTTCGCCGCTGATCAGCGCGCGAGCACGGCGCATGCGCGGCGGCGCGTCCGGCGTACGCGCCGATGATCGACGATGCCCGCCGGCGCCTCGAGCGTCGCCGACGCGAGCGAGCAGGCCGTCGATGCCCGGGACGGTGAGCGCGTGGCGCTTCACCGGCGCCCACGACCAGCTCATCGACTGCGGCGCCGGCGACGTGGTGGTACGCGCTCCACTCGATGCAGTCGTCGAGGTCGGCGTAGTAGCGGCGGAGATACGCGATCGCCATGTCGAGGTGCGCGCGCGCCGCCGTCCACGACGGGCCCGGCGGTCGTGCCGCCGTCGAAGAAGCGCGCCATCACCCACGAGAGGAGATGCTTCCCGGGCGGCGCGGCGCGACGGCTCGTGAGCGACGGGATGTGGAAGCCGCCGGCGTAGCGGCGCTCGCCGCGCCGGGCCGAGGAGGAAGCGGTTCCAGCCGGGATGGTCGTCGGGCTGCCCGGTCGCGCGCACGGTCGGCAGGCGGCGGAGCCCGCGTGCCAGCCGATCAGATCGGCGCGGTAGCGCGCGAGCTCTTCGGCGGCCGCGACGAAGTCGGCGCGGGAAGCGGCGCGCGTCGATCAGCTCGAAGTTCTCCCACACGGGATACGTGCTGATGACGAACGGCGCGCGCACCTCGCGGACGAGGTTCGTGCGGTCGACGGCGACGGCGCCGCGCACGCGCCGTCGTCGACGACGATCTCGATCGGCTTCCACCCGAGCGCGATCTCGCCGCCGCGCGCGCGGATCGCGCGCGCCCACGGCTCCATGAGCCCCTGCATCCCGCCGGCCTCGGCGTCGTCGGCGATGTGCGGCAGGCCCTTCGGGTTCTGGAAGAAGAGCATGAGGCGGCCGACCGACGCCTCGGCCGGCCGCGGGTGGAAGATGACGGCCGCCATCAGGAGCAGCGCGCGCCGCACGCCGGGATGGCGGACGTTCGTCTCGACCCAGCGCCCGAGCCGCACGGGCAGCGCCGCTTCGACGTCGTCCGGCGGCGTCGCGGCGAGCCGGCCGAGGACGTCGCGGAGCTCGTCGAGCCCGTCGGCCGGGCACTCGAAGAAGTCGCGCGCAGCGCGCGAGGAAGCCGCCGGCCGACCAGTCGCCGCCGTCGAGCACGGTGCCGTCGGCGAGGCGGTGCACGCGCAGCACGCGCGTGATCGGATGGCTCACGATCTCGACGTCGGCCTCGCGCGCGGCCTCCGCGCCGTGGTGCCACGGAAACTGGCAGTCGCCGACGCCGTGCGCGTCGCGATGGCCGAAGTCGATGAAGTAGCCCTTCCGGCGTTTGCACCGCGCCGGAGCGCCCGCCGACGGTGTCGGCGTGCTCGAGGACGACGACGCGGCGCCCGTGCTTCGTCAGGATCGCGGCGGCGACGAGACCCGCGAGGTCCGCGCCGATGATCGCGACGTCGGCGTTGTTTCACGCTCCATGGCGCGGGCTCGTACATGCGGCGTAGCGCAAGCGAGCGTTCCGCGTCCAGCGACGATCGAGTGGCCGCGGGTCCGAGGGAGCGCCGCGCCGAGCGATTATCGGGGAGCGAACGCGGCGCCCCCTGCCCGCGGCCGACCGCCGCCACGAGGACGCGGAATCAACTCTCCTGCTTCATCGGCGGGTAGTACGGGCAGCCCGGCCGCGACCCACTCGTTCCAGAGCGGCATCAGCGCCTCGCCCATCGGATCGAGCCCGCGGATCGGCATCGAGCCGCGCCGGATCGTCCAGTCGTGCGGCGCGAGCTCGCCGGCGCGCACGAAGTGCCGCTCGGCGGCCTCGGTCCGGCCCTGGCGATGGAGGCACCACGCGAGCGTGAACTCGGCGCGCGCGAGCTGCTCGTCCGCCGTCGGCAGCACCTGATGTGCGCGCACGTGCGTCGTCGGAGCCGAAGGGCAGGGCGCCCGTCGTGACCCACGCGCGCAGCGCGTCGAGATGCGGGCCCGACGCGACGCCGGTCATGTCGCGCGAACGTGTCGTTGCCGAAGACGGCGTCGTTCGGGCGCACGATGCGCCCGCGCTCGTCGATCCAGAGGCCCGTCGGGACGTTGATGATGCGGTAGAGGTCCGCGACGACGTGCTCGCTGTCGACGAGCGATCGGATGCGTCGCGGCGGCCGCCTCGACCCACGGCCGCGCATCGTCCGCGCTCCGGTCGAGCGCGACGCGTCAGGACCGTGAAGGTCCGGTCAGCGAGCTCGGTCGTGGAGCGCCTGCCACACGGGCAGGTCGTAGCGGCAGCCTCACCAGGAGGCCCAGGCGACGAGCAGGACCTTCTTGCCCGCGGAACCCCGACAGCGTGTGCGGCCGTCCGTCGACGTCGGGCAGCGTGAAGTCGGGCGCGTCGAGCGACGCGAGCGCGCGCGCGCGATCGTCGCGCAGCGACGCCGAGGCACGCGGCGCCGCTCGGCGACGTCGAGCGCGAGCGGACGGCCGAGGAGCGACGGCCGAGCGTGCGCAGGTCGATCGCCGTCCGTCGCGGACGAGCGCCGCCGCCGGCGGGACCGGGACGCACGTGTCGTCCTGGCAGAGCCCCTGCGGCTTCAGCTCCCAGCCGAGCGCGTCGCGCACGACCGCCGGCGCGAGCCGGATCGCCGTCGCGGTCGACGGTCGCCGTCGACCGTGCAGCGCGCGCGTCTCGTCGAGGAGCGTGAACGCTCACTTCTTTTCGATCGACGAGGAGCTCGACCTCGAAGACGAGCGTCGAGCCGGGCTTGATGAGCGGCGGCGAGCCGCGATCGCCGTAGGCGATGTCCGACGGACAGGCGAGCTTCGACTTGCCGCCGACCTTCATGAGCTGCACGCCCTCGGTCCAGCACTTGATGACGCCCGAGAGCGGGAACGTCGCGGGCTGGTTCCGCTTGTAGGAGCTGTCGAACTCGGTGCCGTCGGTGAGCGTGCCGCGGTAGTTCACCTTGACGGTGTCGGTCGCCTTCGGCTGCTCGCCGGTGCCCGGGCGTGATCTCCTGGTAGATGAGGCCCGACTCGGTCTTCTTGGCGCCCTTCTCCTTGGCGGCCTTCTCGAGGAACTCGGCGCCCTTCTTCTTCTCGCGCCTCGCCGGCGACCTTCATGCGCGCCTGGGCGATCTCGCGGATCTTCGAGCCCGAACTGCTCGGGGTCGGCCTTCGCGCGGCTTCGATCTGAGAGCGCGTCGGTCAGGCCGGCTGCGATCATGCTCGACCTCCTCCGGCGTCAGCGGCTGCAGCTGCGCGAGCTGCTTCGAGACGCCGACGCCGAGCGCGTAGAACGCCTTCTGGTCGTCGGTCTGCGGGTCCGCCGCGAGGACGGGGAGACGAGGAGCGAAGATGAGCGCGAGCGCGCCGAGTTTGTCGCATCGGGTGGCCTTAGCGACCTTCGCTTCCGGGTGCAAGGTGCGGCCGCTTGGCCACCGAGCGGCCGCGATCACGCGATCGGGAGGTCAGGCGGAAGGTCGTCCGCGCGCAAGGTTCGCGGGCTCGGCGGTGATGCGACCACCGTGCGCCTCGACGGTGCGGCGGGCGATCGCGAGGCCGAGGCCGGTGCCGCTCGGGCTTGAGGAGAAGAACGGCTCGAAGAGACGCGCCCGCGCGTCCTCCGGGATGCCCGGGCCGGTGTCGCTCACGTGCAACGTCGCGGTGCCGTTCGTGGTGGTGAGCGCGATCGCGAGGCGACGGCCGCCGGTGGCGGTGTCGCGGCGAACGCGTCGAGCGCATTGTCGACCAGGATTCGCGAGCACCTGGCGGAGCTTGTCGCGGTCGGCGCGCACGATCACCTCCGGACGGAGATCCTCCACCACCGTGACCTCGGCCTCGTCCGAGCCGCCGCCGCATCCGGATCGAGCGTCAACCGGACGAGCTGGGCCGGTCGAGCGGCTCGAGCCCGGAACTCCTCGCGGCGCGCAGACTGCAGCAGGCCCGCACCTGCTGCCTTCGACGCGCTCGAGCTCGCTTCAGGATGAGCGCCGCGCTCGGTATTCTCGGCCGCGGTCGGGTCGCGCGCGAGGAGCTGGGCGAGCGCTCCGGGCCGCAGTGACGGGGTTCCGGATCTCGTGTGCGATTCGCGCGGCGAGCTCGCCGGATGGCCGCGAGCTTCTCGGCGTGCGCGAGCGAGCGCTCGACGGCGACCGTCCGCTCGAGGAGCGCGGCGGCATCGAGCAGCAGGGCGAGCTGCGAGAGGAACGACTTCGACGGCGCCGTTCTCCTCCGGCGCGCGGCTCGAGCAGTCCGCTGGTCGCGAAGAGCGCGCCCCAGCGGCGTCGCGGGCTCGCAATCGGCATCACAGCGACCACCTCGCTCGCGATGAGCGCTTCGATCACGGCGTGCGGCAGCTCGTCCGCGTAGTCGAAGCTCAGGAGCTGCGGCGGCAGCGCATCGAGAGCTGCGCCGCGCCGCGCAGCCACGCATCGCGCAACGCATCGGCGCGAGCCGAACGTCCCGGCTCGACGACCGTCTCGCCGTCGCGCAGGATGATCGCGGCGCGCGGAGCCCGAGGACGCGCACATGAGCTCGGCGAGTGCCTGCCGGCAGCACGCCGTCGTGCCGGCCTCCGGGCGTCAGCGTATTCGCGAGGAACGTCTGGAGGTCGGCCCACGGGTAGCTCGCGCCGGAGCGACCACGGAATCGATGGCGCGACGCAGGACGGCTTGGGCCGGCAGCGAGGACCGCGACGATCGCCAGCACCGTGACGACGTCGATGCCGCCGGTGGTATGTGGGCCCGCGAGCGACGATGTCGCTGAGCGCGCGGGCTGCCGGCGAAGCGGCCACGATCGTCGCCGCGAAAGCATGCCCCCGGCGAGCACGAGGCCGCGCATCGACGGGCGAGGCTCGACGCGCCACCACCGCAGGCGTCGCTGAGGATGGTGAGCCCCGGCGTCGATCGCGAAGCCGCGCGGCGACGTTCGAGCCGGCTGAGACCGCTCCCGCGGCGACGAGCCCGAGCACGGGCGTCGCCATCCAGCGCGAGGCCGCCGCCGAACGGCCAGATGTCGGCGCCGACGATGGTGTTGGCGCCGGCGCCGGGCCGCCACCATCGCTGCTGCGCGCGACCTGGAGCATCCGGCGCGAGGCGCAGAGACCGAAGACGGTCAGGCATGTAGGAGGTTCCGCACGATCACGTACGCGAAGAGCGGATCGTCGAGAGCCGCGAAGCAGCGTGCGGTGGAGCAGGTTTCGCCATGACCGCGACGGCCGAGTTGTGTGTACGCCAGCGTTGTCCGGAGCCGGCTCCGGGGGATCGACCTCGCCACCCCTGGGTGCCGCGTGCGGGGGTGCCATGCGAGCGGCGCGACCGCAGGAGCGACGACCTCAAGTCGTCCGACGATGGACGACGAGCAGTCCAACGGCGCAGCGGCGCGATCCTCCGGGCGGCGGCCTCCGCACGAGGCAGGCACGACCACTTCCGGCGGACGAAATGGACGGTCCCGGCGACCGCGAGGTTCCGGAGCAGCCAGCGGAAGAGCGGCACGTCCGCGGCCGGTAGAGCCGGCACGTCTCGCCATACCGCGTGAGCGCGACGCTTCCCCACACGACGGCCGCGGTGGTCGTGGAGCGCGACCGACGCGAGCTGCGGACGCGCCGTCAGGTCCGCGGTGGCTCACCCCGGACGCAGAGAGAGCAAGGCCTCGCGCCACCCTGTCCAGAGGTCCTGCCGGGCCGGAGCCACGCTCCCGCGCCGCGCGTGACCGCATCGACGGAACTTGCGCCGCCGTCCGGCATCCGATCATGCGCCGCTCGGGCGCTTGAGGCCTTCAGTCCGGCCGCTGGCGCTCGTGGCGACGGTGATGGACGCCCGCGCTCTCGAGGCAGGCCTGCAGCGCCGTCCTCCGGCGTGTCGCCTTCGCCGAACGGCCGGAACGCCGTCGGCGCGGTCGCGGTCGCGTCGCCGGTCGCGAAGTACGGGCGCGCCCGATCCCTTCAGCACGCGGAAGACGGTGATCTCGTAGGTCGCGCTGCTCGCTCGGGGCCGAAGTCGAAGACCACGTGGCACGTCGCCTCGACGGCGGCCGCTTCGGTCATGTGCTCGGTGAAGGCGACCCGCGACCAGTCCATCGGCCGCGCGCCGGCCTAGCACGCCGCCGTACCGGGTGGCGACTCCAGAGCCGGCCCGCTAAAAGAAACGGTCCATGCGAGGATTCGAAGCCGGTCTCCTTGGCGAACAAGGACTGCGTCGCCGAGCAGTATCGGCGCTGGAAGGACGACCCGTCCTCGGTCGACGAGCAGCTGGGCGATCTTCTTCGCCGGCTTCGACCTCGGCGCTCGACGGCAACGGCGACGCCGGCCGCCCACGCCGTCGGCAACGGGGCGGCGGCACAGGCCATCGTCGACGACGGGCGAGGTGCGCGATCCTCGGCGTGTACGGCCTCGTCGCAGGCCTATCGCGAGCGCGGCCACCTGATGGCCGACCTGAACCCGCTCGAGCCGCCGCCGCGCGGTATCCTGACCTCGACTACGACGAGTTCGGCTTCTACCGAGGCCGACCTCGACCGCGTCGTCGACACGGCGCCCGTTCGAGGGTCGCGGCGCGGCTGCCGCTCCGCGACCTGATCGCGTGCCTGCAGCGACGACGTACTGCCGGACGCTTCGCGCGTCGAGTACCTCCACATCCAGAAGCGCGAGCAGCGCCACTGGCTCCAGGACCGGATGGAGCCCGGCTGCAACTGCCCCGCGCTGTCCGCCGACGAGCGGCGCCAGGTCCTCCAGGAGCCTCGTCATCGCCGAAGGGCTCGAGCAGTTCTTCCAGCCCAGCGGTACCCCACGGCGAAGCGTTTCTCGCTCGAGGGTGCCGACGCGCTGATCCCGATGCTCGAGGCGCTCATCGAGACGGGCGCCGAGCACGGCGTCGCCGAGATGGTCTTCGGCATGCCGCACCGCGGGCGTCTCAACGTCCTCGCGAACGTGCTCCGGAAGCCCTACGAGATGATCGTCGCCGAGTTCGAGGGCGCGCTCCTCGCGAAGGAGGCGACCGGGCGACGGCGACGTGAAGTACCACCTCGGCTACTCGCGCGATCCACACGACGGCGGCCGGCGAAACGCGGTCCACCTCTCGCTGGCGCCGAATCCAGAGCCACCTCGAGGCGATCGACCCCGGTCATCGACGGGCATGGTGCGCGCGAAGCAGAACCGCCTGCGCGACCGCGAGCGCAGCCAGGTCGTGCCGGTGCTCATGCACGGCGACGCCGCCTTCACCGGCCAGGGTGTCGTCTCCGAGACGATGTGGCTCGAGCTCACCGGCTACTGCCCGGCGGCACAGCAATACGTAACTGAACGAAGTACAAC
>ERZ1370068.8608-contig-7449_pt1 | contig 61171 bp, 90 predicted proteins | sample MGYA00561227_ERZ1370068 | MGnify/ENA primary metagenome ERZ1370068 (study PRJEB38410, sample SAMEA6850437) | metagenome | study: Metagenomic assessment of the ecological functions of the soil: analysis of the soil microbiota associated with the... | reverse complement strand
ACGCGTTGTGCTTCGTTCAGTTGCATGTTGCTGCCCACACCTGTGCCCGCGCGCACGCCTGCGTCCAGGCCTGCGCCGGCGCCAGCCACCACTCCGGAACCCACCGCATTATCACCCCACAGCAAACCCGGGTTCGCCTCCACGTCTGACCTCACCCTGCTGCGGTGCGGCAACTTGATCTATGCCGGGAACCAAAAGCTCCCGGTCTGTTTCGCGGACCGTTTCTGGCGGATGCCGCGCAATGGCTCAATCTGCGCTGAACAAGTTTTGTCCGGTGCGCCTGGACGCGGATGCCGTGTTCGACTTTCCGTTCTGCGTCATGTCGGGCAACGAAGGCTTCTCGTTTTCGGACAAGGAACGGAAGCAGCTGAAAGAAGTATCTGACGCAGGGGGCTTCCTGTTGGTGAGCCCGGGTTGTTCGGATCAGAACTGGGACCGGGCCTTTCGGCGGGAGATCAAGGTGTGTTTTCCCCGGAGAACGCGTTGAAGTGATCCCGAGCTGGCGCATCCGACTTCCCGGGGTCAACGCAAGATCCCGCGTTTGACGGAGAAACATGGGAAGCCGGCGGTTTTGGAGGGCTGGAGATCACCGGGCGGCTGCCAGTGTTGGGGGTCTGCGAAGGCAAGGGCCTGGGCCTGCAGACGACGTGGAACATGCCAAGCGTTGTTAAAGTTGCCGTGGAGGCAACGTAACAACTTCGTGATCCCGCGCGCATCAAACGTGAATGTAAAGCTTAGCCCACGCCGCAAGCCACGATATTTGAGACGAAGGTCCCCTTGCTTGCCGCCGTGCAGGCGCGTGCGCGCGTTGCCCGACTCTGCCGAAGCTTTGGCCTGGACGACGCTGGCGGCCGGGACCGGTTGCCGCTCAGGCAAGCTTCAATCGCGCCGCCAGATCGAGTCTGCCGGATTCATTTTACCCTGCCAGGCGCCGCGCGCGGGCGCGCGGAGCCTGCGGTCGGTTTCACCCGACAATTCCGTGGCGGTTTAACGCGCCTGAAAACGGTGCTCGACGCCGACCCTTCACCGGCGGGGCTGGCGTCTGGATGTGGGCGGCGATGCCATCGCGAGGGTCCCAGTGATTGCTGAGGCGTGGCGATCTGAATATGGCCGCGCGATGTGCTTGCGCGCCTTTCGCGCGATGAACTACAGACGCGCTCAATGTCGGCCGTGCTGCAGCGAGGCCAGGCTGTCCGCCGCGCAGCTGCACGTCAGATCAAGCATGGTTTACTCGCCGGACGCCGATCCTGTGAGCGCCAATCTGATCGGAACGCGCGTCACCGGCAGCGCAAACCAGCTCTTCGAACCGTGGCGCCTGATCGAACGCAGCGGCTTCCCGCATCGTCATTATTGGCTACTCGATCCGCATGCTTTGAGCGAACCGGCCGGCGACGGCCCGCAAGGCCGTTGAAGACATGGAGCCGCCTTAACCCGTTGTCTGGCGGAGAAGTGCGCGCGCGCGCGGCTTAGTGGTGCTGCTGGCGTTCGCGGACGAGGCGGCCCTGACCGGCTCGCCCAACGGTTCTATGAAGGCTCGTCATTCTCAGGCAAAGTGCGGCAACCGGCTAGGAATTAGGCAAAGAAAACCGCAGCCTGATTTGCTGTGACCAATGAATCCCGGGCGCTGGGCCTGTTGCGCATGCGCCTGACCCGCGGGCGTTCTCAGTATCGTCCTGTGAGATCCGTCTCCTGCACGATCGGATCCCTCAGGACCCGGCCTTGCGCGGGTTGGCCCGGCCTACCGTGATGAAATCCGGCGCACCCGCCTGAACGTCGATGATCCCGGACGCGCCGGCGAAGAATCCGTGCCTGGCGTCCGCGGCGCCGCTGAATGCGTGGGCAGCGCAACCTGCCTGAAGTGTCATCCAACGGCCTCTGCGGTCTGGACCAAATCCGGCCATGCGGCGTTTGCGTCCGTGGTCGAGCGCAAGGCCGATGCGGATCGAAGTGCGTGGGCTGCCGCGATCGGGTTCGGAACGCGCACGGGTTATCGGCGCGAATATGGTCAGGAACCAGCTGGTCGACGTGGGTTAGGGTTGCCATGGACCCAGGGCCTCACGCTGGCGTCGTGACGGCAGCTCTGCAAACAGATTCACCTATCGCCCCGCTCGACGCGGAGACTGTCAGAAGTGTCATTATGGAATTTAGTCGCCCGTTCAATTGGAACGATTTTTGACGCCGATCCGGCATGGCAAAAGAGTCAGCCGCCACTGCCGGCGCGGCAGGTGAAAGCTTCCCATGAACCTGACCCTCGAGGTAGCAGCCGACGTCAGGAGGCTCACTCTATCCCAACGCGTTCGTCGGGAAAAGATCAGAGCCTCGTTACCTCGGCTGCTACGTGAGATTGGGTTGGGTTCATGGGTCCAATGTCGTCCGGAAATTTCGGAGGTCCGAAGCTACCCATGAAGCGGCTTTGTTGCTCATTCTCGGGTGGGTCGCTCTGCTGCTGCCGGTCCCGCGCCGTGCCGCCTGGTTGGGGCACGAATCTGGCTGCCCACGCTCGAGGCCGCAGAGCGCTCGGCTTACCCAGCCGCTCTGTCTATTTCTACGCAGTTGGTGCGCACCGTGCCAGATGATGGCCCGAACCACTCTCACCAATGACACGGTTCGAGAGGCGCTCGAGGCTTCAAACGCGTCGCGCTCGACATCGATGAACATGGCCCGGTCGGCGGAACGCTGCGAGATCCGCGCGGTGCCCACCTTTCTCATCCTCATGCCTTCCGAGGAGCCGGTTGTTATCACCACCGGTTTTCCGGGACATGAGAACTTTTGTGGCCTGGTTGACCAACGGGATCAGCGAGATCACCGCGGCGTTGACCAGGAAAACAGAGGTCGAACGGAAGCTCGCCGAAGTGGATGAGTGGCTCAGAGGCAACGATGCCGCCATGCTCCGCCGGGCCGCCGGTGGTTGGCCCGACTGTGCGCCGAGCGCAGCGAAGAAAATCTGGAAACCGGCGCTCGAACGCCTGACTGCCCCTGGCGCGCCGCGATCCGCGTCATGTTCTGGAGCTGCGCAATCATCCGCGCTTGCTGGTCAGGATTCAGGTGGCGAATCTGCTGCGGAAACGGGTGGGCGAAGCTTTGCGGTCGACCCCTGGGTAACGCCACCACCCGCACCAACGCCATCGCCCAATGCCGCGGAAAGATCGGCCTATAACATGGGCGTCGGACCGCTGGCCGAATGCCGAGACCCGCCATTTAACGATGGAGGTGCGCTTGGGGCGCGGTCCCGCGTGTAGGCGGGACCGCTTCATCGTCCGTCGGCTCCAGGACCAAGGAACTACCCAACGCTTCCTCCGATCCCCATCTCGAAGCGGCCTTGAACTGTTCACACTTTGAGAAGTGTGAACTGCGGTACATTATTGTGGAGGCAGTGCGACGCCTCGCTCGTGCCGCATTTTCTCAAAGCGTGGCAGTCAGTCATGGCCCGGGAAAAGCCAAAATTTACTTCGAAGCCGCACGCCCCGATCCGGATTCCAACTCGGCCTCATGTTCACACTTTAAGAGTGTGAACCGTCGACAGTCTGCGACCGCCGCCTGGAGTTTGGACATTTTTTGCGCGGAGGCATGCTCTTGTTGGTAATGAGTTTCCATACCGCCCGAGGGCGTGGACAGCCCGGAGGGCTGCCAGACGGTAGCCGGGGGTCGTAGCGCAGCGGAGACCCCGGAACGGTGATTGAAGTCAAGTTGCACCCTGGAAGGGTGCCAGAAGACTTCGTGGGCAGGCGGGCGCTCGACACAGCTCCCCGTTTCTCAAATCAGAGCAGGTATTGGGGGTCATGCGGATCCCATGCTCTTCCAACAGCCGCTTCAGTTCGTCTTCGAAGCTCTCCTTGCGATGATGTTCTTCCTGTCGCTCGATGTAGTTGGCCACTTCATCGAGCGCTCCGGCCTGCTACGGACGCTTACGAAAGATCGAATAGCCGTCCTGCCAGTGAAACTGCTCCCCAGGGACTCGTGTGATCCAAGCCGACCCCGCTTTCTTGAGCTCTCGAACGAAGTCCGAAATGCGATGGACCGGCTTGAGTCCGATGAGCAGATGAACATGATCCTCGACGCCTCCGACCTTAGGGGCACACCCTCCAGACCTCGGATGGTTCCACCGAGGTATTGGTGAAAGCGCAAGCGCCACTGTAGTAAGTGGAGCCCATTGAATCTTTCGTTCTAGATCTCAATCGTACACGCACGGAGGGGACGTGATTTCTCTCGCAAAAATCGATGAAAGGCTAGTCGCTCTGTGGGGTGCACAGAAATTGTGCCAGCCGTGCTCTGGCACCCTTCCAGGGTGCAAGCTTCTTCAATCATCATCCGGGGGTCTCCGCTGCGCTACGACCCCCGGCTACCGTCTGGCAGCCCGCTGGGCTGTCCCGCCCGTCGGGCGGGATGGAACTCGTAATCAAGAAGGAGCATGGCCAACGAAAAAATGTCAAACTCCAGGGCGGCGGTCTGTGACTGCCGCCGTGCGCAAAGCAGCGAGAAAAGCAGAGAGGGCGGGTGCGATCGGGGGCAACAAATGCGCTCCATGCGAGGCGGAATCACGCCTGCTTGCTCGCGGTCCACTGTCACGAATACAGTCGGGGTTCGCAGTTTTGGAGTCCTCTGGTGGATGACCTCGCTTAGTGATGTGACAAAGAAGAGTTCGTGGCGACCATCCGCCTGCGCGGGGTGCGGCACAACAACCTGAAGAATTTCGATCTCGATCTGCCGCTCGGAAGCAGCTACGGTCATCACGGGCTTGAGCGGGTCGGGCAAGAGTTCGCTCGCGTTCGACACGTTCTTTCGCCGGAGGGCCAGCGGCGTTACATCGAAACCTTCTCGCCCTACGCGCGGCAGTTTTTCGATCGGCATGGACAAGCCGCAGGTGGATCGCATCGAGGGCATCCCGCCCGCCATCGCCATCGAACGGCGCAACACGTGCCGCACCACCCGCTCCACCGTCGGCACGATGACGGAATTGTGCGACTACATGAAACTGCTCTGGCCGCATCTGGCGCAGCTCCATTGTCAAGCAGTGCGGGAAACGTGTCGGCGCGAGCCTCTCAGTCATCTGGGAGAGTGTCTCGGCCGACCCCGGGTGGCCCCGACGGGTCAGGGCAGGCCCGCGCGGTGCGGGGCAAGCCTTGATTTGTTTTGTCCTGCCGTTGTCCGCGAAGACAGAGTTTGTCGGAAGCCTCGAGTTGATCGTCAAGCAAGGGTATCAGCGGTTGTTACTCGATGATGAGGTGGTGGGATCACCGAAGCTCCGGGCATGCAGCCTCGGCAGTCTCCGACGAGCCTGACCATCGTGCAGGACCGGCTGACTTTGAAACTCCGATCCATCGCGCCCGTTTCATCGAAGCTGCGAGCAGGCGTATCATTTCGGCTGGACGTCTGGCGGTTTATCCGGTGGTTGACGCCGGAGGGCGCTGAGTGCAGGTCGACTCGGGCAGGGTCAGGCTGTTTTCGCAAGGTTACCACTGTGCTGGATGTGATCTGGACTACCGCGGGCCAACGCCTGCGTTGTTCGGTTTTAACCATCTGCTGGATGCCTGCCGCACCGACTTGCAAGGGTTCGGGCGCATCATCACGATCGATTACAGCCTAGCGTCCCCGTCGCGCCAAGACTATGGCTCAGGGTTGTGTGCGCCCGTATGCGACCGGGCACGGCTTGGATTCACAACGGGATCTGATGAAGTTTGCAAGGCCATGGAGATCGGTGAACGTCCCGTTCGCTCAAATGCCCAAGAAACTGCAGGACTGGGTCGTGAACGGCGACGAGGATTATGGGATCGACGAAGAGCACGGTGGCCCCGGGCCTGGTACCGGTGAAAGGGTAAGCTCCGATGGCTCGAGCAAGGCTTACCAAAATGCACGTGCGCGTGCTGCTAAGCCGATACCGGGCGTATTCGCTTGCGGATTGCCATGGCTGTGGTTCAAACGGAGAGCCTCCTGTTTCGCGTGCCGATTCCGCGGTGGGCGCCGTCGCTGCCGCCGGCCGATGGGAAGCGCGCGGAAACGAATCAGGAAGCGAATTCTCCAGGCGATTCAGCCGAGTCCCGTTTGCTCTCGCTGGCTGGAGCTCTATGCGTTGCCGGTCGATCAAGCCCTGGCCGTCGTCTGGCGGATCGCCCAATCGCGCGCGGATCAACGATCCGATCCGATCCGGGTTGGCCCTGGGTGAAGTGCGGACTCGGCTGCGGTACTGGAGAGTCCGGGCTCTCGCGTGCCCTGACCCTGGATCGTCCGACGCGGACGCTCTCCGGCGGCGAGACCGGAGCTACGGTGAACCTCACCGCCTCTGGGCACACGCCTCGTGCAGCACGCTCGTTCGTCCTGGACGAACCCAGCGTCGGGCTTTGCATCCCCGCGACACAGCCCGGCTGGTCGCGCATTCTGCACAAATACTCCGCGACACCGGGAACACCGTCGTCGTCGTCGAGCACGAGGCCGGCGATCATGCGCGCCGCCGACCGCATCGTGGACCTCGGGCCCGGGCCACGGCGAGCAGGGAGGACACGTGGTTTTCCATGGAGGCGGTTGAAGAACTAAAGCGACATCCGGAGTCCCTGACAGACCAATACCTGGTGGACGCAAACAGATCGCGATTCCAGCGCGGCGCCCGGTTCAGGTGCCGCGGAACGAAGACAGGATGGGGCTCTGGCCTGAGGCAGGAGCAATCGCAGCGGCGCTGGCAGTGGAGCGACATGGCAGTTCGGCCGACTTGCAAGCGTTGCACGATGTCCCCGGTAGGTATGGGAAGGGTAGCCAGCGTCTTGAAGGTGACCCATGCCACTCGGCATAACCTGCGCGATTTGAGCTTCGCCCTGCCGTTGGGACGTCTGGTTTGCCTGACGGGCGTGAGCGGCTCGGGCAAGACCACGCTGGTGCGGGAACTTCTTTTGCCTGCGCTCCACGCGACATTTACAAACGGGCCTGAGTGCCCGGATCCAGGAAAGGCCTCTGACCGTTTGGATGACCGTCTTCGACACGACGACGATCTTTTCACCGGAAACCGGCGGCTCGGTGGCGGATGCGTGATCGAAGGCTGGGAAGCGGTAGGGGCAAGTCGTGTTGGTGGACCAATCGACGCTGGGAAAAACCCGCGCTCCAATCCGGTGGTTTACATCGGCGCGTTCGCTGATATCCGGGAGTTGTTCATGACGGACCTGGCCAAGCAACGGGGACTCAATGGCAGCGCGTTCAGTTTCAATTCAAGGCGTGCCATTATTGACGATGCGCGGCATGGATTCGAAGAAAGATCGAGATGCAATTCCTGAGTGATGTCTTTATTCTGGCTTGCGGACTGCAACGGGCGCGGTGCGGATCATAATATCGGATCGAGGTGAGAGCCGACCGGCCCCGAGCGGGACCAGAACGGGACAAAGTCCGCAGTGGTTTTCCAAGGGTTAGTCCGTAGCGGACTTTTGGAAGCAATAAGTAGATGACGCAGTTGAGTTTATCATGAAGCTTACCTCCGGTCGCCAGCCATGTTCATCGACCAGCTGGCACTCCTCTTCGGTCGGGTTAGGATATCTGCGTCTCGGCCAGCCGATCAACACGCTAAGTGGTGGCGAAAGCCAGCGCTTGAAGTTGGTCAGTCACCTGGCTAAAGGCGGTCGGTCGCACCAGATGAAGCCAGTCAAACGCCCTCGGCACGAACTCCCGGCAGATTGACCATTGCAATGGTTCAACGCTTCCTTGGGGGTCATAAGGCGGATGTGGAACCCAGCCTTGGGGGCCACCGGACATATGGTAACTTCCGAGGAAGAGGCGGTCACGACAAACGTTGTTTCTTTTTCGATGAACCTACCTGGGCTGCATTTCGAGGATGTGCGCATATTGCTGAACGTGTTCCAGCGTCTGAGTCGAGGCAGGCATTCCCTGGTGGTGATCGACATAACCTCGATGTGATTAAATGCGCGGATTGGGTGATTGACCTCGGACCGGAAGCCGGTGCAAGCTGGAGGAAAATTGTCGCACAAAGGAACCCCCGAGAAATCATGACCTGCCCGGCCAGTCACACGGGCCAATTTCTGCGCGACCTGGGCGACCGCGGATCATCCCGCGCGCCGGGCTTCACGTCCAGCTCCGCGGCGGCTCAGCCGCAGATGAGAACTTAGGTCACATCTCCTTCATTTCAAGTTCTCCTCGATATACGCTGGAAGGTTCAAAGATCGATTATTTCGAACAATACCCAGGCTAAATTTGGAAAATTTCATACAGGGTTCCTTGGCGAAAGACGGCGAACGTAACGCACCTTGGGGCTTTTGTTTCGCAGGCATAAGCAGAATCGATGCCCGTTGTTGATCACGACCACGTTCTGGTCGGCTTGATAGCGCGATCGCCAAAGTTCCCCAGCGCCTTTTGAAAAGTGTAGCTCGGAATCCCTTGTTTCGTTCCTCCGTGCTTTGCGTTTCCGGCAGCAGAGATTGGCGTCACCGTCACGAGGCCTTCAGCGGGCAGATGATGTCACCCTGTTTGGCGGTCGAAACGACACCTTGATCAGACCCGGGGTTCTCAGTCGCCCTTGAAAAGTCGCAATTTCGCCCTGCGGGTTTGCCAACGTTCCTTCACCGTCGAGGATCTCCCATGGAACCTGCAGATTTTCCTCGACCGCCCGATTGGAACGATCGCGGGCAGGCCCGGAGGTTTGCTTCCGGCCACTGGAAACCACGCTCGAAGCGGGCGAGATTCGAGCGCTGAACAAGGGACGGAAATTCGAAGAACCGCTTCTGGCCCTCTTCCGATTCGGCGGGTGGATTGGCGGCCAGGGTCTCGTTCACGATGAATTCTCCGGTCTCCTCACCCACCGTGCGCTCCTCTGCCGGCGCCTTCGTTTTCCGGTGCCCTCATGGAGGTCGAACCAGTCGTATTCCTCGACGGGCAACGCCAGAAGCGCCTCCTTGATAGCCTTCTGAATGGAGCGCAACACCTCGTGACTCGTTTTCTCGTCCTCCGCCCGTTGTTGCTCGTCAATGATGCGAAGCAACTCCGCTTCAACAGGAGCCAACTCCGTCATCATCCGCTGGTAGGCTTCGTCCTGGATGACGCCGGTGCGCGTGCCGGGGTCAGGTTGAGTGGGCGTCCACGATGCCTTGCACGTGGCCGCTGGTCAGGGAGGGCCTGTTGAATTCGGCGCCAGGGACGCAAGATTATCCAGCACGCGAGTTCCATGACGAAACAGGCCCACGGCGTTCGACGCGCCTGGACTCGTCAAGTAAATCTCAGATACAGTTCAGACAATCGGCTCCAGTTCGATGGAGGCGGCCTTTCAAATTTCCGCGGTCCCACCTTGAACTCGGCGCGGGCCGTGCGGTCAGATCACGCGAATCTCGACTCCCGAGTTGCGAATGCGGTCGCGCAGTTCCGAGGCGAGATACCACTGGATCTTTCTCCGCTAAACTGCTTGATGCCGGGCAGGATGTTTCGCACGATCAATCTCCGTGCCGGGCTCGGGCATCAATAGGCGCCTTTGCGAGATGCGGTAGCCGGGATCTCCCTTGCTTCATGTGCATCTGATAGGTCCTGCCGTCGCTTCCCGCCTGAAGTGAGGCTCTCAGCTCCTCGCCCACCGTCCAGAAGCTCAATAAACCAATGCCGAACTCGCCCTGCAAGCCCGGCGGCGCCATCGGCCTTGAGCCGCCGCTTCACCGAATCGCAAATGTGCGTGCCACGTGCTCGAAATCAGGCACGCCCGCCACGTTGCGCCGGATTCCTTCCCCGTCATCGCTGATGCGCGGAGGAAAGTGGACACCTTTTCCTTTCCGCGAATGAGCGTCACTGTGTTTCGGCCTTGGCGTCGATGCTGTTCTCGACAAATTCTGCCACGGCTTTAAGCGGATTGCTCTGCGAAAGCGCGATGATCGAATGGCATTCCGTTGTCGCCGATGCGTAGTTTTCCGGCGGACGCTGCTGAAGGCGGCATCCAGGAATCTTGCCGATAGATGCGCTGGACGGTCAATGACTCTTCAGGGTGACCGTGACGTTGGCAGGAGACCGCGAGAGGCGCATTCGGATACTGCCCCCGGGAAGCGCGGCCTTTATGTGCCGTGTTTAGTGGTTTGAGGGTGCCACAGATAGCTACAGATTCGCACAGATGGGAACGTGCGATAGAGCAGATTCGTCCCCTTGATGATCCAGCTCTTTCGCTACTTCTTTATTTATTGCAATCTGCGTTATCTGTGGTTCGCTGAAGAAGCCCGTCCGCCATTGTAGATGCCGGGATGTTGTAGCCGCTCGCGGGATCGAGGTAGTAGTAACCCGGTGTAGCCCTGGAAGGTGACGTTCAGGATCGTGTTCGCGGTCAGGACCGACTTCCAGCCGAAGTTCCAGACGTACTCGGGGCGCGGATTCGGTGACCGTCGCTTCGATCGGCGTGATCGTGTCGCCGCCGCGCCCGGTGATGTCGTACTTGTCCCATTCGACCCAGCGCGTCGAAGTTGTTGTTGGCGTTGATCTGCCACGCTCAGCTTCGCGAAGATCCGCGGGCGATTCCTCGTTGCGGTCCGGGCCCGCCGTTGTTCGTGACGTTGTTGTAGTACTGGCCGGACGCGTACCACCAGAGCTTGTCCCTGATGAACGGCCCGCCGACGTTGGCCGTGGCGTTGATGTACTTCTTCTGCGTCGGGTTCGACCCGGCGGGGCGTCGTTGTCGAACGTCAGCGCGTCGTTGCTGAAGTATGCGTCCGACGAGGCCGTGGACGTCGTTGCTGCCGGACTTGCGTCGTGCTAGTTGAACACGACGCCGGTGAAGCCGCCGTACTCGGCCGGCGCCCCAGTCCCGCGAGCTCGACCTGGTCGATGATGTTGGAGTTGACGAACGACCACGCCGAGCCGGCCTCGGGGTCCGACGTGTCCACGCCGTCGATCTGCCAGGCGACGCCGGTATCGGACGCGCCTCCGCACGCCACCGACTGGTTGATCCCGGGCGCGAGGTTCAACGCGTCGGGCTGGAACTGGCTCGCCGGGAGGTTCTGCAGGATCTCGTTCGAAAGAATGCTCTTCGTCTCCGGGCTCGTCACGTCGATCGCCGCCGGCTCGCCCGTGACGGTCACCGTCTCGACCCCGCGAACGGGGTCAGACACGAGAGGCAGATCGAGCGTGATCCCGATCGGGAGGCGGATGTCTTCACGATTCAGCGTCTTGTAGCCCGACATGACGACGGTGACCGTGTACTCCCCGGGCGCGATCTCGGGGAATCGAAACTCACCCTTGGCGTTCGTGACCTGGCTGCGCGCTCCGCCGATCATCTGCGGGCTCGCCAGCGTCACCGCCGCTCCGACGACCACGCCACCGTCCTGGCCCTTCACCGTTCCCGTGATCGCCGGAGGTCGTCTTGCTCTGCGCCCAAGCTCCCGGAGCCAGCGCGAGCACGAGCGCCCGACGAAGCGTAAGACGCACCGCACATGCACGAGTCTCATACCCACCTCCTGGTCGCGCCGCCGCGACGGCCGGACCGTAACACGGTGGGAATCGCGCGAACAACAGGAAGTTCCGCGACGACCCTTACAATGCCACGGTGCACCGCCATCGGATCGACCTTCGAGTCCCCGTACTCGCACTTCTGTTCTACGCCTGCGGCGAGCAACGATCGGGACTTGGGCGCGCTTCCGCGCGGTGTGGACGCCGCGAGCCTGAACCTCGTCGTCGTGACGCTCGACACGACCCGCGCCGACCGGATCGGCTGCTACGGCGCCAAGGACGTCGCGACGCCGCACCTCGACGCCCTGGCCGCCGGCGGCGTCCGGTTCGACGCCGCCGTCTCCGCCGATGCCCCTCACCCTCCCGCGCACTGCACGCTGTTCACCGGGCTGCTGCCGGGCGCCCACGGCGTCGGGACAACGGCGGGTTCAAGCTGGCGCCGGAGCACGTTACGCTCGCCGAGGTCCTGAAGGCGCGCGGGTTCGCGACCGGAGGGTTCGTCTCCGCGTTCGTGCTCGATCACCGGTGGGGGATCGCGCAGGGTTCGACCGGTACTACGACGACTTCGACCTGAAGCAGGAGGAGAAGCTCTCGATGGGCGAGATCCAGCGCCCCGGGAACGAGACCGTCGACCATGCGCTTCAGTGGATCCGCGACGTCAAGGACAAGCGGTTCTTCGCCTGGATCCACCTGCTACGATCCTCACGCGCCGTACGACCCGCCCGAGCCGTACAAGAGCCGCTACGCCGGCCGGCCGTACGACGGCGAGATCGCGTGGACGGACTCTCTCGTCGGGCGCTTGGTCGACGAGCTGACGCGGCTCGACCTGACCAAGAAGACCGTGGTCGCGGTGCATCGCGGATCACGGCGAGAGCCTGGGAGAGCACGGCGAGCACGGGCACGGTTACTTCGTCTACGAGCAGGTGACGCGCGTCCCGTTCGTCTTGACGACGCCCTACTCGGGAACGCGCGGCCGGGTCGTCGACGCGGTCGTGCGTTCGGTCGACGTCGCGCCGACGGTGCTCGATCTCCTCGGCTGCGCGGGGACGCTCCCCGGCGCGGGGCAGAGCCTCGGTCCCGCTGCTCGCGGGCGCACGGAAGCGCGCCGGGGGACGGCTACAGCGAGTCGTACTACGCGCGCTTCCACTACGGCTGGAGCGAGCTGCGCGCGGTGCGCACCAAGCGCTGGCACTTCATCGAATCGCCGCGAGGCGGAGCTCTACGACCTCGAGGCCGATCCCGGCGAAACGACGAACCTGGCGTCGCGCGAGCTCTCGACGGTCGAGCGGTTGCGGTCGTCGCTTTCGGAGTTCGAGCGGGGAGTCGATCGCCAAGCTCGCCGCGACCGCGCCCGTCGAAGAGGACGAAGAGACGCTTCGCAAGCTGGCGTCGCTCGGGCTACATCGGCGGGACGGCGGTCGCCGACGGCACGTCGTGGCGCGACCTTGCCCGATCCGAAGGACCGCCTCCCCATCTACGACCGCATGGGCCGCATCCGCGCGATGGTCAAGGAGGGAAGGAGGACGACGCGATCGCCCTCCTGGAGAGCGTGCTCGAGGAGGCTCCCGAGGTCATCGACGCCTACTACACGCTGGGGAACTGCTACCTCAAGAAGAAGGCGTTCGCGCAAGGCGGCCGAGTACTACCGCGCGACGCTCGCCAAGCGCCCCGATCACGACTACGCCATGATCGGGCTCGCCGACACGCTCGTCGCGGAAGGGACGCATCGACGAGGCGATCGCCGGGTACGAGCACTTCTTGAAGTCCGACCCGAAGAACGCGCAGATCCTCTACCGCTTGGCGCAGGTGCGAGCTCGACGCGGGCCGCGACGACGGCGCGGCGGCGAATTTCCGGAAGACCCTCGGACGCCGAGCCCAAGACGGCGCGTGCCGAGGTGGGCGTCGGGGTCGTCGCCTTCCGCAAGGGCGACGCCGATGCCGCCAAGGCGGCGCTCGCCCGCGCGCTGGCGATCGATGCCAAGGCGCGGTGGGCGCGCTACAACCTGGCGTTGATCGCCGAGGTCCGAGCACGACACCACGCGCGCGATCGCGGAGTACCGCGCCGAGATCGAGGACGTACCCCGACGCGTACAAGGCGCTGTTCAACCTGGGACGGCTTCTCGGAAAGTCGGGCGACTCACGCCGGCGCGGTCGACGCGCTGCGCCAGTTGCGTCGATCACCAGCCCGACGTGGCCGATCGGGCGGTTCTACCTGTCGCAGGCGCTCCTGCAATCCGGGGAGCTCGACGGCGCCAAGTCGGAGGCGCTACGCGCTCGGGCTCGACGCGCGATCGACCTACGCGTCGCTCGGCCACTTCGTGCTGGCTGACGTCTACAACCGGCAGGGCCGCGAGCGCGACGCCTGCCTCCGAGCTGCGCAAGGGCCAAGCACTCGAGAGGAAAGGGGACACTCCCTTTTTCTGACAAAGCTCCTCGGATCCCGTTGATCAGAAAAAGGAGCGTCCACTAAAGCTTCATGACGGCGGTTTTCCTGCGGAGCTGGAGGACGTCGGCGTCGGGGTCGACGACGCACGCGGTCGGGGTCGAAGTCGCAGCGGACGGTCACGTCCTTCGTCTCGCCGGCGGCCAGACGTGAGCGCCGTGCGCGCATCCTTGTAATCCGCCTTGGCGACGCCCTTGTCGTCGAAACGCTCGCCCTTGGCGGCCGCGATCGTGACGGGCATCGTCGCCTTCCCCTTGTTCGTGACCTTGACGGTGACCGTCGAACGCGCCCGCGCTCCCGTGCTTCTTCGCGTCGGCCAGCGTGTACTCGGGGACGACGACCTCGTGGAACCACTGCTTGACGAACGCGTCGTACGCCGCGGGGTCGGGCGCGTACGGCCGCAGAAACGCCGTGAAGTCCTGAAGCACCGGATGGTCGGGGTTGTCGTCGTACGCGCTCTGGAAATCCGTGCAGGCCGCGCATCAGGTTCTCGCGCCCCATCTCGTGGAGGAGCATCCAGACGACCCACCCCATCTTGTCGTAGGTGACGGTCGTGTCGCCCGGCTTCGAGCCGTCGATCTTCACCATCGGCTTCTCGGAGTCGACCTGGCGCGAGTCCCCGTAGCTCTCCTCGATCCGCTTGCAGAACTCGATGCGCGCGGACAGGCCCTTCACCTGCTCGATCAGGAGGATCGTCGAGAAGTGCGACATGCCCTCGGAGAGGAGATCGCCGCCGGGACCCTTGCCCGGGAGGAGCATGTTCCCCCACCACTGGTGCGCGGCCTCGTGCGCGGCGACCGTGAAGGGCGCGTTGCCCGTCTTCTCCTGCCGCGTGAGGAAGCCGATCCCCTCGGAGAACGTGATGTCGGTCGGGAACCCCTGCGCGTACGTCGGCAGCGCCGGGAACTCCGAGAGCTTCAGCTCCTTCCACGGGTACTCGCGGAACCACTCCGAGTAGTACTTGCGCGCGCCGTTCAAGCGCGAGCATCAGCTCGTCGATGTTGTAGGTGTGCGCCGGGTGGTAGTAGATCGCCGTGCCCTCGCCCTTGCGCTCGGCCCACTTCCCGGCGACGACGTTGAACATCCGCACCTTGCGGTCGGTCTTCCAGACCGCCGTGCGCACGCCGTCCTTCACCGTGTCCGATTCGAGCACGCCGATCGAGTTGTAGCGGTACGCGGCGGGCCCGAGACCTCGACCCGCGCGGTGAACGCCGAGCCGCTGCCGAACGCCGGCTCCGTGCGGCCGACGTAGAAGTCGTCGGGGTAGACCCGCGTCTCGTAGCGGTTCTTCTCCTCCTCGATGCCGATCTGCTCGTCGTAGCCGACGATCGGCACGAACGACGGGCCGAACGCCGTCAGCACGACGCCCGACGGGAGGATGAACTCCATCGTCGCCGCCGCCGTTCTTCGAGCTCCCTTCGGGAAAGTCGCCGGCGAACGAGAACCCGACGTCGACCGTGCCGCCGGGCGCCATCGGCGTCTCCGGCGTGAACGCGAACAGCGACGTGCGGTTCTCGGGCTTGTACTCCTTCCCGTTCATCGTCCAGTTGACGTCGGTCCAGTGGAAGCCGCCGGTCAGGGCGAACCGCTTGAGCGGGGCGTCGTGCGGGTTGGACAGCGTGAACCGTCCCTCGGTGGCGAAGTGGCTCTTCTCGGGATCGAGCGTCGAGCTTCGACGTCGACGTCGACGATCTCGGGCTGCAGGCGCGTCCTTCCAGGTCGCGAGGTTCTGCTTCCAGTAGTCGTGCGCCTTCTTCTTCGCCGCGTCCGACTCGCTCGCCGCGCGCGACCATGACGCCGAGGCGTCGTCGCCAGCACCGCGGGAGCGAGCGCGAACGGCGCCAGGCGCAGCGCGGTCCCCACAGCGCGCCGCGGGCGCAGGCGGTGGATGATGCGCACCGGGTCGGCGTCGCGCCGCGCCGTGGAACATCACCGCGACCACGACGAAGAACGCGGCCAGCGAGAGCACCAGCAGCCGGTTCAGCGACGAGCGCGGAACGGTCCATCTGGAACGGCCCCATGTCGCTCCAACGAACCGCGTTCCAGAGATCCCAGTTGAACACCCAGTTCATCTTGTTGCGCGCCTGGAACCATCCCGTGGCGATGAGCGCGACGAGTCCCACCCCGTAGGTCGCGTACCGGTTCCGGGTGATCGAGACCACGGCGGTGACGAAGCAGGTCCAGAGCGAGGAACGGTGGGAACGAGCAGCAGTCCCCAGGTCAGAACGAACGGCGTCAGCGCCAGCGGAACCTGGCCCTGAACCAGGATCACGATCGCGGCGCCGATGAAGCAGCCCACGAGCACCATGATCCCGACCACCGCGTTGGCGACCGACTTCCCGAACAGGACCGAGCCGGTCCGCACGGGCGTCGCGTCGAAGATCGAGGCCAACCCGGTGTGCTTCTCACGCTGGTGCGACTCGACCGTGTAGAACAGGAGCAGCAAGCGTCGACGAGCAGCGTGAGCGTGTTCATCATCCGGACCGCGATCGTGCCCGGCGTCGCCAGGACGAACGTCCCGAACGGGCCGAGCGCGACGGCCGTCGCCCCGATCGTCTGCAGGAGGATCAACGGAATGAAGAGGTAGAGGCCGGGCGCGTTCCGCAGCTCGCGAAGCTCGACGCGGGCGACCTCGATCGCGCCGCGCCAGAACCCCGGCGGCTTCCGGCCATCCGCAGCTCGCCGAGCGGGGGCGTCAGCGTCTTGATCTCGACCGGCGCGGGCTCGGCCGCGGCGGAGGCGGCGGCGAGCCGCCGCTTCGCCGTCGTCTTGAGCTCGCCGCGCATCGTCCTGGCGAAGTGCCGCTCGGCGAGGAGCGAACGCGAGCAGCCCCAAGCCCAGCATCGCGATCCGGCTGATCCAGAACACGGCGTCGAACGGGATCGAGGACTTGTTGACGAACTCGACCCCCGGTCGAGCTTGAGGTGCGTCTCGTTGAGCCAGCGGAACCCGGAAGGATCGAGAGCCATCAAGCGTCTTGTTCCAGACGGGCGCAAGCCAGGTGGGAGACCAGTTCCAGAGGAAGAACGCGCAGCACGAGGATCATCGCCACCGGCAGCACGAAGACCAGGATCGGCTTCCGCCAGCGAAGCCCGACGGCGAACGAGGTCATCGCGGTGAAGACGATCGTCGGCAGGCCGAACATGATCGCGGGGACGACGTAGCGCCGACAGCAGGAACGGACCCCGGATCTCGTCGGCCTTGGCGTTCGGGAGGAGGTGGTAGCGCGAACATCGCCCAGAGCTGCTGGAAGACGAGGATCGCCGGTGAACGCGACGAGGACGGCGAGCAGCTTCCCCACACGTACTCGTGCGGCGTCAGCGGCGTGGCGTGCAGGATCTCGCCGATCTTGCGCTCGTCGTCCTGGATCACGGCTCATCCCGGCGGCGATCGCGAGGAAGAACGCGTAGAAGAGGAAGACGGTGACGGACAGCGTGTACGCGATCGCGAACTCGGAGGTGATCCAGGCCTTCGTGCCGCCGACCGAGGCGTCGCCGCTGTCGATGCGCGACGTTCCCCGTCGAGAGCCCCCAGACCGTGAACGCCATGATCGACGACGAGGATCCAGGTCAGCGGCCGCTTCGCGTGCAGCGCGAGGTCGGTCTTGAAGACGAGGAAGAGCCGTCGAAGCTCATCGCGCCGGCCTCTTCGAGGACCTCGCCGCGCATGAGGACGAAGTAGGCGTCCTCGAGGTTGGGCTCGACGGGGACGAACCCTCCGGCGGCGCGCCGCCGGGCTCGTAGACGCGCACCTGGTTCTTCCCTTCGACGAGGATCGGCCTGGCGTGACGCGCCGCGTGCGCCGTCGAGCTCGGTCGAGCTGCTCGCGCGTGTCGGCCGTTCCCTGGAAGATCCGCCCGTGGATCAGCGCGCGCGCCTCGGCGGGCGTGGTCAGCGCGACCACGCGGCCGGCGCGGATCACCGCGAAGCGCCGGCAGAGGACCGAGACGTCCTCGACGATGTGCGTGGAGAGGATGACGATCCGGTCGGCCGCCAGCTCGGCGAGGAGCCGGTAGAACCGGAAGCGCTCTTCGGGATCGAGCCCCGCGGTCGGCTCGTCGACGATGATCAGGCGCGGATTCCCGGCGATCGCCTGGGCGAGCCCGAGCCGCTGCCTCATGCCGCCGGAGTACGCCTTGACCTTCCGCTTGGCCGCGAACGTCAGGTTGACGCGCTCGAGCAGCCCGGCGACCAACGCCTTCTTGCCGCCCGGGCGCGTCGACGCCCTTCAGCTCGAGGAGGTGCGCGAGCATCGCCTCCCCGGTGAGGTGCGGGTAGAACCCGAACTCCTGCGGGAGATAGCCCAGCTGCGCCCAGATCCGCTCGGGCTTCTCGGTGACGTCCTCGCCGTCGAGCACCACGCGCCCTGACGTCGGCTCGAGCAGCCCGGCGACGATCCGCATGAGCGTCGTCTTTCCCGCGCCGTTCGGTCCGAGCAGGCCGAACATCCCCTGCGGGATGGACAGGGTGACGCCTTGGAGCGCCGCCACGGGACCGGGATAGACCTTCACGAGATCGCCAAGCTCGAGCATTTTCCGCTCCTCCCAGGGTCGCCGGGTAGAATCCGCCGCATGGACCTCGCCATTCATACGCAAGGACTGCGGCGGGAGTTCGGGACATTCGTCGCCGTCGACGGAATCGACCTCGAAGTGCCGCGGGGCTCGCTGTACGGCTTCGTCGGCCCCAACGGCGCCGGCAAGTCGACGACGATCAAGTGCCTCGACCGGGCTTCTGACGCCGACGTCCGGGCTCGATCGGAGCTGCTCGGGCTCGACCCGCTGAAGGATCCGGTCGCCGTCAAGCGGCAGGTCGGCGTCGTTCCCGAGGATCTCGCGCTCTTCGAGCAGTCTGACCGCCGCCGAGACGCTCGCCTTCGTCGGGCAGGTCCACGGCCTTGCCCGGCGACGATCGAGCGCGCGCAGCGCCGAGCTTCTGGCCGCTCATGGATCTCACCTCGGCCTCCGGGCCAGCTGGTCGGCCGACTACTCGCACGGCATGCGGAAGAAGACCTCGCTGGCCGCGGCGCTCCTCCCGCGCCCGAAGCTCCTCTTCCTCGACGAGCCGTTCGAAGGGATCGACGCGATCGCCTCGCGGCAGATCAAGGACCTGCTGCATCGACTACGTCAGGCGCGGCGGGCACGGTCTTCCTCACCTCGCACATCCTCGAGGTCGTCGAGCGCGCTGTGCGACCACATCGGCGTCGATCCACAAGGGCCGCCTGGTCGCGCAGGGCGACCGATCGGCTCGCTGCGCGACGGCACCGAGCTGGCGAGAATCGCTCGAGGCGATCTTCCTCCGCGTCGTCGGGCGCCGGCGAGGCCGCGGCGTCGCACCTCGACTGGCTCGCGCGGATGATCGGGCTGGTTCGCGCCTTCGCTGACTACGCTACCGTCTGATGGTGAACGGGCTTCGCGCGCGGCGCGCGCGACAGCTTCGAGCAGGTCTCGCGGATCACGCGGCTGCTCGTCAGCCGCGATCGTCGCGGCGTCGCTCGTTCCAGGCTCGATCGTTCTCGCGCGTCCTCGCGTTCGTCGGCGGGCGCGGGCTGGCCCTGGGGAACGAAAAGGCGGCACGCGGTGACCGATCGGCGCGCGCGGCGTCCTCGCCCTCGTCACGATCGTCGTCGCGATCAGCCCGCTCCTCAAGTTCGGCGGCGCCGCGTCGTCGATGACGCGGCTGTCGCTGCTCCCCGGTGCCGCGCGGGCTCTTGTTCGCCGCCGAGCTGACGGCGCAGCTCGCGGACCCGTGGATCCTGGTGCTCGTCCCCGCGCTCCTCGCCCTGCCGGCGGGCCTCCTCGCCGGGGGCGCCCTCGCCAGTGCCGCGTGGGCGCTCGCCGCGGGCGTGCTCGTGCTCTCGGTCCTCGCGTCGCTGTCGAGCACCGCGTCACTTCTGGGCGCGCTGCTTTTCCGCGAATCGTCGCCTCGGCGAGCTGGCGAGCGTGGCGCTGCTCGCTCGGTATCACGACGGCGGCCTACCTCCCGATGCTGACGACGCACGCGGAGCACGCTTCGGTCGGCCGTGAGTTTCGCAGCGCGGCTCAGCGTTCAGGCGCGGTAGGACCATCCATGGCTCGTCGTCACGCCGTGGGAGCTTTACGCGCGCGCCGTCGAGCGCGGCGCATCTCCTTTCGGTCGAGGCATCGCTCGTCCGCTCCGGCCGGGCTGGCGCTGACCGCGCTGCTTCTCGGCGGATCCGCACGCTTGGGCGTTCGACCGTCTCATCGACGCGCCCGGCGAGCGGCGCCGGAGCGGCAAGCGGGCGAGGGAGCGCGTGCACCGCGTCCCGGGGCTGTCTCCGGCCGCTTCCGCGATCGCGCGCACGTTCTTCGCCTCGTGACGCGCTCGGTGCGCGGCCGCGTCGTCCTCTTCACCGCCCCGCATGCCCGCGCTCCTTCTGGCCCTGGCCTGGCGGGGCAAGCCGATGGGGCTGATGGATCCGGCGACTACACCGGGTAGTGCTCGTCCTGGGCGTCGCCGGCATGCTGGCGCTGATGTCGCTGTCGGCATTCACTCAGCGATCAGATTCGCCGTCGATCGAGCGGGCCTGACGCTGACGTTTCCTCGGTCCCGCCACCGGCACCGAGATCGTTGCCGGCAAGGCGATGGGCGCCCTGGCGGCGCTCGCGATCCCCTTGGGCATCGGCACGATCGCGGCCGTCGGCGATCCATCCTCGCGGCTCGCCCGCTGGTGTGGGCTGGCGCGCTGATGTGCGCGATCGCCGCCTACCTCGTGCAGTCCCCCGTCGCGGCCCTGCTCGCGGCTTGGTTTCCGGCACCGTTCGATCTCAACACGTCTGAAGGCGGGGAACCCGCACCCGCTGGCCTCGATCCTCGCGCCTCATGGCGTCGACCGTCGCCTACGGCGTCTGCGGCGGCCTCTTCGCCGGCCACGCTCGGCGCTGACGCGAAGCCCGCTCGCGGGACCTGGCGGCAGCGAGCCTCGTGCTCGTGGCGGCTTGGGCCGTCGCGCGCGTGAGATGGCGGGCTCGCGGGACGGGGCGCTGGATGCGCGCCGCGAGAATCTCGCGATGGTCGCGCAGGGTCGGCTGACGCGCGGATGAGCGACGCCGTCGAGAGTCGCGTTCCATCGTGCCGCGCGCGGCTCTTCGTCCGGACGCACGCACGTGCTGGTCGCGGTGTCGGGCGGCGGCGATTCCGTCGCGCTTCTCCACCTGCTCCGCCGCTTCGTCGAGCAGCGGCGCATCGAGCTGACCGTGGCCCACCTCGATCACGCGCTTGCGCCGCGGCTCCGGCGCCGACCGGCGCTTCGTCGCGCAGCCTCGCGGCGGCGCTCGACCTGCCCCTCGTCGCTGCGCGCCGCGACGTAGCGGCGCGCGCCGGAAGGACGAATCGCTCGAGGAAGCCGCGCGCCGCGTGCGCCGCGCGTTCTCGATCGAAACCGCGACCGCGGCCGGTGCCGACGCCGATCGCGACCGGCCACACGCTGGACGACCAGGCCGAGACGATCCTCATGCGCCTGGCGCGCGGCGCCGGGCCGACCGCACTCGCGGCGATGGCGCCCGCCGGGCCAGGGCCGTTCGTCAAGCCGCTCTTGGGCATCGAGCGGACGCGCCTTGCGCCGCTGGCTCCGGAAGCGGCGCCTGGCGTTCCGCGACGATCCCTCGAACGCGAGCCTCGCCTTCGACCGGAACCGCGTGCGGCGCCTCGGTCGTCCCCACGCTCGCCAGGGCGCTGAACCCGGCGGCCGCGCGGCATCTCGTCGAAGCGCGCCGGCCGCCTGCGCGAGGACGCGGCCTATCTCGACGCCGCTGGCGCAGGAGCGCTTCGAGGCGATCGCCGCGCGGCGCGCGGACGTCGTCTGAGCTTGCCGGCGCCGGCGCTCGCCCGCTTCCGCTTCCGCTCGCCGCGCGCGTCGCCCGATCGCGCTCGCCGCCGCGGGCTGCGATCCGCGGCGGATCTCCTCGCGGCACGTCGACGCCGTCGTCGCGCTGGCTGCGGCCGGTCGCGGGCGCATCCGCTCGATCTGCCCGGACGGCATCGGTGCGCGCCGCCGCGGGCGTTTGCTAGAGTTCGGCCCATGCGTCTATCCGGCGAAATCCTGATCGGCGAGACCGCGCTCAGCGCCCGCGTCGAGGCCTTGGCGCGGGCGATCGCCGCCGACACGCGGAGACGGACGGGAGCTCTCCGTCATCGCCCTCATGGACGGCGCCTTCATGTTCTGCGCCGACCTCGTGCGGCGGCTCCCGATGCCCGTGCGCTTGGCGCTCGTCCCGATCAAGTCGATCGACCGCGGCGGCAACCCGTCCGCGCTCGTCCTCCCCGACGGGTTTCCGCTCGAGGGCGCCGACGTGCTCGTCGTCGAGGACATCCTCGACACGGGGCGCACGCTCGCCGCGCTCAGGGCGCACATCCTCGCGCAGCGTCCCGCTCGCGCTTGCGGATCGCGGTCCTCCTCGACAAGCCCAGCCGGCGCGCCGTCCCGTTCAACGCGGACTACGTCGGGTTCCAGGTCCCCGACCGCTGGATCGTCGGCGTACGGGCTGGATCTGAACGGCCTGTACCGGAACCTCCCGTACGTCACTTTCGTCGAATGATTAGGGCTCAGGACGTCCGACCTTTGGCGTCCATGGCTCCGTCCGTCCCTATATATTCGATGAAGGCCGCAGGGCCTGGAGGTCGACCGACGTGAACAACCACCTCAGGACCATCCTCGTATGGCTCGTGTTCCTGGGCGTGGTCGTCATCGCCTACCAGATCTTCGCGACCGCGAGCGAGCAGCGGAAAGACCTCGACACCTCCGAGTTCTACAGGCTCGTCGACGCCGGAGAGATCCAAGAGGTCAACGTCTCCGGCGACGCGGTCGGGTTACGACATCCAGGGCAAGTTCAAGTCGCCGCAGCCGACGACGACCGGCCAGCCGGTCCCCAACTTCCGCGTCTACACCGTCAAGGACGAAGCGCTCATGAAGACGCTTCGCGACAAGGGCGTCGTCGTCAAGGCCGAAGAAGCCGGCCGACAACTCGTTCCTGTCCATGATCTTCATGTGGTCTCCCATCCTGATCCTCGTCGTCGTGTGGATCATCTTCATGCGGCAGATGCAATCGGGCGGCAACAAGGCGCTCTCGTTCGGCAAGTCGCGCGCGAAGCTGACCTCGGCCCAGGGAAGAAGGTCACGTTCAAGGACGTGGCCGGCGTCGAGGAGGCGAAGGAAGAGCTCCAGGAGATCATCGAGTTCCTGAAGGAGCCGCAGAAGTTCCAGAAGCTCGGCGGCAAGATCCCCAAGGGCGTGCTGCTGATGGGCCCCCGGGAACCGGCAAGACCCTGCTCGCGCGCGCGATCGCCGGCGAGGCGAACGTGCCGTTCTTCTCGATCTCCGGCTCCGACTTCGTCGAGATGTTCGTCGGCGTCGGCGCCTCGCGCGTGCGCGACCTGTTCGAGCAGGGGAAGAAGAACGCGCCGTGCATCATCTTCATCGACGAGATCGACGCCGTCGGCCGCCATCGCGGCGCCGGGCTGGGCGGCGGCCACGACGAGCGCGAGCAGACGCTGAACCAGCTCCTGGTCGAGATGGACGGCTTCGAGACGCAACGAGGGCGTGATCCTGATCGCCGCGACGAACCGCCCCGACGTCCTCGACCCGGCGCTGCTGCGCCCCGGGCGCTTCGACCGCCAGGTGATCGTCGGGCGTCCCGACGTGCGCGGCCGCGAGGAGATCCTCCGGGTCCACGCGCGGAAGATCCCGCTCTCGCCGGACGTCGACCTCTCGGTCCTCGCGCGCGCGACGCCGGGCTTCTCCGGGGCCGACCTCGCCAACCTCGTCAACGAGGCCGCGCTGTACGCCGCGCGCAAGAACCGCAAGGCGGTCGATGCAGGACGACTTCGAGGTCGCGAAGGACAAGGTCCTGATGGGCGCCGAGCGGAAGTCGCTGATCATCTCCGACGAGGAGAAGAAGATCACGGCCTATCCACGAGGCCGGGCACGCGCTGGTCGCGTTCAGGTCGCCGTACGCGGACCCGCTGCACAAGGTCACGATCATCCCGCGCGGCCGCGCGCTGGGCGTGACCATGCAGCTCCCCGTCGACGACAAGCACACCTATTCGCGCGAGTACCTCGAATCGACGATCGCCGTCCTGATGGGCGGCCGCGTCAGCGAGGAGCTGACCTTCGACCGCATGACGACCGGCGCGGGCAACGACATCGAGCGCGTCACCGAGCTGGCGCGCAAGATGGTCTGCGAGTGGGGCATGTCGGAGCGCCATGGGCCCGCTCACCTTCGGCAAGAAGGAAGAGCAGATCTTCCTCGGCCGCGAGATCGCGCAGCACCGCGACTACTCGAGGCGACCGCGGTCGAGATCGACCGCGAGGTGAAATCGATCGTGCTCACCGGGGTACAGGACCGCGCAAGAAGATCCTCGAGGAAACCGCGACGCGCTCCGGTTCATCGCCGGAGGCGCTTCTCGAGCGCGAGGTCCTGGACGGCGAGCAGATCGCGGCGCTCGTTCGTGGCGAGTCGCTGCCGGTTCCGCCGTCAGTCCCCCGACCGCGGGCGCCGAAGCTCACGGATCCAGGCCGAAGCGGCCCGGCGGCCGGGCGTCTTGCCCGACGCCGGGAAGCCAACCGGCCTGACGCACGGAGCGCCGCCAGGCGGCCGTGGGCACAACCCGCGCGTCATCGAGCTCGGCGACCTCTCCCGCGCGATCCGATCGATGGCGGACGTCGACGAATCCCAGGCCGTGGCCGCCGATCGCTGGCCGGCAGCAAGCGGCGCGCGATGCGCCTCGACGCCGTCGGCGAGGACGACGCGACCGCTCTCGGCAGGAAGCCGAGGCGCTCGGCGTCGTCGTGCTCGACGGCGAGTCCGAGCCCGCGCGGCCCCAGCCCGCGGATCCTCGTCGCCGACCGCGAAACGCTGGAGCGCTTGGGCGCCAGCCTCGAGTCCGGGAGGGCGGAAAGCCGCTGGGCGCGGCGATCCGCGCTGTGCTCGCGGCGTACGACCGCACGGCGTTCGCGCTCGCCTTCGCCGACGGCGAACGACTGGACCTGCGACGTCGAAACGCGCGTCATGGGGATCTTGAACGTCACCCCCGATTCGTTCTCCGGAAACGCGCGGCCGCAACGTCTGCCGGAGAGCCGCGGTCGGCGGCGGCGGCGCGGATGGTCGACGACGGGCGCGGACTTCGTCGACGTCGGCGGCGAGAGCACGCGTCCCGGCGCTTCGCCCGTCCCGGAGGACGAGGAGATCCGGCGGGTCGTGCCGGTCATTCGGCGCGATCAAGCGCGAGCTCGACGGTGCGCGGTGTCGGTCGACACGATGAAGGCCAACGTCGCGCGGCGCGATCGAGGCCGGCGCCGACCTCGTCAACGACGTGTCGGCGTTCGGCGATCCCGCGATGCTCGCCGTCGTGCGGGATGCGCGCGTGCCGGTGATCGTCATGCACATGCGCGGGACGCCGCGCTCGATGCAGCAGGACACGGGCTACGTCGATCTGCTCTCTTCGGTCGTCGGATTCTTGCGCAAGTGCGTGGACCAGAGCCGTCGGCCGCGGGATCGCGGATGATAAGATCCTCGTCGATCCGGGCTTGGGCTTCGGAAAGTCGGCGGCCGGGAACCTCGGATCCTCCGCGAGCTGCCCACGCTGCGGAGCGTCGGACGTCCGCTCGTGATCGGGGCGTCCCGCAAGTCGTTCATCGGGGCCGCGCCTCGACCTTCCGGTGGGCGAGCGCCTGGAGGGAGCTTGGCGGTCGCGGCTCATGCGGCGTGGCAGGGTGCGCACGTGATTCGAGCGCACGACGTCGCGGCGACCAAGCGGACGACGCGGATGATCGACGCGATCCGGAGGACGTAGCGGCATGCTGGACGGACTCGCCGACCGTCTTCCACGTCCACGACCTGAACGGCTCGCCGTGCTCGACATCCTCATCCTCGCGGCGATCATCTACCAGATCCTCCTGCTGATCCGCGGCTCGCGCGCCGTTCACATGATCGTCGGCGTCGTCGCGGTGCTGCGGCTGCACCTCCTGACGCGCCCGGGCCTGTTCTACCTCCCCGCCGTTCACGCGGTGCTCGGCGATCTGCTCCTCTACATCCCGCTCGCGATCATCGTCTTGTTCCAGAACCAGATCCGGCAGGTCGTTGGCGCGCGTCGGCCGCGACCCGCTCGCGGCGCTTCTCGACGCGCAAGCCCGCACGGCAACGTCGTCGAAGAGATCGCGCTCGCCGCGGTGTCGCTCGCGCAGCAAGCGGCTGGGCGCGCTGATCGTCGTCGAGCGCGAGCTGGGCCTGCGGGCGTTCTCGGAGACGGGCATCAAGCTCGACGCCTACGTGTCCTACGATCTCATCGTCTCGATCTTCCAGCGGACGCGCGCCGCTCCACGACGGGGCCGTCGTCATCGTGGGCTCGCGCATCCGCGCCGCCTGCGCGTATCTCCCGTTGACGACCAACCCGAACCTCTCGCGCGCCTACGGCACGAGGCACCGCGCCGCGATCGGGATCACCGAGGAATCGGACGCGATCGCGATCGTCGTTTCGGAGCAGCGGGGGTGCGTGTCGTTTTGCGAGGCCGGGACAGATCGAGGGAGAACCTCGACGCGCCTCGCGCTGACCGCGCCGCCTCGAAGCCGCGCTGACGCCGCGCCGCGAGCCGTGGTGGCCGTTCGGCCGAGCAGCGCCGCGGCCGCGACGCCGGCGGAGTCTCGCCGTGCTTGATTGGCTGCTCCGTCGCTGGCGTCTCAAGCTGTCTCGCGCTGGCGCTGGCCGTCGCCGTGTGGATCGCGGTCACCGGCGAGGGACGCGGCGTCCAGGACTTCAGCGTCCCGGTCGACGTCGTGCTGGGACGGGCGCCACGCTGACGGCATCGCCTCCGACCAGCGTGACCGTGCGCCTCCGCGGGCCGGATTCGCTGCTGCGCCGCATGGACCCGTACGACCTCACGCTCCGCGTCGATCTGCGGGACGCCGCCGGCGGCGAGCGCACGGTCCAGCTGACGCCGCGCAACGTCGCCGGCGTCCCGCGCGACGTCGAGGTCGCGCTCGATCGAGCCCGGACCGCCTTCGCCTGGCGATCGCCAAGAAGAAGCGCCGCGAGGTCTCGCGTCGTCCCGACGATCGTCGGCAAGCCGCCGCGCGGCTATCAGGTCTACCGCGCGGTCGCCCGCCCCGAGGCGCTCGCGATCGAAGGGCCCGAAGCGAAGATCGCGGCGGTGACCCGCCTCGGCACCGACCCGATCCGCGTCGACGACCAGATCCGAGCCGTTCACCGCGCGCGTCGGCGCCGGTCCCGACGGCGCGGACGTCAGGGTCGCGGACACGCGTCCGCTCGACGTCACGGTCTACATCGACCTCGCCGCGGTCGACGCCACGATCGAGCGGTTCCCGTGGTCGCGGCGGGCGCGACGCGGGTCCGGTCGTCATCGTGCCCTCGTCGATCGCCGTCACGGTGTCGGCGCCGTCCGCGCTGATCCCGAAGCTGCGCGCGGGGCACGTCCGGGCGGTCGTCGACCTCAACGGGTCGGCGGCCTCGCCGTTCGTCGCCGGCCTGCCGCTGCGGATCGAGCTTCCCGGGCTCGACGCCGAGGAACGTGCGAAAGTGACCGTCCGGAACATGTCCCGTCAAGAAGGTCGGACGTCCGCAGGAGCGCCCGATGAAACGACTGTTTGGAACCGACGGCATTCGAGGCGATCGCCGGCACGCCGCCGCTCGATCCGCCGTCCGTGAGGAAATTCGGCCTCGCGCTGGCCGAGGTGCTGGCGGGCGCGCTCGGCCGCCCGCCGCGGGTGGTCTGCGGGCGCGACACGCGCGAGTCCGGGCCGTGGCTGAGGGACGCGGTCGCCGACGGCCTGCGCGGTCGAGGCGGCACGCTGACGGACGCCGGCGTGATCACGACGCCGGGCCTCGCGTTCGCCACGCAGGCCGGGGCGTTCGACGCCGGGCGTGATGATCTCGGCAAGCCACAACCCGTTCGAGGACAACGGCCTCAAGGTCTTCTCGCGGGACGGCATGAAGCTCGAAGACGCGATCGAGTCGCGCATCGAGACGATCATCCTCGATCCGGCGGTCCCGACGCCCCGCGAGGGGCGGGTCGCGCCGTCCCGACGATGACGCTCGTCGGCCGCTACGTGCGAGTCCTCGAAGGCGGCCGTCCCCGCCGGCCGCTTCCGCGGCCTGCGCCTCCTGCTCGACTGCGCGAACGGGTCGGCGTCCGCGATCGCGCCCGCGGTCTTTCGCCACCTGGGCGCCACGGTCGAAACGCAGGGCGACGCGCCGAACGGACGGAACATCAACCTCGGCTGCGGGTCGCTCCACCTCGACGGGCTCGCCAGCGCGGGTTCGCGCGCGAGGCTTCGATCTGGGGCTCGCGTTCGACGGCGACGCCGACCGGTGCCTCGCGATCGACCGGCGCGGGCGGGTGGTCGACGGCGACCACATCCTGTTCCTGTGCGCGCGCCGCCTGAAGCGCCGCGGCGCGCTGACCGGCGACGCGATCGTCGCGACCATCATGAGCAACTTCTGGCTCGAAAAGCGCCTCGGCGACGAGGGCATCCGGCTGCACCGCGCGCCGGTCGGCGACAAGTACGTGCTCGAGCGGATGATCGCCGAAAACGCGGTCCTGGGCGGCGAGCAATCGGGGCACGTGATCTTCCGCGATCGGAGCACGACCGGAGACGGCATCCTGACCGGTCTCCTCCTCGTCGACGCCGTGCTCGACGAACCGGTCACCGCTGGAGACGACGCTCGACGGCATCGTCCCGTTCCCGCAGGTGTTGATCAACGTCCGCGTCAGCGAGAAGCCCGACCTGCGCGCCCACCCGGCGATCGGCCCCGTCGTCCTCGACGCCGAGCGTGCGATCGCGGGCTCGGACGGGTCGTGCTTCGCTATTCGGGAACGGAGAACCTCGCGCGCGTCATGGTCGAGGCCGACGACGACGCCCTCGTGCGAGTCAACCGCCGAACGCGTCGCCGCCGTCGATTCGCGAACACCTCGGGGCGTAGCACGGGACATTCTGCTTTTCTTATCAAAGCGGTAATCCGGGGAGCTTTGTAAGAAAAAGCAGAATGTCCCCGTCAGCCTGGCGCATCCAGCGGAACACTTCGACGAGGGTCGGGCGTTTCCCGTACATGAGCAAGCCCGTCCTGAAGACGCGGGCCGCGAAGCGGAGCGCGATCCAGACCGACGCCGCCAGGATGCCCAGCGTGAGCGGGATCTCCCACCAGGGGACATCACCGCTTCCGATGCGGATCATCATCGTCACCGCCGAGGTCAGCGGGAAGAACGACAGGATGTGCGCGCGGCCGTGCCGTTGGTGTCGCGCAAGCAGGACCTCGATGAACGGCATGGGCGCCGCGCACCCGATCGCCCAGAACATCCCGTACTGCTGCATGTCCTTGGCGTTCGTCCCGATGACGCCGGTTCCGACGATCAGCGTGCCGTAGAGCAGGAACGCCAGAACGAAATAGGCGAGGCAGAGGATCACGATCACGGGCGAAAGCGCCAGGCCGGCGACCAGCATGACCGCGGGCAGCATCGCCATCGTCAGCCAGATCGCAAGCTGCAGCAGCCCGGTCGCCCCCAGCCCGAGGAGTTTGCCCAGGAGCAGCGACCGCGCATCGATCGACGACAAGATCACCTCGATGACCCGGTTCTCCTTCTCCTCGCTCACTCCCTGGATCAACGTTCCGGCGCTCGTCAGAATCGAAATCAGGAGGAGGATGGTGAACCCGAGCGGCACGGCGATCCGCCTGACCATCTCCGCGATTCCCGCGCTCGACCCAGGTCCCGTCCTTGCGTTTGGTCAGGGTCTTGATATCGACCGGGCTCAGGATCCGGGCGACCACCGCGGGGAAACCGCATCGGCCGCGAGACTCCTCACGAGGAGCCTCCGGAGCGGCACTTGGGAGAGCTTCCCCTCCGAGATGATCGACGCGCTCGCGCTGTAGGCGGTGAGCTTCCCGGCGGCGACGTAGTCGGCCGGGACGACGTAGACGGCGCCGATCTCTTTCTTCTCGAGCGCCGCGAGCGCCGCGTTCTCGTCGAGGTACGGCACGAATTCCGTCCCGGCGAGCAGAGTCTTCATGATCCCGGCGGCGGGACCCGAGGACTGACCGGCCATCGCGACCGCCCGGTCCATCGCCTGCTTCGCTTCGGGCGGGATCTCCTCGGCGGCGACCGGCCCCTTCTCGAAACGGACGATCCCCGCGTGGTCCACGATCGCCCGCCTTTCCCGTCGGCTTGTCCATCTTGGCGGCGGACGAGCCGATCAGGAAGATGAGACCCGCGTAGAGCCCGACGAACACCGGCATGCCGAACGTGCCGATCAGCCAGCTCGGGCGCTTGATGGTGCCGAGGAACTCGCGCCGGACGACGATCCACGTTTTCCCCTTCATGCCGAAGCCAGGGCGTTCGCGGTGACGACGTGCACGAAGATTTCTTCGAGAGGCGTCGGCGCGGCCTCGAAGCGCGCGATCGTCATCCCGGCGGCGATTGCGGTCTCGAGGAATCGCTCGGGCCGGAGCTCGGGCGACAGCGTCAGCTTCACGGCGCCGCCGACGGTCACGGCGCTCAAGCACGCCCGGGAGCGTGTCGAACGCGCCCTCGCCGTCCACGACGACGACGTTGCCGCGCCCGGCCGCGGCGTGGAGCTCGTCGGCATAGCGTTTCTTGATCTCGCGCAGAGTGCCGTAGAGCACGCGCCTGCCGCGATCGATCATCGCGATCCGGTCGCACAGCTCTTCGGCCTGATCCATCTGGTGGGTGGACAGCACGACGAGCCTGCCCTCGCGCTTGAGCGCGAGGATGATGTCCTTCACCATCCGCGCGTTGACGGGGTCGAGTCCGGCGAACGGCTCGTCGAGGATGACGACCTCGGGGTCGTGGAGGAGCGTCGCCACGATCTGCACCTTCTGCTGCATCCCCTTCGAGAGCGCGTCGACCCGCTTCGTCGCCCACTCCGCGAGGCCGACCCGCTCGAGCGCGGCCTAGCGCCTTCGCTTTGACTTCGGGCCCTTCATCCCCTTCAGGCGGCCGAAGTAGTCGAGGACGTCGATCACCTTCTGCTTCCGGTAGAGCCCGCGCTCTTCCGGGAGGTAGCCGACCTGATCGTGGTCGGCGTCGGTCGACGGCCGCCCGTTGACCAGGATCCGTCCCGAGTCGGGCCGGAGGATGTCCATCGTCATCCGGATGAGCGTGCTCTTTCCCGCCCCGTTCGGGCCGAGGAGACCGAACACTTCGCCGCCGTTGACGTCGAACGAGACGTCGATCGACGGCGAGCTTGCCGTCGTACGCCTTGACGACGTTTTCGATCGTGAGCTGGGGCATGGCGGGGATTATACGGGCGCAACCGCTGCTAGGATCTTGGCGCGATGAACATGCTCGGATCACTCGTCTTTGCGGCGCTGACCGCCGCGCCGTCCGCGCCGGCCGTCACGCGCTACACGCTCGTCGTTTCGGTCGACCCCGCGGCGCACCGGATCGCCGTCGAAGGCACCGTCCTACGTCCGTCGTCGGACGCCGGCGCCGATTCACGAGTCCAAGACGATCGACCACCCGATCGCGAAGGACGGCGAGGACTACGCGCGCGGCTTCGCGGAGACCGAAGGGACGATCCAGGCGGACGGCGTCTTCCTCTCGGGCGCTTCGAAGTGGTATCCGGCGCCTGCCGAAGGAACGCTCGTCACGTTCGACCTGACCGTCACGCTTCCCGCGGGTTGGGGCGCCATCAGCCAGGGCGACCGCAAGGTCCTGGAACGTGGCGCCACGCGCACGACGCGTTCGCTTCACCGCGAACGAGCCGCAAGAGGAGATCTGGCTCGTCGCCGGCCGGTGGATCGAAACCTCACGCACCGTCGACGGCATCGAGACGTTGGCGCTGCTTCGTTCCCAAGACGATGCGCTCGCCGTCAAGTACCTCGACGCGACGGGCCCCTACATCGCGATGTACGGCCAACTCTTCGGCGCCTACCCGTACGCGAAGTTCGCGCTCGTCGAGAACTTCTGGGAGACCGGCTACGGGATGCCGTCGTTCACGCTCCTGGGGTCGAAGGTCATCCGGCTCCCCTTCATTCTCACCTCGTCCTACCCGCACGAGATCCTCCACAACTGGTGGGGCAACGGCGTCTACGTCGAGCCTGCGGGCGGCAACTGGAGCGAAGGGCTGACGGCCTATCTCGCCGATCATCTCTTCGCGGAGCAAAATGGCGGCGGCGCGGCCTACCGGCAGGAAGCGCTTCAGAAGTACGCGGACTACGCCTCGACAGTCGAAGGACTTCCCGCTCTTCGGCCTTCCGCGAGCGCCACTGCCCGTCGACCGAAGCGGTCGGCTACGGGAAGGCGCTGATGCTCTTTCACATGATGCGGCGCGAGCTCGGCGACGACGTCTTCGTCAAGGGTCTGCGCGCGCTCTACGCGGCGAAGAAGTTCCAGCGCGCGAGCTTCGACGACGTCCGCCTCGCGCTCGAATCCGCCGCGGGCGCGACCTCGACGCCTCGTTCACGCCGTGGGTGGCCCGCACGGGAGCGCCGCAGCTGCGCGTGCACGACGTGTCGGCGCGCGCGATCGGCGACGGCTCTTGGCGCCTGGTCGGCGAAGATCCGAGCAGATGCAAGAGGGCGACCCGTACGCGCTGGCGATCCCGGTCGCCGTCACCCTCGAAGGCCGCGACAAGGCGATGCAGATGGGCGTTCGCGCAACGGAACGAGAGACGACGTTCGTTCTCATGGTTCCCGCGCGCCCGCTGCGGCTCGACGTGGATCCCGAGTTCGACCTGTTCCGGAAGCTCGACGTCGAGGAGGCGCCGCCGGCGCTGTCGGGCGCGTTCGGCGCCGACCCGTGCACGATGATCCTCCCCGCAAAGGCGGACGCCGCGATGCTCGCCGCCTACCGCGCGATGGCCGCGGAGTGGAACACCGGGCGAGCGTCGCCGATGACCATCGTCAACGACGACGCGCTGACGGCCCTCCCGAGCGCGGGATCGATCTGGCTCGTCGGATTCGAGAACCGGTTCATCGCCGCCGCGACGGATGCTCCTCGCCCCTACGGCGCCAAGGCCGCGCCCGACGCGGCGCGAGCGAGAGTCATCGTCGGCGCGCCGCACGCCGGGACAGGCGCCGGTGATCGCGTTCGTGGCCGCGGACCACGCGGCGCAGGTGCCGGGGCTCGACGCGCAAGCTCCCGCACTACCACAAGTACTCCTACCTGGCGTTCGAAGGGGACGAGCCGGTCAACGTCGACAAAGGCCGCTGGCCCGTGACGCGCTCCCCGATGGCGGCGTTGCTCGAAGGCACGCCTCCGATGGCGAAGCTCGCCCCGCGCGAGCCGCTGGCCGAGCTGCCGCCGGCATTCTCGGTGGAACGGATGACGGCTACGGTGCGCGCGCTGTCCGCCCCCGAGCTGAAGGGTCGCGGCCTGGGCACGGCCGGAGATCGATCGCGCCGCGGCCCTGATCGCCGCCGCCATGAAAGAAGCCGGGCTCGAGGTCCTTCCCACCGATCCCGAGATGAACAACGTCATCGGCGTCCTGCGCGGCACGAAGCCGGAATGGGCGGCATCGAGCGTCGTCGTCGGCGCGCACTACGACCACCTCGGCGTCGACAAGGCGGGGACGGTGCACCCGGGCGCCGACGACAACGCCAGCGGCGTCGCCGTCCTTCTCGAGCTGGCCCGTCAGATGGCGTCGAGCGGCCCCGCTTCGCGCACCGTGATCTTCGTCGCCTTCACGGGCGAGGAGTCGGGACTCTTGGGATCGAAGCGCTACGTCGCGGCGACGTCGGCGTGGCCCGCGTCGAAGGCGATCGGCATGGTCAACCTCGATACGGTCGGACGCCTGTTCGGCGGAAAGATCCTCGTGCTCGGGTCGAATTCCGCGAGCGAGTGGATTCACATCGTCAACGGAGCCGGCTACGTGACGGGAGCGCCCGTCGAAGCCGTCGATGAGCGATCCCGGCGGCAGCGATCAGAAGAGCTTCATCGAGATCGGCGTCCCGGCCGTGCAGGTCTTCACCGGGGCGCACGCCGACTACCACCAAGCCGGAGACACCGCGGACAAGATCGACGGCCCCGGCCTCGTCAAGGTCGCCGCCGTGACGCGCGAGCTCGTCGCCTACCTCGCCGAGCGCGACCAAGCCGTTGACCTCGACGCTCGGGCGCGCCGGCGCCGCCGCGCGCGGCACCGTCCACGAGCGAGCGCCGCGTGTCGCTCGGCACCGATTCCCGACTACGCGTTCGCCGGTCCCGGCGTGCGCATCACCGGCACGACTCCGGGCTCCCCGCCGAGAAGGCGGGCCTGAAAGCGGGCGACGTGCTCGTCCAGCTCGGCGGCACGGCCATCGGCTCGATGCGCGAATTCTCGGACGCGTTGAAGCTCTTCGCACCGGGCGCGACGGTCACGGTGACGTATCAGAGGGACGGGCAGACGCTGAACGCGGAAGTCACCCTCGCCGCGCGGTGAAACGACGGACTTCCCACGTTTTTTCGGTCAAGACCGTCGTTCAGCAACGCGCTGACAACGTTTTTTCCAAGACGAGACCCCTGGATGCGGCCAGGATCGACGATCGGCCCTCGAATCGGGCTGCTGGAAGGCCGGAATCAACGAAAGTGTGGCAAAAGTCAGATTGATTCCCTCTCGAAGAAAAGAGCCATGACGTCGGGCGGCCAGTCCGCTGCGCGATTCGTTTGTTTGTTTACGTAGGCGACCGTCACGGAGACAGCGCGACACGCTCGTTCCGGCCGAATCCAGCATGGCGCACTCGACCAGCGCGTCGGGCCCGCGGAACTCACGCACGAACGAGGTGATGGTGATCTCCTGATCGCCCTGAACCGGCCGCACGAAGTCGATCTCCATCCTCCGGACCCAGACCATGAACGGCAGCGTCTCCAAAGTCTTCGAGGCCCCAACCGATACGGTCACGCAAGCCCTGCATGCGATGGTCCACGTAGTACGTCGCGTAGTTCCCGGTGCTCACGTGATCATAGGGATCGAGCTCGGAGAACCTGATTCGGTGCGTGCTCTTGAAGACGATCGGTGCCTTCGACATCAAACTCCTCGGTGCAACCATCCGGCGCCGGACGGAAGCGGCCTGTCATCGACCGCCTCCTTGACCGCGTATCGGGCCAGGAGGCGAGTCGAGTCGAGAACCGGCAGCGAGGAATTGGCGTCCGAGACGATCAAAGGGGATTTCGGTGCATCCGAGGATGACGCAGTCGGCACCCTTCGAGCGCAGATCCTCGATCGCCCGGACGATGAGATCCGTCGTCGCGGGCTCGAACACGCCGCGGCAGAGCTCTTCGAAGATCGCTTGGTGGATTCTCGATCGTGTCCGCTCGGCCGGGATCAGTCGGCCGATCCACGGCGGCGGAGCGCCTCGGCATACACCGCGCCCACCATCGTCCACTCTGTCCCCAAGAGAGCCGCCGCCTTCCAGCCCTTCTCCGCGATTTCTCGCGCGACGACGTCGGCGATGTGCAGTCCTGGAATGGGAAGAGTGCTCGCGATTCCCTCGAGAACGATGTGCGCGGTGTTGTCGGGGCAGATGAAGAAGTCGGCGCCCGCCGCCGCGACCTGCTCGACGCCTCGCCGAAGGAATTGCGCCACGAGCTGATGGTCGTCGGTTTCCCAGCCCGGCATGCTCAGGCCCATGGGGATCGCGCTGACGACAATCTCGGGGTGCAGATGGGGCCCCATCAGCTTCTGACCCTCGCGGCAGGCGGTGAGGAAGCAAAGAGACGCACCCTCTGCGCTATGGGCGACGATTCCCAGTCTCTTCATCCGATTGCGAGCCGCCTTCGATTTCGGATCAACAGAATGATGAGGCCGATATCAACGATCGGCGCCGCGACGAGCGGTGCCCCCATGCCAATCCTGAACAGCAACAAGTAAAGGAACCCGAGGCCCAGACCGAAGCCGAACGCGGCAAGAGCGACACCCTTGCGGCGAAGCGTGGTGCGGACCTCCAGCCAAGACGCGAACACGGAGGAAAGAAGAAACGCCACGGTCATCGAAGGGACTCCCCAGATGAGCTTGGTGCCCAAGAAGACGAAGTCCTCGTGATAATCCGCGATGAGAACGAGGAGGTAGGCGCAAGCCGTAAGCACGACTCCCAGAACGAGGCCGCTTCCCAGTCGCCACACGACCGCACCGCCAATCGCGCCCACAACGACACCCATGAAGGCGGCCGCACCCACGAGAACCATGAAGCCAACGGCGATCGGTTCCACTTCAGCGCGGCCCCGCCGCTGCTTCGAATCCGTGTTCCACATGTCGCGTATCGCTTTCCACTTCCCATCGCTCTGCTTCTTCCAGACGCACAGGTACTTTCCCTTCCCGTGAACCGTTCTTGCCGTCAGGGCCCTTGAACGAGTCCTGCGTACGTGCCGGCCGGTGTAGCCGAGTGGCGCCGTTCACTTCGGCGTGCGTCGTCTTCCACGACAGGTTGTAGGACGGGTCGGCGAAGTACGCGGCCCAGACCTTCTCGGCCGCGGCCTTGCCGACCGCTGCGGGCTCGTTCGGCGGGTACGCGATCGCGTCGTCGGCATAGAACGACGCCACGCGCTTGGCATCCCGGGTCGCCGCCGCGGCGGACCAATCGTCATCGAGCTTCGCCAGCGCCTTCGCCTCGGCGCTCATGTCGGCCGCGCGCGCCGGCACGCTGGACAGCGGCAAGAGCACCGCCAATAGACCTGCCGTGGCGAGAACGAAACGAATCATGATCTTCAGCCTCCCGTCTCAGAGTGGACCGCTCCCTCTCGATACTCTAGCTTGCCGCAAACGCCTTTTCGACCGATCATCCTCCGGCGATGCCAGTTGGTTGACCCCGGAGCACGGGCAACCGATAATCCCGCCCCGAAAGCGAGGACCAATGAAGCTGACTGCCCTCCACACCCGACTTGCAACCGCACTCGTGTTCGCCGTCATGGGCGCCCCCCTTCTCGGCTGCGGCGGGGCGGCAAGTCCGGCGGGGAAGTCCCGGCGGCACGCCGGCACCGGCCGGCGCCGCGCAGGCCCGTCCGGCGACGCGATCCTCATCGGCCACTTCGGCTCGATGACGGGCTCCGAGGCGACGTTCGGCCAATCGACCGACAACGGCGTCCGCCTGGCGGTCAAGGAAGCTCAACGCGGCCGGCGGGATCATGGGCAGGAGGATCGAGCTCAAGACCTACGACGACCAAGGGAAATCGCAGGAGGCCGGTACCGCGGTCACGCGCTTGATCACGAGCGACAAGGTCGTCGGCGGTGCTGGGCGAGGTCGCCTCGTCGCTGTCCATTGCGGGAGGCCGCGTGGCCCAGCAATACGGCGTCCCGATGATCACGCCGTCGTCCACGAATCCCGCCGGTGACGCAGATCGGGGACATGGTCTTCCGCGTCTGCTTCCTCGATCCGTTCCAGGGATGGGTCGAGGCCGAAGTTCGCCCGCGAGAACTTGAAGGCGGCGAAGGCGGCGATCCTCTACGATCAGGCGCCAGGCCTACTCGAAGGGGCTCGAAGGACTACTTCAAGGAGGCGTTCGAGAAGATGGGCGGAACGATCACCACCGTGCAGGCCTACACGGGCGGCGACCAGGACTTCTCGGCGCAGCTCACCACGATCCGCCAGACGAATCCCGATCTCCTGTTCGTGCCCGGCTACTACACCGACGCCGGCAACGTCTCGATCCAGGTGCGCAAGCTCGGCATCACGGTCGCCGATGCTGGGCGGCGACGGGTGGGACTCGACGCAGCTCGCGGCGATCGGCAAGGACGCGATCGAGGGCAGCTACTTCTCGAATCACTACTCGTTCCAGGAGGACCGCGCCCGAGGTGCAAGAACTTCGTCGACAAGTACAAGACCGACTACGGGCAGACCCCCGACGGCCTCGCGGCGCTTGGGCTACGACGCCGCGCGCTTGCTCTTCGACGCGATGAGCCGGGCCGCGTCCCTCGACGGCAAGACGCTCGCCGCGGCGATCGCGGCGACGAAGGACTTCACGGGCGTCACCGGGATGATCTCGATGGACGCCGGAGCGCAACGCGCAGAAGTCCGCCGTGGTGGTCCAGATGAAGAGCGGCGTGCCGGTGTACGTCACGACGATCGAACCTCCGCAGTAGGGCGCGCGAGCTCGCCGATCCCCTCGTGACGAAGTTCTTCCAGACGTTGATGGACGGTGTGGCCGTCGGGAGCCTGTATGCGCTCATCGCGCTGGGCTACACGATGGTTTACGGCACGCTACAGTTCATCAACTTCGCCCACAGCGACATCTTCGTGCTCGGGGCCTGGATCTCCTACACGCTCGCGGTGGGCTTGGGCTACGCGCTCGCCGGGACTCGCCTCCGCCTGCTACGGCGGGGTCCTGATCCTCGTCGCCGCGATGGCGTTCTGCGGCGCGGCGGGCTTCACGGTCGAGCGGCTCGCCTACCGGCCGCTGCGGAAGGCGCCGCGCTTGAACGTGCTGATCACGGCGATCGGCGTGTCGCTGTTTCTCCAGAACGTCGGCCAGCTCAAGTGGTTCTTCGGCACGCAGCCGCAGCGCATGCCGAGCCTCATCGAAGACAGGGTCCTCGCGCACGTTCGCCGGCGTGCAGGTGCACCTCGTCGACGTCATCGGCGTCGTGACGGCCGCTGGCCCTGATGCTGGTCCTCGACTGGCTGATCTTCAGGACGCGCATCGGCCGGGCGATGCGCGCGGTCTCCCACGACTGCGACGTCGCCGCGCTGATGGGGATCAACGTCGACGCGGTGATCTCGTTCACGTTCGTTCTCGGGGTCGTCGCTCGCCGCGGCCGCCGGGTTCCTCTACGCGATGAAGTACCCCGGGCTGAACCAGCCCGCGCACGCGACCTGGGTGCTCCTGGGGCTCAAGGCGTTCGTCGCCGCGGTCATCGGCGGCATCGGCGAACATCCGCGGCGCGATGCTGGGCGGCATCCTCATCGGGTTCATCGAGCTGTTCGGCGCGGCCTACCTCTCTCCTCACCTGCGCGACATCTACGTCTTCTCGATCCTGATCCTCGTTCTGCTCGTGCAGACCCTCCGGCATCCTCGGCAAAGCCGTCGCGGAGAAGGTCTAATGCTGCACTGGCTCTGAAAGGGACACTCCTATTTTTGACAACGCGGAATCCGGGAGCGTTGTCAAAAAGGAGTGCCCCCTTTCATGGAACTCTAGATGCGCGGCGCTTTGCCCTTGGCGATCGGGTTCGCGTTCGCCGTGCTCCTGCAGCTTTCCGTCGGCCGTTCGTCGGGCCGTTCGCCGTCAAGCTGCTGATGGACATCGGCATCAACGTCATCCTCGCGGTCTCTTTGAACCTGGTGAACGGCTTCACCGGCCAATTCTCGATCGGGCACGCCGGGTTCATGGCCGTCGGCGGCTACGTCGCCGGGGCCATCACCTACTACGGCTCGTTTCTGATCTGGGGCGGGCCGCAGGTGCAGCCCGGCTGGCTGTCCGGCGGCGACCTGCTGTTCGTCGGCGGATGCCTCGCCGGTGCGCTGGTCGCGGCGTGCGCCGGGTACATCGTCGGCCTGCCGTCGCTGCGGCTCCGCGGCGACTATCTCGCCATCGTGACCTTGGGGTTCGGCGAGATCCTGCGCGTGATGCTGCAGCGCACCGCCGACGTCATCACCGTCGGCCGACGAGGTCAGACAAGGCCTCGGTCGGGACGCTGGCGACCAGCTTGGGCGGGTCGCTCGGCTTTTCCGGGCTCCCCTACTACACCGACCTGTTCTGGGTGTACCTGTTCGTGACGATCACCGTCGTCGTCGCGCTGCACCTCAAGTTCTCGAGCTACGGCCGCGCCTTCCTCTCGATCCGTGAGAACGAGATCGCGGCCGAGGCGGTCGGGATCAACACGACGAAGCTGAAGGTCCGCGCCTTCGTCCTCGCGGCGGCGTTCGCGGGGATCGCGGGCGGCCTGTTCGCGCACGAGGTCGGGACGTCGCTGAACCCGCGCGAGCTCGGGTTCCAGAAGTCGTTCGACATCGTGATCATGGTGGTCTCTGGGCGGCATGGGCTCGGTCTCGGCGCCGTGCTCGCCGCGATCGTCCTGACGCTGCTCCCCGAGGCGCTTCGCGGGTTCTCCGAGTTCCGGATGCCGATCTACGCGCTGGCGCTTGATCCTGATGATGATCCTCAGACCGCAGGGGATCCTGGGGCTCAGGGAGATCTGGGAGCTGTCGTGGCTCGGCAAGCGCAAGGCGCGAAGCGGCGACACGTGAGCGCGCTCCTTCGACGTCAAGGGCATCGCGATCGCCTTCGGCGGGCTGAAGGCCGTGCAGGATTTCAACCTCGGAGCTCCCGCAGGGCGCGCTCTACGGCCTGATCGGGCCGAACGGCGCGGGGAAGACGACCGTCTTCAACCTGCTGACCGGCGTCTACCGGCCCGACGCCGGGACGATCCGGCTCGACGGGCGCGACCTCATCGGGCTGCAAGCCGCATCAGATCGCCGTCGCCGGGATGTCCCGGACGTTCCAGAACATCCGCCTCTTCCCCAACCTGTCGGTGCTGGACAACGTGCGGATCGCCTGCCACCTGCGCGGGAAGCACGCGCTCGTCTCGACGATCCTGCGGCTTCCCGAAGCAGCAGGCGGAAGAACGAGCGATCCTCGAGCGATCGCGGCGCCTGCTGACGCTGTTCGAGCTCGACGACCGCCGCGAGGAGGAGGCCCGGTCGCTCCCCTACGGCGATCAGCGCCGGCTCGAGATCGCGCGCGCGCTGGCCACCGAGCCCGAAGGTCGTCCTGCTCGACGAGCCCGCGGCGGGGATGAACCCGAAGGAGACGCACGCGCTGGCGGCGCTGATCCGCCGGCTGCGGGACGAGTTCGCGCATGACGATCCTCCTCATCGAGCACGACATGGCGCTCGTCATGGAGATCTGCGACCGGATCACCGTGCTCGACTACGGCGTCACGATCGCCTCGGGCGTCGCCGACGAGGTCCAGAAGAACCCGAAGGTCATCGAGGCCTATCTGGGCGAGCCGATGGAAGCGGCGACGTAGCAGATGGCGCTCCTTGTCGATCGAGAACCTCTCCGTCCACTACGGCGCGATCCAGGCGCTGCACGGCGTGTCGATCGCCGTCGAGCCGGGCGAGATCGTCACGCTGATCGGCGCGAACGGCGCCGGCAAGTCGACGACGCTTCGCGCCGTCAGCGGGCTGCGTGAAGGCGTCCGGCGGAACGATCACGTTCGACGGGAAGAGACCTGGCGGGCGTCGCGGCGCACAAGATCCTGCGCCTCGGCATGGCCCAGGTTCCCGAAGGGCGCGGCATCTTCTCCAACCTCACGGTCGACGAGAACCTCGACCTCGGCGCCTACGCGCGCGCAAACCGCAAGGAGGTCGCGAGCGACCGCGAGCGCGCGTTCACGCTGTTCCCCGGCTGAAGGAGCGCCTGCTCCAGCGGGCCGGGACGCTTTCGGGCGGCGAGCAGCAGATGCTCGCGATCGGCCGCGCGCTCCTCGCCCGTCCGCGGCTGCTGCTCTTGGACGAGCCCTCGCTGGGCCTCGCCCCGCAGCTCGTGCAGACGATCTTCAAGATCATCCGCGAGATCAACGCGTCGGGGACGACGATCTTCCTCGTCGAGCAGAACGCCCACATGGCGCTACGAGTCGCCCACCGCGCCTACGTCCTCGAGGTCGGAAGCGTGGTCATGCAGGGGGACGCCAAGCACGCTCGCCGCCAGCGACGAGGTCAAGAAGGCGTACCTGGGGGATTGCGTAGTCCTGGCCCGCCCTGACCATCTCGGGATACGATCAACCGTCGTGGCTGGGAGGAACCAGAAACGCGCCGCGCCGACGGCGCGCGCCGAGAGTGCGGAAGGCGCAGCATCAGCCGCCGGACGCGCCACCGGCGCTGCCGCTGGAACCGCGCGCCGAAGCGGCAGCACCTGGTTCGACAAGCTCGTCCCATGGCTTCCTACACCGCGCTGCTCGTCGTCCTGGCGTTTTCGCCTGCAGGCGCCTCTGACGACTACGACACCTGGTGGCACTCCTCGCCCGGGCCGCTGGATCGCGCAACATCACGCCGTCCCGCATACCGACGTGCTGCTCGTTCACCGTTCCGGGAACGAGTGGACTCAACCTCCAGTGGCTCTACGACGTGCTGCTCTACGCGCTCTATTCGTTGACTGGCTCCAACGGCCTCGTCATCGCATCGGCGGCGTGCTTCATCGGGACCTTCGCGCCCTCGCACGCCACGTTGCCCGCTACGTCGGCCCCGTGGCGTCCACGGCTCTCCTGATCTGGGTGGCCACCACCGTCAACGAGCGGTTTCTCATCCGGCCCGAGATGGCGTCGTTTCCACTGCTGGCCGCGGTGCAGCTCGTGCTGGCCGGCGGTCGCGAGAGCCCCGCGAGGTTGCGCTGGCTCGTGCCGCTGATGGTCGCCTGGGCCAACATGCACTCGCTGTTCATTCTGGGAGTGGCGGCCATCGCCGCGGCGATCGGCGGAGCGCTCGTGGCGGAAGACCGCCGATCCTGCCGGAGGCCTGGCGCCGGGACAGCGCGTGGCCCGAGGAGTCGAGGCGCGTGTTGATCAAGTGGGGTTGGCGGCGATCGGCGCCACGATCGTCAACCCCTACTGCTGCGCGGCCTGCTCCTTCCGATCGAGCTGATCACGCGGATCAACGGGTCGAACGCCGTTTACAGCACCATCGGCGAGTTCCGCCGTCCGTTCTCGGGTTATTTCCAGACGTTCGGGATCGGCTCGTACCAGGCGTTCATCTTCGCCCTCGCCGGGCTCGCGGTCCTGGCCGGGCTGATGCGCGCCGGCGCTTCGCGTCCGTCGCGCCGCGGCTGCGGGCGGGCAGACGGGTCGGTTCGACGTCGCCGCGTTCGCTTTCGCCGCGGCCCTCGCCTGGCTGTCGCTCTTGGCGAGGCGCAACATCGGGATCTTCGCGATCGGCGCCGTTCCGTTCATGAGCGCTACCTTGGGCATCGTCCTCGCCCGGGCGCCTGAAGCCTGAGGCTCGCGACCGGGACCGCGATGCGCTTCGCCGTGGGCGTCGTCCTGATCGCCGCCGCTGCGGTGACGACCCTCGCCGCCACCAACCGCTGGTACGCGATGACCGGCGAAACGCACGAGTTCGGGCTGGGCGTCTTCCAGTCGAACTTCCAGCCGCGGGCGACGCAGTTCTTCCGCGAGCAGAAGCTCCCCGGTCCGACGTTCAACGATCTCGGCGCGGGCGGCTACCTGACCTGGGACGATCCGAGCGGCAAAGGGTCTACATCGACGGCCGGCTCGAGGTCTACGACACCGCGTTCTTCTCGGCGTACACCAGAACCTCACCGACTTCGACGCGTGGAGGAAGGATGCCGACGCCCGCGGCATCCAGAGCGTGATGCTCTTCCACAGGTGGGAGAACCGCCACCCGCTGATCCGCGCGCTTGGCGCCTCCGGCGAGTGGACCAGCGTCTACTACGACGAGACCGTGGTGATCTTCGTGAGGAACGCCGGACACGCCGATCTCGATCGATGCCGCCCGGAACGCCTTCACGACGACCTGGCGGGCGCGCACCGACGCGGCTTTGACGGCGCCGCCGCAGACTTTCGGCTGGCAGTGGAGCCTCGATCGCAGCATCGGCCAGGTCGCCTACGGGAACGCGTTGCAGGTTCTGGGAGAGAACAAGGAAGCGCTCAAGCGGTTCGAGCTGGCCCTTTCGAGCGGGGCTGTCGCCGATGGACGAGGTGGATGCGCGACAGCACGCCGCGCAGTGCCTGGCCCTTTCGGGTGAGCTCGCGGGAGCTCGCGTCCACCTCGTGCGCGCCTTGAGCTCGATCCGGCGAGCGACGTCACGCGCGAGATGCTCCGCAGGCTGGATGGGCTGTCCCTGATGAATCGCGACGACGTCGTCGACAGGCTCATCTCCCTGGCTTCCGTACACGGCTTCTCGATCGTCGTCGCGGCGTTCGCGCTGCGCCGCCTCGACGACATCGACACCTGGTGGCACCTGGCATCCGGACGCTGGATCGCGCAGCATCACGCGGTTCCTTACACGGACGTGCTGTCGTTCACCGTTCGGAACAACGAGTGGGTCAACCTGCAGTGGCTTTACGACCTGCTGCTCTACGCGATCTATTCCCTGTCCGGCGCCAGCGGCCTCGTCATCGCGTCGGCTGCGTGCTTCATCGCGACGTTCGCGATCCTGGCCCGTCATCTCGCGCGCACCCTCGGGCCGGTGGCGTCCACCGCGCTCCTGATCTGGGTGGCGGCCAGCGTCAACGAGCGGTTTCTCATACGTCCCGAGATGGCGACGTTTCCCCTGCTCGCTGCCGTGCAACTCGTGGTGGCCGGCGGGCGCGCCAACCCTGCGCGGTTGCGCTGGCTCGTACCGCTGATGATCCTCCGGGCCAATACGCACTCCCTGTTCATCCTGGGCGTGGCGGCCATCGTTTCGGCGATCGGCGGCGCCCTCGTCGCGGAGACGCCGATCCTCCCGGAGAGTTGGCGCCGGGACAGCGCATGGCCGGAGGAGTCGCGGCGCGCCCTGCTCCGGTGGGGGCGGTGGCGATCGCCGCAACGATCGTCAACCCGTACGCGCTGCGCGCTCGTCTTCCCCATCAAGCTGATGACGCGCATCAATGGATCGAACAGCGCCTACGCCATGATCGGCGAATTCCACCGGCCCTTCTCGGGGTTCCTTCCGACCTTCGCCCTCGGCTCGTACCAGGCCTTCATCCTCGCGTTCGCCGGGCTCGCGATCGTTGCCGGGTGGCTGCGCGCCACCTCGCCGCGCTCGACGCCTCGCGCCGCTCCCGACGACTGGCGGCGCTTCGACGTCGGAGTGCTGGCGTTTGTGGCGGCCCTCGCGTGGCTGTCGCTCTTGGCGAGGCGCAACATCGGCATCTTCGTCATTGGCGCGGTGCCCTTCGTGGGGCGTGCCTCGGCATCGTCCTGGCGCGCGCACCCAAGCTCATCAGGATCACGATCCGGACCGCGACGCGAGCCGCCGTGGTGGTCGTTCTCGCGGGCGCCGTCGCCGTCTCAACGCTGGCCGCCACCAACCGCTGGTACGCAATGACGGGAGAAACACACGAGTTCGGGCTCGGCGTTTTCGAATGCAACTTCCCGACGCGCGCGACGCAGTTCTTCCGCGAGCAGAAGCTTCCCGGACCCTACTACAACGACATGAATTCGGGCGGCTACCTCACCTGGGACGACCCGAGCGGCAAGGAGGCGTCTCATCGACGGGCGGCTCGAGGTCTACGACACACCGTTTTTCGCCGCACACGTGAACAACTCCTCGGACATCGAGGGCTGGAAGCGGAAGCCGACGAGCGCAACATCCAGACCGTGATCCTCTTCCATCGAACGGGACGCTCCCGCGGCCTCCATGTCCGCGGTCGACGCCACCGGCGAATGGCGGCTCGTGTACTACGACGAAACCGCGGCGATCTTCGTCAGGGCCGCTGGGAATGATGAAGTGATCGGCGCCGCGCGCAGCGCCTTCACGAAGATCTGGCTTCCGCGCAACGACGCGGCCTTGACCGCGCCCAGGAGAACGTATCGATGGCAGTGGAGCATCGAGCGCTACACCGGCCAGCTCGCGTACGCGCAGTGTTCGAAGTCATCGCGCGCGACACCAAGGAAGCGTGGACCTGGTTTGAGGTGGCGATCGCGGGCGGGCTCCCGCCGAGGGTCGAGTTGGGCGCACGGCGGGACGCGGCCGAGTGCCTGTCGACGTTGGGCAACCTCGCGCGGGCCCGCGTCCACCTCGTGCGCGCCTTGGAGATCGACCCCACGAACGAGGCCACGAGCGCTATGCTCCGGAAGGTGGACGAGCTCAGTGCACGATGAGTCGTCGTTCGCCGCGCGCTCCGGCGTCGTGCTCGAGGCGATGCTGCGCTGGCTTCCTTATTCGGCCCTCGCCGTCGTCGCGGCGTTCGCCCTGCGGCGCCTCGACGACTTCGACACCTGGTGGCACCTCGCATCCGGACGCTGGATCGCGCAGCACCACGCGGTCCCGTACACCGACGTTCTGTCGTTCACCGTGCGGAACAACGAGTGGATCAACCTGCAGTGGCTTTACGACCTGCTGCTCTACGCGATCTATTCGCTATCCGGCGCCAGCGGCCTCGTCATCGCGTCAGCCTGCGTGCTTCGTCGCGACGTTCGCGATCCTGGCCCGTCATCTCGCGCGCTTCCTCGGGCCGGTGGCGTCCACGGCGCTCCTGATCTGGGTGGCGGCCACCGTCAACGAGCGGTTTCTCATCCGCCCCGAGATGGCGTCGTTCCCGCTGCTGGCCGCCGTGCAGCTCCGTGCTCGCCGACGGACGCCACAACCCGAAGCGGCTGCGCTGGCTCGTGCCGCTGATGATCCTGTGGGCCAACATGCACTCCCTCTTCATCGTGGGATTGGCCGCCATCGCCGCGGCGATCGGCGGTGCGCTCTTTGGCCGAAACGCAAGGCCTTCCAGCGCGTTGGCGCGAGGACAGCGCTTGGCCCGCGGAGGCGCGCCGCGAATTGCTGATCTGGGGCGGAGCGGCGATCGGCGCCACACTCGCCAATCCCTACCTGGTGCGCGCTTGGCTCTTTCCCATCGAGCTGATGAGAAGGATCGACGGATCGAACGGGGCCTACCTCGCCATCGGCGAGTTTCGCCCGCCGTTTTCCGGTTACTTCCCCACCTTCGCGCTCAGCTCCTATCAGGTCATGATCTTCACGCTCGCCGGCCTCGCGGTGCTCGCGGGTGGCTGAGCGGCGAGCGGGCGGCGTGACGCGCCGGGCCGCTCCGAGGACGTCGAGGAGCGGTCCGACGTCGCGCCCCTCGCGTCTCGCGGCGCGCGCTCGCGTGGCTGTCGATTCTGGCGAGACGCAACATCGGCATCTTCGCAATCGGCATCGTGCCCCTTCCTGGGCTCCACCCTGGGCATCGCTCTCGCCCACAGGCCGAAACTATCGAGTAACGCAGCGCGCGTCGCGAGTCTTCTCGTTCTCGCCTCCGGCTTCGTCATCGGAGCCCAGGCCGCGACGAACGGCTGGTATGCGAGAACGGGCGAGACCCACGAGTTCTGGCCTGGGCGTATTCAAGTCCAACTTTCAGCCACGCGCGACGCAGTTCTTCCGCGAGCAGAAGCTTCCGGGGCCGACGTACAACGACATGACGACGGGGGCTACCTGACCTGGGACGATCCCAGCGGCAAGGGCGTCTACATCGACGGGAGGCTCGAGGTCTACGACACCCCGTTCTTCCAGGCCTACCTGAACCACCTCACCGACATCGAGGCTGGAAGCGGGAGGTCGATGCGCGCGGGATCCAGACCGTGACGATCTTCCACCGATGGGAAGTCGGCCACGCCCTCATCCGCGCCGTGGACGCCACGGGAGAGTGGCTTCTCGTGTACTACGACGAGACGGTGGTGATCTTCGTCAGGGCCGCTCCCGGGAATGCCGACGTGATCGACGCCGCGCGCGCCGCCTTTGCGAAGACGTGGCTTCCCCGAAACGACGCGGCCCTGACGGGGCCGCGGCAGACGGCCCGCTGGCAGTGGGGCCTCGACCGCATCACCGGCCAGATGGCGTACGCGAGAGCGCTCGAGACGATCGGCGACACCAAGGGAAGCGCTGATCTGGTTCCAGGTGGCGATCACGGGCGGCCTCCCGCCGAGCGACGAGGTGGAGGCGCGGCAGCACGCCGCCGACTGCCTGGTCGCGTTGGGAGAGCCCGCGCAGGCCCGCGTCCACCTCGTTCGCGCCCTCGAGCTCGATCCTGCAAGCGACGTCACGCTGGACATGCTCCGTCGGCTCAATGAGCTCGGCCCCCAGTGAGTGATCGTCGATCGCTCCTCCGGTGGCTTCCGCTGGCGGCCCTGATCGTCGTCGCGGCCTTCGCGCTGCGCCGCCTCGACGATTTCGACACCTGGTGGCACCTCGCCTCCGGGCGCTGGATCGCGCAGCATCACGCGGTTCCTTACACCGACGTGCTGTCGTTCACCGCACGCAACAACGAGTGGGTCAACCTGCAGTGGCTCTACGATCTGCTGCTCTACGCGATCTATTCCTTGGCGGCGCCGACGGCCTCGTGATCGCGTCCGCCGCTTGCTTCATCGCGACGTTCGCGATACTGGCCCGTCATCTCACGCGCACCCTCGGACCCGTCGCGTCCACGGCGCTCTTGATCTGGGTGGCGGCGACCGTCAGCGAGCGGTTTCTCATCCGCCCCGAGATGGCGTCGTTCCCGCTGCTGGCCGCGGTGCAGCTCGTGCTCGTCGAGGGACGCCGCAACCCGAAGCGTTTGCGCTGGCTCGTGCCGCTGATGATCGGCTGGGCCAATATGCACGCCCCTGTTCATCGTGGAGTGGCCGCCATCGCGGCGGCGATCGGCGGCGCGCTTTTGGCCGAAACGAAGGGTCTACCCGCGCGGTGGCGCGAGGACAGCGCGTGGCCGGCCGAGTCACGTCGCGCCTTGCAGATTTGGGGCGGCGCGGCGATCGGCGCCACGCTCGCCAATCCCTACCTGCTGCGCGCTTGGCTCTTCCCCTCGAGCTCATGACGCGCATCAATGGATCGAACAGCGTCTACACCACCACGATCGGCGAATTCCACCGGACCTTTTCGGCGTACTTTCCAACCTTCGCGCTGCGCTCCTACCAGGCCTTCATCCTCGCATGTGCCGGGCTTGCGGTCGTTGCCGGGTGGCTGCGCGTCACCTCGCCGCGCTCGAAGCTGCGGGACGCAATCGACGACTCGCGCGGCTTCGACGTCGGGGTCGTGGCGTTCACGGCGGCCCTCGCGTGGCTGTCGCTCCTGGCCAGGCGCAACATCGGCATCTTCACCATCGGCGCCGTACCCTTCGTGGGGGCGACCTTGGGCATCGTGCTCGGACGGGCGCCAAGGGCCTGGGCGGCGACGGACTCGACCCGGCGGGTGGCAGGAATCGTCGTCCTCGCGGGGGCCTTGGCCCTCTCGACCCTGGGTGTGACGAATCGCTGGTACGCGATGAGGGAGAAGCACACGAGTTCGGGCTCGGCGTCTTCGAACCCAACTTCCAGACCCGCGCGACGCGGTTCTTCCGCGAGCAGAAGCTTCCCGGGCCCTTCTACAACGACATGAATTCGGGCGGCTACCTCACGTGGGACGATCCGAGCGGCAAGGGCGTCTATTTCGACGGGCGGCTCGAGGTCTACGACACCCCGTTTTTCACCGCGTACGTGAACCACTTCTCGGACTTCAGAGCTGGAAGCGGGAAGTCGATGCGCGCGGAATCCAGACCGTGATGCTCTACCATCGAATGTCAAGCGCTCACGGCCCTCATGTCGCGCGATCGCCGCCACCGGCGATTGGGTCCTCGTGTACTACGACGAGACCGCGGTGATTTTCGTCAGGGCCGCCGGGAATGCCGAGTTGATCGACTGCCGCGCGCGACGCCTTCACGAAGACCTGGCTCGCTCGCAACGACGCGGCCCTCACCGCGCCCCGGAGAACGCGTCGATGGCAGTGGAGCGTCGAGCGCTACACCGCCCAGATCGCGTACGCGCGAGCGCTCGAAGTCATCGGCGACATCAAGGAGCCTGGACATGGTTCGACGTGGCGATCGCGGGCGGGCTCCCGCCGACGATCGAGATCGGCGCGCGGCGGGACGCGGCCGAGTGCCTGTTGTATCTGGGAAACCTCGCGGGGGCCCGCGTCCACCTCGCTGCGCGCCCTCGAGGCTCGATCCCACGAACGAGGACACTCGCGATAGGCTTCGTCGACTGGACGAGCGTTCGGGCGGAAACCCTGCGACCTTGCGATAATCCCCGAACCCATGAACGTTCGGCCTCGGCCCGGACATCGTCGTCGCGACCGCCCTCGCGGTACGCCTCGGCCCGTCCGCTACGGCAGCGGACGTCCCTCTCCCGAAACGCCGGGCAAGGGCATCGTCCCCGGGGCCTTCCCGGCGCGGCCGACCGACGACCCGCGCTCGATCCCCGAGGACATCCTCGCGCGGCGCGATCGCCTGACCCTGGCGGACGTCCTCGACGTCGCGCTGCGGAACGACCCGGCGACGCAGATCGCCTGGCGCGACGCGCGGTCGCGCGCAGATGCGCTGGGCGCCGCGAAGGCGGATTGGTGGCCCGACCTCGACGTCACGTTGGGCGGCGACGCGCGCGAAGACCGCCGTCCAGGGCGGGCAGCTGGCCAATATCCAGACCACCTACGGCCCCGGGCGCGGCCCTGAGCTACATGTCTCGCCGATTTCGGCGAGCGCTCGGGCAACGTCGCGCAGCGCCAGGGACAGCGCGCTCGCGCGCCGTGTGGGCGCACGGCGCGGCCGTGCAGGGCACCGTCCTGCGGACGATCGAGGCCTACGTCGCCTATCGTCGACGCCAAGGCGCAGCTCGTCGCCGCGCGCATCACCGAGGACGAGGCGGCGACCAATCTCGACGCGGCGGAGCAGCGCCGGAACGCGGGCTAGCGACGATCGCCGACGTCCTGCAGGGAAAGACGCAGCGGTCGCAGGCCAAGCTGATCGCGCAGACGATCGAAGGGCAGCATCGGGAGCCTGCGCGGCGCGCTCGCCACCGCGATGGGCCTTCCGGCGAACGTCTCGTTCGAGGTCGGGGAGCTTCCCGCCGAGGTCCCGGCGATCGATTTCGGCGGCGCGGTGGACGAGCTGATCGCCAAAGCGCTCGGTCGACGGCCGGACCTCGCCGCCGCGCGCGAGGCCTGGCTCGCGTCGAAGGCCGACGTCACGGCCGCGCGCGGGGCGTGGCTCCCGCAGCTCGACCTCACCGGCAGCGTCAACCGCAACTACTACGACCCGCAGACGTTACGCTGGTCGAGCTCTCGACACCTGGTCCGTCGGCGTCGCTGCTGCGGATTCCGGTCTGGCAACGGCCTCCGCAACAAGTACGAGGTCGCCCAGGCGCAGAGAGGACGAAGGGCGCGCGGCGGCCGCAGGCCCGCGCGGTCGAGCAGTCGGTCATCAATCAGGTGTGGACGAGCTGGTACGACGTCAAGACCGCCGCCCAGCGCATCGAGACGTACGAAGGACCTCTTGGACAGCGCGACCGAGTCGGAGCAGGTCGCGCTCGGCCGGTACACGCGAAGGGGTCGGCACGTTGCTCGACCTGTTGACCGCGCAGTCGGCGTTGGCCGGGCGCGCGCCCAGGAGATCGCCGCGCGCGCGGACTGGCTGGTGGCCGCCGCGCGCTTCACCTACTCGACCGGCGGGCTGACCGGCGTGGAGGCCCTGCCCCGATGAAGACACCCTGGAAGCTCCGGTGCTGTGGACGCTGCTGGCGATGGCCGGCGCCGCCGCAGCTGCTCTCGTGCAGCGGGAACGCGCGCGAAAGCCCCGCAAGGCCCGGCGCCGCCGCCGGTCGTCGTGGACACGGCGGTTCGCCGCACGGTTCCCGGTCGCGCTGCACGGCATCGGCAACGTCGAGTCGGTCGCGAGCGTCGCGGTGCGCTCGCGGGTCGCCGGGCAGATCCTGAAGGTGCACATCGCGGACGGCGCCGACGTCGCTCAAGGGCCAGGTCCTGTTCACGATCGATCCCGCGCCGTTCGCGATCGCGCAGCGCAGAGCGCGAGGCGCAGCTCGCCCGCGACAAGGCGCTGCTCGAGAAGGCTGAAGACGACGCACGTCGCGCTACGGGAAGTTGGTCGGAGAAGGAGTACGTGACCCGCGAGCAGATACGAGGCGGCGACCTCGACCGGCGGCGTCGCTCGCGGCGACGATCCAGTCCGACGAGGCGGCCGTCAAGGACGCGGCGCTGTCCCTGTCGTACTGCACGATCGCGGCGCCGATCTCCGGCCGCGCGGGCAGCGTCAACCTGCGGGCGGGCAACCTGGTCAAGGTCAACGACGATCCGCCGCTCGTGACGATCCTGCAAGGTGCAGCCGGTCTACGTCACCTTCTCGCTTCCCGAGAAATACCTCGAGGACGTGCGCGAGCATGCACGCGTCGGGGCCGCTCGCGGTTCGCCGCGAAGAACCGGGCGAGACGGGCGAGGGCACGCGGGCAGCCTGACGCTTCATCGACAACACGGTCGACACGACCACCGGGACCGATCCGGCTGAAGGCGGAATTCCCCAACGAGGATCGCGGCTTGTGGCCGGGGCAGTTCGTCGAGGTCGAGCTGGTCGCTCTCGGAACAGAAAGACGCGCTCATCGTGCCGTCCGACGGCGATCCAGGTCGGGCAGCAGGGAAGCTACGTCTTCGTCGTCGCGGCCGGACGGCACGGCGCAGATGCGCGCCCGTCGTCGTCGACCGCGACGATCGGCGACGAGACGGTGCTCGCCTCGGGACTCGACGGCGGCGAGACGGTCATCACCGACGGCCAGATCCGAGTCGTTCCCGGCGCGAAGGTCGCCGTCGACGACCGAAGTCGTGAACATCTCGCATCTGTTCATCCGGCGGCCGGTCACGACCACGCTCGTCATGCTGGCGATCCTCGCCTTCGGCTGGGCGTCGCACGGCCAGCTCCCGGTCAGCGATCTCCCCAACGTGGATTTCCCCACGCTGCAGGTGACGGCGAATCTCCCCGGCGCGTCGCCCGAGACGATGGCGGCCTCGGTCGCGACGCCGCTCGAGAAGGAGTTCTCGACGATCGCCGGGCTCGACTCGATGAACTCGTCGAGCGCTCAGGGGACCGACGCAGGTGACGCTGCAGTTCGTGCTCGACCGCGACATCGACGCGGCGGCGCAGGACGTCAGGCCGCGATCTCGCGCGCCGGGAAGAACCTGCCGCCGGAGATGCCGACGCCCCCGTCGTTCCAGAAGGTGAATCCCGGCCGACCAGCCGATCCTCTTCATCGCGCTGACCTCGCCCACCCTCGTCGATGTACGACCTCGACGAGTACGCCGAGAACATGATCGCCCAGCGCATCTCGCAGGTCTCCGGCGTCGCGCAGGTCCAGATCAACGGCTCGCAGAAGTACGCGGTGCGCGTGAAGGCCGACCCGACGGCGCTCGCCTCGCGCGGGATCGGGATCGACGAGGTGGCCGCGGCGCTGCGCTCCGCGAACTCAACGTCGCCGACCGGAGCGCTGTGGGGCACGAACCGCACCTACACCGTCGAGACGAGCGGGCCGATCCTGCGAGCCGAGGGTTACCGCCCGATCATCGTCGCCTACCGGAACGGCCAGCCGGTGCGCTTGGACGAGATCGCGGAGGTCGTCGACGGCGTCGAGAACGACAAGACCGCCGCGTGGTTCGTCGGACCAGCGCGGCATCATCCTGGCGATCCAGCGCCAGCCCGGGACGAACACCGTCGAGGTCGCGAAGGCCGTGCAGGGACCTGCTCCCGGCGTTCCAGGCGAAGCTCCCGGCCGTCGGTCAACCTCAGCATCCTGTTCGACCGCTCGCAGACGGTGAACGATCCGGTGCACGACGTGCAGTTCACGCTGGTCCTGACGCTCGTGCTCGTCGTGCTCGTCGATCTTCCTGTTCCTGCGGAACGTCTCCTCCACGATCATCCCGAGCCTGGCGCTGCCGCTCTCGATCCTCGGCACGTTCATCGTGATGCAGGCCGCTCGGCTACAGCCTGGACAACCTGTCGCTGATGGCGCTGACGCTGGCCGTCGGGTTCGTCGTCGACGACGCGATCGTCGTGCTCGAGAACATCGTCCGCCACATGGAGATGGGGAAGACGCCGATGCAGGCGTCGATCGACGGCGCGAAGGAGATCGGCTTCACGGTCGTCTCGATGACGATCTCGCTGTCGGCCGTCTTCATCCCGATCCTGTTCATGGGCGGCATCATGGGCCGGCTCTTCCACGAGTTCGCGGTCGTGATGGGCGCCGCGGTCCTGATCTCCGGCTTCATCTCGCTCTCGCTGACGCCGATGCTGAGCAGCCGCTTCCTGAAGCGACACAGCGAGACCCAGCCATGGGCGCTTGTACACGATGACGGAGGCCTGGTTCGACAAGGCGCTCGGCCTCGGTACGACGCCGGGCTGACCTGGTCGCTGCGGCACCGCGCCGTCGATCATGGCGCTGACCGTCGCGATGATGGCCGCCACCGCGGCTCTTCGTCGCGATCCCCAAGGGTTCCTCCCGGACCAGGACACCGGGCAGATCGTCGCCTTCACCGAAGGTCAGGAAGGGATCGGCTTCGACTCGCTGGTCGCGCACCAGAAGCAGGTGATGGCGATCGTCCAGGCCGACCCCGCGGTCGACGGCGTTCATGTCGTCCTGCGGCGCGCGCGGCGCCACCGGCGCGAACCAGGGGATCGTCTTCATGCGGCTTGAAGCCGCGCGGTCAGCGCGGAGCCGGTCGCGCGTCGTGCTCGCCCGGCTGCGCGGGAAGGTCGCCGTCGTTCCCGGGATGCGCGCCTTCTTCCAGAACCCGCCCGCGATCCGGCTCGGCGGACGCCTCACCAAGAGCCAGTACCAGCTGACGCTGCAGAGCACCGACACGAAGGAGCTTTACGAGTTCGCGCCGAAGCTCGAGGCCGAGATGCGCAAGCTCGCCGAAGTGCGCGACGTCACGACCGACCTGCTGCTCAAGAACCCGCGCGTCAGCCTGACCATCGATCGCGACAAGGCGTCGGCCCTGGGATCGACGGCCGAGCAGATCGACGACGCGCTGTACTCGGCCTACGGGTTCCGGCAGGTATCGACGATCTACGCATGCGAACGCGTCGTACCAGGTCATCCTCGGGGTGGCGAACGCGCGATCAGGACGCGCCCTCGGTGCTCCCGCTCCTCTACGTCCGCGCCGCCGAGCGGCGGCCTCGTTCCGCTCGACACGCTCGGTGAGCGCAACGACACGGGCGTCGGCCCGCTCACGGTGAGCCACTCGGGGCAGCTCCCGTCGGTGACCGTCTCGTTCGATCTCTCCCCGGGCGTCTCGTTGGGCCAAGCGGTCGCCGCGGTCAATGGTGCGTCGCGCGCGCGCATCCTCCCGCGACGATGATCGACCGCGTTCCAGGGGACCGCGCAGGCGTTCGAGGCGTCGCAGCAGGGGCTCGGGCTCCTGCTCGCTGATCGCCGTCCTGTTCATCTACGTCGTGCTCGGCATCCTGTACGAGAGCTTCATCCATCCGCTGACGATCCTCTCGGCGCTCCCGTTCGCCGGCTTCGGCGCGCTGCTGACGCTGCTCGTGTTCCGGAAGGATCTGTCGGTCTATCGCCTTCGTCGGCGTGATCCTGCTCGTCGGGCTCGTCAAGAAGAACGGGATCATGATGGTGGACTTCGCCGGTCGCGGCGCAGCGCGACCGAAGGCAAGGACGCCGTTCCGACGCGATCCACGACGCCTGCCTCGTGCGCTTCCGCCCGATCATGATGACGACGATGGCGGCGCTGTTCGGCACGCTGCCGATCGCGCTTGGGCTTCGGGCGCGGGCGCCGAGGCCCGCGCAGCCGCTGGGTCTCGCGGTCGTCGGCGGCCTGCTCTTCTCCCAGATGCTGACGCTATTCGTCACTCCTGTCGTCTACACTTACATGGACGGCATCGAGGGGTGGATCCGCCGCCTCTCCAAGAGCGAAAGCCACGAAGCCTCCGCCGTCCCGCTTTGATCAGAAAAAGGGACTTCCCTCTAGACGACTATGTTTACGGGTGATTGGAGATCGCAATGCGCAGAGCAATCGCCCTCATCAGGAACTATGTTTGCTGACTCGCCCACGCTCTTCGTCGCCGTATCCGCCGCACCGGTCGAGCTACGCATTTGCAGGAGGCGTCTTCCGCCCCGGCGAGCCACCGCCCCATGCGCCTGCGTGGTTCCACGCCGCGTCGATTCCGCTGAGCGCCCGTGGAAGCGCGCTACGTGACGGTCGTGACGCGAGGGCCGATCGGCAGGGACGGAGCGCGCCCAGCTCGAAGCGCTCGATGCCGAGATCTTGGGCTACGTTCCGGTCCACGGTTACCGGCTCCGCATCGCGCCGGCCACGGAGGCGGCCCTGCGGCGGCTCCCGTTCGTCGCTGGCTGGGCGCGCTCCCCGCAGCTGAAGCTTCAACCGGAGCTCGTGGCAGCTGCGGCTGCGCCTGCGCCTGCGACCTCGATTCGCGTGATCCTGAACGCGGGAGAGTCGCAGCGACGCGTCGTCGCGGCACTGGACGGAATTCCCGTGGCGTCGGCGCCGTCGGGGAAGGACGGCGCGTGGCGCGTCGTCGCGACCGTGCCCGCGGATCGTCTCGCCGCCGTGCTCTCGAGCGTGGCGTCGCTCCCCGAGGTCGAGGCCGTCGAGGCGGTGCGCACGTTCCGGCCGATGAACCAGGACGCGGTCTGGGTCCATCAATCGTTCGTCGGACCCTCGCCGCAGCAGACGCCGATCTTCGACCACGGGATCTTCGGCTGCGGCGAGATCGCCGCGATCGCCGACACCGCGCAGGACTACGATAGCTGCTACTTCCGGGACACCGTCAACGGCCCGCCGCCGGTTTCGACCTGCAGCGCCGCCCTGCCTGCCCGCGGCGCGCCGGCACCCAACAGGCGCAAGGACATCCTCTACTACAACTGGTCGGGCGGACCCGCCGGCGAAGAAGACAACTGCGCCGGCACGATCACCGGGATCGAGCGGGCACGGCACGCACACTTCGGGATCGATCGCCGGCGACACATCGCCCTACGCCGACTGCGCGGGCTCACGTCGCCGAACCGCAACGGCGGCGACGGCCTGGCGCCGGGCGCCAAGCTGGTCATGCAGGAGATGGGCGACGGCTTCGAGTACCTGAACGAGCTCGGCGGGACGCTGTGGAACCTGACCGACGTCGCGTTCCAGAACGGCGCGCGCATCCACTCGAACTCGTGGGGCGGCGCGTGCTACGACCATGCTCGGGAGCTGCGTTCCCGGGCTGCACGATGCCGTACGACTCGTTCGCGCGCGACGCCGACCTTGCGATGTGGAGCCACCCGGACCTGCTCGTCGTCGTCGCGGCGGGCAACGGCGGGATCTCGAACTGCGCGCCGCCCGTTCTCGGTCGGAACGCCCGCCAACGCCAAGAGCGTGCTCGCCGTCGGCTCGGTCGACCACGGTGTCGACGCGTCGACGCCGTCGGATTTCACGAGCGCGGGCCCGGTGGAGGACGGCCGCCTCGGGGCGACCGTGGCCGCGCAGGGGCGATCGACGGTGTCCGCGGCCTCCGATGCGAATCTCGCGACCAACAACTGCGCGAGCTGCTCGCTCGACGGCACGTCGATGTCCGCGCCCACCGCGGCCGGTCTCGCGGCGCTCGTCCGCGAGTACTACGCCGCCGGCTTCCTGCGCGGCGGGAACGCGCAATCCGGCGCAGGGGTTCTCACCCTCGGGCGCGCTCGTCAAGGCGACGCTGATCGACGGCGCCGTGGCCCTGGGCGCGCAACGCGCCCGGGCGCGGACTTCGACTCGGGCTTCGGACGCGTCCAGCTCGATCGGACGCTCGCCTTTTCGGGAGCTCGTTCCAGCTCCGCGTCGACGATCACCGCGAGGGGCTGACGACCGGAAGCCTCGTCGCAGCACGCCTACGACGTCGCCGCGGGAACGCCGTTCCGCGCGACGCTCGTCTGGAGCGACTACCCGGCCGCGCTGAACGCCGCGATCGCGCGCGTCAACGAGCTGAAGCTCGAGGTCGTCGATCCCGTCGGGGGCCGTTTGGTTCCAGACGCTGGATGCCGGCACCGGGCTTCCGGTCGCCACGTCGAACGTCGGCGAGTCCGCACGACACGCGGAACGTCGAGGAGCGGCTCGTGTTCACGGCCCCGGCTGCCGGGCGCTGGATCGTCCGCGTTCGCGGCGTGGACGTCCCCATGGGACCGCAGCCATTCGCCCTCGTCGTGCGCGGCGCGCTCACCGACTGCGCGGCGCCCGCCGCGCCCGCGGCGCCGACGCTCTCGACACCGGCCGACAACCAGGTTCAGGTGTCGTGGCCTCGGCGTCGGCGGCGTCGCGTCCTACAACGTGTATCGCAGCTTCGGCGCCTGCCCCGGCACGGCGTGTGGTTCCCGTGGCGGACCGTGACGACGCCGTCGTTCCTCGACACGACGGTGTCGGGCGGGCGCGACGTACAGCTACTACGTCGCCTCGACGTCGGACGCGGCGGCGGCGTGCGAGTCGCCGCGCTCGCCGTGCGCGTCGGTGACCCCGACCGGCGAGTGCACCCTCGATGCCCGTCGTTCCACGGCCTGGGTTCGGCCGCAAGCGCGGGACAGGCGCGGGTGCGCCGTCAACCTCGCTTGGGACGCCGGCAGCCCTACTGCGCGCGGCGACGTCCGCTACAACGTCTACCGCGGCACCACGAGCGGGTTCGTGCCCGGGCCCGCCAACCGGATCGCGCGCTGCGTCGCCGGCACGACGTTCTCGGACGGCGTGGGATTGACCTCCGGCGCGACGCCGCTGGTACGTCGTGCGCGCCGAGGACGCGACGACCGGCCACGGCGGCCCGTGCCGCGGCGGCAACGAGGAGCAGAACACGATCGCGGTCGCCGCGTTCCCCGACGGTCTGCCCGCGCTCGGCACGTGGAGCGACGATGCCGGCGACACCGGCGCGGCCAAGATGGTCGCGCCGCCGCCCTGGGGCGCCGCCCCGACCGGCGGGCGCACGGGGCCCAAGGTTTACACGGCGGCGAGCAGCGACGGCGCTCTGCGTCGACCTGTCGACGCCGCCGCTGACGCTCGCCGATCCGGGGCAGGGACCTCAGCTGACGTTCTGGACCAAGCACGATCTGGATTACGACCCGACGGGCGAGATCTTCGGGACCGAAGGCTCGCTCGGACAGGCGGAGATCGCAACCGGGTCCAACGTTCTCGATCGTGGACCCGCATCCCGCTCTCCCGAACTACCCGGCGTCGGTCGAGTTCCCGTTCAACGACTGCGCGTCGACGCAGAACGTCCGACGAACTACTTCACGGGGACGAACCTGACCTACACGACGTATACGGCGTCGCTCGGCGAACTGGGCCGGAGGCGACGTCAAGATCCGTTTCCACCTCTCCGGCGATTTGATCTACACGGGCGGGAACTGGTGGATCGATGACATCGCGGTGACGAAAGCGATCGTCCCCGGCGCGTGCCAGACGGTGGCCGCGCGGTCCGCCGCCGATTCCCGACGGCGGGATCGTTCCCGGAACGCCGATGCGCGCGTCGCGAAGCGGCGGGAACGTCCTCGATCACGTGGGATACGGCGCAGTGCCCGCGTCCGCGGTGAACGATCTACCGCGGGGCGATCGGCAGCTTCGCGTCGTTCACCGGGGCCAGCTGCGGCCTCCCGCCAGCGGCAGCGCGACGATCGCGCTTCCGGACAACGTGTGGTTCCTCGTGGCCGCGACGGACGGCGCGTCGACCGACGGAAGCTACGCGCGCGCGATCGAGCGGCAGCGAGCTGAGCTACGGCGGCGCAGTTCGCCGCCTGTCCGGGCATCACCGACGCACGTCACCAACAACGCCTGCCCGTAAGGGGACATTCTGCTTTTCTTACAAAGCTCCCCGGAGTACCGCTTTGATAAGAAAAAGCAGAGATGTCCCGCGTGCTAACCTCTCCTGGTTCGAACGGTCACATTGAACCAGCGAGAGGACTGCACATGCCCGAATTCATTTTCACCATGAAGGATCTTCGCAAGACCGTCCCGCCGAAGCGGGAGATCTTGAAGGGGATCTGGCTGTCGTTCTACTACGGCGCGAAGATCGGCGTGCTCGGCCACAACGGCGCCGGCAAGTCGTCCCTGCTCCGCATCATGGCGGGCCAGGACGATCAGTTCACCGGCGAGGCGTTCCCGGGCAAGAACGCGACGGTCGGGTTCCTCGCCCAAGAGCCCAAGCTCGACCCGGCGAAAATCGGTCCTGGGCAACGTCGAGGAAGGCGTCGCGAAGCAAAAGGCGATCGTCGACCGCTACAACGCGCTGATGGAGAACTACTCCGACGAAACGGCCGACGAGGCGGCCAAGCTCCAGGACCAGATCGATCACCAGAACCTGTGGGATCTCGACACGCACCTGGAGATCGCGATGGACGCGCTGCGCTGCCCGCCCGGCGACGCCGACGTGGCCACGCTCTCGGGCGGCGAGCGGCGCCGCGTGGCGCTCTGCCGCCTGCTCCTCCAGAAACCCGACCTGCTGCTGCTCGACGAGCCGACGAACCACCTGGACGCCGAGTCGGTCGCGTGGCTCGAGCGGCACCTGAAGGAGTACCCGGGCACCGTCGTCGCGATCACGCACGACCGGTATTTCCTCGACAACGTCGCGGGATGGATCCTGGAGCTCGACCGCGGCGCGGGATCCCGTGGGAGGGGAACTACTCGTCGTGGCTCGACCAGAAGTCGCGCCGCCTGGCCCAGGAAGAAAAGGCCAGCACCGCGCGGCAGAAGACGCTCGAGCACGAGCTCGAGTGGGTGCGCATGGCCCCGCGCGCGCGGCACGCCAAGAGCAAGGCGCGCATCACCGCGTACGAGGACCTGCTCCGCCAGGACGCCGAGAAGCGCACGGAGCAGCTCGAGGAGCTGTACCTCCCGGCCGGACCGCGCCTGGGCGATCTCGTCGTCGAGGCGAAGGGCGTCCGCAAGGGGTACGGCGACAACCTGCTCATGGAGGACCTCTCGTTCAGCCTGCCGCCCGGCGGCGTCGTCGGCGTGATCGGGCCGAACGGCGCGGGGAAGACGACGCTGTTCCGGATGATCGTCGGACAGGAGAAGCCCGACGGCGGGACGCTGCGCGTCGGCGAGACGGTCGTTCTCTCCTACGTCGATCAGAGCCGCGACGTTCTGGACGGCGAGCAGAACGTCTGGCAGGCGATCTCCGGAGGGCACGACCTCATCGCGCTCGGGAAGCGCGAGGTGCCCAGCCGCGCGTACGTGTCGTGGTTCAACTTCAAGGGGTCCGATCAGCAGAAGCTGGTGCGCGACCTCTCGGGCGGCGAGCGCAACCGCGTGCACATGGCGCGGATGTTCAAGAGCGGCGGGAACGTGTTGCTGCTCGACGAGCCGACGAACGATCTCGACGTCGATACGCTGCGGACGCTCGAGGAGGCGATCCTCAACTTTCGCCGGCTGCGCCGTCATCATCAGCCACGACCGCTGGTTCCTCGACCGGATCGCGACCCACATCCTCGCGTTCGAGGGGGACAGCCAGGTGGTGTGGTTCGAGGGGAACTACCAGGAGTACGAGGCCGACCGGAAGCGGCGGCCTCGGGGCCGAAGCCGACCAACCTCACCGCATCAAATATCGTAAGCTCACGCGTCCTAGCTGGACAAGGGACACTTCCCTTTTTCTGATCAAAGCGGATCCGAGGAGCTTTGATCAGAAAAGGGGAGTGTCCCCATTCTGTTGGTGCCTTTAGCTGGTGGGCTGGTCGAGCTTGGTGGCAGTCGAGCCAGGTCTTGTCCGTCCTCTCGCTGACGGTGCCGGTGGCGACGACGTTCTTCTCGCCCTTGCACGTGTGGCCGAACTCCTCGGCAAGCGCGTTCTTGACGAGGTAGTACTCGACGGTCTTCCCGCCCTCGTCGGCGACGATGACGTTCTGGCATCCCTTCGCGTCGTCCTTCTGCAGCGAGCACTTGGCGCAGACGAGCTT